>ERZ772909.26-NODE-26-length-153225-cov-11.157609_pt1 | contig 153225 bp, 132 predicted proteins | sample MGYA00511137_ERZ772909 | MGnify/ENA primary metagenome ERZ772909 (study PRJEB29015, sample SAMEA2738095) | human oral metagenome | biome: human oral; feature: human-associated habitat; material: saliva | place: China | collected 2270 ... | reverse complement strand
CTTAGCCTCGAACACAGCCGCCTGGTTCGGTCGGTTGTGTGGTCGCCTGATGGCAAACGTATTGCTACCAGTTCTAATTTTGATGATGTTTGGGTTTGGGATGCGGTTACTGGGGAGGAACTGCTTAGCCTCGAACACAGCCGCCTGGTTCGGTCGGTTGTGTGGTCGCCTGATGGCAGCCGTATTGCCGCCGATTCGGGTGATGGTGTTCGGGTTTGGGATGCTGTTACTGGGGAGGGCCTGTTTAGCCTCGAACACAGCCATTGGGATCGGTCGGTTGCGTGGTCGCCTGATGGCGGCCGTATTCTCACTAAATCTCGGAGGAATGAGATTCATATCTGGGATGTGACTGCTGGAGAACAGGAGAGCTTCTTTATTACTCCTTTGCCTGAAGGTGAGTATGTTGCTTTAAGTGCTGATCAAACCAAGGTAATTGGCGCTAGCGCTGGTGCCTGGCGCTGGCTTGGGCGATTAGCTGTCTTACCTGACGGAAAACTTGAACGGATTCCTGTAGAGATTGACGGTCCTCTTCCGCCCCTCGGCCCTGATGCTGAGGTGGAATAGCTAATGATAGACAGACCTTTGGTTGGTTTGGGGTATACCCGTGAAAAAACTAGTAGTGGTGAAATCAATATTTCAGTTTATTCGCACTATTCTTTGCGCTACGAGGAGCTTTAGTTATGTCTAAGAATAAAATGCCGGGGCACAAAAATGCTAACGACTCTGCGTACTTAAAGCACCTTGAGTTCATTCAAGCAATTGTTGCTCGCATGGCACAATCGTCAGTTCAAACTAAGAGCTTACTGTTGCCGGTTGTGGTTGCCGCCTATGGCTATGCTTTGACTCAGAAATCCGTAAGTGTCTCACTTCTAGGTATTGCTGCGGTCCTCCTTTTTGGCTATATCGATGCCAGCTATCTGCGGCAAGAACAAGCCTACCGGAGGCTCTATAATGCTGTTATTGAGGGAACAAAAGAAATCCCATTGTTCTCCCTTAATCCATGCTGTATAGATAAATCTACATTCCCTGTAAATGCAGATTTAAACCTCGCGGAAGATACTGAACCTGTTTGCGAAGAGAAATCTTTCTGGAAAAAATCTTGTGAAGTAATCAAAGAATGGGTTTCTCTTGACCCAAAGGTTTGGTTATCCTGGTCTATTTTTCCGTTCTATTTCAGCTTCCTCATGGTTGGGTGTGCAGTTCTGTGCTATGCACTCATGTCTGGGCGCTAGGCGCAGTATTAAAACTGCCGCCAGCAGGCCAAACCCAGTAACTGTATTAAGGGGTTGACACAGTTGGGCGGTAGTCTTACTGTATTAGTGTATTAATACAGTAAGACAGGAGGGACGCATCGATGCGCATCGATGACACCCGCCCCATCTGGATCCAATTGGCTGAGATCTTCCGCGCCCGCATCACTGACGGCACGTGGAAACCCGGCCAAAAGATTCCTTCAGTCCGTGACCTCGCCATCGAGGCCTCCACCAACCCCAACACCGTTCAGCGTGCCCTCGCCGCCCTCGACGAGGAAGGCCTCACCGTCCCCAAACGGACCGCCGGCCGCTTCGTCGCCACTGACGACGTCGCCCTGCACGCCCTACGTAAAGCCAACGCCCAAGCCGCAGTAGACGCCTACATCAGCGCCTGCCGCGCACTTGGCGTGGAACGGGAACAGGCCCACAGCCTCATAGATGAGCGTTGGGACGCGGACGCTTAAGTCCAGGAGAGACAAAAATGACCGCAAAACCTCCCTCCACCGCGCCAGGGGCCAGCTCGCCTCAAGCGGGGTCTAGCCCGGCGTCGACGGTGGGTGCCCAAGCTGCAATCGCAGGTGCCGCCCCCGCAAGCCCCAGCATTGCACCCGCAAGCCCCGGCCACACGCCCGCAAACGCTTTAGTCCATGTGGAAAACCTGACCAAGCGCTACCGCACCACCACCGCCCTGCACGATTTCAGCCTAGATCTGCCCGCCGGACACATCGTGGGTTTGCTGGGCCCCAACGGCTGCGGCAAAACCACGCTGCTAAAAATCCTGGCCGGCGTCCTAGCAGACTACAGCGGCGTCGTCGCCATTGACGGCCACGCCCCCGGGGTAGCGACCAAAAAGATCGTCTCCTACCTGCCCGACGCGGACTTCCTCAACCCCGCCTGGGACGCCAGGCAGGCCATCAGCGTCTACAGCCGTTTCTTTGCGGACTTTGACGCCAAAAAAGCCGCCTCTATGGTGGATTTTTTCGACCTGCCCACTAACCGCCCGCTTAGCGAAATGAGCAAGGGCATGGGGGAGAAGCTGCAGATCAGCCTGGTTATGTCGCGCCGTGCCCGCGTGTTTTTGCTAGATGAACCCATCAGCGGCGTCGATCCGGCCACGCGCGACGTGATCCTGGAAGGTATCCTGCGCGAATTTGACCCCCAGTCGCTGCTAATCGTCTCCACCCACCTGATCTCAGACATTGAACATTTCGTTGACTACGCCCTGTTCGTGAAGGAAGGCCGCATTCTGCTCCAGGGCGACGCCGATGACCTGCGCGCCGCCCACGCAGACAGCCTCGACGCCATTTTCCGAAAGGAGTACCGCTGATGTACAAGCAACTGCTGACATACGAAATCCGCGCCCAAGTCCGCAGCGACGTGCGCATCCTGGCCGCCCTGGTGGCGGTGCTGGCTGTCTCGATTGGCGTGCGGGCCCTGGATATTCCCAACCTGAGCACCACCACTGAGATACTGGCCTATGCGCTTTGTATCGCGATGCCCGTGGTGGTGGCGATTGTGGGGCTGGTTGACTACTGGAAAACCCTCTACGGCCAGCGCGGCTACTTCACCATGAGCCTGCCTGCCAGTGGCGCACAGATTTTCTGGGCAAAAATTACCCGCATGGCCCTGGCCTGCCTGGCCGCTTTGCCTTTCATGGTGGGCGGGTTGGTGGCCATGGCCGCCACGTCTGCCTGGACGCAGGGGCTTAGCCTGTCGCAGTACACCGCCCCGATTCGCAGCGCGCTAGCGCCTTTCTCTACGTCGGTGCTGCTGGCTTTGGTGGCGGCTCAGCTGTTTTCCTGCTTCTGTTGGGCGGTGCAATGCTGCGCGGCTATGACTATTGGGGCCCAGGGGCGCTTTAACCACATGGGTTTCGCGGCGCCGCTCATCGGCTTTGTGGGGGTTTACCTGGTCAATCAGGTATTCAGCGGGGTGGGCACGTTCTTCCTGCCGCTGTCTATAACCTTCTCTGGTCGCCTGAGCAGCGAAATTATGTGGTCCTCCTACCAAGCCACGCTCGACACGGGCGCTGCCCCCACGGTCTTTGGGCTGGGTGCCTACGTGCTAATACCGCTGTTTGCGCTGGTCATGGCGGTGTGGGCGACTCGCTCAATCGATCGGCACACCTGCCTGCGGTAACGCACTGCGCAAGCATTGTGCCAGTGCTACTGCGGCTAGGAGGCTGCGGCAAGGCCTGTGTTGGCTTGGGGGTGAGTGCCCCTAGGTACTTTTCGGGCAAACGGGGGCGACGACGTCGGCTACGTCTAGACACGACGGCGCCGCCCCCAGCTCGTGGAGACGGCGTCCTGGTCTGCCTGTTTTAGGGGGACTAAACCTACTCAGCTTTAGAGCGCCGGCGGCCCCCAAGTTTCATCTTGTCATCCTCGTCTAACTCAGACATGATGGCTTGGCGCCTGAGCCAGGCAACCACGGCGATAACAACGGCGATACATACATAGACCATGTGGTTGGTTACAGAATCGTTGGCCAGCTGTGGGCCGACCTTTTCCATAAGGCGCAAAACCAGCTTAAACATGATGTACAAGCTACAACCGACAATAAGCAAGAAGCTAATGACCCTATATGCGACTTCAGAGGCTTTGTATAAGGCTGAATTGAAGGTGAAGTAGATGGCCCAAACAAGCACCATAGCCATAATTCCCCAGGCAATTCTTCCACCTAAAGAAGAGGTCAACCACTCAGTATTGTTGATGGTGTAGGCGCCAGCTCCACCAACAATAACTAGGTAGTCAGGAGAAAACAGTATCAAGAACAGAACTGTCATGTGATACCACAAGACAAAACGCAGAAAAAGTATGATCGCAATTACTGCGAGACATGCAAATATCAGAGCAACCACGTTTTTATCCTATCAGCGCAGCTGGACTGACAATAAGCTTTAATAAAAGTTCTTATATTTTGACAAGGAAGCAGTCTCTAGAACCTAGGAAGCCGCTTTGTCCTGCAAAGTGAGGTCAAGCTTAGCCATGGTGGACTGGCGCATGAACCAAGTGACTGCGGCGATAACTACGGCGATACCGATGTAAACCATCTGGCTGATTGAAAGGTTATTGGCTGGCCTGGGGCCGATTCCCTCAATGAAGTCCATAACTGGCACCAGCATGATGTACAGGCTGCATGCCAAGATCACTAGGGCGCTGACAACCTTATACAGGCGGGTGGATTTGCCATACAAAACCGAATTGAGGATGAAGTAGACAACCCCTACCAGCAGCATTGCGTCAATCGTCCAGGCGTACTGCCCAAGCTTGGCCATGCCCTGCCAAGACACGTAATCAAGGGTGTAAACCCAGGTGAGGCCCAAGAACAGCAAGTAGTCAGGCGAAAGCAGCAGCCACCACATGATGGCCTTGTAGCTTCCCATCCCAAAATAGATGAGAGCGGCTAGCCCAACTAGCGCCAGGATGATAGGTAATGCAGCCCACATATTTGTATGCTATCAGTTCGGCTAGCCAGGTAGCTTGCTTTTCCACAGATCTGCTTTTGTCCACAGATCTGCTTTGCTCGCGTCTGCTTTGCCTGCAAAGTTGTGCCCGCCGTGATTGGCGGTGGCTGCTTGGCGGAAGTTACGTACAGTTTTTATAGGACGACGGCGGTGCCGGTTGCGATTGCGGCCAGCATGGCGTTGTCTGCCCCTGCCGTGAAGTAATCTACGTGCACGCCGACGACGGCGTTAGCGCCCATGGATTGGGCCCGGGTGCACATCTCGTTAACTGCGGTGCGTGAGGCATTGGCGATTTCGTTTTCGTAGCTGCTTGCCCGGCCACCAAACATGTTGGACAGGCCAGCGGCAAAATCCTTAAACATGTTCACGCCCGCAATGGTCTCGCCAGAAACCATCCCGATGTATTGCTTAACCGGCATACCCTCAACGGTTGGGGTGGTAACTACCAGCATGATTCATTCCTTTGCTAGATAGAGTGTCTCGGCGCTTAGGCCGCTGTAGACCTTCAACCCTAGCAGCGTTCGCGGCGTCGTCGGGAAGAAAATCAAGGCCGCGCTAAACTGAGCCAAGCAGCCAAAGAAGGAGCGAATGTGGGCGCGCGGATGCGGAAAACCCTGCCGGAAGACATTGAGCAGATCATCGCCTCGGGCGATGTCGAGGCGGTGGCGCGGGCCGTCAAAAACTGCCAGGTGGGGGCATATTTGCGCACAGACGCATACAAGCCTCAGCTCATGCATTTTCCTGCCAGTCAGGAGATAACAGAGTTTTTCCTGCAGCGCGGCGAGGATATCAACAGCCTAGACCGTTACCGGCGCACCCCCATCCACTGGCGCGTGCGCGCTGGTTGCACCGAGCAGGTACCGTTCCTGATTTCGCGCGGCGGCGACATTAACGCTCGCGACTATGCAGATCGCACCGCACTGTTTGGAGCTGTGGCGCACCTGGCCAGCGCCGACGTAGAGCAGCTGATCAAATTGGGTGCAGATGTGCACGCCCAGGCGAACTCTGGGCTGTACGGCAACTACACGCTCACCGAATATGCGTTAGCTGGACGGCGTCTATTTGACGCGCGCAAGCTGCTAGAAGTGATCCGAGTGCTGCTGGCACATGGGGCTCGCCCTGGCGGGAAGGAACAGGACTCGCTGCGAGGCATGGATGACCAGCGCTGCCGGCTAATCACTCATGGGTACAACGCAGACTCGGCAGTTTTTGAGGCAAACGTGGAGGCGCTGGCCCAGCTGTGCGAAATTTTCGGGGTTGAGCAGGCCGTGCCACGCCAAGCCCTGCAGGTGGGGCAGCGAGTCGAAATTGACTGCTCGCTTAAGGTTGAAGACCAGTTCCGGCAGCTGTGGGATTTGCTTGTGCCTAGCTCTGGGCGTGCGCGGTCTTTGCAAGGTGAGGCCATCCGCATTGCGGGCCGCATTTCCCACGAGATTTACGACAATGGCGGCCTCAATTGGGATCGTAGCTTTACGGCTCTAGCCAAGCGGTTTGGGTGGATTGTCACCTCCCAGGTGGCTTTAGCTGACGACGACGTCGCCCGGCTGGGTCAGGCCCTTGGCTGCCTGAAAACCCGCGCAGTTGCCACTAACTATGCTGAAGCGATGCAGGCCAGTGACGTGCTCACGCAGCTGGCGGTTCGCTGGGTGGGGCTCAACCCAGTTTTGGTGGCTCTAAATGCTCCCAGAGGTAGGCGGTAAGTGAAGCTAAAGTCTTTGCAAGTTAAGGATTTAGCGATTTGCATAGCTGATCGGTGATCTGGTGTAAGCAGACTATAAGGTGGCATATATCGCAGATATTGGTAATATGGTGTCATGGTTTCATATATTAAGAATATTATCTTTCGAAGAATTTTTGAATCTTTTAAATTTAATAATTCAGTAGAATATTGGCTACTTTTTTCTGGACTATGTGCACTACTTATTTCAGTAGTAGTTTTTGGTTACGTTAAGATCGGCGAAAAGTGGTTGATTAATCATTATTTAGTTGACCAACTAACGCCATTTTGGGTGCTCGCTATTGTCTGTGGTCTTGGCTTTGGGATGAGGGCACATCGCTTGCCTTTCCGTATTTTGGTGCTTGCCAATTTGTGGATAGAGTCAGTTTTTATTCTGTCCTGTATTGTGGTGTATGATTCTCTTCCCTCTGGAGCTCCGGCTTTTTATGTCGGTGGAGACGTGACTGGCTTGTTTTCTAGTGCTGAAACATACTTTTTGTTTGTCTTGGCCTGGTTTGGGTTGATAGTTAATATGGCTCTTATTGGTGACGAGTATACTGTGGAATGGGGGCGGAAATTTGTTGGAGGTCTGTTGATAGTAATCGGAATATTGTTGCCAGGTTTTATTGAATCCTATGGTCTTTTGTGGGCTTGTAAAAGCAATCATAAATGTTATCAGGCAAGAGCCTCCATTATTGATTATGAGATTTCTTTCCGTGAGTTGACTATCTCCTGCGCGGCAGCTTTAGGAATAACATTCCTTGCTGGTTTTACAATTTCAAGATTTGTTTCCTGGGCGCAAAATTACTTTAGTTATGTTGATTCGCTCCTAAAGAGCGCAAGTAGTTCTGATTTGCCAGCAGCTTCGGGCGATAAAGACTTGCCTGCTGAAACAGCCTCAGAAGCCATGTCACCTGCTAACAGCCAGGAACTGATTACCTCGCCGGAAAAACAACCCACAGCTGGAAAAACTTCTACCTCGCAGTGTCTAACCGCTGCGGCTGTGCTTAGTGCGGTTGCTGTAGTCGGCGCTTCGTTTGGCAGGTGGACGGTCCGTCGTCATTGATGGCAAGGCGCCACAAACTTGGCGTCGAAAACTTGGTGCCCAAAAAAGCTGGTGGCAAAGCAGCGCAAAAAACTAAGCGCCTAGGCCAGGCGCTGCGGCGTCGTCGTTAACGAGTGCAGGCCTGGAACTAGGCACAAAGCGGCAAAGTAGCCGGCGCGGGTCAGTCCTCGACGCCAACAATCACGTTGGAAGCCTTGATGACTGCTACGGCCTCGGAGCCAACCTTCAGGCCTAGCTCCTCAATGGCGGCGTTGGTGATGGAAGAGGAAATTACCAGGCCGGGGGCGATTTCAATCTTGACGATGCCGTTAACGGCACCCTCGGTGACCTCAACAACCTTGCCGGGGAACTGGTTGCGTGCAGACAGCTTCATTTTCTCTGCTCCTTTCGGTAAAAATACGTTAATCGCACACTATCACCGCTTTGACCTGGGCTTGAAGTCAATTCTTGGCCGTAGGTAGGGAAGTGGGTAAGGCGGGCCGCTGCTGGGTGGGACAAACCATGCCAGGCGGGGTGAGCCGCGCCAAACCCAGCAAGCTGTGCCAGGTGGGGCGAGCAGCTCCAAACCCGGCAAGTTGTGTAAGGTGCGGGAAGTCGCGCCAAACCGGCTAGCCGCGCCAAACCGGGCAAAAACGTAGTTGTGTTGGACTAGTTCAGCACGGTTGTACAGCCACCAGCTAGTTTTAAGGGCGACGTGTCACACTTAGCCCATGGAACGAGCCGAACCGCTGAAGCTTCTGTTTGTTATCAATAATCTCTACACCCGTGGCAATGGCCTGTCCGCCTCGGCGCGGCGCACCATCACCCTGCTACGCGAACGCGGTCATGACGTGCGGGTACTTAGCTCCGGCACCACTGAGCAAGCCCAGGCCTGTAACTTCACCGCCCCGGAATTCACCCTGCCCGCCAGGCGTTTTCCGCTGGCCGACGCTATCATCTCAGCCCAGGGTTACGCCTTCGCTAAAGCCAAGCCTAAGGTGATTAAACAAGCTGTGGACTGGGCCGACGTCGTCCACCTGGAAGAACCCTTCGGATTGCAGGCCCGCACCGCTCACGCCGCTAAACGCGCAGGCAAACCAGTGCTGGCCACCTACCATATACACCCTGAAAACATCACTGCCACCATTCACCTAGACAGCTTCTGGCCGCTCAATGCACTTTTGCTGGCATCTTGGCGACGGCGTATCTACGCCTTGGCGCAGGTGGTGCAGTGCCCTTCAGACTCGGTGCACCAGCGCCTGCAGCGGTGGGGGCTAGGGGGCAAGCTAGTGACCATTTCTAACGGGGTGGGCCTGGCGCCGTCGAAACCAGCTGGAGGTGCAGAACCAGTGCCGGGCGCAAAAACTGAGCGCAGTGAGCCCAGCGGGCGGCAAACTGAAGCTAAGCAAGCTCCGGTAAAAGCACAGCCAGTGGGTGAGCAGGTCTACCATCTGCTGGTGGTGGGGCGTTTCTCGCGCGAAAAAGACCAGGCCACCATCCTCAAAGCCATGCGCCACAGCCGCTACGCCTCCCAAATCCAACTGGTTTTCGCCGGTCGCGGGCCCACAGAAAAATCCTTACGACGCGCAGCTAGCCGCCTAGTGCGCGATGGGGTGCTAAAACATGCCCCTAGCTTCGACTTTTTCGACGCCGCCGGATTGGACGCTCAAGCTGAGCAGGCAGACCTCTACATTCACGCAGCATTCATCGAGGTGGAAGGCCTCTCCTGCCTGGAAGTTCTACGCCACGGGGTGGTGCCGGTAATCGCGCACTCGCCACTTACGGCCACAAGCCAATTCGCTCTGGACTCCCACAGCCGCTTCAAGGCCCGCGATCCCAAAGCTCTGGCGCGCGCCATCGACTACTGGCTTAGCGATAATGAGCGCCGGCAAGCTGAGGCACAAAAATATTTAAACATTGGCGCGCACTACGACATTAACGATTGTGTTAGTAGACTGGAGTTGGTTTACCGCAAACTGGCCTCTGGCAAAGCCAGTTAGCGAAGCATATTAGACAGCCAAAACGCTGTAGGCGCTGAGCACTGTGAAAGAGTGTCGAGCGCCGCGAAAGTGTGGCTATGACTAAGGAGCGTGCCCGTGGGGCAAGTAGAAATAACTCAACGCGAAGAATTAAGGGACTGGCTGGGGCGGTTATCCTATATTCTGCGCAGCAGCGATCAGCTGCACCAAAAATTGGGATACGTCAGGAAGCAGTATAAGCAGCCTGACTATTGGCAGCCTTGGAAACTAGCCCAATTTTTGGCTAACACCATTAAATACTCTGGATTTGCATTATTACTGCTTTTTGCTGTGGCTTCGATTCCACTGGTATTTATAGCTGATGACAGGCGGTTTAGCGACGTTAAGGTGCTTGTAATTGTTGCTGTTCTAATTTTAATCTTGCTTTATTACGGGGTGTATAAGCTCGCGTATTTTGTGACAGAGCGAGTATTGGTTAAAAAATTAGGCTCTGACTCTGAAGCTCTTGAGCGGCAAGAGCGGATGCGTATTCGCGGTAAAGAACGCTTGGTTCTGCCGGTGGCGGTGGGGCACCTGGTGCCGTTCTTGCTGCTCTGGCTGATGTTGACGGCAGGCTCTGATAAGGAGTCCATCGTGGCTAACGAAACTCTGGTGCTGGCTATCGGGCTTTTGGTAAACCTGGTGGTTGGGGCGGTAGCTAGTGTGGTAACGTTGCTGTTGCACAACCGCAAGGTTGAGGCTCATAACATGGCTGAAACTGCTGGCGCTGAGGCTAGAAACATCCATAACCAGCGCGTTTATGACAGCGAAAAAGAGCTGGTGGATGAGATTAACACTCTAGTTGGAGAGTTTACAGACACCTACCTGGGTAATTTCCCTGCCGCTTACTTAAGGCCCGGAGTGGTTGATTACATGTGGCAGCTAGTCACCAACCATCGTGCCTCCACGCTTCAAGAAGCAATCAACGTTTATGAAGCTGACGCACGGCAACAGCAGCTGGCTGATCAGCAGCGCGCGATCCTCGATCGCCAAAATCAGATTCTTGCGCAGCAACAGTATGCAAATACTGTGCTAGTAACAAACATGATCATGAACCACTAAAAAAGGCTAGAAAAGCCTTAGATTAAGGTTCGTGTTGCGCACGGCGTTTAGATTCCGACGCCGCCGTCTAAGTCTTGTTTCAGGCTCACGCCTGGAGCTTGAATGCCAGGTCTAACCGCTGGCAGGGGGTGGTTACGCCGCCCTGTCAGTGGTAGATTATGGCGTCAGTCACTGCGAAAGTGTTGATTATAGGAAAGGAATTTGGGCATGGGGGAGTCTGAAGAGCTAACTCAACGCGAGGAGCTTAAAAACTGGTTGGGGCGCTTGTCCTATATCCTGCATCGTAGCGATGAGCTACACGAGAACCTCAATAGCATTCGCGGGCAATATCGTTACGCCGACTATTGGCAGATCTGGAAGCTACCCCAATTTTTTGCCCATACTGTCCGCTGTGCTTCGTGGGTGTTTATGGTGTTCATTGTGGTACTTTTCGTTGAGGTTGCCAAAGGAAGTCTTCTGGCAGCTATGTACATGATTGTCGCGATAGGACCCTGTACTATTGGCCTCTACTTCGGTATACACAAGCTTTCTCGTCATGCAGCCAGGAGAATCCTGGTAGCTAAGCAGGATGGCTCCGCTAAGGGCGTCAAAGACTACGCGCGTTTGAAAGCTTGCGAAAAAGAACACTTTGTTTCGCTGACAATTGTTTCAAACCTGGTACCATTATTGCTGGCCTGGACGCTGCTGGGTTTGTTAATTTCCTTCCCGTCCAAAAACCCCACGACGTCCATGGTGATTACGGTACTGTTGTTTCTACTTGGCAACCTGGTTTTAGGTGTGCTGATCAGTGCCATTATGCTCGTGGTGCATAATGCAAAAGTTAAGCGCCACAATGCCAGCGAAGATGCGGCCACTAACTCTCGCGAAGCCCATAATGAGCAGGTTCACGAGCGTGAAAAAGCGGTAGTAGATGAGATTAACTCGCTAGTAGGTGAGTATCGGGATAACTACCAAGGTAAATTCCCGGCAGCCTATTTGCTGGCAAATGCTGTGGCCTACATGTGGCAGTTAGTTGATAACTATCGCGCTTCCACATTGCAAGAAGTCATCAATGTTTATGAAGGCGATATGCACCGTCAACGCATTGAAAGCCAGAACCGAGCCATGCTTAACAACCAGCTACGCATGCTTAACAACCAAGAACGCATTATTGCTGAACAGCGATACACCCGCTGGGCAGTAACCAGTGAAATTGCGCGTAACCGACGCGCTTAGCTAAAGAACACCGCAAGCGTAGCCTGTTGGGCTAGAGCGAAAGGTAAAATCACCCTATGCATCAACTAAATCCTGACGCAGCTAATCCAGTCTTATTGCAGGCTTTTGCCTGGGACTTAAACGCTGATGCCAGCCACTGGAATCTGCTAGCTGACAATGCCCAGCTACTGGCAGACTCGGGGGTTACTGCAGCCTGGCTGCCGCCGGCCTATAAAGGACACACCGGCATAGAAGACGTCGGCTATGGGGTCTATGACCTCTATGACCTGGGCGAATTTGACCAAAAAGGCTCCATCCCCACCAAGTACGGCACCAAGGATGAGTACCTGGCCGCCGTCGACGCCCTGCACAGCGCCGGCATCTCAGTGGTGGCAGACATCGTACTTAACCACCGCATGGGCGCAGATGAGCTAGAGAACGTAAAAGCCATGCAGGTGGACCCCTATGACCGGCGTCGGATCATTGGCGGACCTGAAGACATCCAGGTGTGGACCCGTTTCACCTTCCCTGGGCGCGGCGGCAAATACTCTGACTTTATCTGGGACCACACCTGCTTTAAGGCCGTGGACTGGGATGATGCGCGTAAGCAAACCGGCCTGTGGCTCTTTGAAGGCAAGTCCTGGAGCCAGAACGTTGATGACGAGCTGGGTAACTACGACTACCTAATGGGCTGCGACGTGCATGTATCTGATCCCAAGGTGCATGAAGAGCTCGACACCTGGGGGCGCTGGTATGTGCAAACCACCGGCATTGACGGCCTGCGTCTAGATGCGCTTAAGCACGTGGGCGCTGACTTCTTCGCGCTATGGTTACCCAAGCTGCGCCAGCGGACCGGCAAGGCGCTGCCGGCGGTAGGGGAGTATTGGTCGCGGGATGTGAACGTGCTGCGTTCATACCTGGATACTGTGCCCTACGTGAGTCTGTTTGATGTCCCTTTGCACTTTAAACTATTTTATGCATCATGCTCTAATGGTGAAGTTGATTTGGGTGCATTGTTTAATGACACTTTGGTGGCGACGGATCCTGAGCGCGCGGTTACCTTCGTGGAAAATCACGACACTCAGCCGGGGCAGTCGCTAGAGTCGCCGGTGCAGGCTTGGTTTAAACCCTCCGCTTACGCGCTGATTTTGCTGCGTGAACAGGGTATGCCTTGCGTGTTCTGGGGCGATCTGTTTGGCACTCCGGAAACTGGGGACCTGGCTGCAGTCACTGAGCTGCCGGTTTTGATGAATATCCGCCACTTCTTGGCGTACGGCCCCCAGCACGACTACTTCGACGACGCCGACGTGGTGGGCTTTACCCGTGAAGGTGACGACTACCGCCCCGCTTCTGGTGTGGCCGTGCTGTTCTCAGATCGCCGGGCCGGCACCAAGCGCATGTATGTAGGCCGGGCACACGCCGGCTCCTACTGGACATGCATGATTGGCAAGCAAGACACTGTCCAGGTGGACGAGGAAGGTTGGGCTACTTTCCCGGTCAGTGACGGGGGCCTGAGTGTTTATGTGCCCTCTGTGGCCCGTGAGCTGCTCGATTACGGCCAGGATAAGCTCACTCGCCCGCGTAATTAAGTGCCGACGCCGCCTTTAGGCTCGACGGCGCAAGCTCCCGTTGGCCCTTGTGGCCACCGGCACCGAAGCCACCATGACCGGGCGCTCGACGGCGCTCCTTTGCTGGGCTCGACGCCGCCACCTCTGTTATGGGTTCGACGGCGCAAGCTCCCGTTGGCCCTTGTGGCCAGCGGGAGTTAGCTAGCCCAGTAGCTTAGATCCTGACGTGCCCCGGAATCTAAAAAATCTGCAAGCAGCTCGTTGACCTGATCAAACTCGATCAAGAAGCCGTCGTGGCCATGGGCAGAGTGAATCAGGGCGTAGCTGGCGTTGGGCACCAAACTAGCCATGCGCTTAACCTGGGCGGGGAAGAAAAGACGGTCACTGTCTACCGCAATACACAGCGTTTTAGCGGTGATCTTGCGTAGCGCTGAACGCAGCCCGCCGCGTTCACGCCCCACATTGTGGCTGATCATGGTGCGACACAGGGCCACATAGGAGCCTGCATCAAAACGACGTACCAGCTTTTCGCCGTGATAATCCAGGTAAGACTCCACCGCCAGGCGTCCGCCGGTTAGCGGATCCTCAGCGTTTTGCGGCAGGCGCCCAAAACGCTCATCGAGCTCATTGGGACAACGGTAGGTGGTGTGGGCGATCTGACGGGCTAGTGCCAGCCCCGCTACCGGGCCGACGGCGTCGTCGTAATAATCCCCGCCATTCCAGTGCGGATCAAGCTGCACCGCACGAATCTGAGTGTGGGCCCAAGCTGCCTGCTCAGCGGTAGTTTGTGCGCCTGAAGCAACCATCACCAGGTGCTCCACGCGCCCCGGATACATGGTGGCCCACTCGATAGCGCGGTGACCTCCGAGCGAGGCCCCCACAACCGTGTTCCAGCGTTCAATCCCCAACAGATCCGCCAGGCGAGCCTCTGCGCGCACCTGATCGCGGGTGGAGATCACCGGGAAACGCGAGCCGTAAGGGGCGCCGTCCTGAGCAATAGAAGCCGGGCCGGTAGAGCCTTGACAGCCACCTAGCACGTTAATGGCAACCACAAAGTAGCGGTTAGTGTCGATAGCCAAATCCGGGCCCACCACCTGCGACCACCAACCGGCAGTAGGCTGACCAGGCTCAGTCTCGCCAATAACATGGGCGTCGCCGGTGAGGGCATGCTCAATCAAAATGGCATTGGAGCGGTCTTCGTTAAGCTCGCCCCAAGTCTCATAAGCGAGCGTAATTGCCGGCAAAATAGAGTTATTTTCGAGGCGCAAATCGCCCACATTAGCGAAGCTACGACAAGCACGTGGGTCGGTGATTTTCCAAGCGCCGGATACGGGGGCAGGCGGAAGCTGACGGTTGTGGTTCATGGGAATGCCTTCTAAATCTGGGCGCGCAGAGGCGCAAAATTACAGATGCGATAACGCTCGCCAAGGCACGCAGATGCGGCTCAGCGAGCGTTCGGCATTCGTCCCATGAGGGGTAGCAGAGGTAGGACGGCGAAACGAAGAGTAGGTAGCACAAAGCCAGGGCACATCAGCGCCCGGGTTGAGCTAGCTACTTGCGTCACAGTTATCTCCAATTACGTCCAATACCGCGTTAATTGTCTTAAGCATAACGCGAGTACGTCAAGGATGTAAGCTTACAAAGTACGAAGGATCACTAGTTGGACCGCTGTGGTGTGATGACGTCACCAGTCGAAGAAGCTACTATCGTTGTCGCAACTGCTGTTGCTGCCACTATCGCAGCTATTGTCATCGCTATAGTCGTAGTCGCCGCTATCGCAGTCGTAACTATGATCGTCGTTGCTGTCGTAGCTGGTATTGTCGTCGCTAATGTCGTAATAGTTGCTAACGCCGTCACTTCCAGATAGCCAGCTCATGGGTGATGCATTAAACCTAGGCTGAGGTTTACCAACTGTAGCTTTTGGCTTTTGAGCCACCGCGATCATGCCAAGCATACCTATTCCTGCTATGACTAAAATAATTACGGCAAGAGGTATAAACCTAGAATCCATGTCTTGCTGTTCCTGGCTATAGCCGGAATTAACGTAAGACTGGCTACTGTAACTATTATCGCTGGTCGAATCGTCGTAAGACGGATCTCCATAGGTGTCATTGTTAGAGTCGTCGTAGGAGTGATCGCTATCGTAATTGTTGTAATAGCGGTTGTAGTAATTAGAACTGCCTGAACGAGAGCTAGAACGCCCCCACCAAGAGTTACGTCGTGAAGAAGAACTAGAACCGCTGGAATTAGAGCCCCCAGAACTTGAACGACGCGAGGAAGAGCCAGAATCGCTGGAACTTGAACGACGCGAAGAAGAGCCAGAGGAACTGCGCCCGCTTGAACCTCCGCTGTTGCCTCCACGACCTGTCGGGACCGTATTACGCCCCGTTGTGGCTGCGCCAGAAGCTGACTGGCTGCCGCTCACTGAAATACTTGAGATTGGGGTAGTAGAACTGCGAGCAACGCTGGCGCTAGCACTAGGAACACACAGGCATGCGGCTGCGATAGTGGCCAAAGCCAGTAAAGCATGTTTGCGAAGGTGCGTATTTAATTTAGTGGCAGAAAGGGGTGAAAACATGCTCACGGTTATTCCTAAAGTAGTGCTGATGTAGTTAAAACTAGCTACTAATCAGAATAACCGTTGCTCTAGAGGTGGGCATCGGGGAATTATCCCCCTTACCGCAATGATATTACCTCAGATTTTTAGATGATTTCGGTTTCATCTTCCTTAACTAAGCAATACAGCCCTAATCCACCTACGATAAAAACCCCAAGAGCCTCAAGATTATCTGTTGCTTTAGAGTCATCGTCGTCATAGTCGCTGTAGCTAGACCCTACGTAACCTGAGCGAAAGTGCCGCTGCTTAGAGCTGCGATGCGAAGAACCTGATCTGGAGTGCCCTGAGCTGTGCCCACCACTGTGCCCACCGCCGTGACCGCCGCCATGGCCACGCGTGGGGACCCTGTTATGACCAATAGCTATGCTCACAACAGAAGTTGATTGGCTGCCACTTACTAAGGTACGTGAGCTAACGGCTGTGCGCGCAACGCTGGCGCCGGCGCTGGGAACGCACAGGCATACGGCTGCGGCAGTGGCCAAAGGTAACAAAGCATGTTTGCGAAATTGCATATTTAAATTATCTGTAGATATTTTCGCTCGAAAAATTATGGTTAGGCTTCGCTCATTGCTTTAAGCACGCCACCCACTACTACTAAACCTACTAATACAGCTAATATGATTAAAGTCGTGCGCTTTGAAAATTCGATTCCTAGTCCCTCGCTGTCGTCATAGCGGTCGTAATTGTAGTAGTCGTCGTAGTCGTCATAGTAATAGTTGTTATAGTAATTGTTGCCGTAGCGGTTGTAGTAATTAGAGCTACCTGAGCGCGAGTTTGAATAACCTTGCGAGTTGGAATTGCCTGAGCGCGAGTTTGAATAACCCTGCGAGTTGGAATTGTCGGAGTAGTAGTTTGAGTACCCCTGAGATCCTGAGTTGCTTGAGTAAGGATCGGAATAGCCGCGTGAGCTGGAGCCGCCGGAATTAGACCCCGAGTAGCTCTGAGAACCGGAGTTACCAGAGTACCCCTGTGAACCGGAGCTGCCGGAGTACCCCTGCGAACTAGAGCTGCCAGAGTTAGACCCCGAATATCCACGCGAGCTGGAATTTCCAGAGTAACTGCGCGAATTGGAACGCTTGGAGCTGGAGCTGGAGCTGGAGTTTGCGGAGCGAGAGCTCGAACGCCCAGAACTGGAACTACGACGCGAAGACCCTGAACTGGAACTTTTTGAGCTGCGACCTGAAGAACTTCTGGAGCTAGAGCGTCCAGAACTTGAACTTCCAGAGCGCGAGCCGCTAGAGCGAGAGCTCGAACGCCCAGAACTCGAACTACGACGCGAAGAAGAACTAGAGGAACTGCGCCCGCTTGAACCTCCACTGCTGCCCCCACGGCGTGCCGGAGCCACGCTACGGCCAATTGCTGTGGTTAAGCTAGAACTTGACTGGCTACTGCTTACTGAGCCGCTTGAAATTGAGCTGACAGCAGTGCGTACAACGCTGGCACCGGCGCTAGGCACACACAGGCACACGGCTGCAGCAGTGGCCAAAGCTAGCAAAGTGTGTTTGCGAAGCGGCTTATTTAATTTAGCTGCAGATATGGGCAAAAATGTGCTCACGGCTATTCCTGAGGTAGTAGTGATTTAGTTAGAGGTCGCGCCTGACCAGATAGCCAGGCTCAACCTAACTGTCAGTGGCTACACGCGCGGCGGGTAATTCGGGTAACCAGGCGACGGCATAACCGCTTTGGTTGCCTTGTTTTTACGCGCAATAAGAACCGCGCACAACACTGCAGCAATTACCCCAATCGCAACAACGGCTATCAACACATACATGACAGTGTTGTCTTTAGTGGAAGAAGTAGACTGCACTGCGCTAGTAGTGAGTGTTGGTGTAGTAGACTCAGTTGTAGCATAGCTGCTTGCGCTAGGGGTAGGTGTTGGGGAGTCACCCCCATATACGCGGAAGTAGGTAGCAGCGGTAGCGTCTAGTTTTACGGTTCCCGAAGCCTCCACATTAGGGGTAGAGATAGCCCAGTCATATTCGATGAAGGTGTTGTTAAGGATTGGGCGCGTATAGTCATAGGTTTTGGTATCTAGACTAGAACCTTGCGGCAGGCTTAGCGTCACGTATTTAGTGGTAAGCGTGTAGTCTGGGAAATATTTTTTAGCCGTTTCCAGATACTGCACATCTAGGCTCTTAAAAGATAAAGAGTACTTATCGTCACCCAGCGGAGTTAACTTAATTGCTTGCGAGTCACTGGGTAAAATTTCCCGGGTGATGGTGCAGAAAGTCTGGTCTTGCTCCTGGCCATACTCAACTTGGAAAAGACTCGCAGTGTTAGTTTTAGTGCAGTTTTCTTTGGTTACACCAGAGCCGATCACCTGCACGCCTTCTAAGGTATAACCGTCAGGAAACAGCTTGTAAACGTAGGCGACAGTTAGCTCCGTATCTGCTGCAGATACGGCTGGCATAAAAACTGCACATATGCCTAATAAGCTAAGTGCCATTAGCACATTGAGTATACGACGCATCATTGCTCATCCTCATTGAGTTACTACAAACAACTGTGAGTGCAGTATATTCTATTAACGGCGCAGGGCTAGCGGGTATTAAGTCTCAAATACTCCGCCAGCCCTGCTAGAACACTTTACTTAGTGTTCCAACCATAATCCTTGGGATCATAGTTTTGCCAACCATTATTCTGGTTGTAGTTATTGTTTTGTCCGTAACCGGAATAGCCATCTTGGCTATAGTTACCTTGGTTGTAGCTATCTTGGCCGTATGAGTTGGGGGTGTAACCACCCTGGCCATAGCTGCTAGAGGCGTAACCGTTTTGACCATCATAACTGCCGGCGTCGTAGTTACCGGTGCCATAACCGCCCTGATCGTACCCAGTTTGGCCGTAACTGGTTTGTCCATAACCAGTTTGTCCATAACCGGTTTGGCCGTAGTTACCGGCAGAGTAATTTCCGCCAGAGTAGTCTCCCGTCGAGTAGCCTCCGGGAGAGTAATCTCCCGCAGAATACCCACCCGCGTTATAGCCGCCATCAGGTGAATAACCATTAGGGTTATAGCCGCTCGGTCCGTTGCCGTAAGGGGTGTATTGCTCTGCCGCATAGGCGTTTTGGCGAGCACGCCTGATAATTACAAATACAAAAATGAGCACCACTGCCAATAATGCAAACATGATCATGGCTGTGCGAGCAGTCATGGTCGAGTTTGAGCTTCTGGATCCGTAGTGGTTGTGGTGGTAGTAGCGGTAACGCGTGCGATTACCTGAGCGATAGCCTGAACGCCTGCGAGAAGAGCGGCTTCTGCTGCCCCGGCCCCTGCCGCCACCGCGACGGGCCTCAATGTTGGAACGCCCGGTTGAATTATCGACGCGTTCGCCTACCCCAGTAGGGAGCTCAGTTTCCCCAGTAGAGATCCCAGCCTCGCTCAACCCGTTAGCAACTAGTTGGCTAGAAGCTAACTGGGTTGAGCTGACTGCGGTGCTCGGGGCATCAGTGGAAGTGCGCGCGGCAGCTGCATCTGCGCTTGGAACGCAAAGACATGCGGCTGCTGCTACAGACAGTGCTAACAGCGCTTGTTTACGTAGCGGCTTGCGTCTTTTATCTGCAGCTGCGCGCGCATTCATACTCACTTTGAATCCTGGTTTTAGTTGTTCTGGTTGAAGCTCGGATACTGGCGAGTAGGAGCCAGGCCCTCATCTTGTCCCAGACGGATGGTGGGGTAGTAGTCCTCAGCGTCGCCACCTGCTGCCGGCGCGGCGTCGTAATCCTGAGGCTGGGCAGGGGTTACCTGCGGGGGCAGGACGACGTCGTCACCAGCTGAGCTGGAAGGAAGCGGCTGGGCGAGGCTTGCGGGCTGAGCCGGGTTGGTAGCAGCGGGCTGGCCAGCAAAGGGGCTGCCGGCCGCAGCAGACTGAGCTGAGGGAGCTGCCGCGTATCCCGCTGACGGAGCTGACGGGCTCGGGGACTGATAGCCGCCCTGGGTAGCGCCGTTTTGGGCAGGCCCACCCTGAGCAGCACCGGGGCCGCCCTGGTAACCGCCTTGCGGGTAGCTAGGGGCTGCGGGGGCGCTAGGAGCTACCGGAGCAGAGCTGCCGGTCGGAGCGTTAGAACCGCCATAGTTAGGGCCGCCAGCAGGGCCGTTAGGGCCACCATAGTTAGGGCCGCCAGCAGGGCCGTTGGGGGCGCCATAGCTGGGACCATTTACCGGGCCATTGGGTCCGCCTACAGGGCCGTTGGGGCCGCCGTAGTTAGGAGCACCAGGAGCCATGCCGCCGGCAGGGGCGCCGGGACCAGAGGGGCCGCCAAAGTTATTGGGACCATAGCCGGGGCTACCAGGGCCAGCCGGGCCGCCAAATCCAGGGCCGTTAGGGCCAAAGCCGGTCCCGGGAGCACCCGGGTAGGGGCCGAAGTTAGCCTGATCGTTCTTCTTGCCGTTCTTCTTGACCACCAACACAGTGGCGATTACGCCGATAATCGCAATCACGGCCACAACAGCAGCAACGATGTAAAGCGTGGTGTTGTCGTCGTCGTCAGAGCTGGAGCTAGAGCTGCTGGAGGTCTGCGCAGTTGAGGTGGCGCTAGGCGCAGGGGTGGCACCCTTCTGATCGCTGGTAGGCGAGTCGCTGGGGGCGGGGGAAGTGGTGGAGTTCTTAGAACCGCCAGAGCCGCCGGAGTTGCCATTTAGATCGCCGATACCAAGGTCGCCGTTGCTACTGGAGCCACCGCCACCGTTGGAGCCACCGCCACTAGAACCGTTGAAGTTGACGGTACCTGAAGCTTCAGGAATAGAACCGCCTGTTTCCCAAGCGTAGACATCAGCGCTAGGGGTGTTTCCTGTTTCAGCTCCATCAGCCGTAACGTTCGAGCCCTTGGGGACCGCGAGCATGGTTCCTGCTAGCTTGATATCCAAGCCGCTTTTGCCTTTTACGGTGGAGTTAAGAATGTTTGAATAGCCCTTAAACGTAAAGTCATAAGAGCTAGAAGTCTTATTGGTGATATAGACCCCGATAGGAGGTGCGCTAGTACTGTAGCTCTTGTAAATTAAGCAGGTAGAGCCTGAGGATTTGGACGAAAAGTTCGCTTGGTAGTCGCCGCTAGCCTGGCAATCAGATTTGGTTAGTGTGCCAGTTTCATCGGAGATCATAATTCCCTGATGAATGCTTCCTAGCTTGTCCATTATAGTGACGGCAATGCCATCATAACGGTCTGCCGCAGTTGCTGCAGGGGTAAGTAAGCAGGCAAGTATGAGTGCCAATACTCCTGTTAATGCTGACAATCTTGCGCGCATCTGTGTGTCCTCTTCTGTATGCCGCAGGTGCGGCTAGTAAAGCTGGACCCGGTCTTATAGATCTCTATATAGATCGGGCCCAGCTCTATCCTAGTGTCGTAGGGCTAAGAATATCTTGAGTTTTTCTGGGGATAACTCCCCTTAGTGGTTTGCGCCGGTCCCGTTACCAGGTCCGTAAGGGGCCGACGGCGGCTGGTTGCCAGGGTTGTAAGGGGCCTGGTTGCTTGGCGCTGACGGGGCCGACGGCGGCTGGTAGGGCTGCGGTTGGCCTGAGGGTGGCTGACCCTGGTAGGGCTGCTGATAGCCGGGGCCTGCGGGGCGTGGTCCACCCATAGCGCCTGCGCCCATGGCGGAGCCTGCGCCGGGGCCTGTGCCGGGGCCAGCTCCAGGGCCAGTTGGGCCAAAGCCTGCGCCGGGAGCGCCCGGGCCGGTTGAACCAAAGCCTGCGCCAGGACCACCCGGACCACCGGGGTAAGCCCCTGGGTAAGGGCCGCGATAAGTGGGGCCAGTAGGCTGCTTCTTCTTGTTTACAAGCACAATTGCAGTGATTGCGCCGGCTGCGAGTACCACTACAGCAACGCCGATCCCAATGTACAAAGCAGTGTTGGAATCTGATTTGTTGCTGGCTAATGCGTTGGCAGTGGCGCTAGGAGTGGCTGATTCGCTGGTTGGGCTAGGGGTGGCTGACTCAGTGGTGGGTGTGGGTGTAGGCGTGGGCGATTCGCTTGTAGAAGGATCACTACCTCCAGTGATGTATTGTGCTGCAGAAGCATCTAAGGTAGTGGTCCCCTTGACATAAATATAGGTGCTAGCGTCATCCCACCTATAGATATCGTATTTATCGTTGCTGTCGTTTGTTGCCTTTTCTACCCCCGATGAGAAGGTAGTGCCTTTAGGCATGGCAAAGGTCATGCTTGTAAAGTTTAGCGTGTGGTCAGAAAGCAGGTTCTTAGCTTCTGATTTAAGCGAGTAAAAAGACAGGGCAGTGAAGCTAAAGGAGTACTTGTTATCTCCTAGGGGAGTTAACTTAATTGATAGCGCCCTATAAAGTTTTTCTGGCTTATATTCGTAGCCAACCGTGCAAGTACCCTCTTTTTCATCATAAAGTGGCTGATATGTTGAGGACTTGCACTCCTCGGCGCTGACGCCTGAAACAGAGACTGCCTCTAGGAATGTGCCGTCTGATTGCAGACCGGCTATATATTCTGCTTCTAGCTCTTGGGCAGCTGCGGTGGGTGCAATTGCGCCTGTGACTGCCAGTGTTAAGAGTGCCATTAATGCTGTCAGTTTGTGACGCATAATGTTCCCTCCTCGGATGATTGATTATTTAGAGCATAGCGCATGGGGCGCCTAACTTTTTACGCCTGTGGATAGTTTGGGTCTGATCCGTAAGGCGTCTGGCCTTGGCCGGGCTGATACGGTGGCTGAGGTGTCCCAGTTCCATTCTGGTACTGGCTACCAGTAGCTTGGTTGGCGCCCGGGTATGCGGGAGGGTTAAATGCTCCAGGAGCGGCGGTGCCTGGCATGCTGGGAACCATTGGGGTACTCATGCCCGGAGCGACTACGCCAGGGTAGGGGCCGTAGGTAGCAGTGGCGGCTTGCTTTTTCTTGTTAATAATTACGACGGCGGCAATTGCGATCGCTGCAATTACTACTGCCGTAATGGTGATACCTACATACAAGCCAGTGTTGGAACCTGAATCATTAGCCGGGGCTGTGGCGCTAGTGCTCTGAGTGGGCATAGCTGAAGTGGCAGTGGTGGGGGTTGAAGATTCTGTCGTTGTGCTGGGAGTAGGCGTGGGTGAGGGAGTGCCAGCCGCTAAGTAGCCTGCCACAGAAGCATCGAGGGTGGTGGTGCCCGTTACTGACATTAACGGACTGTATTCGGTCCAGCGATAGGCGTCAGTATCGGTGTTGTCTAATTTTGTGGCATTACCTTTACCGTTGGTGATAACACTACCTACAGGTAGAGATAAAGTGATCTTGGTGATCTTGATGGTATCGCCTCGATACATATCGTGGGCAAGTGCCTCGTAGTCGCTGACGGAAAGAGTGCTGAACTCAAAGGAATAGCTGGTGCCGCCATTTGAGGTCAGCTTAAGTGTAAAAGCTTTGGTGATCCGCTCGCCTTTAAAAGACAGTCCAAGCAAACAAGCGTTACGTTTAGCGTCATAAACAGGCTTGTATTTCTTGGATTGGCAGCTTTCTTCAGTTACTCCCATAACGGCAATGAATTCCGTGATAGTGCCGTCGCTAGAAAGCTGGGTCACATATGATCCCTCGTATTCCTGTGCGGTGGCGGTAGGTGCGATCATACCGGCACCTGCCAGCATTAAAAGCGCCATTAAAACTGTCAATTTACGACGCATGTTATTTCCTTCCCTGGTAGTGACTATTTTGTTGCCTAGATACCGATACTTAGCTACGTGGATAATTCGGGCCACTGCTGTATGGCGACCGCTCTCGACTTGTAGGAGCTTGCCCGCTATGGGGCGAGTCGGGATAAGGGTGTGGATTGCTAGGTCCGCCAGGGGAGGGATATCGGGGTTTAGCTGGCTTTTTGCGTTTCTTGGAAAGCAGAACAGTTGCCATGATCCCAATCGTGGCAACTAGACCGCCAACAATTATGGCAAGCAAGAGACTGTTGTCGGTTTGCTTAGAGCTTTTCTTGACACTTAGTGCGGTAGGAACAGCTGAAACTGGGGGAGCTGACGAAGCCTTACCAGCGCGTTTAGTTAGGCCAGTGGTGGTCTCGGCGGTAGCAGATGGGGTGCTTTGTGGGCTTAGGCCAGAGTTGATCGTGGGGGCGCCATCTGCTGAGGCAGCCAGTTCCATAGTTCCTGTTACGGTAGCTGCACCGGTTTCAGTAGTGCTCCCATTCCAAGTGTAATAAGCATATTTATTATCTTTGCTTTCCACCGGGGAAAGTGTTTTAGTGGCGACTTTTGCTCTTAGCGGGATGGCTAGCACGGTCTTAGTGACGTTAAGATCGTTGACATTTATCTCAAGACCAGCCGCGATTTTAATGCGCATGGCAACTGAGTTTGGTATAAACGTAAAATTGATATTATTTTTTGAACCGTTGGGGGTTCTTAACAGGGCTGCCAGGTATTCATTCTCGTCATAGTACTGATAGAACATGCATTCGCTTTTACTACCTGATTGACTGAAATCAGCAGTGTAATCATCAATATCGTCGCAATTGGAGTCATTAATAGTGCCGTCAGTACTACTAAGAGATATTGCTTCGTAGGCAGTGCCGTCTTTTTCAAGAATATAGATAAGCTTGGCAGTGATGCTACCTGCAGCGACAGCACTAGGCGCGCATATGGCTCCAGCCATTAATGTGATAAAAGCTAGCGTGGTTGTTAGTGCACGTTTCACTGCTTCTCCTTTAGTGTGTCGCTTAGGGGGAGCTGTCTTAACCGTATCAGGCTGGTAGTCAGGTTCCCTAGGGGTGCCGGTTCTGGAGAGTTGGGTAGCTCTGTTGGAGCTGGTTGCCTGTGTAGCCCTGACTGTTATAAGGACTTAAAGGTGCCGAAGAGGTGTACTTAGCTGTGGGGCGCCTGCGTTTTTGTGTCAATAAAATCGTAATTACAATACCTGCCACAGCCATTGCAGTAGTGATACCTAATGCAATATAAAGCGTGGTATTGGAGTCCTTGTGTTTTACGGCTAGTGGGGTGGGGGTGATAGTTACTCCAGGGCTCTGGGAAGTGGTAGGACTGGAGTTGCTACTGTTGCTGGGGTTACTAGTGGAGTTAGACAGGGGCATAGTTCCTATTAGGCGGATATCAATGCGATCCTTGTCTGTGTTCCAAGTGTAGTAAACATATTGATCGCCTTTAGATATGGTAGGAGATGTGGTTTGCGTATTGGTAACGGTTGCGGTTAATGGAAGTGCAACTACAATTCTGACTACGTTTAAATCTGTTGTGTTAACGATGCTTAGTGATTTTGCGATAGCGTCTCTCATCGAATAAGTTACAGGAGTAAAGTCAAACTCAAGGTTACTGCCAGAAGTCTTCTTTATCCAGGATTTGCCGCTTTGATCTTTGCTATATTTTTTGGTAAAAAGACATTGGTTGTTACCATCTTTTTGGCGAAAGTTGGTTTCGTAATTATTAGTGTCTTTGCAGTTTGACTGATTTATGGTGTTGTCGCTGCTAGAAACAATCAGGCCTTCATAGGTGTCGCCATTGCTTTGAAGTACAAACATCAGCGAGGTCTCAATGGTTGCGGCAGCTACAGAGATGGGGGCAAATAGTGCGGCAACCGTTAGCGTGAGAATGGCTAGTGAGGTTACTAGTACGCGTTTCACGGTTTCCTCCTTAATGATTTCAATTGGCCTGGTTATTGGCCACCCTGGTTGTGCTGCATGGAAGACTGTGAACTTGGGTGAGGTTGTGGGGCTGGTGTTTGCGGGATTGGGTGGCTAGCTTGCTGTGGCTGCGGGCCGGAATGGGGTTGTCCGTTATAAACCCTGGTGGAGGCTGCAAAGTAGACGGTAGGAGTTGGTTCTTTACGTTTCTGCACTAGTAAAACGGTGGTTACTACACTCGTCAGGGCCACTACTGAAACCACGCCTAGTACCACGTAAAGCGCAGTATTGGAGTCGCTGGACTTGTGACTGACAGCTAGCACAGTAGTGTTATTGCCAGATGGATTATCGTTGCTTATCCCGCTGTCTTCTGGGGCAGGGGCAATAGATGGGCTGACGGTAGTGCTAGAAAACGGTATGGTTCCTTTCAACTCTGCAGTTGAATCAACAGCTGTGTTACCGTTCCAGGTGTAGTAGATGTTTTTGCTACCCTTGGCTACCTTTGGGGATAGTGTTTCTCTGGTGACAGTGGCATTTAAGGGTAGCGCAGCTACCGTATAAACCACGTTCAGGTCATTAGTTTTCTTTAATCCCAGAGCATATGCGACTTTGATTCGCATAGAAGCTGACAGGCTCATAAATGTGAACTCAAGCTTGTCGTCTACACGGTGTGTAGACCAGGCGGGGCCATTATCATCTCTATCATAGTGTTTACGGAAAACGCATTCGTTTTTACCATCTGACTGATTAAATTCCGCAGTGTATGTTTTGGTGTTTTTGCAGTTGGAAGAGTTTATGGTGTTATCTTTACTGTAGACGGCAGTTATTTCTTCACTACTGCCATCGTGGTTGAGTATGAACAATAATGTGGTTTCAATGTTCCCGGAAGCCGTGGCGTTGGGAGTGACAAGAGCTGCGCCAGCCAATGTGATAAAAGCTAGCGCTATTGCTAGTGCGTGTTTCACGGCTTCCTCCTTGAATGTGTTGTAAATACTAGGGGTGTTGGCCAGCCATTAAAATGGCTGGCCAACACTTTAGCCCTGGCAAGGGTCAGTTACGGTTTTGCGGGTAGTTTGGGTTAGCGCCATAAGGTGGCTGCCCTGCCTCGGGCTGGTTTTGCCTGGGCTGTGGCTGCGTGCCTGGCTGGGCCGGTCCAGCTTGAGACTGTGCCCCCGGTTGTCCCTGAGTAGGTTGAGGTTGCGGGCCAGGATAAGACTGAGGGTTGAAGTTGCCTTGCTGGGTAGGAGCTTGACCAGGGTAATTTTGGGGTTGTGTGGCTGGGTAACCCTGTGGCTGCTGCGGTCCCCGGTAGCCTTGCTGAGCCTGTGGTCCGGGGTAAGGACCGTTATAAGGCATAGTTGGAGAAGCTGGCGGGTAGAACCCGGGGGCAGGGTTAGAGCTATTACGCTTCTTCACCAGCACAACAGTGACCACAATTCCGATTACGGCAGCTACGCCCACAATCCCTAGTACCACATATAAGGTGGCACTAGAATCTTTAGACTTGTTGCTCGTAGCTAATGCGGTAGCGCTGGGGGTATCTGAAGGAGTAACAGTGGAAACTGGGGCGGGTGTATTGGTGGAACTGCTAGTCGGGCTGCTAGTAGGATTGCTGGTTGGGTTGCTGGTGGCGCCAGAAAGCGGCAAAGTACCTTTTAAGCTTGCGCTTGAGTTAGTGGCATCAGAGCCTTCCCAAGTGTAGTAAACAAATTTGTCACTCTTATCTACAGTTGGCGACAGGCTCTGATCGGTAACGGTTGCGTTCAGGGGTACTGCCGCCCCGCTAGAAATAACGTTTAGGTCGCTATAGTAGATACCGAAAGCTTCTGAAATATCGCTGCGAATAAAAGCGGTAAGATTTAAGAAGCTAAACTTAAGGGTGTCTCCACTTTGGTAAACTAGCCAATTGCTGCCGTAGCTATCTTTTTCGTGATGTTTAGCGAAAAGACACTGATTTTTACCGTCCTTTTGGGTAAATTTTGAGATATAATCTTTAGTGTCTTTGCAATTTGAAGAATTGACAGTATTCTCACTTCCGTAAACTGCGGCTAACTCATCAAAGCTGCCGTCAGCGTTGAGCGCAAATAGTAGTTTAACATCAACTTTTTCGGTGGCGGTGGCTGCCGGGGCTAACAGTGCCCCGGCCACTAGCGTGAGAAAAGCTAGTGCTATGGCGAGTAGACGTTTCATTGCCCTCTCCTTGAACAAGTAATTGCTAAAGCTTGTGGGTGGAATCCAAGTCAGTCTGGCAGTCCTGGCCAGGGTGGCTGCTGACTTGAGTTTGCGCCCCCTGAATGGCTCGGTTGAGTAGAAGCCTGATTATCTGTAAAGCTTCGTGGTTGGTTTGAATGGCTCTTATAGGTCTGTGGCTGCGCGCTAGAACTACTTTGATCATCATAGAGTGTAGCAGCAGAAAGTGGCGTATACGCAGAAGTGGAGTTCTTACTTATCCGAGCTAATAAGAAGGTCCCTGCGATTATAGCAATAGAGGCTATGGTAGCAATTATTAAAAACTCATTAAGTAAGCCATTAAAATTGCGAGAGTTGGATATTGATGTAGCTACAGACTTGTTGGTGCCTGTTGCAGGCTTAGTGGCGGAGTTGTCAGTAGTTGGGCTGACGGTGGCTGGTCTGCTGGTATTGTCATGGCTGGGTTTAGGGCTAGCCGTGCTGAAAGGCGCAGATGTGTGACTAGGTTTGCGGGCGGGGCTAGGAGTGGAGGTAGTGGGCCTGCCAGTAGGGTCGTAAGGTGAGTATGAAAAACTGCCTGTCAGTTCTATATCCTCGCTAGTAGCCTCAGCGTTAAACCAGGTGTAGTAGCTGTACCTGCTATCTCCCTTATCTATTCTTGGTGACAAGGTTTGAGAGGTAATGGTTGTATCTGCAGGAAGCTGCACTATGGTAAAACTGACATTTAAATCAGAGCGATCAATGTTTAAGGTATTTGTGATTTTGTCTAGCGAATAATGGAATTCGTTAAAAAACCTAAAATTGATACTGTTACCTTCTGAGGATACTGACCAGTTAGGGGCAGGTTCACCTTTTTTGTAATATTTAATGAAGATGCATCTATTTTCTTTGCCTATACGAGCAAACCTTACGATATCTGTTTCAGTGCCTTTGCAGTTATCGGTGTTAATGGTGTTATCGTTGCTGGAGACATTAACTAATTCTTTAATGCTGCCGTCGGAGTTAAGTGTGAACCAGAGTTCAGTCTTAAAATTTCCGTCAGCCGTGGCGGCAGGGGTAAATAGGACTCCAGCTGCCAAGGTAATAAAGGACAATAAAATTGCCAATGCACGTTTCATTACTTTCCCTCCTTAATTGCTGGGGCCTGAAGATGGCATTTGCCAGGCCGGTTCTTCTGCGGGATAAGCGTGGGCGACGCCGTCGGTAGAAACTAGGCGAGTCTGGTTGCCTTCCGGGGTGGCTAGTTCATGGGCTAGCTGGACATTCTGATTCGGGTGCGAAAGCGTAGCCAAATCTCCCGAATCAGGTTGACTGGGCATCCCATATCGCTGCGGATAAACCTCGTTAACCGGCTGCGTAGTAAGCGGCAGTCCCCCCGGGGCCGTAGGTGCCAGCGACGGCGTCGGGGCAATATACGGGCGGTAACTGAGCGCGGGGGCCGACGGCGCAGAAACCATCTGCTGCGGGAAACCTGGCGCACCAAGTACGGGGGCCGACGGCGCAGAGGGCATCTGCTGGAAAACAGGCGCCCCCACAGGCTGGGCTGGCTTGGCACGATTGCGACGCGCCTTTGCCATAGTCAACGCCAACGCAATACAAGACATCAGGGCCACGCCAACCGCAACAATGGCGATAGTGAGCCAAATATTGTCGTCGCTAGCAGAATCGGCGGCTAAAGGGGTAGCCGCCATAGCCGGCGAGGCCACACTAAGAGTCAAGAATGGCGCGGTTAATGTCACAAACACGCCAGCATGCTTAAAGCGTGCAGCGATGCGCTGCATTTTTCCTCCTTGAAACTTAGTGGGCAGTGCCGGGCAGTGCCATTCTAATGCGGCTTATTAGGGTACGACGCCGCCCTAGCTGCTTGGGCTGGCCGGCACTGCGTCAGTTTTAGGCCTCGCTAGCGTCACCGCCTGCAGCTTCCTGCTTGCGGCGTTTTAGCAGTAAAAAGCCCAGGCCAGCGGCGCTGGCTATCACCAGGGCGCCAACCACCCACAGGGCGGTAACTATCCCACTATTACTCTGTTTGGCGGCGGCCGCCTGCGATTTATCTGCGCCAGCTATAGTCGCGCGGTAGTCAGTAGCCTTGGCAGAGCTGCTAGCACTAGCAGAACCGCTGGCTGAGCCACTGGCCCCTGGCGTGGGGGCTGCGCTAGTGGCGCCGCCGCTGGGCTGGGCGCCGTCGGGAGCCCCACTTTGCGAACCAGAGCCGTCAGAGCCACTCTGAGAACCACCAGCCAGCCAGCTTGAACCGCCTGAACTGCTAGTAGTAGAACTTGGGTCATTTACGGTCGCGGTAAAGCTGTTTTGATGGGTGGAATTACGCCACTGCATGAAGTAGCCCTTGCCCTCGCCACCAGACTGGTTCACTTTGACGCCGTCGCTAGCCGAAGTAACCGTGGCATCATGCACACTGACATTGCTGTTAATGGAGCTAACCTTAAGCGGTTTGAGGGCAACAAGTAGGGCCTCAACGCGGTTGTGACCGGTTAGCTTATTGCCGTTGAGTGAATAAAACTCATGCCCCGCCTGCGCGCTGTATGTGGCCGTGCCTGAGCAGTAGTTGTAGCCCTCGTTTTGTTTAAAAACCGGATTAATTTCTGCCTCAGTTTTCGGCATAGCGCTTTTTAGCGTGTCAGCGCAGCTTTGGCTGGTTAGCGTCTGGGTGTAGTCAGCGATGCTAACCGTGTACATAATCTGCCCAGCTTTGGCAAATACCACCGACTCTTGCGCTTTCGCTTCGTTAGGTGCAGCTAGTGCCGACGGCGCCAGGGTGCCAGTCCCCGTGGCCAGTAGCGCAGCAGCTACAAAACGAGTAAAAAAACGTTTACATACGGCAGTATTCATACCTATCTCCTAATTAGCCGCCATAAGGCTGGTTATTCCAGCCAGTGCGGGGCTGCTGATTTTGCTCGCTATCCGCGTCATAAATCTGGGTAGCGGCAGGGTCATAGTCCTGCGTTGGAGCCTGAACTGTCTCCTGTGAGGGCTGTGAGGTGGGCGCCTGCACGGTTTCTTGCGCGGTGGGCGCCTGAACCGTGTCTTGTGCGGGGCTCGGGGTTGGGGCCGCAATGGTGTCTTGTGGGTAGCGGTGAGTTGGGGCCAGGGTTGTTTCCTGGGCATAACTTGGGAACACCGACTGCCCGGAGTTCTGTCCGTAGGTTTGTGGGGCGCTTTGGCCGTAACCCTGGGGTTGGCTGTAGCCTTGAGCGGCCGGTTGCCCCTGCCCCTGGGGAGCGGCCGGTTGCCCGTAGCTCTGCTGGCCGTAACCCTGGGGTGCGGCGCTCTGTCCGTAGCCTTGGGGTGCGCTGGGGGCGTAAGGAGCCGACGACGCCGAAGGGGCATAGCCCGACGCTGCTGACTGTGCATACCCTGAGGCTGCCGACTGCGCGTAACCCGGGTTCGAGGCCTGAGCGGCGCTTGGTGCAGAGTACTGCGGGGCGCTCTGGCTGTAGCCCTGAGGCTGCCCATAGCCCTGGGGAGCGGCTGGTTGTCCGTAGCCTTGGGGTGCGCTGGGGGAGTAAGGGGCCGACGCCGCCGAGGGAGCATAGCCCGACGCTGCAGACTGCGGATAGTTAGAAGAGGCCGCACTGTGGGGATAGCCAGAGCTGGGCGCGGACTGTGTGGGAGTCGATGCCGCAGAAGCCGCAGACTGCGGATAAGTCGCCGACGCCGTCGAGGGGGCATAAGCCGCCGAAGCGGCACTAGCACCCTGAAGCGGGCCGGAAGTATTAATCTGTCCGCTGGTCATCGTGGGCACATACCCACTGGTGTTATTGGGATAAGACCTAGAAGCATTAGCGCCCTTACGAGGTTTACGCAAAACCATTACGATCAGCGCCAACAGAGCCAACAGCACCACAATGCCTACCCCCAAAGCGGCATACAGGGCAGTGGTGTTAGAGCCTTCCTCGCCCTCAGAGCTGGCCGCCGCGCTTTGCGTAGGGGCGGTAGTCTCTAAAGGATTCGCGTTAGAAGTGGGCGAATCGCTAGCAGAAGGGCTGCTTGAAGGGCTCTGCGACGGGTTAGCAGTTTTATTGTCAGGCAGCAGAGAGAAAGGATCCTGCTTCTGGGTGCCATCATCTGAGGTCAAAGTAAATTCCATGGTCACCGGAGTAGAGGGGTTACTCCAGTAAGCCATGTGCAAATTACGTTTGTTAAAAACCTCGTATTTAAGCTTGACGTTGCCCGGGGCGCTAATCACTTTGCCCTCAACGCCCACAATCAGAGCCCTAAAAGTAGCTGAGGAGATCCCTAGAGGCTTAGCAGAAACATTGATAGTGGCCTGTGGGTCAACAGTGACAGTAGTCTTACCGTTTTGCCGCGAAAACTGCGAAGAGGCCTTATAGCTGGTGAAAGTCTGCAAAATAGAGCAGGTGGCACCCTTATCTTTTTGTTCAAACTGGGTGATAAGCGTCTTGTCTTTGGTGGTGCCCTTGAAGCTCTCGCATTGAGCTTTAGTCAGGTTGTTGCTGGGGTCAACCACCATGATGTAGTCCTGCATCTTGTTGTTGTTTAGGACCACAAACATTTCGGCTATGTAGGGTTCGTCTGCTGCGCTTGCGGTGGGCCAAGCGGCTGTGGGCAGACCTAGGCCGGTAACCACTAAAGCTGTTACCGCCAGAATGTGTATAGCCTTGCGCCACATAATCGCCTCCAGGTATGAGTTTTCAACCAGTCTAAACGCTAATCGTTAGAGATGTCTGAAAACTAAGCCTTTGGGCTAGGCTATGGCCTGTGACTTGACGGTAGCTATGGGGATAAGTCTCCCTGAAAAAACAGCTACCGGTGTAGCCAACTTTCTGCAAAAATAGGACTAAACGCCTAAGCGCTCGAAGAGGAGTTGTAATGCTTTCAAACGACCAAATCACTCTCAACCCCAACCCGCTGGTACGCGCCTTGGGGAAGCTGCCCGCCAACTTCACCAAAGCGGACATCATCAGCTACATCGTTGACAACGATATTCACGCCCTAGAACTGCGCTACATTGGCGGAGACGGGCGCCTAAAGGTCCTAAACTTCGCCATCCAGTCCGTGGCTCACCTAGACCGGATCCTAACCATGGGTGAGCGCGTGGATGGCTCCTCCCTATTTAACTTTGTTGACGCCACCTCATCAGACCTATATGTGGTGCCTCAGCTGCGTAGCGCCTTTATGAACCCCTTCGCTGCTGAGCCCACTATCGACTTTTTGTGCTACTTCTACGACGTCGCCGGCAACCCCCTGGTCAGCTCACCTCAGCACGTGCTGCGCCGCGCCCAAACCGCCCTCGAAGCAGCTACCGGCAACCGCCTACAGGCCCTAGGTGAGCTGGAGTACTACCTGTTCTCCGACGTTGAGACCCTATTCCCGGTAGAAGAACAGCGCGGTTACCACGAAGCCGCCCCCTTCTCTAAGTTCGCCGACGTGCGCACCGAAGCCCTCAAATACCTGACCCAAATGGGCTGCGCGGTTAAATACGCCCACGCCGAGGTGGGTAACTTTGTTGCCGACGGGCGCCAAATGATCCAGCAGGAAATCGAATTCCTGCCGGTAGATGCCTGCGACGCCGCCGACCAAATGACCCTAGCCAAGTGGGTAGTGCGTGAAGTAGCCCACCGCCACGGCATTGAGGTGTCCTACTCGCCCAAGATCGCCGTCGGCCAAGCCGGCTCAGGCATGCACTTCCACACCCGCCTAGTAGACCCGCAAGGCAACAACCTATTTAGCCAAGGCGCCGGCCTAACCGAGCTAGCCCGCAAGGTGATCGGTGGCTACCTAACCTTGGCCGCCTCCATCACCGCCTTTGGGAATACCGTGCCCACTTCCTTCCTGCGCCTAGTGCCCCACCAGGAAGCCCCCACCGCCATCTGCTGGGGTGACCGCAACCGCTCAGTGCTGGTGCGTGTGCCGTTAGGGTGGAATAACCTCGATGATCGCATGTTCCGCGACGCTAACCCCAATGAGCCCGCAGTTGGCCAGGTCCCCAATGACCTGCAAACCGTGGAAATGCGCTCACCTGACGGCTCAGCCGCCATCCACCTGCTGCTAGCGGCAATTGTGGTGGCCGCGCGAGTGGGTCTGACTGAGCCGGGAATGCTTGAATATGCCAATGAGCGATATGTCTCAGGGGATGCTTCTAAGCTCGAAAACCTAGAGCAGCTGCCCGCCTCCTGCTACGAATCAGCCCAGCGCCTGCAGGCTCAGCGCGCCCTTTACGAGGCTGAAGGGGTCTTTCCGCCTAAGCTCATTGACGCCTGGGTGGCTTACCTTGAAGGCTTAGGGGATGAGAACTTGCGTGAAGATATCGCCACAGCGCGGGTGCTAGTGGAAGATTTGGTGGAAACTTATTTCCACATCGGCTAAGTGTGTTGGGGCTTAAGTCTTATTAAGTCCCAGCAATAAAGCCAAAGCGGGGCGCTTCCGAACAAACGGGGGTGCCCCGTCGTCGTAATCACACCATTAAAATATGAGACAGCGTTTATAAAGTTGCATCTGGTCTGCTATGTTTACCTCCATTGCCGCTTTGGCAATTTAAGTAACTTTAACGGAGGTGAACATGTCCGCTTTAACTACTCCCGAGCTATCTACGCCAGGGGAGGAGCCTGAAACTGCCGCGAGCGCATCACTAGGTGGTGACGCTAAGGTGTCTGAACACGACAACCCAGGAACTGACCTTAAGCGTGGCCTGTCCGCCCGTCACATGCAGATGATTGCTATCGGTGGCGCGATTGGAACCGGCCTGTTTGTGGCCTCCGGCGCAACCGTTTCTACCGCAGGCCCAGGCGGTGCCTTGGTGGCCTATTCGGTAATTGGTTTAATGGTGCTGTTGTTGATGCAGTCGTTGGGTGAAATGACTGCGCACATGCCCGTTTCTGGTTCTTTCCAGACTTACGCCACGCGTTTTGTTAGCCCTTCCTTTGGTTTTGCCATGGGCTGGAACTACTGGTTTAACTGGGCCATTACGGTGGCCGCCGAGCTGGTAGCGGCCGGTATTGTGATGAGCTACTGGCTGCCCGATGTGCCTCACTGGGTGTGGGCGGCTGTGTTCTTGGCGCTGCTAACCGGTCTTAACGCGCTCTCTGCACGCGCCTATGGTGAGGGTGAATTCTGGTTTGCCACCATCAAGGTGATTACCGTGCTGGTGTTTTTGGTGGCCGGCGTGGCCATGATCCTGGGAATTATGGGTGGTAACTCGCCTGGCTTTAGTAACTGGACTAAGGGTGAGGCCCCCTTCCACGGCGGCTGGCTCTCGATTGTGTCAGTGTTTATGATCGCTGGTTTCTCTTTCCAGGGTACTGAGCTGGTTGGTGTGGCTGCGGGCGAGTCGCGTAACCCCCGCAGGGATGTGCCCCGGGCTATTAAGAGTGTGTTCTGGCGGATCATGCTGTTCTACGTGGGTGCTATTTCGGTTATTGGTTTCCTGATTCCTTACACCGACCCCAACTTGCTGCGTAACGGTGAGACTGATGTGGCTTACTCGCCTTTCACCTTGGTGTTTGAGCGGGCTGGCGTGGCCGGTGCAGCTGCGGTGATGAATGCGGTTATTTTGACTGCGATTTTGTCTGCCGGTAACTCTGGCCTGTATGCCTCTACCCGTATGCTGCACTCGATGGCCCTTGATGGTCACGCCCCCAAGCTGTTCTCCCGGGTTAACCGGCGCGGTGTGCCGCTCTACGCTATGGCGGTTACGGCTGCTGTGGGTGCGGTTGGTTTCGTGACCGCTATTGTGGGTGAGGGCGCTGCCTACACTTGGCTGCTTAACGTCTCTGGTCTTTCAGGCTTCATTGTGTGGCTGGGTATTTCCTGGTGCCACCTGCGTTTCCGGCGGGCCTATGTGTTGCAGGGTAATGACTTGTCGAAGCTGCCATACAAGGCTCCGCTGTTCCCGTTTGGCCCGATGCTGGCTTTTGCTATGTGCCTGATTGTGCTGGTGGGTCAGAACTATGAAGCTCTGTTTAGGGGCCAGCTGTTTCAGATTGCTTCTAGCTACATTGGTTTGCCGGTGTTCTTGGCGATTTGGGGTATCCACAAGCTGGTTACCAAGGAGCCTAAGGTTGAGCTGGCTACCGCTGACGTCAGTGGCGTTGAGGTTGAGGTGGCTTGATAGCTTCTGCTAGCTTTTTCCCGCCTGCGGTTTAGTCCGACGGCGTAGCGAGTGCCTGGTTGCAATTTTATGCAGCCAGGCACTCGCGCTATTCCCAGCGGGCGCAGCGCTCGCTGCGGGCAACTTCGATGGCGCTGTTGCGGTCCCAGCCGTTGCTGGCGCGAAATACCAGCTTACGCGAGCTGGAGCATTGCCAGGCCGTTAAAACCACATCTGAACTGGAGCTATCTGCGTTTGAGTTGTCTGCGGCGGGGGTGGGGGGTGCCTCAGTGGGGGAGATGGTGGTCAAGTTGGGCAGGTTCAAGCCCGTGGAGGGCTCTGGGCTTGAGGACAGTGGTGTAGGCGTGGCGCTGCCTAGCGGTTTGCTGGTGGGTAGCGGCGCGGTGCTAGGTAGTGGCGTGCTGCTGGGAGTAGGGCTGGGGGTGCTTTCAGGGCTCTGGGTGGCTTGGGTGGTGGTAACGACGACGGCGCCCGGCTGGCTTTGCTGGGAGGCTTGGTGGGCGTAGAAAAGGATGCCCCCAACCATGGCAAAGATACCCAGCACCGCGAAGGTAACCAGCGACACGCGCCAGGCTGAGCCCCAGGGCGTATACAAGCTAGCTTGGGTGTTACCAAGCGTGTTTAGCTTGCTTTCGCGCAGAGAGCTGGCCTGGGCGGCGTTGTGGTGGGAGCTGGGGCGCTGGTGGTCAATCATTGGCTTACAGCTGTCGTCGGGGTCAGATACTAAGGCAGATATTACCCCGACCTGTGGCTTAGGTTAAGAAATCACAATGTTGTGACTAGGTAACAGATTTCAACCTTAGAGCCCTGGCAACAAAAGTTATTCGTTTTCTTCGCGTTGGGCGAGGATACGTTCCGCCTCTTCATCAGGCAGCGGATCACCATTGTCGTCAAGCAGGCCGTTACGTTTCATGAACTGGTAACGTGAATCAATGAGACGAGGTAACGGAAACGGCAGAATATATAAGGCGCCAATAAAAATAAAGAACAGTGCAATGAACGAGATGGAAACCATAATGAATTCGGGGGCTCCAAACCTGTCGGAGAGCATGTTGATTCCAGCTAAGGTAGACGCAATGCCCATGCAGGGATAGGTTACTGCCGCCATGTTTTTGGTCAGACGCTCGCGTAAAATGCCTCTCCATAAGTCTACCACCCACGAATCAGTGTAGGTCTGCACCCACCATGAATAAATGATGAGAGGGCCCATAATTATTACTGCGATATCTTGCCACATACTATTGCCTCCTGAATAAAACATCGCTTACATAAAAGGCTAGTGTTGCGTTAGAGATTGTGGTCATCGTGATTTCTCCCCAAATACGCCTTTGGCTAATACCGTCTTAACGGTTGATAGTCTGCTTTGCGCTCTCGTGCTATGATGACGCCTGCTCTGGGCAAGGTGGCCTGGCAGCTTAGAAAAAGGGGGGCGCCCGCCGTGCGGCGGGCGCCCCCTGTCTAGTTTGGTTTGGGCCAGATTTAAGTTTTGGCTGCTAAGCCCAGCAGCTTTACTGCTTTGCAGCTTTGGCTGCTTTATGGTTTTGGTGGTTTTGCGCCAGGCGTTTAGGCTAGCTCAGGCGGCAAAACATCAGTTTGGGCCGGCAAATTGGCGATGCCCACGGGACAGGTAATGCCGTTAGGCCCATGGTTACAGTAGCCGCCAGGATTCTTGTGTAGATAAGCCTGGTGGTACTCCTCGGCCACATAAAATGGCCCGCCCTGGCCAGATTCCAGCGCGGCGGCGTCGCCAATAGTGGTTTGGCAAACGCGCCCGTCACCAAGCTTGTCTAGCTCGCTTTGGAAAGCCTGGCGCAGCGCCGCAGCGGCCTGCGCCTGCTGCGGCGTGGTAACCCAAATCGCGCTGCGATACTGGGTGCCCACATCATTACCATGCCGGTTAGCCTGGGTGGAGTCGTGGTTTTCAAAGAAAACCCGCAACAGATTCTGCCCACCCACGCCCGCTATGGCCGGGTCATAAACCACGGCCACAGTCTCCGCGTGACCAGTTTGGCCAGTGCACACCTCACGGTAGGTGGGGTTGTGGTTGCCTCCACCCATATAGCCCACGGCGGTGGCTAACACCCCGGGCTGGTTCCAGAAAATACGCTCCACACCCCAAAAACAGCCGGCAGCCAGGTAAATAACCTCGGCCCCAGCAGGTAGCGGGTCATCGGCGCGGCTAGCTAAAACCGGGTGAAGCTCTAGACGTTCCAGCAGTGGCTGGCTGTGACCGGCGATAGTGGCCGGCAAGGCGCCAGCAGCGGCGTCGTCGAGATAAGTGCTGTCGCAGAGCGGTAACCAATTTTGCTCAGGCCCAGCTGCCCGCGTCGCAGTGGCGTAGCTCATAGCTGCTGTACAGACTTGATCTCGGCCTGCAAAACGCGGCCGTTAGGGGCCTTGTAGCTGACAGTCTCGCCAGCCTTGTGGCCCATCAGCGCCTTACCTAGCGGGGCCTCGGGGGAGAAGACGCGGGCGCCGTCGGGAACATCAGCCGCAATCTCCTGGTTACCCAGCACAAAAACCTGCTCTTTACCGGCAATAATGGCGGTAATCAGGGCGCCCTTAGTGACGGTGCCGTCAGAGCTAGCCTGACCCACCTCAGCGTTTTCCAGCATCCCCTCAAGCACCTTAATGCGGGTCTCGTTAAGGGCAGCTTCCTCACGGGCGGCGTGGTAGCCAGCATTTTCGCGCAGGTCACCCTCCTGGCGGGCTAGCTCAATGCGGCGAGCGATTTCTTTGCGCTCAGTGGTACGACGGCGCTCAAGCTCCTCGCTTAGACGGTCAAAAGCTTCCTGGGTCAGCCAAGTACGGTTGTCTTCACTCATGTTTTCTCCTAACTTGCCACCTTAAAAGCCCAGTTTAGCCCAATACGGCCATGTAGCAGGCAATACACTGGCACACCCAGGCGGCCACAGTGCAGGCATGGAAAATCTCGTGAAACCCAAACCAGCGCGGCAAAGGATCGGGTTTTTTAAGCGCATAAACCACTGCGCCAAGCGTATAAATTACGCCGCCAGCAGCAATCAAAACGACAATCGCCGCCCCGCCGGCGCGGTAAAGCTCGGGAATGAACCACACAGCCACCCAGCCCAGCACCACATACAAAATCGTGAACAACCAACGCGGCGCGGTAATCCAGCACACATTAGCCACCATGCCAATCACGGCGCCCGTCCAGATAATGCCCAGCACCAGGCGCTGATGATCCGGGGTCATTAACGCTAAAGCCAGGGGAGTGTAGGTGCCGGCAATCAGCAGGTAAATATTGGCGTGGTCAATGCGGCGTAAAAGCTGGGAAATCTTGGCTGGGAAATGCCCGTTAGAGATGTGGTACACCCCAGAGTTGGCGAAAAGCAGCAGTGAGCAGGCCAAATACACGGCGCTGCCGATTTTTAAAGTGGTCGTGGGGGCTAAAACCGTCAGTACAATGCAGGCAGCCAAAGCCAGCGGCGCAGTAATAGCGTGAATCCAGCCGCGTAGCTTGGGTTTGATTAATTTAAGAGCCTCACCGGCCGAGGCGAGTGAGTCGCTAGAAAGCGAGAGTGCTTTGGCGGCTGCCATATGAACCTCCCAGTAGCTTGTTAGGAACAAAAGCTACGCTACCGTAAGTTACGCTTGCGTAGGTAGCTATTTGATAAAGCGAACACCACAGGGCGTAATTAGGCGCTACCGTATATAGCATGGCCGTAAAAGTAGATCGGCCTGTACCTGTATGCAAGGAGCTGAAAATGGCTGGCGACAACCTGCTCTATGACGTTTACGAACGCCGGTTGTTGGCGCAGCTTGACCGCTCTAAAGTTCCCGCACACGTAGGTGTGATCCTCGACGGCAACCGCCGCTGGGCTAAATCCCTAGGGGTAGGCGCCGCCCACGGACACCGGCGCGGGGCAGATAAAATTGCTGAGTTTTTGGGCTGGGCCGAAAATGCCGGGGTTGAAATTGTCACCCTCTGGCTGCTGAGTACCGATAACCTCTCGCGTGACCCGCAGGAACTGGCGCCGCTGCTAGACATTATTGCTAGCGCCGTCGAAAACCTGGCCAGTGCCAGGCGTTGGCGACTGCGCATTGTGGGCAGCGTGGAATTACTACCCCAACCGGTGGCCCAGCGGCTACTGGCGGCAGTAGAGTCCACCAGTGCCATTGAAGGCATGGAAGTTAATGTGGCCGTGGGCTACGGCGGGCGTGAAGAAATCGCCCAGGCAGTGCGTGACGCCCTCGCTGAGGCTGCCGCCCAGGGGCGCACCCTAGAAGAAGTGGCCCACAGTCTGTCTGTGCGTGACATTGCTGAGCACCTGTACACCAAGGGCCAGCCTGACCCGGATCTGCTGATCCGCACCTCGGGCGAGCAGCGTCTTTCGGGCTTCCTGCTGTGGCAGTCAGTGCACTCGGAATACTACTTCTGCGAGGTTAACTGGCCGGCCTTTAGGCACATCGATTTCCTGCGCGCGCTACGCGACTATGCCCACCGCGAGCGCCGCATGGGTAAGTAGCTCGCCTTACATGGCCGGGTAGCTGGTGCGCTTAAAGCTGTCCAGGCCGGGTAGCTAGAGGGCCTGGCAGGAGCCAGTTTTAGTGCTCTTTAAGCCAGTAATAGTGCTTATAGGCGGCAAAAGCCGCGCCGGCAAAGGGAAGCAAGAATATGATCAGCGTGTAAATCATGCGGTCATAAAAACTGCGTTTACCGGTAAACAGAACGTAGACCACTGCTGCGCAGTCAACCAGAGCCAGTAGCGTCATTACGATTTGGGCAAACAATTTTGACCTTACATTTGTGGGAGCTGGGGGTCTTTTTTGTAGGCGGTTATGGGGCTTTGGGTATTTAGCGGGCTGGTTTGGACATAAGGCGGGGGTGGCTGGTGGGCCACCCCCGATCCGATTAGCCTCTAAACGTCCCTAATCGCGTCTGTGCCTTAGCAGTTTCCGCAGCACTCGTGCTCAGCCTCTTTGGCTGCGCCTTCGGGCGCGGCTGCATCAGCTTCCGGCGCGGCTGCTGCGGCTGCATCTTCGTGAGTTACAACCTCTTCTGCCTCTACTGCGGCGGCGGCAGCCTCCAGCTCAGCGCGGGTAGGCGGGTTAGCGCCCGGGCGCGAAACGGTGATGGCGGCAATCGCAATGGCGTGGGCGATTACGCGACGCAGGGCTTCTTCGCTGATGTTGTGTAGCGCCTCGCGGTTTTCGGCGCCCAGCAGGCCTTCAGTCCACAGGCCGTCGATTATGCCGCCCATGAAGGAGTCGCCGGCACCTACCGTGTCTGCTACTACAGCCGGCTGGGAGGGTACCTCTAGGCGCAGGCCAGAAGAAGTTACCGCCAGGGCCCCCTCAGAGCCACGGGTAACCACCGCAATGGCCGGGCCCAGCTCCAGCCAGGAACGCAGGGTTTCTTCCTGGTCAGCGCCGCTAGTTAGCCACTCCAAGTCCTCGTCGGAGCATTTAACTACGTCTGAGGCGGCGATTAGGCGCTCCACCAGCGGGCGGGCGTCACCGGGGGTGCCCATCAGCTGGGGGCGTACGTTGGGGTCGTAAGTGATGGTGGAGGTCTGGCGGTAAGCTGCCAGAACGGCCTGAACGGTTAGGCGCCCCGGCTCGATAATCGCGCCGATAGAACCAGTGTGCACCGCCAGTGGCACATTTTCGGAAGGAGCCGGCGTGGGCGGGTTCCAGTCCAGGTCAAAGCGGTAGGTGGCGGCGCCATCCTCACCAATAACGGCAACAGCGGTGGAGGTGGCCTCAGCCCCGTCAGAGCCCTCAACTAGGGCAACACCGTTAGATTCAAGGTGCTTGCGGATTAGCTCGCCGCGTTCGTCCTTGCCGATCCAGCACACCAACTCGGCTTGACGGTCTAGGCGTGCTAGCCCCAGGGCCACGTTCGCCGGGGACCCACCCGGAATTTCCTTAGTGGTGGCGTCCAAGCCGACGACGACGTCGACAAGAGCCTCACCAATAACTAATACGCGCGGTTCGCTCATTAAGGTTCCTTTGATTTGTGGCTGCAGTGCTTGAAATCAGCTCTGATCGCTTTGGGTGGCTGCTTCTAGGCGGGCTCGGGCCTGGTCTAACCAGTTTTGGCAGTGCGTGGCCAGAGCCTCACCACGTTCCCACATGGCCAAAGATTGCTCCAAGGGGGCATCACCGGCCTCAAGTTGGCGTACTACCTGAGCTAACTCAGCGCGGGCCTGCTCATAAGTGAGCTGGTCAACTTCGGTCGGTTGGGTGGATGTGGGTGTGGTCATAGTCTGATTGTGTCATGAAGTTGTGTTTTTGGGTGGGTCTGGTCTTATTTTGGGTTAGTCGAGCTTAGGTTAGTTGAGCTTGGGTTAGTCGAGCCGCTTGGGGTTAGTCCCCATCACCTGTGCGATTAGTGAGCCGTGAGCCACAATGGCTTCCAGTAGGGTGCCGCGTTTGAGCTGGTCTACTTCAGTGACCACATCGCCATTAGATTGGCGTAAAACCGCGTATCCACGGTCAAGTACTGACTGGGGGCTAAGCGCGCGTAGTTTAGCTAGATCAGTGTGTAGCTGGGCTTGGCTAAGGGCCAGTTGGTGGTCTACCGCCCGACGCATACGCTGGGTCAGTTCGCGGTCTTCTGCTTGACGCAAATTAATGACGGCGTCGGGCTGGCTCAGCACCGGGCGTGAACGCAGCTGCTCTAGGCCCTGCTGCTCACGCTCCAGGCGGGCTTGCCAGGCGGTGCGCGCCGCAGCCACGGCTCCCTCCAAGCTGGCTAGCTCCTCAAGCAGGTCGGGCACGATCCGCCGGGCGGCGTCGGTGGGGGTGGAAGCGCGAAAATCAGCCACTAGATCCAGCAGCGGGCAGTCGGTTTCGTGACCAATAGCGCTGACTAGCGGGGTGTGGCAGGCGGCAGCGGCGCGCACCAGGGCCTCATCGCTAAAAGGCAGCAGGTCCTCGACCGCCCCGCCGCCTCGGGCCACAACAATCACATCTACTTGCTCGATTTGGTCCAGCTCGGCAATAGCCCTGGACACTTCGGCGACGGCGTAGGCCCCCTGCACAGCCACCTCGCGGATTTCAAAGCGGGTGGCAGGCCAACGCAGGCGGGCGTTGTTAATGACGTCGTCCTTAGCTTTAGCTTGCCGCCCACAAACCAGTCCCACCACCCGTGGCAGGAAGGGTAGGGGGCGCTTACGAGAGGGATCAAATAGGCCCTCAGCAGCCAAGGCGCGGCGCAGGCGCTCAATTTGGGCCAGTAACTGACCTAAACCAACCGGCCTGATCTCGTCAGCCACCAGCTGGAAGGAGCCACGTTTAAGCCAGTAGGTGGGTTTAGCGTGCAGCACCACCTGGCTGCCTTCCTCCAGTGGCGAATCCATGGCGGCCAGCACCTTGGCGTAGGTGGCCACCGTCATGGAGGCCTCAGTTTCACTGTCGCGCAAGGTCATAAACGCCATAGAGGCACCCCTGCGTGGGTTGAACTGCACCACCTGGCCGCTGACCCACACCGGCGTCATCTTGGACATGTAGGACTCCACTTTTTGCGCCAGCAATCGCAGCGGCCAAGGGTTTTCGGCAGTGGTGTCGCGGGCCAGGGTGGCCAGTTGGCGTCCGCCGCCATTGGGGGAGGCCTGGCTAGTTACGGCCTGGTTAGCTACGGCCGGGCTAGTTGCGTTGGGGGCGCCCGAATTTACGCCGACGGCGTGGGGCGGGTTACTACTTGTCACGGCTACCACTGTGCCACGAATACAGGCCAGGTACCCTGTACCTATGACCACAGCCTCGCCCAAAAAACTTCTGCTGGCAGCTCCACGCGGATACTGCGCTGGCGTTGACCGCGCCGTGGACGCCGTCGAGAAAGCCCTAGCCCACTACGGAGCCCCCATTTACGTGCGCAAAGAGATTGTGCACAACAAGTACGTGGTGGAGGCGCTCAGCCGTCGCGGAGCCATTTTTGTCAACGAAACCGATGAGGTGCCCCCGGGCGCTCGCGTAGTGTTCTCAGCTCACGGCGTGTCCCCGGCAGTGCATGAGCAGGCCGCCGCCCGCCACCTGGCCACCATTGACGCCACCTGCCCGCTGGTAACCAAAGTGCACAAGCAGGCGGTGCGTTTCGCCAAGGGCGACTACGACATCATCTTGGTGGGCCACAGTGGACATGAAGAGGTGGAGGGTACCCAAGGTGAGGCTCCCGAGCACATTCAGGTAGTTAACGGCCCTGAAGAAGTAGACCAGGTGCAGGTGCGTGACCCTGAAAAGGTGGTGTGGATTTCGCAAACCACCCTAAGCGTGGATGAAACCATGGAAACCGTACGTCGCCTGCGTGAACGCTTCCCAGCCATGATTGACCCGCCCAGCGACGACATTTGCTACGCCACCCAAAACCGCCAGGCCGCCGTCAAGCAGATGGCTCCGCGCGCTGACGTGGTGATTGTGGTGGGTTCAGGTAACTCCTCCAACTCGGTGCGCCTAAAAGAAGTGGCCCTAGAAGCCGGTGCCAAGGCCGCCTACCGGGTGGATTACGCCAGTGAAATCGATCCCAGCTGGCTAGAGCAGGCCCAGAGCGTGGGGCTAACCTCAGGGGCGTCCGTGCCCGAAATTTTGGTGCGCGAAGTGGTGCAAAAGCTAGCGGAATACGGCTTCACCGACGTCGAGGAACTACGCACGGCCACAGAAAACATTGCTTTCTCGCTGCCCAAGAACCTGCGTGCGGATCTAAAAGCTGCTGAGGCTAACGGCGAGGGTGAGCCGCGCCCCCTTCACGCCCGCCGCGAACCGGCCCCTGACCACACCTGTTAGCGTAACTTTAGGGGCCCTTAAACCCCTAGACTTACCTTCATGAAGCGTCACTATCACAACGGCATTAAAACTTTTTGGCTGCTGTGCCTGATGTGGGCGATTTTGATCGCCTTCGGTTACGTATTGGCGCGAGCATCGGGATATTTCATCTTTATGCCGCTGTTCGCGCTGATCGCCGTGGGCCAGACTGCCTACAGCTACTGGAACAGCGACAAGCTGGCCATCCGCTCTATGGATGCCTACGAGGTGACGCCCCAGCAGGCCCCGGAGCTGTATGAGATTGTGCAGGAGCTGTCCTCAATTGCAGGTCAGCCCATGCCGCGCATCTACATTGCCCCCACCATGAGCCCTAACGCTTTTGCTACCGGGCGCAACCCCCAGCACGCGGCGGTGTGCTGCACTGAGGGTATTTTGAACCTGCTTGACCGCCGTGAGCTGCGTGGAGTGCTGGGTCATGAGCTCAGCCACGTGTACAACCGTGACATTCTCACCGGCTCAATTGCCGCCGGTATGGCGGGGATTATTTCCTCGGTGGGCACCATGTTCATGTACTTTGGCACTAGCTCGCGCAGCCGTAATGAGCGTGACAATGGGGCGGCCGCAATGGGCTTGGTAATGGCTATTTTGGCGCCGCTGGCGGCTGGTTTAGTGCGCTTGGCAGTTTCGCGTACACGTGAGTACGACGCCGACGAGGACGGCGCCTCGCTCACCGGTGACCCGCTGGCTTTAGCTAGCGCGCTTAAGAAGCTTTCGGGCGGCGTGCCCAACTACCCCATGCCGCGTGAGCCGCAGGTGGAGAACCTGTCGGCCATGATGATCGCTAACCCCTTTGGGAACCTGGGGCAGGCTATGAGCACCCACCCGCCCATGGATAAGCGCATTGCGCGCCTAGAGCATATGGCCGGTTACTGACGTTTGTGCTCGGGCCGCGTAAACAGCCCAAAAGTAGGCCCTGGCACTCTCTTAAGGAGAAGCCAGGGCCTTACTGCGTGGTCCTTATGGTCCTTACGACTATGGTGCGCCGGCTGCCGGTGCAACCACGCCGGGGGCCTTAGCGCTGGGCCTTACTGCGTACCCTTACGACCATGGCCGCGCCGTCGCCCCTAACGTTAGGGCCTTAGCGCTGGGACTTAGCGGTAATTGGTGAACTGTAGGGCGGCGTCGATGTCCAGTTCCTTAAGCATGGCGATTACCGCTTGTAGGTCATCGCGGGACTTGGAGGACACGCGCACCTCATCGCCCTGGATAAGGGCCTTGACGCCCTTGGGGAAGGACTCGCGGATGGCCTTGGTGATCTTCTTGGCATTTTCCTGGCTTAGGCCCTCACGTAGCGGGCAAACCAGCTTGTAGAGCTTGCCTGAGGCCTTGGGTTCCTTCTCGCCCAGGTCTAGGACCTTTAGTGAAACCCCGCGCCGGAACAGTTTGGATTCGAGTACGTCTAGGGCAGCTAGCACGCGCTCTGCGGAGTTGGCGGTGATGGTGATGGTTTCGCCGGCTAGCTCGATAGAGGCGTCAACCCCACGAAAGTCATAGCGCTGGCTGATCTCTTTGCTGGCCTGGTTGACGGCGTTGTCAACCTCCTGGCGGTCATATTTGGAGACGACGTCGAACGAGGAATCTGCTGCCATGGTGTGCCTTTCTTAGGTTTGAACTGGGCATATAAGTTTATGTGAAAGCGGGTTTGGCCGCATAATTACAGTCATTATAGCGAGTGTGACCAGGCTCCCACTAAGATAAGTTGGCATTTGGGGGTGCAATCTTGCTAATCTTTCACGGCACCCAAACGGCAAGCATGCTTGCCCGGCGGAATGCAATTGGCAGGTTTCCCGAGCGGCCAAAGGGAACTGACTGTAAATCAGTCGCAGTATGCTTCGGGGGTTCGAATCCCTCACCTGCCACGGTAAGACACTTCGGTGTCAAACCAAGTTCGAAAGAACGCTGTAGTGATTGAGATCACACGGAATGGACTTGCGAAAGCAAAAAAGTTCCCTATAAGATTTCGGTCGTTGCCCCGATAGCTCAGTAGGCAGAGCGTCTCCATGGTAAGGAGAAGGTCAAGGGTTCGATTCCCTTTCGGGGCTCTCGCTATGGCGGCCCAGCGGCCGCCTTTAGTGTTCCTGGCGAGGTAGCTCAGCTGGTTAGAGCGCACGACTCATAATCGTGAGGTCGAGGGTTCGAGTCCCTCCCCCGCTACGCAAGGTTCGTTGCAGCGCCACTCAAGGGCTGCTCGAGGATCAAACAAGAGGAGTACAACGTGGCTAGCAAGTCCGCCGACGTTCGCCCCAAGATCACTCTGGCTTGCTCGGAGTGCAAGGAGCGCAACTACATCACCAAGAAGAACCGTCGTAACACCCCGGACCGTCTGTCCCTAAAGAAGTTCTGCGCCCGCTGCGGTAAGCACACCGAGCACCGCGAGACTCGCTGAAACAGATAGTCTGAGAGTTTCTCAGCATTGCCCCACGCTTTTAGCAGCGTGGGGCGTTTTGTTTTTATAGTATTGGTTTATGTCCGCACCAGCCCAAATAGTTTCGCTAGAGCGGCTTGAGTCGAAGACGACGACCCTAGCCAACCTGATTAACTTCATCTTGCCGCGCAAGCCTTATGCTGCTGCGGTGCGCGCGGCTGAGCTGGTTGTAGCCGCCAATGTGGGCTGGCCGCTGGTACGCAATGGTATTGGTCCCACTTGGGGGGGAATGCTGCACCGGCGCATGGCCTTAGAGACGCGCCAGCCCTTGCCTTGGGTGCATGATCAGGCCCAGGTGGAGTTGCTGATGCTGCGTTCACGCCGGGCTCGAAACTGGGAGTTTTGGGATTCACGCATTCACTTGGACCGCCCGGATATGCAGGTGCGCTTGACCGACTTTTTTGCCCGCAAGGTGGGGGTGCCGGGCACGGTTGGTGCCGACGCTATTAAGGTGGAGCCGCTGCTGTATGAGGAGCTGGAGGTACCTGCCCAAAGTACCCCGGTGACGATTACTTTTAAGCACTTGCGTAGCTGGTCGCGGGTAATTGGGGATCCAAACTTGATTCATTCCTCGGCCCGCGCGGCCCAGGCTGTGGGGGCGCCAGAGGGGAGCTTGGTGGTGCACGGCAGTTTGCTGGCGGCCTTGTCGCTGTGCGTGCAAAGCGTAGATGAGCTGGTGATCCCGCAGGGCTTATTCCGTGAGCAAAAGTGGAAGTGGCACTTTAAGGAGATGGTGACCTTGCCGGAGCTGGGCGCCGTCGACGTCGTAATCACCCCCCAAGGTGACATTTACAGCGCAGACAAGCTGGTAGTCGCCGCCAACTGAGGCACTGGCAGGTGACGGCGTCGTCGTCAGTTGGCACTGATTACACTGTTAACAGCACCCGAAAGGCCAGGCCACGCAGTACAGTATGGCAGTACAGTATGGGACTAGGCCCCCAAATCAGTAGTGCCCATAAGGTTGCGCGCAAACATACTAAATTTCATCCGTCGCCTATGAAAATACACGTTTAAATCATAGGGAAGGGATGAAATTGTATGTATTTGACGGGGGCATGGCTGCGCCGTCAGCATGAAACCCTCCTCATCACCCACACACAAATGACTACTCTGGTGCCATGACAGAAGCTACCGATTGTTCCCTGCCCCTGCCGCACCGCGACATCGCCAAGCCCACTCCCGTTCCCGCCCTGGCCTACCCGCTGGGTGCGCAGGCCCCCACCACCCTGGCGCAGCTGACCACCACCCGCATCGGTGGCCCCATCGCCAGCTACCTAGAGGCCCACAGCGAGCAGGAAATGATTGAGGCCATCAAACAGGCCGACGCCGCCGGCACCCCGTTGCTGGTGGTAGGTGGCGGTTCCAACCTACTCGCCTCCGACGCCGGCTTTGACGGCCTGGTGCTACGCGACGCCCGCAGTGAAATCTCCGTCAACTCAGATACCCAATGCGGGGGAGTGGAGTTCACCGTCACCGCCGGCATGAGTCTAGATGAACTAGTTTGTGAAGCCATCGCCAATGAGTGGGCCGGTTTCGCCCCGCTTTCAGGCATCCCGGGCACAGTCGGCGCCGCCCCGGTGCAAAACGTGGGCGCCTACGGCACCGAAATCGCTGAGCTGGTCACCGCCGTGCGTGCCTGGGACCGCCTCAAGGGCCGTGTGGTTTACCTGGCCCTAACCGACCTGAAACTGGCTTACCGCGACTCGCTACTCAAGCAGTCCCTGCGTAGCGTGGAGGCCGGCGGCGGACGACTGTGGGGCCCCACCGGGCGCTGGGTGGTGCTCTCGGTTACCTTCCAGGTGCGCCAGGCCTACATGAGCCACCCCATCGCTTACAAGCAGCTAGCTAACCACCTGGGCGTGGAGCTGGGCGACCGGGTGGAGGCCACCGATCTGCGCCAGGCCGTGCTGGAACTGCGCCGCTCCAAGGGCATGGTGCTTGACCCGGCCGACCACAACACTTGGTCTTCAGGCTCTTTCTTCACCAACCCGGTGCTAACCCAGGAGCAGGCTGACAAACTGCCAAGCCAGGCCCCGCGCTTTGAGGTCACCGATCACTCCATGATTGTGGGCACCCGCCCCGCGCCGGTTGTGCCCGGGCTGGTTAAGACCTCGGCGGCTTGGTTGATCCAGCACGCGGGCTTTGGTCCGGGCTTTGCTCTCGACGACGACGCCCCCGCCTCGCTTTCAACCGTGCACGTCCTGGCCATCACCAACCGTGGCAATGCTAGCGCCGCCGACATTGAGGCCCTGGCCAAAACCGTTATCGCTGGCGTGCGCGACAAATACGGACTGACCTTGGTGCCTGAGCCGGTGCGTGTAGGCCTGGACTTCTAACCAGCCCAGGGCCGGCCCGCCGACCGCTCTGCGGCCCGCCAACTTGCCGGCCGCCCCTAGCCGAAAACTGGACGCTGGCGTGCAACCAGCCAAAACGCAAGCCCGCTGGAGGGGACTAAAGTCACCCTCCAGCGGGCTGTTTTACCCTCACTAAGCCGTTAGCATGGGCTAGTGACCCTACGCCAGTTTTTTCATAATCGTGATACGTCCCTACTAGCCACCCTCGCACTAATCTTCGTGTCGCTAGTGTGGGGCGCTAGCTTCTACCTAACCAAGGAAGTACTAGCCGAAGTTTCGGTTATCGACTTCCTTGGTTTGCGTTATGGCTTGGGCACACTAGTGACGGCTGTAGCCATGTACCCCTTCTACCGCCGCGCCAGCAAAACTGTGTGGATTCACGGCTTCACCATCGGTTCCATCTATGCCTTTGGTCAGGTGCTACAAACCGAAGGCATGAACTACGCTTCAGCCTCCGTCTCTGGCTTCATGGTGAGCTTGTACGTGGCCGGAACCCCGCTGGTGGGGTGGCTAATGTTTCGCACTCGGGTGGCGCACATTACCAAGGTAGCGGTGGCCCTGTCGCTGGCCGGCGCCGCCGTGCTGGGCCTGCGCGGGCTGGCTTTGGGCTATGGCGAGGCCATGCTTATCGGTTGCGCCATTGTTTTCTCTCTGCACGTGGTGCTCACTGGGCGTTACGCCACCGCTAAAGACGCCTTGGCGCTCGCGGCTATTCAGCTGATGGTTACCGGTATTTGGCTGGCTTTGGTGGCCGCCCCGGGTGGTATTGGGGTCCCGCACACCACTAAGGGCTGGGTTTCTTTGGTGTTCTTGGTGATTGGTTCGGGTGTGTTGGCGCTGCTGGCTCAGACTTGGGCCCAGTCGCGCCTGCCTGCCGCCCGTGCCGCCGTGATTATGGCTCTGGAGCCGGTGTTTGCTTCGGCCGTGGCCGTCGGTTTCGGCGACGAGCAGGTAACTACCCGTCTGCTGCTAGGTGGTGCGCTGATGATCACCGGTATGCTCCTGGCTGAGGTGGGTCCCTCTAAGCTGGCTGCGGCCCGGTTGCGTAAGGCTAATGCCGCCAAGAACGACGACGTCGCCGCTCGCCCCACTGCAAAAACTTCCGGCCCTGCTGGGGAAGCTGGCGGCCCCACCGAGACCGCAGGCGCCGTCGCCAGCCCGGGCGTCGTCGAGACCACGCACGCCGTCGCCACTAAAGAAACCACTGCAGCTTAAAGGCGCCAAAAAAGTCAAAGCGCCGGTAGAAATCACCCCACAGCCTGAGGGCACCTAAAAAATGGCGCATAATCGCGCTCTGGGCCCTGCTAAATAGCTAAAGCAGGGCTAATAATGGCAAACTTGTGTACATGTTTGGAGGTAACGAGCGCGATCAGGTTGCGCTTCTGACCGGCCCAGGTGTGAATTCAATCCTGGGCGCAGCATTGGCGCCTTTAGGCCTGGAGCTAGTTACCTCACGTGTACATTCTGTCCATCACCGCCCCGGCGCAGGGGTCACGGTTGGCTACACCGCAGTGGTGCGTGGCCTGGCCGGTATTCGCGGCACGGAGTACCTATGTGCCACCACTGCCCATCTAAAGCGTCCTGATGCGCCTGGCCTGGTGCGTGTGGATACCGGCGTGACCCCGGTGTATGTGTGGCGTCACCCCGGTGACCCGGAGTTGCCGGCGCTGGCGGTGGCTTGCACCCCTTCGCTATTGTCGGCGCGACTAGGTGAGCAGGTTTCTACCCGCATGGTGGCTTACCGCCCCACTCGCCGCGCGGTGGTTAAGGTCAGCTACGCTGACGGCTCGGGGGCTTTCGCTAAGGTTTTGCGGCCCGGCCATTCGCATTCTTTAGCTGAGCGCCACCGCATGTTGACGGCGGCGGGCGTGCCCTCACCTAGGGTGCTGCGCGATGACCCTGACGGCCTGGTGCTGTTGACAGTTGGTCCGGGTAGGCCCCTGTCTAATCTGCTAGCTGGCGGCATGAGTAGCAATGACGCTTCTGACATGTTTATGCGTATCACGGAGTTGCTTGATGCGCTGCCCAGCGAGGCCCTGACTTTGCCCACGCATCCGGCCTGGTCTGAGCGCGTGCACCACTATGCGCATGCGGCTTCTACGGTTTTGCCGGCTTATGCGGGGCGTATTAACGCAATTGCCGACGGCGTAGCTGAGCTTATGGCTGATTCGGATCCGGGCCCGGTGGTTCCGGTCCACGGCGACTTCTATGAGGCTAACGTTTTCACTGAGGGCACCGAGATTTCTTCACTGCTGGATGTGGACTCGCTAGGGCCCGGTCACCGCGTGGATGATTACGCCTGCCTGTTGGGGCATATGAGTGTGCTAGACCATTTAGCGCCGGGCACCTATAAGCGTTTGCGTCCGATTTTGGATGAGTGGACTCGCCAGGCTGGGCGCCAGGTGGATCCAGTGTCGCTGTGGGCGCGGGCGGCGGGCGTGGTGCTGTCGCTAGTTTCGGGGGCTCGCCGTGAGGGTAATGCGCCTTGGCGGGCCGACGCCGAGGGGCGCCTGGCTGCTGCCGAGAGCTGGCTGGCGGGGGCGCGCCAGATGTATGCCCGACGTGGCACCCACATCAACCTTTAATCACCTAAAACTAAGGCAGCCGGCGTCTAAACACAGACGCCGGCTGCCTTTTGAATTGCTGGCCTTTAGCTCTGGCCTGGCCTTTAGCTCTGGCCGGCCCGCTAAGCCAGAGTTGCGCAGCCCAAACTTGAGCTGCGCAACCGCGCTTATTAAAAGTAGCGCTTAGGCAACCTCAGCCATCAGCTTCTGTAGGCGTTCCAGGCCCTCAACTAGATCCTCATCAGACAGCGAGTAGGACAGGCGCACAAAGCCGGAGGGGCCAAAGGCCTCGCCGGGCACAATAGCCACCTTGGCGTGCTCTAGCACCAGGTCAGCTAGCGTGGCCGAGGAGTCAATAACCGTGCCACGCAGCGACTTACCAATCACTTCCTTAACTGAGGAGTAGCAGTAGAAAGCACCCTTGGGTTCGGGGGTTACGAAGCCGGGCACCTCGCGCAGCATAGAAACCATTAGGCGGCGACGGCGGTCAAAGGCTTGACGCATCTGCTCAACCGGGCTCTGGTCGCCGTTTAGGGCCTCAATCGCAGCGCGCTGAGCAATGTTGTTGACGTTGCTGGTCAGGTGGCTTTGTAGGGTGATTACAGCTTTGACGATGTCGGTGGGGCCGATCAGCCAGCCCAGACGCCAACCGGTCATGGCGTAGGACTTGGCCACGCCGTTAAGCACCACGGTGGTGTCAGCTAGCTCGGGCACAGCCTTAACGATGGGGGTGAACTTGGCGTCGTCGTAAACCAAGTGCTCATAGATTTCGTCAGTGATTACCCAAACCCCGTGCTCAAGGCACCAACGACCAATAGCCTCAGTCTCTTCAGGGGTGTAAACCGAGCCGGTGGGGTTAGAAGGCGAGCAGAACACCAGTGCCTTGGTGGCCGGGGTGTAGGCCTCCTCCAGCTGGGCGGGGGTGACTTTGTAGTCGGCGTCGGCGTCGGCGAAAACGCGTACCGGAATACCGCCAGCCAAAGCGATGGCCTCAGGGTAGGTGGTCCAGTAGGGGGTGGGTAGCAGAACCTCATCGCCCTCACTGATAACGGCCGCGAAACCCTCATACACTGCCTGCTTGCCACCGTTGGTGACCACAATGTTGGCAGGGTCGACGGCGTAGCCACTGTCACGCAGAGTCTTAGCGGCAATAGCCTGCTTTAGCTCAGGCAGACCGGCGGCAGGGGTGTACTTGTGGTTGCGCGGGTCTTTACAGGCGGCGACGGCGGCTTCCACCACATTTTCAGGGGTGGGGAAGTTGGGCTCACCCGGGCCGAAACCAATAATGGGCTCACCGGCAGCTTTTAGGGCCTTAGCTTTAGCGTCAACGGCTAGTGTGGCAGAAGGGGCAATGGCGGCTAGACGCGCCGAAACGCGGCGCTTTGATGCGGTAGTCACGCCCCGATTTTACCCCGTAATTTGTCACCGTGAGGCAGCACATACTTATTGAATTGGTATTAGCGCCAGAAGTATGGCAGTATTGAGTCTCGCTGAAGGGCAGTGGCGCAATTGGTAGCGCACCGGTCTCCAAAACCGGCGGTTGTGGGTTCGAGTCCCGCCTGCCCTGCTGAGAACGGAGGATCGCTCGGGAGATCCCGTCGGTTCACCATCTCGTCCCTAACGGGCTTAAGAGCCGATTCGAACCCGAGGATTTCATGAGCCAAGTCGCTAAAGCGGACCGTGATCAGGCACAGCGCCGTAACCTGTTTGCGCGTATCACGCTATTTATCAAGCAAGTTATCGACGAGCTACGTAAGGTAGTTTGGCCTACTCGCAACAGTCTGTGGACTTACTTCTTGGTGGTGCTGGTGTTCATTACCGCCATCATGGTGTTTGTGGCTTTGATTGACACCGTGTTTGAACAGCTTGTCATGTGGGTATTTGCCTAATACTTTACGAACCAGAATCTACTAGGGAGCAACATGTCTATCGAGCAGGAAGCCGACGACTTCGCGGCTGAGGAAAGCGCCAACGACGTCGTCGAGGTAGCCGAAGACGTACAGGAGGCCGCCCCGGCAGACGCGCAAAGCGCAGAGCCGCCAGCAGTGGTGGATCCGGTACAGGAATTCCGTAAGAAGATGTCCTCCCTGCCGGGCCTGTGGTACGTGCTGCACACTTACTCTGGCTATGAGCGCCGCGTGGCCGCTGATGTTTTGGCGCGCGCTGAAAACTTTGAGATCGAGGACTACGTTTTCGACGCCGTCGTGCCCATGGAAACTGTCATCGAGGTAAAGGCGAGCAACAAGAAGAAGGAAGTCACTCGCGTACGCCTGCCCGGATATGTGTTTGTGCGCCTGGATCTGGACGACCCTGACACCTCAGACCGTGTCTGGCGCACCATTAAGGACACCCCGGCAGTTACCGGTTTCGTAGGTAACCGCTACAACCCGGTGCCGCTAACTTTCGAAGAAGCCGTTAAGCAGCTTGGCCCCACCGAGGCCGAGATTGCCGCCCAGGTGGCTGCCGCCCAGGTTAAGCCCGAGTCTGGCGAAGGCTCCACCATGGTGGAGAACGGCCGCGTCTACGAGGTTGGTTTCGAGGTAGGCGAGTCGGTAATCGTCACCGACGGCCCCTTCGAGTCCCTGCCTGCCACTATCTCTGAGATTTCCCCCGAAACTCAGAAGCTGCAGGTGCTCATCTCCCTGTTCGGCCGTGACACTCCGGCTGAGCTCTCTTTCTCCCAGGTCTCCAAAATCTGACCCGGTAGCGGCGCGCAAATGGCGCGTCAGGGAGGGTAAGCGGCTGCTGGGCAACCGCGTTTGCGGCTGTGAAACCTCCCACCCACGCGCCCGCCGTAGCCTTAAACCGGCTATGATGGGCGTTTGTGCGTGTGCATTCGCACGCGTGTCACAACCACTATCAAAGGACCCAATTTTATGGCCCCCAAGAAGAAGGTTGCTGGCCTGATCAAGCTCCAGATCCAGGCTGGCGCTGCCAACCCTGCACCGCCGATCGGCCCCGCGCTCGGTCAGCACGGTGTGAACATTATGGAGTTCTGCAAGGCTTACAACGCTGCCACCGAGTCGCAGCGCGGTAACGTCGTGCCGGTGGAGATCACGGTTTACGAAGACCGCTCCTTCACCTTCATCCTAAAGACCCCTCCGGCCGCTGAGCTGATCAAGAAGGCTGCTGGTGTCCCCAAGGGTTCGGCCACCCCGCACAGCGTCAAGGTTGCTTCGCTAACCCAGGACCAGGTGCGCACCATTGCCGAAACCAAGATGCCTGACCTGAACGCCAACGACATCGACGCCGCCGCGAAGATCATCGCCGGCACCGCCCGCTCCATGGGCATCACCGTCGCTGAGTGATTTAAGACCAAATAACCGTGGTAGAGCCATGCGCGGCTCGCACACCACGACTGCATAAGGAGAAAGCAGATGACTAAGCGCAGCAAGGCCTACCGCGCCGCCGCTGAGAAGATCCAGCCTGGGATCCTCTACACGCCGGCCGAGGCTGTCCACCTGGCCAAGGAAACTTCCGTAACCAAGTTTGACTCCACGGTGGATGTGGCCCTACGTCTGGGTGTTGACCCCCGTAAGGCCGACCAGATGGTGCGTGGCACCGTTAGCCTCCCGCACGGCACCGGCAAGACCGCCCGGGTCCTGGTCTTTGCCCAGGGTGAGCGTGCTCAGCAGGCTATCGACGCCGGCGCTGACGAGGTTGGTGGCGACGACCTGATCGCTAAGGTTGCAGCTGGCTACACCGACTTCGACGCCGCCGTGGCCACCCCCGACCTGATGGGTAAGGTTGGTCGTCTAGGGCGCGTGCTGGGTCCCCGTGGCCTCATGCCCAACCCCAAGACCGGCACCGTTACCATGGATGTAGCCAAGGCTGTTAAGGACATTAAGGGCGGTCGTATCGAGTTCCGCGTTGACCGCGCCGCTAACCTTAACTTCATCATTGGTAAGGTTTCCTTCTCTGAGGAAGCTCTAGCCGAGAACCTGGCTGCCGCAGTTGAGGAGATCCTGCGTCTAAAGCCCTCCACCTCTAAGGGCCGTTACGTCCTTAAGGCCACCATGGCTACCACCATGGGTCCGGGCATTCCGCTGGACACCACCAAGCTGGCCTGAGCTAGTAGCGTGAGCTAAACAAAGTCTCCCGGCGCAGTTCAATGAACTGCGCCGGGAGACTTTTGCTGTATGCGGTTGAGTTTTCTTTTAGAGCTTGGGTTTAGAGCTTGGGCTCTGCCACACCTTTGAAAACCCAGATTTTCATTAGCACGTACAGGTAGATGCCTTCGCAGCAGGCAGAGATCACGCGGGCCACTTCAGGGTTGATGTGCAAGCCGTAGTGCAGCACACTGGAGAGACCCAAAATGAAGATGACGTACTGGGAGATTAGCCCAAATACGTAGCGGGCGCCTTGCGCGGCGGCGTGTCCATGGGCCTGGAAGTTAAGCCAGCGGTTCAAGATTAGTGAGTACAGTCCGGCCAGGGCGTAGCCCAGGGTGATAGATAGCGGGTAATACCAGCCAAGTACTGAGTTAAATAGCCATAGCAGGCTAATATCCAGCAGGAAACCGGAGCCGTTAATGATGGCGTAGCCAATGAAGGTGACTGGTACACGCTTACCTATAGGCTTTGGGATAAGCCGGTGCAGGGCGGTTATTAGCTGTAAAAACACCCGTGGAGCACGGCGCATAGGGACTGTTTCGCTAGGCGCCGGTATCTCCGCTTGGTTAGCTGTGGTGGGTGCGGTAGAAATTTGAGTCATACTGGGCCTTTTACTTACGAGCTTTACTTGTTTCAGCCTAGCGTGTGTAGCTAGAGCTGACCCCCTACCTGCGGATGAGAGCACATGTGAGTAGACCCACCCAGGTTTCAGGGGTGAGGCTATTGATGTGCAGGTGGCATTCCGATACTCTGGAGCCTGCCAAAGACCGCAGGTTCTAAACCTATTTCAGGTGGAGAGTAAATCCTTCAATGGATACCCGCGTAGGCGTGCCTAGTAGTTACATTATTATTGATGTATCACCCTGTGCCGCCGGCGCAGGGTTTTTTGTTGTGGGGCCTGTGTAAAGACCACGGAAGGAGGGCCCATGGCAAGGCCTGACAAGGAAGCGGCGATTGCCGCCCTAACGGAGCAATTCCGTAGCTCGGGCGCTGTGCTGCTAACCGAGTACCGCGGGTTGAGTGTGGCTCAGCTAAAGACGCTGCGCCGTTCGCTTGCCGGCAACGCTCGTTACGCCGTGGTGAAGAACACCCTGGCCGCTATTGCGGCGCGTGAGGCTGGTTTCGAGGCTTTCGCCGAGGAGCTGCACGGCCCCACCGCTATCGCCTTCGTTGAGGGCGAGGCAGTTGACGCTGCTAAGGCTTTGCGTGACTTCGCCAAGGACAACAAGCAGCTGGTAATCAAGGGCGGAATCATGGATGGCAAGTTGCTGTCCGCCGCCGATGTAGACAAGCTTGCATCTCTCGAATCCCGCGAGGTTCTGCTCGCCAAGACCGCTGGTGCCGTTAAGGCTTCGCTGTCTAAGGCTGCATACCTCTTCGCGGCCCCGGCCTCTAAGGCCGTCCGCACCGTTGATGCCCTGCGTGAGAAGCAGGAGCAGGCTGCCTGAGCGCAGCTGGCATCACAGACAAATTTTCCGCCACCCAGGCGGAGCCCAAAAACCTAGGAAGGAACGCCCATCATGGCGAAGCTGACCACTGAAGAGCTCATTGAGGCTTTCAAGGAGCTAACCCTCATCGAGCTATCCGAATTCGTCAAGGCTTTCGAAGAGACCTTCGACGTTACCGCTGCTGCCCCGGCCGCCGTTGCCGTTGCTGCTGCCCCCGGCGCTGCCGCTGAAGAGGCTGAAGAGAAGGACGAGTTCGACGTCGTTCTCGAGGCTATCGGCGACAAGAAGATTGGTGTCATCAAGGAGGTGCGCGCCCTGACCTCCCTCGGTCTGAAGGAGGCCAAGGACCTCGTTGAGGCCGCCCCCAAGGCTGTTCTCGAGGGTGTCAACAAGGAGACCGCCGAGAAGGCTAAGGCTCAGCTCGAGGGCGCTGGCGCTACCGTCGTCCTCAAGTGATTGCTGTTTCGTTAGCTTAACTAATTCGCTAGCGAAAACTGCTTAAAAGAACTGCCCGACGTTATACGTCGGGCAGTTCTTTTACATATGCCAAGACTTTTACAACTGTTTCATAACTGTTTGTATGGGCTCGCCGCCTCTAATGCGAGATATAGAATCTGAAGGAAGTCCACTAGTTGGTTGCATGTGAACTTTCCTGGGTGTAACCTGAACATATCGGCCAAAGGTGGGCTGATTAGTAGTTTCCCGCAGTAACAGTCCATTATCTGAGCCTGAGGAGATGAGTCAATTGGTGACTCAAAAATTTAGCTATACGCTATTGGCCGTGCCCATAGCGGTAGCTGCAATGGTGTTATCTGGGTGTTCGAGTGATGGCGGTAGTGCTAATTCGCAATCCACTGCTGGAGCTGATGTTTCAGCAGTAGAGGCAACGGTATCTCCAGATAATTTGGTTAAAAAAGACCAAAAACACTGGGCGCTTCCCACTGATGCTTATACAGGTACCACCAACGGTCTTTATGTGGCTGTTAAAGAGACAGTGGTTCAAGATTGCATGGCGAAAAAGGGGCTCAGCTATGAGGTATACCCCTACTCTGCTGCATCTGAAAAATCACAGGTAGGCACTGGTAGCGGGCATGTGCTGTTTGACGAAGAGATAGCCGCAAAATACGGTTATTCAGCCCCTCCTGAGGACAGTATTCAGCCACGCCTCGATATTGAGCGTAAGCAAGACCAGAACCCTTCCTCCTGGAAGCAAGAGCGTGATGCCTGCTTTGCTGAAGCAGATAAGGCAGACATTATCAGGAAGTTAGACACTCAAGGTGGCCTGTCCACAAGCGTAGTTGCTGATGTTAACCCGCCAGGGTTAGATGCTGCGGCAACTAAGTGGCGTAGCTGTATGGCGCCGCTTGGCTTAGCTGACCTTGAAAAGGCTCCAGGCGGCTATCCCTCAAGCTCATTTGCTCAGCAAATCAGGGCTACCGGTAATGAAGAAGATTATAAGGATCCATCCCAGCACCCGGTTACTGACTATGAGCTCAAGGTAGCGGTTCAAGATGCTAAATGCAGAGCCAGCAGTGGGTATGACACCATTTTGTACAATGCCCAATGGTCTGCTTCTTACAATTATGTAAAGAAGCATCTTAACGAGCTGACAGTTTTGCGTCAGAAATCTGCGAAGGTGAAAGCTGAATCTATCGCCTTCCTGAAGAGTCACGGAAACTATACTCAGTGACTTGAATCCAAACTTGGAAGTGCTCACCTAATATGGTGAGCACTTCCAAGTCGAGGTTATTAAATATAAAAATTTAGTGTTGTGATTAGTATGCGTAAGCATAAAGTACTCGTATCTGTAGTGATTCTGGCGGTTTTCGCGTTGGCCATTGGAGGCACATGGTGGCTGGCGCGCACTATGCAGTCTCCTGCGCAGCGTCAGGCAGCAGCTCAACCACCACAACAACGCCCAGTTAGTGCAACAGTTACAACTGGAGAGCTGACAGATACGGTAACTGCTAACGCAACTATAAGTGCACTTGCAAGCACTGACTATCAACTTACCTTGCCTGATGGCACAAAACATGCGGTAGTAACTAAAACCGGGTTAGCCTCTGGAAAGCAAATTAGCTCAGGTAGCGTGCTGCTCTGGATAAATGACCGCCCAGTATTTGCTTTTTCTGGCGCAGTCCCGGCCTATCGTGATCTGCGCCAAGGAGATAGCGGCACAGACGTATTGCAGCTACAGCAAGCCTTGGCTTCTATTGGCTATCAAGTTGAAGCAAACAGTAAATTTGATGATGCCACGGCGCGGGCGTTAACTAATCTATACCAAGATAACGGATCAGAAGTTAACACCACCACCGCAGAAAATAGCGAGCAAAGCGGAAAAGACACTGACCAGGCAGAAAAGACAGATAAAACCGGAACGGATAAAACTGGGGCAGATAAAGCCGATAAGGGTGACTCAGCCACCGGGCAAGCAGGCCGTAACCAGGGTGAGAGCGATAAAAAAGCTAAAAAACAGGTGTTGCTTAATCAGTCTGAATACTTGTTTGTGCCCTCGCTGGAACAGGGCAGGGTATTAACAGATATCCCGGCGGCAGGGGCAACGCTTAGTGAAAACGCAAAGTTAACGATTGCCGGTCAAGGCAGTCAACTTAGCGCTGAACTTCCCGCACAGGTAAGCACGCAAATAAAGGTTGGCGCTACCGCCTGGGCCACCATAGGTGGCAAAAAGGTACAGTTAACTCTTAGTAAAATTGAAGAAGAAAGCGACAATAAACAGGGCAGTAAAGATTCTGCAAATCAGGCCGGCCCAGCCGCTCCTAAAGTACAAAAAGGTATCTTCACTGCCTCTGACGCTACCTTGTTAAGTAGCCAAAAGATTGGCTCTACCATACTTATTACCATTGAACGCACCCCAACTATTCGCGGCGGCTTTATAGTGCCTAAACGTGCAGTTGCGGCAGCAGCTGATGGAGCCACCAGTGTGCTTAAACTTGAAGGTAAAACCTGGAAAAAAATCTCTGTTGAAGAGCTGGGCTGTGTGGCAGGACAATGCTCTGTCAAATCTACTCAGTTACGTGCAGGTGATCAGGTAAGAGTAGACCAATGACCGTAATTGAACTGGTTGATGTAGATAAAGTATATCCAGGTATCGTGCAGGTACATGCTTTGCGCGGGGTAAACCTGAAAATTAACCAAGGTGAGTTGGTTGCTATTACCGGGCCGTCAGGTGCTGGAAAATCAACGCTACTAAATGTTTTAGCGCTTCTCGATACCCCAACTTCAGGAGCCTATCTACTAGATGGCACAGATGTATCTGGGCTAAACGAGGATGCGCGCGCTAAATTACGCAGTAACACTTTTGGATTTATTTTCCAGTCATTTCACCTGCTTAAAAAACGGTCAGTATTAGATAATGTTGCCTTAGGCCTGCAGTATAGGGGAGTTGTGCGTGCGCAAGCTTTACAGTTAGCGCGCGAGGCACTGGAATATGTAGGTTTAAGTAAGCGTAGAGATTTTGCTGCTGACCAACTTTCAGGTGGTGAACGTCAGCGTGTAGCAATTGCGCGCGCTATTGTGGCTAATGCCCCTGTGCTGGTTGCTGATGAGCCTACAGGTAACCTTGACAGTAAATCTTCAGCTGAAATTGTGGCTTTACTGCGCGGCTTACATGAGCGTGGCACCACGGTTGTAATCGTTACTCACGATCCTGCAATTGCTGCTTCATGCCCACGTCAACTGCACGTTATAGACGGTGTAGTTAGTGAAATAACGCCTAACCAGGGGGCGCATGTAGCCGAGGCGACTGAGGTGATACCTCCAGTGCAGATCCCGCAAGCACTAGGGGTGGCCTCTAAAGTTAAGTGGCGTTCGGCTTTGCAGGATGTAGCAGCCAACCTTGCCTCAACTCCGCGTAGAACAGCTCGTTTGGTTGGGGTGGTTTTACTAGGGGTGGCGCTAGCCCTTAGCACTTTAGGGCTGGGGCAAACGATTGGTGCGCAAGTGTCTTCCACATTTGATGCCACCCGTAATACGCGCGTGGCAGTGGCTGTGCATAATGAAGATTCTGCCCAGGTAGTTACTCCCATGCTTAACCGCTGGAGGCAGTCAACCTGGAAAAAAATTAACTCCGTGCCGGGAGTGGACTCTAGCCTATTCTTCACCGAAGGTGATGATATTGAGGTTGCTACACGGCCAGGAGAAAAAGGGCAACGAGCCCGCATCTACGGCTTTGATGATATAGGCGTTGATAGCTCCCTATTCACTGTGCAATGGGTAGGCGCTAAACTTGCGCATCTGGCAGATAACCAGATTTTGATTGGGCAAAACGCTGCTGAAAAACTTGAATTAGGTCCGTTAAGCGCTGATCCAACTGTATGGATTAACGGTGTGCCCTATGAGGTTGTAGGGATTATTAAAGATGCCGGCATACGTGCAGAAATACTCGCCGGGGTGGGGCTTAATTATAGAGTTGCTCGCCAGCTGGGTGAGCCAGTATCACTGGGTTTAGAAATTAAAGTAGCTCCTGGTGCTGCTCAGCAAGTAGCTAAAGCAGTGCCTTTAACCTGGGATCCAACACAAGTTGATGCTATGAGTGTTGACGCGCCACCTGACCCACGTGGGTTAAGAGACCAAATCGAGGGCTCACTTCAGGCTGTCTTACTAACTCTGACTGGCGTGTCTGTGCTGGTGGCAGTGTTGTCTTTGTCTAGTGCGATGAGTGGGGCGGTGCACGAAAGGCAGGGAGAGCTGGCTTTGCGACGCGCAATTGGTGGCCGTAAACGCCATTTGCGAGTTTTGCTTGCGCTTGAATCAATGTTTATTGGCTTTATCGGTGGCCTGTTTGGCGCATTGGTGGCTGTGCTGGCAATTTTGGTGGTAACCGTGGTGCAACGTTGGCAGCCGGTAATGGATCCGTGGGCTTTGCCAATTGGAATGCTGGCAGGGTTGCTTACAGGCTTACTAGGTTCATTGGCTGCTTTGCGGCGCGTGGCCGCTGTGCAACCGGCCCAAGCTCTACGAGGCTGACATTTAACTACTTTGGTGTGTAAGGAAGATTTTTTTGTTTTATGTGCTAAAAATGTAGTCAACCAACGGATGGTCACCTAGGGGGAGTCATGTACCTACACTCAAGGATGAGGGGTTTTCTTCCGGCTGCGATCGCATTGCTTTTATGTGTATCGGGATGTGCGGATGATGCTCCTAATAACAAAGAAGTAAGCGCTCAAGAAGTTTCACAAATCACTGCCCCAGCAGATGGGACAATGTCTAAAGACGGTCTAGTCAAAAAAGACTCAACCAAGGGAACTTTGCCAGCAGACCCATACCGTTTACCAGATGATAGATTGCAGTACTATGCTGAGAACCTATATATCGCTAACTGCATGAAACAAAGCGGCTATGAGTATCCGGTACAAACCTACGATTGGAATGATCCTGCTACGCCGCTGGAAAATGCTCCCGGTTATAGTGGGCGCTTTACTGTGGCCAAAGCACAAGCCTATGGCTACCACCGTGCGCCCAGTAAGCGTCGTGAAGAGTGGCTGAAGGTAGTTGAGCAGAAAAACCAATTACTTAAAGATCCTGCTGCCAATAAAACATTTATGGCCTGCAGTGAAAAGCTACGCTCTAGCGGGGTTTTTAAAGCTTCAGACAAGCTAGAAGGCGATGTGGCCCCCTATGTAAATGACGTGTCGAAACTTCCGGCGGTACGCGCTGCCGCTCAACGCTGGCGTAAATGCATGGCCCCGCAAGGGATTGCGGATCTGCCAGAAGAGCCACAGATAGCTCCGTCGGTGGCCACAAAATTTGGGCTAGGCCAGCCTGACGCTGACGATACTGCCACTGACACTAACGTCAGTGCAGAAGAAATTAAGCTTGCCGTAGCAGACGCAAAATGCCGCGAACAAAGTGGCTATGAACAGCTGGTCTACGACTTGCAATGGGTTGGGCAAGAGCAAATCCTGGCGCGTGACCCAAACTACTGGCAAGCCCGCCTCAAGCTGGTACGTCAAGCCACTAACGAATACAAGACATATATCAACACCCACCGAAATGGTTAGCGCATAGCTTTGGTGCCGGCCAGCTAATGGCCGGCACTGGCTATGGGCTTAGAAAATGTTGTATTATATGCCGCATGTGGCGCGTATCGCAGCGTAGAGAACGCGCACTAGTATAGACACATTTGTGGTATCCGTGTACGCTAGCGCTTTGCGTGCATTGTGTATGCTTGTCGTTTTTGCCCCGCCGTAAGGCGTGACATGCGGGAAAAAATACTAGACCGCGCGCGTGTAACCGCGATCGTTAAGGAAGGGTCTCCTTTTGGCTGCTTCGCGCACCCCTGTTGCACCTACTGCTGAAGCCATCGCGGCGCGTACTGCGTCGCGTCGCATTAACTTCGCCACCATTGCGGAGCCGATGCAGGTTCCGAATCTACTAGCCCTACAGACCGAGAGTTTCGACTGGCTCGTCGGTAACGAGCGTTGGCGCGAGCGTGTTGAAGCCGCCAACGCCGTTCGCCCGGGTTCACTGCCTGAGGTATCCGGTCTGGAGGAAATCTTCGAAGAGATTTCCCCGATTGAAGACTTCGGGCAAACCATGTCCCTGTCTTTCCATGACCACCGCTTCGAAGAGCCCAAGTACACGGCTGACGAGTGCAAGGAAAAGGGTCAAACCTACTCCGCACCGCTGTATGTGGTGGCCGACTTTGACAACTTCGACACCGGTGAAATTAAGTCCCAGACTGTGTTCATGGGTGACTTCCCGCTCATGACTGAGCGCGGTACCTTCATCATCAACGGTACCGAGCGTGTGGTTGTCTCCCAGCTGGTACGTAGCCCCGGCGTGTACTTCGAGCGCGGCGTCGAAAAGGGCACCGACAAGCTGATCTACAACGCTAAGGTGATCCCCTCACGCGGCGCCTGGCTTGAGTTCGAGGTAGACAAGAACGACCACGTATTCGTACGTATCGACCGTAAGCGCAAGCAGGACATCACCGTGTTCCTGCTGGCTTTGGGTATGGACGAGTCTGAAATCCGCAAGGAATTCGCCGACTACCCGGCCCTAACCTCCGCCCTGGACGGCGACCGCAAGGTAACCACCCAGGATGAGGCGCTGCTGGACATCTACCGCAAGATCCGCCCCGGTGAGCCGCCGAGCGTTGAGGCCGGTCGCGCCCTGCTGGAGAACTTCTACTTCAACCCCAAGCGCTACGACCTAGCTAAGGTTGGTCGCTACAAGATCAATAAGAAGCTGGGTATCGCCGCAGACCTGAGCGACTCTGTGCTGCGCATCGAGGACATCAACGCCACCATCAAGTACCTGCTGGCTCTGCACCAGCACCAGGACTTCGTTAAGGGCTTCCGTGACGGTGAAGAAGTTGACATCCCGGTTGAGTACGACGACATTGACCACCTGGGTAACCGCCGCATCCGCGCCGTCGGTGAGCTCATCCAGTCTCAGGTGCGCACTGGTATGAGCCGTATGGAGCGTCAGGTGCGTGAGCGCATGACCACCCAGGACGCTGAGGCCATCACCCCCAACACCCTGATCAACATCCGTCCGGTGACTGCCGCTATCAAGGAGTTCTTCGGTACTTCTCAGCTCAGTCAGTTCATGGACCAGAACAACCCGCTGGCTGGTTTGACCCACAAGCGCCGCCTGTCGGCCCTTGGCCCCGGTGGTTTGAGCCGTGAGCGCGCCGGTATGGAGGTGCGTGACGTTCACACCTCGCACTACGGACGTATGTGCCCCATCGAATCTCCTGAAGGCCCAAACATTGGTCTGATCGGTTCGCTGGCTACCTTCGCCCGCATCAACCCCTTCGGTTTCATTGAAACCCCCTACCGTGTGGTGCGTGACGGTCAGGTTACCGACGAGGTGCACTACCTAACCGCCGACGACGAGAAGCGTCACGTTATCGCTCAGGCTTCGGTCAAGCTCGACGACGAGGGTCGCTTCGTTGACGAGGCTGTGCTGTGCCGTCTGGGTGACGGTGAGCCGGCCCTGATGCCGGTTGACTCGGTTGACTTCATGGATGTGTCTGCCCGCCAGATGGTGTCCGTGGGTACCTCCCTGATTCCGTTCTTGGAGCACGACGACGCTAACCGCGCTCTGATGGGTGCCAACATGCAGCGCCAGGCTGTGCCGCTAATCCGTCCCGACGCCCCGCTGGTGGGTACCGGTATGGAGCGCCGCACCGCCGTCGACGCTGGTGACGTGGTAGTAGCCGCTAAGGCCGGTGTGGTCACTGAGGTTTGCGCTGACTTCGTGCGTGTAGCCAACGACGACGGCTCCGAGTCCCTATACAAGGTGGCTAAGTTCCTGCGTTCTAACCAGGGCAACTGCTACAACCAGCGCGTGGTTGCTGATGAGGGCGAGCGCGTTGAGGTAGGCACCGTCCTAGCTGACGGCCCCGCTACCGACGGCGGCGACCTGGCTCTGGGCCAGAACCTGCTGGTGGCCTTCATGACCTGGGAAGGTTTCAACTATGAGGACGCCATCATCCTGTCTCAGCGTGTGGTCTCTGACGACTTGCTGACCTCCATCCACATTCAGGAGCACGAGGTTGACGCCCGCGACACCAAGCTTGGTGCCGAGGAAATCACCCGCGACATCCCCAACGTGGGTGAAGACGCACTAGCTAACCTAGACGAGCGCGGCATTATCCGCATCGGTGCTGAGGTTAACAGCGGTGACATCCTGGTTGGTAAGGTCACCCCGAAGGGTGAAACCGAGCTGACCAGTGAAGAGCGCCTGCTGCGCGCCATCTTCGGTGAGAAGGCCCGCGAAGTGCGTGACACCTCGCTGCGTGTGCCCCACGGTGAATACGGCATCGTCACTGCGGTGCGTGAAATCGTGGCTGGCGACAGCGACGAGCTGCCCGCTGGCGTGAACCGCATGGTACGCGTACACATCGCCCAGCGCCGTAAGATCACCGTCGGTGACAAGCTCTCTGGCCGTCACGGCAACAAGGGTGTTATCTCCAAGATCCTGCCGATTGAGGACATGCCTTTCCTAGCTGACGGCACTCCGGTAGACATCATTCTTAACCCGCTGGGTGTGCCCAGCCGTATGAATGTTGGTCAGGTGCTGGAAATTCACATGGGTTGGATCGCTTCGCGTGGTTGGGATGCCACCGCTAAGCGTGAAGCCGGTGAAGAGTGGGCCAACAAGCTGCCCGAGTTCGCGGTTAAGGCCCCGGCTCACAGCCCGATCGCCACCCCGGTATTCGATGGTGTGGCCGACGACGTGCTAATGGGTCTGCTTGACTCCACTTTGCCTAACCGCGACGGCGTCCAGCTAGTTGGTCCCGACGGTAAGGCCCAGCTGTTCGATGGCCGCTCCGGTGAGCCCTTCCCGTACCCCATTTCTGTGGGTTACATGTACATCCTTAAGCTCCACCACCTGGTGGACGACAAGATCCACGCCCGTTCCACCGGTCCTTACTCCATGATTACCCAGCAGCCGCTGGGTGGTAAGGCCCAGTTCGGTGGTCAGCGCTTTGGTGAGATGGAGGTGTGGGCACTGGAGGCTTATGGCGCCGCCTATGCTCTGCAGGAACTCCTGACCGTCAAGTCTGACGACGTTGTCGGTCGTGTAAAGGTGTATGAAGCCATTGTTAAGGGTGAGGACATTCCTGAGCCCGGCATCCCCGAATCCTTCAAGGTACTTATGAAGGAAATGCAGTCTCTGTGCCTGAACGTAGAGGCTCTGGATGCGGCTGGAAACGTTATCTCCCTCGATGGCGTCGATGACGACTCGCGTCGCCGCAGCTCTGACCAGCTGGGCTTTGACCTGGGTCGCCGCCCTAACACTGACCTGAGTGTTATCTGATCCTAACTGCGTGTGGGCTGCTAGTAGCCTGCAGCCCACACGCGTTCTTCCCTGCGCAGCACTTTCATAGCTGTTACAGGCACTGATAAGACAAAGACTTTGCAGACATTTCGGAAGTAGGAACTGTGCTCGACGCTAACGTCTTCGATCGCATTCACCTGGGCCTAGCCTCCTCGGATGACATCCGCACCTGGTCACGCGGCGAGGTTAAGAAGCCTGAAACCATCAACTACCGTACCCTCAAGCCCGAGAAGGACGGTCTCTTCTGCGAGAAGATTTTCGGTCCTACCCGCGACTGGGAGTGCTCTTGCGGTAAGTACAAGCGTGTACGTTACAAGGGCATCATTTGTGAGCGCTGTGGGGTTGAGGTTACTCGCTCCAAGGTGCGCCGTGAGCGCATGGGTCACATCAAGCTGGCTGCTCCGGTAACTCACATTTGGTACTTCAAGGGTGTGCCTTCACGCCTGGGCTACCTGCTCAACCTGGCCCCCAAGGACCTAGAGAAGGTCATTTACTTCGCCGCTTACATGATCACCGAGGTGGACGAGAAGTCTCGCCACGATGATCTACCCATGCTGCGCACTGAGTTTGAGCTCAAGAAGAAGCAGGTCACTGAGCGCGGTGAAGCTGACGTGGAAGAGCGTCAGCGTCGCCTAGAAGCTGAAGTGGCCCAGCTGGAGGCTGAGGGCGCCAAGGCTGATCAGCTTGAGAAGCTACGGCGCACCGCTGAGCGCGACATTGGTGCGCTGCGTCGTCGTAACCTCAAGACCCTAGAGCACATGGACAAGATCTGGGATCGTTTCGTTAACCTCAAGGTCGGTGACCTGGAGGGCGACGACGTTCTCTACCGTGACATGGCGGTTGACTACGGCATCTACTTCAAGGGTGCCAAGGGTGCTGAGGCCATCCAGCAGCGTCTGCGTACCTTCGACCTAGACAAGGCCGCTGAGGAGCTGACCGAGATCGTTGCTAACGGCACCGGCCAGCGCAAGACCCGCGCCATCAAGCGTCTGAAGGTAATCAACGCTTTCCGCGCCACCAACACCAGCCCCGAGTCCATGGTGCTGGACGTTATCCCGGTAATCCCGCCGGATCTGCGCCCCATGGTGCAGCTCGATGGTGGCCGCTTCGCCACCAGTGACCTCAACGACCTCTACCGTCGTGTGATTAACCGTAACAACCGTCTCAAGCGCCTAATGGACCTAGACGCCCCCGAGATCATGGTTAACCACGAAAAGCGTATGCTGCAGGAAGCTGTGGACGCGCTGTTCGACAATGGTCGCCGTGGCCGCCCAGTTACCGGCGTCGGTAACCGTCCGCTCAAGAGCCTGTCTGACATGCTCAAGGGTAAGCAGGGTCGTTTCCGTCAGAACCTGCTGGGTAAGCGTGTGGACTACTCTGGCCGTTCGGTAATCGTCGGTGGCCCCCAGCTCAAGCTGCACCAGTGTGGTCTGCCTAGCCAGATGGCCCTGGAGCTGTTCAAGCCTTTCGTTATGAAGCGCCTGGTTGAGCAGAAGCGGGCTCAGAACGTTAAGGCCGCCAAGCGTATGGTGGAGCGTTCTAACCCCGAGGTTTGGGACGTACTGGCTGAGGTTATTCGGGAGCACCCGGTGCTGCTTAACCGTGCACCTACCTTGCACCGTCTGGGTATCCAGGCTTTCGAGCCCCAGCTGATTGAGGGTAAGGCTATCCAGCTGCACCCGCTGGTGTGTGCTCCCTTCAACGCTGACTTTGACGGCGACCAGATGGCTGTACACCTGCCGCTAGGTGCGGAGGCCCAGTCTGAGGCCCGCATTTTGATGCTCAGCGCTAACAACATTCTTAAGCCTTCCGATGGCCGCCCGGTGACCATGCCGGCCCAGGAAATGATTGCCGGTCTGTTCCACCTGACCAGCAACCCTGACCCGGCGGTTGAGGTTGAAAAGGACGCTAACGGTGAGCCGGTAGTGCCCGCTTTCTCCTCCTTCGCTGAGGCCAAGATGGCTTTCGACTTCGGCAAGCTGCACCTAAACGCGCTAGCTGACATTCGTTTTGAAGAGGGCATCACCCCGCCCATCGGCTGGGTAGCTCCGGAAAACTACACCGAGGGTGACCCCATCACCCTGCGTACCACCTTGGGCCGCGCCATCTTCAACGTCAACCTGCCGGGCACCTTCCCCTACGTCAACGAGATTGTTGACAAGAAGAAGCTCTCCGACATCATCAACACGCTGGCTGAGCGTTACCCCCGCGTGGAGGTAGCCGCCTCGCTGGATGCCTTGAAGAACTCCGGTTTCGGCTGGGCTACCTGGTCTGGTGTGACCGTAGCCTTCTCCGATGTGGTTTCGCCTGCTTCTAAGCCCCAGATTCTGGCTGGCTATGAAGCTCAGGCTGCCAAGATCGAAGAAGACTTCGCTGAAGGTATGCTCACCGAGGATGACCGTTATGACGCGCTGATCAAGATCTGGACTGAAGCCACTAACGAGGTGGCCCAGGCTATGCGCGACAACTTCCCTGAGCGCAACACGGTTTACCGCATGGTTTCCTCCGGTTCGCGTGGTAACTGGGACCAGATCCGCCAGCTGGCGGGTATGCGTGGTTTGGTGTCTGACCCCAAGCAGCGTCTGATTGAGCGCCCGATTACCTCCAACTACCGTGAGGGTCTAAGCGTTCTGGAGTACTTCACCGCTACCCACGGGGCCCGTAAGGGTCTGGCCGACACCGCTCTGCGTACCGCAGACTCGGGTTACTTGACCCGTCGTCTGGTGGACGTGGCCCAGGACGTGATTGTGCGTGAAGAGGACTGTGGCACCCGCAAGGGTCTAACCGTCCAGATCGCTGACCGCGACGCTGCCGGCAACCTGGTTCCCGGCGAGATCGTGGAGACCACCGCCTACGCCCGTACCCTGGCCCGCGACGCCGTGGACGCTGAGGGCAACGTGGTGCTGGCTGCTGGTGAGGACGTCGGCGACGTCGCCATTGAGAAGCTGGTGGCTGCCGGCATCGAGTCCATCGTGATTCGTTCCGTGCTCACCTGTGACTCTGCCGTCGGTACCTGTGCCGCCTGCTATGGCCGTTCGCTGGCCACCGGTAAGCGCGTGGACATCGGTGAGGCTGTGGGTATTATTGCCGCCCAGTCCATTGGTGAGCCCGGTACTCAGCTGACCATGCGTACCTTCCACACCGGTGGTGCGGCTACCAGTGCCGACATCACCCAGGGTCTACCTCGTGTGCAGGAGCTTTTCGAAGCCCGTACGCCTAAGGGTGAGGCCGTGGTGGCTGAGGCTGCTGGCCGCCTGGCTATTGAGGACGACGTCGACGGTAAGCGCCTGGTCATTAAGCGTGACGACGCCGAAGAGGACCTGGTGGTTCCGGTTTCACGCCGCGCCAAGCTGCTGGTGAAGGAAGGCGACCACGTTGACCCGGGTCAGCCCATGACTGAGGGTCCGATTGACCCCAAGAAGGTGCTGCGTCTGCGTTCGGTTTCTGCCACCCAGCGTCACCTGGTGGATGAGGTCCAGAAGGTGTACCGCGACCAGGGTGTGGACATCCACGCCAAGCACATTGAGGTTATTGTGCGCCAGATGCTGCGCCGCGTAACCGTGCTTGACCCGGGTGACACCGAGCTGCTGCAGGGTGACTTTGTGGATGTGATGACCTTCCGCGAGCAGTCGCGCAAGGCTATGGCTGAGGGCGGCAAGCCTGCTTCGGGCCGTACCGAACTGATGGGTATCACCAAGGCCTCCTTGGCTACCGACTCGTGGCTGTCTGCCGCCTCCTTCCAGGAAACCACTCGCGTGCTCACTGAGGCCGCCATGAACGGCCGCTCTGACACCCTGATGGGCCTGAAGGAGAACGTCATCCTCGGTAAGCTGATCCCGGCCGGTACCGGTCTGGCCCGCTACCACGATGTTGAGGTGGAGCCCACCGAGGCCGCTAAGGCGGAGATTTTCTCCCGCACTGGCGACACCCAGGTAGCCAACAACTACGGTCTAGGCGATTTCCACGCGGACTTCTCCGATGACTACCACACTGGATTCTCCACGGACTACCAGTTCTGAGCTGTTAAACGTGCGCGTTAAGCGCGCACGCTAGGCTGAGCAAAAACAATCGGGCGGGTGGGTGCCAACAGGCACCCACCCGCCCTGCGTTTGCTTCGCGTCAGTTCACTCTGGCGCCCAGCGGCCCTTGTTAGCGCTGGCGCCTAAGCGCTTAGGCCGTTTTAAGGTGCGCCCGGGTCGGCTGGCGCCAGTGCAAGCCGCTAGCTGGGGTGCAGCACACGCCATTAGCTGGCGGGATACACTGCGAAGGGGGCTGGGGCGACGTCGTCGTTAATAAAAGCTGCCAGGCGCGCAATTACCGCCCCCTCGTGGGGCACCAGCGGACTGGGTAGGTCCGCTAGCGGGAACCAAGCCAGTGCGGCGGCCTTATCGGGCTCAGCCAGGCGCGGCTGACCCTGCCAATGGCGGCACAGGAAAAAGAAGTCAGCTCGCTGATCAATAGGCTGATCAGAATGCATACGATGCACCGCCTGGAAGGGCTGCAAATCCTGGGGCTCCAGCTGCAAACCAATCTCTTCCAGGCATTCGCGCAGCGCCCCTTGCGCGGGCTGCTCGCCATATTCAAGATGCCCGGCCACGCCACAAGCCCAGTGTTCATCCATAAAGCCCGTGCCTTGGCGTAGCTGCAGCAAAATTTCCGCTCCCGCCTGGCCCGGGCGCACTAACATGATGTAAACAGCTGGTATCAAAGCGTTGTGAGCAGCGAACATATACCAAATTGTAATAGTGGACCAGACAAAAACCTGATATTTTCATGACAATAAGGCAAATACTGTACTTAATCGAAGGTGGTCATGTTGCAACAACTTAGTCTGCAATCTCAAGACGCCAATAACATCCCGCTGTATATATGGGAATCCCCGTCCCCACACGCAATCATCCAGCTCATCCACGGCACCGCTGAACACGCCCGCCGCTACGACTACTTCGCTAAAGCGGCGGCGTCCCAGGGGTTTATTGTGGCCGCACACGATCAGCGCGGTCACGGCAGTGCCATCAGCGAAATCTATCCGCGCGGCTATATTGGTGAGCCGCGCACGGTTTTAGATGACATCTTTGTGGTCAACCGCTACCTGCATGAAACCTACCCGCAGCTGCCGGTAATCGTTATGGGCCACTCCTGGGGTTCCTTTGAGGCGCGTGAATTTGCCATTAGCCACCCGGATCAGCTTGACGCCCTGATCGCCATGGGCACCGGCGACGGCGCTGGGCTGGTTAACCGCCTGGGGTACAGTGTGGCCAGCCTCGAATGCAGCCGGCGCGGCACCCACTACTACTCGCGGGCCCTGCAAGAACTGGCATTTGGGCCTTTTAACCGGGCCTTTGAAAACCCCCGCACCGCCTTTGACTGGCTTTCACGCGACCCCGCCCAGGTGGATGCCTATCTGCGTGACCCCTTGTGCGGTTTCACCATGACTACCGGTTTCTTCAAGGCCCTGGTGGGACTGACCCTGACAGTTTCCAAGCCGCGCCGCATTGCCCGCATGCGCAAAGACCTGCCGATCCTGCTTATCAGCGGCACCAACGATCCGGTAGGTGGGCAGGGTAAGGGGGTGCGCGCCGTCGCCCGTGCCTTGCAAAAAGCCGGCTTAAGCGAGGTAACCATGCGCCTGTACCCCGAGGCCCGCCACGAAATCCTCAACGAGCTCAACCGCGATGAGGTAATCGCAGATCTGCTGGCCTGGGCACAGAGTGTAATTGCTGGCGATAAAATCCCCGCCGCCACCACCTTGTAGCTTTTCCACAAATAACGCAGGTGACAAACTGGCATTTAAAACGCTAGGAGTCAGTGGGCTAAGAGACCTAGGCTGGGTTACATGTCGAACTCAGTTACTGCCCTAAACCCCTCGGTTACCCGCAAGCTCAGCGCCACCCAACTGGCCAGTGGCGTTGCCAAAATTTCCTTCGGCGTACTAGCGCTAGCAGTGCTTAGCCAGGTACGAATTCCCCTACCCTTCACCCCGGTTCCCGTTAGCTTAGGTACTTTCGCGGCTATTGCTGTGGGCGTGCTGCTGGGCCGCCGCTACGGTAGCGCCAGTGCACTTACGTTCGCGCTGCTAGGTAGCCTGGGTGCACCTATTTTCGCTGGTTTTACCGCTGGCTTTACCCTGACCTTTGGGTATGTGCTGGGCTATATTCCGGCCGCGCTGCTGGGTGGTTACGCCGCTCGCGCCGCCCGCAACGGCAGCCTGCTAGCTGCTTTAACCTGGGTTTTGGCAGCTAGTGCTGTCATTTACCTGCCTGGCCTTACCTGGCTGTGGCTTGCCAGCGGCAAGAGCCTGCTGGCCACGCTGAGCCTAGGACTTGCGCCCTTTATTGTGGGTGACGTCCTCAAGGCCGCCCTGGTAGTTGCCTACCTGGCAACTGTGGCACGTCGTAGTCACTGACAAATAGCAAAGTAGACTAGGGAGCATGAGCCAAGCTAAGCCCACGCTTTCCGTGTTGGACCTGGTGCCTGTAAGCCAAGGTCGTAGCCGCAGCCAAGCCTTGCGCGAAATGGTCCTATTGGCCCAAAGCGCTGAGCGTGCTGGCTATGCCCGCTACTGGTTGGCTGAGCACCACGGCTCAACTACCTTCCTCTCTTCAGCTACCACGGTGCTGATGGGGCAGGTGTTAGCGGCCACGGAAAGTATCACGGTGGCTTCTGGTGGGGTCATGCTCCCTAATCATGCGCCTTTAGTGGTGGCGGAGGCGGTTGGTACCCTGGCCACCATGTATCCGGGCCGCGTTGAGGTGGGTTTGGGGCGAGCTCCAGGCACTGATCCGGTAACGGCCCGGGCGTTGCGCCGGCGTGAGGCTGATCCGGCGTCTTTTGTTGACGAAGTAACTGAGCTGGCCGATTACCTGGCTGCTAATGACTCGCTTTTTGAGACTTTGCCGGGGTCTGTGGCCGCGCAAACTAGCGCCCACGATGTGGCTTGGGTGGCTAGCTCTAGGGCCCGCGCCTTGCCGGGGGAGGGGACTAATCCGCCGCTGTGGATTTTGGGTTCTTCTGTTAATGGGGCGCGTGTGGCTGGTCGTTTGGGCTTGGGTTTTGCTGTGGCCGCGCATTTTGCGCCGGCTCAGGCTGAGGCGGCGGTTATGGCTTACCGCTCGGTTTTCAATGGGGCTAGTGATTACGCTCAGGCTTCGCACCCGCGTACGGCTGCTGCTTTTAATGTGGTGGTTGCGCCCACTGATGAAGAGGCTCAGTATTTGGCGACGACGGCGCGCGCGGCTAATGCCCGAATTGTGGCTGGCCGCCCGGGGCCGCTTGATGAGCCTACTAGCGATCCTGAGGCTTGGCGTGCGTTGGCAGGGGAGCGGGCTAGCATGGTTGATGACTCACTGGCTTACTTCTTTGTAGGCACGCCCCAGCGCGTGGCCGCCCAGCTGCGTGAAATGGCGCAGCGCTGGGAGCTGGAAGACATTATCTGCCTGTCTTTTATTCATGACGCCGCCGCGCGTCGGCGCAGCTATGAGCTGCTAGCTCAGGCCTGGTAATTATGAGCTGCTAGCTCAGGCCTGGTAATAGGGGCAGCCAAGGTGTGGGTAAGCGTAGCCTAAGCTGATTATCTATACGTTTTTGTTGCCTATTTACTAGGCCTCGCGATAGTGGTCACAAATAAAATTTACTCAATTACTCACTGTGACTGACGCCCTAAGGTGTTTATAAAGTCCCTGGTCAAAAGCACTTTTGCAAGTATTTTTAGGGGCTGGGTAGCGCATGGGCTTGCGCGGAGTAGTTTCAATATTCGGCCATAGTTACAACTTTGTGACGCCCGGTCGGGTATTCTTTATGTAATTAGTGCCCTGCAAGAGTAATACTTCGGGGCGCGGTCATGTTCCGCAGATTGCAGCCGCTACGCGCAGGCGCGATCGAACCGGAGAGAGATACCGAATGTTTGTATACCTGCTGAGAAGGATATTCAACTATGTAGTGTTGCTGTTCCTGGCAACATCACTAGCGTATATCTTGGCATCCATCTCGATGGACCCCTCTACGTTATGGGACCGTTCTAACCCAAACCTGAACTGGAACGCCATTAACGCAAACCTGATCAAATACAACATCAGCCACGAGCTGCCGGTGTGGGATCGTTACACCACTTGGCTGCAAACTGTGTTGAGCAGCTGGGATTGGGGTTTCACCCCTAAGGGCGAATCTGTTAACGCTCTGGTTGCTGTTAAAGTAGGCGTTTCGCTGCGCCTGGTGGTGCTGGGTGCACTTATTGGTATGGTCGGCGGTGTTTCGCTGGGTGCCTGGACCGCTACCCGTCAGTACAGCCTGTCCGACCGCGCCATTTCTTTCATCGCTATGGTGGTTATCTCCACTCCGGCCATGGTTCTGGCAACCCTACTCCAGGTGGGGGCGGTACACCTGAACACTGCTACCGGTATGCAGATTCTTTCCTTCGTTGGTGAAGGTGAAGGTTTTGCAGACCGGCTTAACCACTTGATTTTGCCAACCTTGTCAATGTCGCTAGCCGGTATCGCCAGCTACTCGCGTTACCAGCGTAACTTGATGCTTGACACCCTGGGGGCTGACTATGTGCGTACCGCCCGCGCTAAGGGCCTGACTAAGCGCCGTGCCGTAACCCGCCACGCACTGCGTACTGCGCTGATTCCTATGGCCACTTACTTTGCTTTTGCTCTGGCCGGTTTGTTCACCGGTGCTGCTATCACTGAGCGTGTTTATGGCTGGCACGGTATGGGTGAATACTCGGTTAACGCCATTAGCGGTATGGACATTAACGGTACTACTGCGGTGGTTGCCTTCTCGGGTCTGTGTACTCTAAGCGGTGCCCTCCTGAGTGACATTTTGGTTGCAGTTGTCGACCCGCGAGTGAGGGTGAGCTGAACATGAGCGAAATCGTTGAAACTGAAATTGAAGAGGAAGCTGCAGAGGTTAAACCTGAAAAGCGCCTAACCCACGGTCAGCTTATTCTGCGTCGCTTCCTGCGTAACCGCTCTGCTGTTATTGGTCTAATTGGGCTGCTGATTCTGATTGCAGTGGCTATCATTGGTCCCTTCGTTTATCGCTGGAGCTACCTCGACGTCGACGGCGAAGCCTTCCTAACTCCTCCTGGCGGCAGTCACCCGCTGGGCACCACTCAGTCCGGTAAGGACGTACTGGCCCTGACCATGGAGGGTACGCGTAAGTCCCTCATGATCGCTTTCGCGGTGGCCTTGATCCAGACCTCCATTGCGGCCCTGATCGGTAGCTCTGCTGCCTACTTTGGTGGCTGGTGGGAAAAGATCGCCATGTGGTGCACTGACTTGCTGCTGGTGGTCCCCTCCTTCCTGATCATCGCTATCATGTCGCAGAAGGCGGGTGCCTCGAAGGGCTCCATCACCCTGTTTATCGTGCTGTTGGCCGGTTTCGGGTGGATGCTTACCGCGCGTGTGGTGCGCTCTATGACTCTGAGCGTTAAGAACCTTGACTATGTGACTGCGGCCCGATTTATGAACGTGCCCAGCCCGGTCATCATTTTCCGTCACATCATTCCTAACATCGCTTCGCTGCTGATTATTGACGCCACCATCAACGTGGCTTACGCAGTGCTTAGTGAAACCACCCTGTCCTACTTCGGTTTTGGTGTGCAGGCGCCCAACACCTCACTGGGTACCATCATCGCTGAAGGGCAGACTTCTGCTACCACCGCAGAGTGGATCTTCATGGCTCCTGCTGTGGTACTGATCGTGATGCTGACCTGCGTGAACTTCGTAGGTGACGGCTTGCGCGATGCTATCGACCCCTCTTCCAAGTCCGGAGGTAAGGCATGAGCAAGACAAAAGATCCGGAAACTCAAGTGAAGAAGTCTAAAGTGGACGCAAAGGCTAAAAAGCCCCGCAAGGAGTCTTTCAACGCCGCTGATCTGCCTGACCCCAAGTCTGGCGCTCCCTTGCTGGAGGTGCGCGATCTGTGCGTATCCTTCCCCTCTGAGGATGGGCGCGTAAACGCTGTACGCGGGGTGAACCTGAAGGTTAACCGTGGCGAGACCCTGGCCCTGGTGGGTGAGTCTGGTTCTGGTAAGTCAGTAACCTCCACTGCCGTAATGGGGCTGCTGGATGAGTCTGCGGAAATCTCTGGTTCGGTTAAGCTGCATGGCACTGAGTTGCTGGGCCGTAGCGACGCCTACATGTCTAAGGTGCGCGGTATTCAGCTATCTATGGTGTTCCAGGATCCGCTAAGCGCCCTGACCCCGGTTTACACCGTGGGTGACCAGATCGTTGAGGCCCTTAAGACCCACAACGAAAAGTATGACGACGACGACGCCTGGAAGCGTGCGGTTGAGCTGCTGGACATGGTGGGTATTCCTAACCCCACTGTGCGCGCCAAGGCTTACCCTCACGAGTTCTCCGGTGGTATGCGTCAGCGTGCGGTTATCGCTATTGCTATCGCTAACAACCCTGACCTGATCATTGCGGACGAGCCCACCACGGCTTTGGACGTAACCATTCAGGCCCAGATCCTTGAGGTCCTAAAGGTGGCTCAGCGCGAAACCGGCGCCGGCGTCATCATGATTACCCACGACTTGGGTGTGGTGGCCGGTATGGCCGACCGCGTGGCAGTTATGTACGCCGGACGCATCGTGGAAACCGGTGATGTTGACGAGATCTTCTACAACTCGCGCATGCCCTACACCATTGGTTTGCTAGGCTCTCTGCCGCGACTGGACGCTAAGAAGGATGCCGCTTTGGCAACCCTGGAGGGTAACCCGCCCTCGCTGCTAAACCTGCCTAAGGGCTGCCCCTTCGCTCCGCGTTGCCCGCTGGTAACCGACAAGTGCCATGGCGAAGAACCTACCTTGAAGAAGCATGGTGAGCCGGGCAAGTCGGGTGAAGTGCACCTGTCTGCTTGCTACCACGCCGACAAGATCGCCAAGGAATCACTGACCTACCTGGACATCTACCCGGCTCCTGAGCTGAAGACTCCGGACACCTTGAACCTGCCCCACGCTGATCGTCCCGAGGTTCTGCGGGTTAACGACCTGGTTAAGACCTTCCCGCTAACCAAGGGCGCCGTGTTCAAGCGTCGCGTGGGTACGGTGCACGCCGTGGACGGTATCTCCTTCGACGTGCGTCGTGGTGAGACCCTGGCTCTGGTGGGTGAGTCCGGTTGTGGTAAGACCACCACCTTGATGCAGGTGCTGAACCTGCTCAAGCCCGAGCAAGGCAAGATCGTGGTACTTGGCCGTGACACCGCTGAGCTAAACCGCCGCGCCCGTAAGGAAGTTCGCCGCGACCTACAGATCGTGTTCCAGGACCCGATGGCCTCCCTGGACCCGCGTCTGCCGGTGTACGACCTGATCGCTGAGCCTATGCGCCACAATGGTTACAGCAAGGAACACATTGATAAGCGCATTACTGAGCTGATGACCCTGGTGGGCCTGGAGCCTAGCCACGCCAACCGTTACGCCCGTAACTTCTCCGGTGGTCAGCGTCAGCGTATCGGTATTGCCCGCGCGCTAGCGCTAGAACCCAGCCTGCTGGTACTGGATGAGCCCGTTTCCGCCCTGGACGTATCCATCCAGGCTGGTGTGATCAACCTGCTTGATGAGCTGCGCGCAACCTTGTCGCTGAGCTACCTGTTTGTGGCTCACGACCTGTCTGTGGTGCGTCACATCGGTGACCGTGTGGCCGTCATGTACCTGGGTAAGATCGTTGAGATCGGTGACATCGATGAGATTTTCGAAGCTCCGGCTCACCCCTACACCCAGGCTCTGCTAAGCGCCATTCCGATTCCGGACCCGGCCAAGGAGCGCACCCGTAGCCGCATCATTTTGCAAGGTGACCTGCCTAGCCCGGCCAACCCGCCTTCGGGCTGCCGTTTCCGCACCCGCTGCCCCAAGTTCCTCACTCTTGACGGGGCTAAGCAGAAGCAGTGCATCGACAAGCTGCCTGACTTCAAGCACATGGGTGATGACCACGAGGCCGCCTGCCACTACCCGGAGCGCACCAGCGTCTTCTAGGGCTAAACGGCTTCGTCACTAAACGAAATTGCCACCAAACCGATTACAGTTTGGTGGCAATTTTGTCCGTATAGCGGTCAATAGTTTGCGTACAGCGCCCTATATGCGATTTACTTTTCAGCGTTGCATGTTTGTCTCATTATTTGGCTAACGTGCGTCCCTAAATCTAATGAGAATTGGAGTCATCAAATGATGATCAACCGTCGTATGTTCTTGGCCGGTTCGGCCTCTACTGCGGTTCTGGCAGCCCTAGCGGCTTGCGCTTCATCTTCTAACTCCGACGGCGGCAGTGAAAACCTAAAGCAGGCTGTTAACGTCGTTGCGCGTGACAAGGTGAAGGACGGCGGCGAGCTTAAGTTTGCTCTGAGCGACCCGATCGCCAACTGGAACAACGCCACCGTTGAAGGCAACACCGCCGCGATGAGTCAGATCCTGGGCTTCATCTCACCTTCCCTGTTCCTGTACGACTCTGCTGGTAAGCCTACCCCGCGTCCGGAGTTCTTCAAGTCCATCAAGGGCGAGGTTAAGAACGGTAAGACCGTTGTTTCCATCGAGCTGAACGACAAGGCCGTCTGGGGTGACGGCAAGAAGATCGTGGCTGACGACTACATCAAGACGATGCAGAGCGCCACCAACAAAGACTACCTGTGGGCCTCCACCGATGGTCTAGTCGACATCGAGAAGTTCGAAAAGGAAAGTGACACCAAGTTCTCCATCACTTGGAAGTCCACCTACCCCGACTGGTCTGCTGTTATCACCGTGATGCCGCAGGCTCAGGTAGCCACTCCTGCCGCCTTCAACGATGGCGTTAAGGACGCTACCAAGTACAAGAACGAATGGTTCGCCGGCCCCTACAAGATCAAGTCTTACGACGCTGCTCAGCAGCTGGTTACCCTAGAGCGTAACGAAAAGTGGTGGGGTGACAAGGGTAAGCTCGATAAGATCACCTTCCGCTACCTAGACAGTGCTGCTACCGCTGGTGCCTTTGCTAACAAGGAAGTAGACGTACTGCGTAACATCGTTACCGCCGACACCTTCAAGCAGGCCCAGACTCGTACTGACGCCGAGGTGCGTCAGAACTTCGGTCTGCAGTACCGCCACGTCACCATTAACGGTAGTCACGGCATCCTCAGTGACAAAGCTGTACGTCAGGCCTTCCTGCTGGGCACCAACCGTCAGGAAATCGCTAGCGCTCTGCTAGCCGGCCTGCCGGTCAAGCCTAAGGACTTCCTGCTGGGTAACCACTTCTTCATGCCCACCCAGAAGAACGAGTACAAGGATAATGGTGCTCAGTGGGCCTACAACGTTGAGAAGGCTAAGAAGCTGCTCGACGGCGCTGGCTGGAAGGAGCCCAGTGCTGGTGCCATCCGTGAAAAGAACGGCAAGAAGCTGACCATCTACTACACCCGTCCTACCGGCGTGGTTACCACCAAGAACGAGTCTGAGCTACTGCAGAACCAGCTAAAGAAGATCGGTATCGATCTGCAGATGAAGGAAGTTGAGTCTGCTAGCTACTTCAAGACCATCTCTCAGAAGAATTTCGAGGTTACCGGTTTCGCTTGGCAGCTGACCCAGTACCCGATGAACAACATCGGTCAGGTCTACGGCAAGGACTCTCAGTCCAACTTCGCTGGTTACAGCGTCGATGCCATCGACGAGGCTATCAAGAAGATCGCGGTTGAGACTGACAACGCCAAGCGTGTTGAGATGACCAACAAGGTTGACGCTCTGATCTGGGAAAACGTCATGAACTACCCGCTCTACCAGCGTCCCGACCTGTGCGGTGTGCCCAAGAAGCTAGCCAACTACGGTGCTTTTGGTCTGGCCACTGTGCGCGGTGAAGACGTAGGTTTCGTCGACTGATAGGGCTTAAGTACCTTTAAATGCCCGCTGCATGAGTAATCATGCAGCGGGCATTTTGCTTTGTTGTGAGGCTAGTCTCGGAAGTCTTTATGGCCGGTAAACTTCGCAGCAATTTCTTGAGTGTAACTTCTAGAAATCAATCCGAAACATGCACGAAACTATCAAAATATTCAAGATATCGAATATGTATCACTATTTGGAAAATGCTTGTATAAATTCCCGTGCATATGTTTCCATATCTGTGTGAGCCCACAGTGAACAACTCATACGTTCGCTACTAGGGGCTCGCCGGAACCCAACAAGGAGAAGTTCAAATGATGATTAACCGGAGGATGTTTTTAGCAGGCACTGCATCTGCTGCAATGCTCGCTACTCTGGCTGCGTGTTCGGGATCAAGCGACACTGGCGCCACTGCTGCCAAGGCTGTTAACAAGGTTGAGCGTGGCAGCCTAAAGCAAGGTGGTACCCTTCGTTTCGGTATGGGTACTCCCGTTGCCAACTGGAACAACTCCACCGTTGACGGTAACGGTGTAGATCTGAAGAACATTTACAACTTCGTTGCTCCTGGCTTCTTTGACTATGACGACAAGGGCGAGGCCAAGCCTAACCCCAACTTCGTCACCAAGGTTGAGGACGTAACCAAGGACGGCAAGACCACCGTGACCATGGTGCTCAACCCCAAGGCCAAGTGGAACAGCGGGCGTCAGATCAGCCCCGACGACTTCATTGCCACTATCAAGTCTACCCAGGACCCGAACTACCTGTGGGCCTCTACCGACGGCTACGACCAGATCGAAAAGGTAGAGAAGGTTGACGACACTACAGTGAAGTTCTACTTCAAGTCTGCCTTCCCGGACTGGACCTCTATCATCTCCGGCACCCTGCCTAAGGAGCAGGTGGCCAGCGCCGAGGTCTTCAACAACGGTATGGCCAAGACCTACAACAACGACTGGTACGCCGGCCCCTTCAAGATTGAGTCCTACAACGAGGCTCAGCAGGTAGTCACCCTGGTTCCCAATGAGAAGTGGTGGGGCGACAAGCCGCTACTGGACAAGGTGACCTTCCGCGTACTGGACAGCGCTGCTGAGGCGACCTCCTTCGCTAACAAGGAGATCGACGTCCTGGACTACATCATCAGTGCCAACACCTACAAGCAGGCCCAGCAGCGTACCGACGCTGAGGTACGTCAGAACTTTGGTCTGCAGTGGCGTCACTTCACCCTGAACGCCTCCTCCGGTGTGCTGGCTGACAAGGCCGTACGTCAGGCCCTGATGCGTGCCACTGATCGGGCTGCCATCACCAAGTCCTCGCTGGCCGGTATGCCGGTTGACGCCAACAAGGTGCTGCTGGGTAACCACTTCTTCATGCCCAGCCAGGAAGGCTACGTAGACAACTCCACCAAGTGGTCTCACGACATCGAGGCTGCCAAGAAGCTGCTCGATGGCGCTGGCTGGAAGGAGCCCAGCCCCGGTGCTATCCGCGTCAAGGACGGCAAGAAGCTGAGCATCAAGTACACCCGTCCCACCGCCGTACCTACCACCAAGACCGAGTCTGAGCTGCTGCAGAGCCAGCTGAAGAAGATCGGTATGGAGGTTGTCATGGAGGACGTCGAGTCCGCCAAGTACTTCAAGGACTACATCAACAAGAAGAACTTCGAGATCACCTCCTTCACCTGGCAGGGCACCCCCTACCCGATGATGAACATCGGTCAGATCTACGGTAAGGGTAACTCCAACTTCACTGGTCAGAGCATTAAGGAGCTCAACGAGCTGATCGACAAGATCGGCGTTGAGGCTGACCACAAGAAGCGTGTTGCCATGACCAACCAGGCTGACGAGATCATCTGGGAGAACGTCTTGAACTTCCCGATCTACGAGCGCATGCAGCTGACCGCTGTGCCTAAGAAGCTGGCCAACTTCGGTGCAGTAGGCCTGGCTAGCTACCGTGCTGAGAACATCGGGTTCACCGCCTGATACAGATAATTAAAACGTCGGGGCTTGGCACCCTTTTGTTGGGGAGGTGCCAAGCCCCGATTCCGTTTATCGTCAAGCAAATTTAGAACCCCACCTAAAGGCTTCATGGCCCCAAGTGGGTTAGCGCCTAGCGCCGGCAAGGTAGCTTGAACGTGCAAGAATGTAGCTATGCCTAGGGTCATTATTCGCTCGCGTCGAGCCCGTCTAGCCACTATCGCCGCCTGGATCGCGGTGGCCGTAATCGTTGGGGCCGTGGCCTGGCGTGACACCACCGTTTCAGCGCTAGCGGCAGCCGGCTGGATGGGGGCCTTAGGGTGGGCTATCACCATGATGTGGTGGCTGCCGGAGCTGGAACTTAACCAGGACGCCGTCGTAGTTAGAAACGCCTGGCGCACCCACCTAATCGACTGGCGCCAAATCACCCGCATGAGTGGGCGCTGGGGAGTGGAACTAATCCTGAGCGATAACTCAAGCGTGCAGGCCAGCGCTGCCCCGCGTGTAGGCGGAATCGCCGCCGGGGCTCGCCAAATCGCCGAAAACCGTGCCAAAGAAGCCCAACGCATCATTCACCACGGTGTCGACCCCCGCCTAGTAGAACCTGGCACCGCTACGCAGTACACCAGCCTCGACGCCGCCGGCGCCATTGAGCTGCTGCGCGCCTACCAAGCTCAGCTGCATGAAGAAAAAAAGCATTCGGGGTTAAAAACCAATCCGCCCAAACCTCCCTATAGCCACCAGTGGCGTAAAGGCACCATCATTGGCACTCTGGTGGCCGCGCTGGCCCTAGTGATTGCTATCGCGCTATAGCCGGTTAATGACCAGTGGCGGCAGGGGCAGCGGTGGCAGCCGGCGCATGGGAGTGCTGATAGTCGAGGTCAGGGCTGCCAATAGCCGGCGCCGTCGGGGGAATATAGCCGGTGCCATCGGGGGGCTAAGGCAGCGCAATAAGGGGCAGGTGGCCGGTGGCACAAAAGTGATGTCTGCTGCATTACGGTAAGCCGGCGGTCCGGGCAGTTAGGCTAGTGAGGATATAGAAGTATCTAGAAAGAAGAAGCCTTACATGACGGTACGCCAGGATCTGCGTAATGTCGCAATCGTAGCCCACGTTGACCACGGTAAAACCACTCTGGTTGACGGCATGTTGTGGGAGGCCGGTGCCTTCGGGGCGCGGGCTACCGAAGAATCCACCGGTGAGCGCGTAATGGACTCAGGCGAGCTTGAGCGCGAAAAAGGCATCACCATTCTGGCTAAAAACACTGCCGTGCACTACCGTGGTCCGGCTGCTAAGGAAGCCGGCATGGAAGATGGCATCACTATTAACGTGATTGACACCCCTGGTCACGCCGACTTTGGTGGTGAGGTCGAGCGCGGTCTGTCTATGGTCGACGGCGTCGTACTGCTGGTGGACGCCTCTGAAGGCCCCCTGCCCCAGACCCGCTTCGTGCTACGTAAGGCGCTAGCAGCCAACCTGCCGGTAATTTTGGTGGTTAACAAGGTGGACCGTCCCGACTCACGTCTAGACGAGGTTGTGGAGGAAAGTACCGACCTGCTGCTGTCACTAGCCAGTGACTTGGCCGAGGAAAACCCTGACATTGACATCGATGCCGTGCTTGACGTGCCGGTTATCTACGCCTCCGCTAAGGCTCGCCGCGCTGACACTGTGCAGCCCGCTGACGGCCAGCTGCCGGCTAACGACAACCTAGAGCCGCTGTTTAAGACCATCATTGAGCGCATCCCTGGTCCTAGCTATGACGAGGATGCCCCGCTGCAGGCCCACGTAACCAACCTGGACGCCTCACCCTTCCTGGGCCGTCTAGCCCTGCTGCGTATCCACAACGGCACCCTACGTAAGGGCCAGAGCGTGGGTTGGGCCCGCCACGAGGGTGACATTAAGCAGGCCCGCATCTCTGAGCTGCTGATTACTGAAGGCCTAGAGCGTAAGCCTGCTGAGGAAGCTCACGCCGGTGACATTGTGGCCGTGGCCGGTATTGAAGACATCACTATTGGTGAGTCCCTGGTTGATCTGGAAGATCCCCGTCCGCTGCCGCTGATTAAGGTTGACGACCCGGCCATCTCCATGACCGTTGGTATTAACACCTCACCTATGGCTGGGCGCGTTAAGGGTGCGAAGGTCACCGCCCGCCAGGTTAAAGATCGCCTGGATAAAGAGCTGATCGGTAACGTTTCTATTCGCGTACTACCCACCTCGCGTCCTGATGCCTGGGAGGTGCAGGGTCGTGGCGAGCTGGCGCTAGCCATTTTGGTGGAGCAGATGCGCCGCGAAGGCTTTGAACTAACTGTGGGTAAGCCCCAGGTAGTTACCCGCCAGGTGGAGGGTAAGACCTATGAGCCTATGGAACGCATGACCATTGACGTTCCCGAAGAGCACCTAGGTGTAGTCACCCAGCTGATGGCTGCCCGTAAGGGACGCATGGAAACCATGTCTAACCACGGTGCCGGTTGGGTGCGTATGGAATTTTTGGTACCCGCGCGTGGCCTAATTGGCTTCCGCTCTAAGTTCCTCACCGACACTCGCGGCACCGGTATTGCCTCTTCCATTGCTGAAGGCTACGAGCCCTGGCATGGCGTGATTGAGACTCGCACTACCGGCTCGCTGATCTCTGACCGCGCCGGTGCGGTTACCGCCTATGCCCTGATTCGCCTGCAAGATCGCGGAACTTTCTTTGTTGAGCCCACTCAGGAAACCTATGAGGGCCAGGTAGTGGGGGAGAACCCTCGCAACGAAGATATGGAAGTTAACGTGGTGCGCGAAAAGCAGCAGACCAACATGCGTTCTTCTACCGCCGAGACTTTCGAGAACTTGACCCCGCCGCGTAAGCTAACTTTGGAAGAAGCTCTAGAGTTTGCTGCAGATGATGAATGCGTAGAGGTCACCCCGGAGGCAGTGCGTATCCGTAAGGTGATTCTTAATGGCCAAGAGCGCTTCCGTACTCAGCGACGCAACAAGTAACACAACTGTTAAGGAAATGAGGAAGAGATGACATACGTCATCGCCCAACCTTGCGTGGATATTAAAGACCGCGCCTGCGTTGACGAATGCCCCGTGGACTGCATTTATGAGGGCGCCCGCACGCTTTACATCAATGCTGAAGAGTGCGTTGACTGCGGTGCCTGTGAGCCGGTGTGTCCGACTGAAGCTATTTTCTATGAAGACGATGTGCCTGAAGAATGGGCCGACTACACCCGCGCTAACATCGACTTCTTTGAGCTAAAGGGCCTAGGCTCTCCCGGCGGCGCCCGCGCTGCTGGGGTGCAGGACTACGACGACCCGATGATCGCCGCCCTGCCGCCGCAGAACCAGGACTAGCGCACTAACGCAAGGCTTTGTCAGGTTTAAAACCTAGCAACTGCCAATGCGTGCACTTAGCTAAACGGCTAGAAGAACGTTTGTTCTTCTAGCCGTGTTTTTTTTATGTACGCTCGCTATTAGGCAGATAATTAAACCGAAACCCGGCTAGCCGTGGCTAGTAAACCTCTCCACGTACATGGCTCGTTAGAGCCTAACCCTCCTTATTCACTGCTCTAGTTGAAAGTCCCTGATCATGCGTAAAGCTGTCATTTGCTTAGCTGCAGGCCTAGCCGTGTTAACCGTTAGCGCCATGGGCACATTCGGTTCAAAGCCGATTGAGAACCCAGATTTTGCTGGCCCGAAGGTTGGTGTGGTAGAAACCGACCAAACTGGAAACCGTGTGTGGCGTGGTGAACAGCCAGAGGTCATGTACAAAATTCTGGCGGACTTCACGCCATTGCGGGAACGCCACTCCGACAATATTATCGACAGCGCACTAACCTCTGATAGGCAGGTGCTAGAGGTATATGTGCGCGATGTTGCTGGTCCAGGTGTGGCGCAGCTATCGGCTTTGGCTTCAAAGTACCCCCAGCACATCAGGGTTAAGACCACCACTGTGACTGAAGCTGATGCCCAAAGGGTCAGTGACTACGTCACTGAGAATAATCTGTGGGGTAACCCAGTTCTAGGTGTAGGTCTATCTGCGGAAACCAACAGTGTCACGGTGGATGTAGACCCAAGTTACCTAGCTAAGGGCGGGGCCATGCCTTTTGATAGCGTCACGCTGGGTGTAAAGCTAACTTTCAAGTCTGGCGCAGTAATCACCCCGCTGTGATAGCACTTAGCCCGGTAACTTGCTCGGATATCCAGTGCAACTACTGTCTAGAAGGGTTAGAAAATGGGTAGCAGGCCAGTAGCCATTATCTGGATGATTATTGGCGTATTAGTGATTACCTCTGGGTGCGGTTCAAGCACTAAAGAGAACGCCCAAGCAGGTAATAAATCCAGTGGTATTAGCACTTCCGCTCCCCCGACAGCTAACCCCTCTCTGGGTGACCAAGACCCGTACTATCGGGACACGCGTGAAGACCATGAAGCTAAGGCTAAATGGTGTAATGAGCACGCTGATAAAGCACCCGACTTCAAGGTCAGTGACATGGCCACAGTCAAGGGAAATTTCTGGATTTGTGAACGTGGCACTGGACCTAACGGCATAAGTTTCTTGTCAGGTGCTCAGCAGCGTAAATACCTACTAGAGGCATACGCTGTAGACGGCCCCACACCTAGTGCTTGCCATCCATTTACGCCAGATCCCTCGTCAACGGTTCCAACGTACGAACGCTATCTCATCTACAAAGATAAGATCTGGCGCATACGTCAAGGACTTATCTGCGGTCTCTAGCCCTTAGCTCTGCCACAGGTCAGTCCAGGTCACGCCCAGCTGCGCCAATAGCCTACGCAGCAAGGGCAGTGACAGACCCACTACTCCGTGCGGGTCGCCTTCAATCGATTCGATAAAAGCCCCACCCAGGCCATCAATCGTGAAGGCGCCCGCACAGTACATGGGCTCACCGCTGGCCACATAAGCCGCTATTTCCTTATCGCTCACCTCGGCAAAATTAATTACCGCACGCGAAACCCCCTGCGCCTGGGGGCTATCAGGGCTGTAGCCCTTGGTGGGGCTTAACGCAATAACCGCGTGACCAGTAAACAGCGTGGCACTACGGCCACGCATACAACGCCAGCGCTCGACGGCGTCGTCGACACTAGCAGGCTTACCCACCAACTGGCCGTCAATAAGCAGCATAGAATCGCAGCCCACCACATAACGCCAGCCAGCAACCTGCCCGCTGCGGCCAAGCTGGTGCGCCACCGCCTGCGCCTTAGCTAAAGCCAAAGCCTGCACCACCACCTGTGGCCCACAATCAGGCTGGGTGCTACGCACCTGCTGCTCAACGGCGCGCTCATCCACCTCAGACACAGCCACCTGCGGCTCAATGCCGGCAGCTCGTAGGGTAGCTAAACGACCTGAAGATTTAGAAGCAAGCACAATCATGGGCCTAGATTATCCCTAGTTAACGCGCAAAGACGCAGATGTGGGAAGCTTGACGCATGGGATTTAGCCGTTTAACCGTCGTGGAAAAAATTGATTCCACCCAAACCTATCTTTACTCACAACTAACCACCCCAGGCGGGCTACTGCGGTCAGATGCCCCCAGCCGCTGGCCTCACCTATCGGCGTTGCGAGCTATTAGCCAAACAGCCGGACGCGGACGCGGCGGGCGCAGTTGGGTGACCCCCGAGCGCGGCGCCCTACTGGTATCAACCGTGCTTTATCCCGGCCTAAACGAGCAGCTACTAGGTTGGCTGCCGCTAATCATTGGCGACGCGGTAGCGAAACTACTAGCCAGCCATCTAGACACAAATCTGTGGCAGGTGGGCACCAAATGGCCCAATGACGTGCTAATTCAGCCCCGTGAAGGCTCAGGTATTGAGCTAGAGCAGGTGCCCGGCTGGGGCCAAGCCCGTAAAGTTTGCGGGGTGCTATGCGAGCTAGTGACCGACCCTAAGGGTAAGTATGCGGTAATTGCCGGTGTAGGCATCAATGTGGCCCAAAGCCGCGAGCAACTGCCGGTTGATTGGGCCGGTTCGCTGGCGCTGGCGGGGGCTAACGTTAAAATTCCGGCGTTAGTGTTAGAACTAGGCGCCACCATTGATTTCGCGCTACGTGAGCTGGGGGTAAGCGGCGAGGGCCCAGCCAAGGTTACTTCCCTGCCGCCGGTGCTACACAGGCGAATTTGCGACGGTTGTCTGACCTTAGGTCAGCAGGTGCAGGTAGGGGAGGGTGCCGACGCCGTCGTTGGCACCGCCATAGATATTCGCCCACAACTGGTCATTTCCACCCCTACTGGAGAGGTAGAAGTGCAGGCCGGAGACGTTTTAAAAACCCGCTTTGCGTCCTAAATGTGATCTGAGATACCATTGCCTGTGTGATTGATACCGATGCACAATTGCCGCTCGATCCGCCAGCGGTACAGATGCTCGGCGCACAGCCCGTAAAAACCCTGCGCCAAGCCGCGCAAGAGCTAAATGTTGATATAGGGCAGGCCCGTTGTTACTGGCGCGCCTTGGGTTTTGTAAATATCGACGACGACGCCTGTGTGATTACTGACGTCGATATTGAGGCTGCGCGCGGTGTCAAGTCTCTGATGGACGAGCATGGCCTGAAGCAGGCTGCGGTAAAAAACATGCTGCGTGCCCAGTCATACACCATGGACCGCCTGGTGCTATGGCAGTTTGAGGCGATGGTAGCTCAGATTGCGTCTGAGAAAAATATTAGTGACATGCAAGCTCGGGCATTGGCCATTGAGAAAGCCAATGAACTGGCTGAAACCCTGCAAGATCAGCTGCTGTACACCTGGAGGCGCCATTTTGCGGCGCTAATTCAACGCACCAACAGTGAGATAAGTGCTGAAGGGCCCCAGCGTCGTGACGGCCATTTCCCCCTAAAACGCTCAATGGGTTTTATCGACATTGTGGGTTTCACGGCGTTAGCTGCACGCCTGAGTCCGCAAGAACTTACCCGGCTGCTGCACGACTTTGAGGACACTGCCCGCGATGTGGTTACTTCGCGCGGTGGGCGAATCGTAAAAACCATTGGTGACGCGGTTATGTATATTGCCAATGATCTGTCCACCGCCGCCGATGTGGTTACCGCCCTGATGGAAGAAATTCAGGGAGGCAGCCACAAGCTTCAGCTACGCGCCTCACTAGTAAGCGGGGAGGTAGTTTCCCTATCCGGTGACGTATTTGGGCCTACCGTCAACCTGGCTTCGCGCCTAGTTAACCTGGCCCCTCCCGGGGGAATCCGGATGGATGGCAACACGGCGGCGCTCATCAAAACCTCAAAGGTTGCCAGTAAATACGTGATCCACCCTTGTAGCAAGAAAGAAGCCAAGGGATTGGGAGAGATTATTCCCTGGTCGCTAAAGCGAACTGAGTGGGTGCTGGCTGAAAAAGCCGGAACCGAAAAAAGGTAGGCAGGTTCAGAAAAATCTGAACCTGCCAGCAGCCGGCGCCGTCGGCTTAAATGGCCGAGCCGGGCGTAAACGGCCGGATAAGACGGGCCTAAAGCTGGGCCCTGACTGGGCCAGCCGGGATCAGGACTGGGCCTTACGAGAGGCCAGGTAAGACTGCAAGCCCTTGATAATCATGGGTAGCAGCGAGATGAACACGATCACCAGGATCATGTGCTCAATATTTTCGCGCACCCAGGTGAAGTTACCCAGCCAGAAACCTAGCAGGGTGATGCAAAAAGCCCAGAAGAAAGCCCCGATCAGGTTAAAGATGGCAAAGTGGCGGTAGTGCATCTTGCCTACACCGGCCATAACCGGGGTGAAGGTGCGGATAATCGGCACAAACTGGGCCAGGGTTACGGCCTTACCACCGTGGCGTTCAAAGAACTCCTGGGTGTTGGTTACGTACTTCTGCTTAAACAGGCGCCCATCGGGGCGGTCAAAGATCTTGGGGCCAACCTTACTGCCAATTAGATAACCGGTGCCGTTACCAGCAATAGCGGCCAAGAAAACCGCCGGAGCGGCCACCCAGATCGGTACCGGTACAGCGCCGGTGCCCACAAACATGCCTAGGGTGAATAGCAGTGAGTCACCAGGTAGGAAGAACCCCACCAGCAGACCGGTTTCGGCGAAAACCACCAGCATTACGCCGATGATGGCCCAGGGGCCGAGCCATTCAACAAACTTATTGATCAAAGTACCGGCGTCGAGCCAGTCAGGCGTGATAGAGGTCTGAACTAGCGTGGCGCTAGCAGCGAGATTGAACATAAGGCAAACTTTAAATCCTCAGCTTGGGCTCTGGCTGTGAGCAGGCCTAATTGTTGGGTGTGTACTAAGGCACCAATGTCTTTAAGACTTGGAATCTTCATCCTGACTGGTGCCGGTGAACACCACAAAGTGGTAGAAGAGGAACCGGCAGGCTGTAGACAGGGCAAAACCAACCACATAGGCGGCAATGTTGTCGCCTAGCTGCGTGTTGATATTTAGTACGTGGTGGGTGAAAAGCAAACAGGCCTGGGTTACGCATAGCCCCAAAATGTTTGCAATAACGAAGAGAGTGCCTTCGCGTACTACGTTTTCTTGGGTGCGGCCGCGGTAAGTCCACAGTCGGTTAGCTATCCAGGAGTAGATGGTGGCGATCGTGGCCGCTAAAACATTGGCGCTGTTGGGGTGCCCAGACAGGAACCCCAGGGGCATGGGAGCGTACTGGAATACGTTAAATAGCCCGGCGTCGATAACGAAGGCTGAGGCGCCAACTGCACCAAACTGCATGAACTCTACAATCCAGGCGCGCAGGCGCTGAGAGACGAGGGAGGAGCTTAGCATTATTTATTCCGTTAGTTTCTGGAAGGTATTTAAGAAGGCTTAAGGCATCCAGTAGATCTTACTGAGTGAGAGTGAGTAAGCGTCCCAAATCCAAGCTATCCACAGCACCTGGGAGACGATGCTGAGTGCAATAAACGCTACAGCAGCGCGTAGATGGTTGCTCAGTTTAGCGCCAAGCACCCAAGCTAGTGGGGCCATCATAAGTAGCATGCGTAGAATCGAGGTTGAAGGATCGAAGAAGACCAGTAGATAGACCCAGTAGCATACGCACCACATCCAGGCTAGGCGCCCTAGCTTGCGTAGTTGACTGGAGCTAAGTGCGCAGATGCTTAGAACTAGCACTGCTATTAGGGCGACGATACCCGAGTTAGGGCCACCAAAGGTAGTGGCCTGCTTAATCCAGGGCATAAACGGGGCTAAGCTACCTTCGCGCCAGGCAGTTTCTGTATCCGTATAGGCGGTAGGCACCCCGGTAATGAACCAGGCGAATGCCGGCCAGAAAAGCGCGCCAGCGCAAGTAATGATGGCGATTGCAAATAGCCAGATACGGTCTTTTTGGCTGAGCGGGGTGGGGCTAATGTCTAGCGCAGTGGTGGCAGTTTGCGGGGCAGTAGCGGCGACGTCGTCGCTGACGTTGCCGGTGGCGTCGGCTGATTTTTTAAATGGCAAGAATGAGCTATTAAAGCGTGAGGTTGGGGAAACTATGCCGCGTGCTCGTAGTTCTTCCCAGAACCACCATAAACCGATTGTGGCTCCGAGCGGGACGCCAATAGGGCGAGTGAGCTCGGCAATACCAAAGAGTAAAATGGCCCAGATAAAGCGCCGCTTAGTTAGCAGTATGAAACCAAAAGTCAGCAGCGCTAAGGTTAAAGACTCTGCATAGGGCAGCTGCATGATAATAGCTGGAGCGAAGCTGAAGAAAAGGGCTACGCCTAGCAGGCTGGCGCGCTTGCCTACGCGTGGGCATAGCCAGGCATCGAGGCCTAGGGCTACGGCTGCGGAGCTAATCCAGGAGACTACTACTGCACAGGCAAAATAGCTTTTTGTGGTGATGGTAGAAGTAAGTGTGGCCAGAGCTTCACTCACCAAGGGGAAAACTGGCATGAAAGCCCAAGTGTTCTGACGCACATGGCCATTAGCTTCATAAGTTAATTTAGTGAAGTAACGTTCAGTGATAATGCGGTGGTACCACTTGGAATCCCATAAGGATACGTGCTCTAGGTAAGTGGGGTGAGCTGGCACCCAGCGGCTTGCCGGGGTGTCAATGGCTGACAAGTTAAAAATTAATAGTCCTAGCAATGTCAGGGCTAGCCACACTATTAAGACTTGGAGCCGATGGGGGAAACGGCTGGGGGACATGTTTGGGAACTGCATATTTGCATCCTAACGGGCATCAGGATGTTTTGGTACTGCCTAGATAAAGGTAACTAGCAGATAAATGAATGAAATGCCTTAATGAAAACTTGAAACTGAAAGCAAATCGATCATCTTGTGCAACCTGACATAGTTCTATTGTCTATAAATGTGAGCTGAGCTGCAGGTTTTGGTGACTAACTATTTTAAAAGGAAAATTTGCGAATAATTTAGGGAACCCACAGGATGCTAATTGAGCCGTAATCCCACACCCAAGCTACCCACAACACCTGGCTAATCACACCTACAGTCAAAACCGCTAAGGCGGCGCGTGGGCGCTTACTTAGCCTTGCTGCCACCGCCCAGGCCAGTGGGGCAACCATCAGCAACATGCGGAAAACTGAGGATGAGGGGTCGAAGAAGATCAGTAGGTAAACCCAGTAGCATACGCACCACATCCAGGTCAGCCGCCCTAACTGACGCAGCTGAGGCCAGCTCAACACGCATACACTAAGCACCAGCACCCCAAACAGGCCAATAACCCCTGCGTGGGCGCCACCAAAGCTAGCAGAGCGGTTAATCCAGGCCTCAAAAGGGGCCAGGTCCACGCCGCGCCAAGCAGTTTCCGTGTCCACATATGCGCTCATGCGCCCGGTAGCGATCCAAGCCAGCAGCGGCCAGGTCAAGGCAGCCGCGCAGGTGACTGCGGCAGTAACAAACAGCCACAGGCGGTCTTTGCTGCTCAGCGGCATGGGGCTTAAATCCATAGGGGTAAAGCTAGGCAAAGCTGGCGGGGCTGGTGCAGGGGCCGGCGCGTTGCCAGGGGTGGCGGCCTCGTAATTAGCGACGACGTCGTAGTCAGGGGAGGCCTCGGTGCTGGCTGCAATGGGGGCGGTCTCAAAAGAAGCAATGGCGCTAGTGGCAGACTCACTAGCTTCAGGTCCGCTAGTTTCAGAGTCGCCAGCTTGCGGGCCAGCGTGGGCAGAGCCGGTGGTTTTAGTACCGACGGCGCCAGCCTCACTAGGGGACACGGCGCCAGCCTCATTAGGAGGCGCAGGAATAGCCTGAGGGGCGGTCTCAAAAGGAGCGCTCGCGGTCAGGTCAGGTGCAGTTTCAAAAGAGGCAATAGCGGCCTCATTGGGAACTGGGGCAGTATTAGTGGTGCCGCCAGCTGCAGTGGCTGCATCGAAGGCTGGCGTATCGCTAGGGGCGTCGTCGCTGTAAGCGGTGCTAGCAGCGTAACTAGCGGCGTCGTAATTAGCGGCGTAAGGGTCGGCGTCGGCATAAACCCGGGCGGAAGAGAAAGACGCATCAAAGCGGGAGGTCGAAATCAGCCCGAGCGCCCGCAGCTCCTCCCAAACCCACCACAGGCCCAGGGCGGCCCCCAGCGGCACCCCGATCGGGCGGGTAAAAGCAGCCAGTACAAACACCACCATGGCCCAGGCAAAACGACGCTTAGCTAAAACCGCGAAACCAATCGCCACCAGCGCCAATCCCAAAGACTCAGCGTAAGGAAGCTGCAAAATAATGGCCGGGCCGCAGGTGAAGAAAATCGCCACCCCCAGCAAACTGGCCGCCTTACCCACGCGTGGACGCATCCAGGCATCCAAACCCAAAGCCGCCAAAGCTGAACCCAACCAGGCCACCACCACAGCGCAGGCGTAATAGTTAGCCGAGAGTAGCTTGGCCAGGCCACCACTTAAATAGGCATAGATGGGCATAAATGCCCAGGTGTTTTGGCCCACGCGGCCATCTTGACCAATCGGCAAGCTGGTGGAGTCGGGGTAGCCCTGGGTGGCCACGCGGTAGTACCACTCAGAATCCCAAAAAGCCACATGCTGCAGGTAGCTGGGCTTAGCTGCGCTCCAATAAGTCTGGGGGGTGTCTAGGCCGCCCAGATTAAAAATCAGCAGCCCAATCAGTGAGGCAATAGCCCACACTGCCAGTACCTGGAGGCGATGGGGGATACTTGAATGTTGCACGTCCATATCCTATGTGGGTTTTGCTAAGTGTGCCGTTCAGTGCACGCCCCGCTTAAGGCGGGTAGGCTAATAACGTGAGTGCACCAACTGTGGCAGTTATTGGCGGCGGGCAGTTAGCTCGCATGATGCAAGAAGAAGCGAGTGCGCTAGGTGTGCACCTGCGTGCTTTAGTGGAGGCCCCGGACGGGTCTGCGGCGCAGGTAATGCCTGATGCCCCAGTGGGGCGGCCCGACGACGCCGGGGCAGTGCGTGATTTGCTGCAGCCCAGCCAGGGAGAGCAGCCCCAAGATCTAGCTGACGCAGCGGTTTTAACTTTTGAACACGAACACCAAGATCACGCCTTGTTGCAGCAGTTAGCGGCCCAGGGTGTATCGGTGCAGCCTAGCGCCCAAGCTTTGCTTTACGCCCGCGACAAGCTAGAAATGCGCCGCGCTATGACGCGCTTGGAGCTGCCTCAGCCGGCTTGGAGCCCGGTTAGCCAGCCCGCTGAGGTGCTTGAGTTTGCCTTGCAGCATGGCTGGCCGGTGGTGTTAAAGACCCCCCAGGGCGGCTATGACGGTCACGGGGTGCTGCTGGTTAATGACGCCGCTGAGCTTGAAAATGGGGCGGCTGCAAAGTGGTTTAAAGCTTTAGCCGACGGCGCCGGCGTGGGCGGTGGTGGCTCACTAGGGGGCGCCCAGGTCAGCTGCCTGCTGGTAGAGCAGGCAGTTAACTTCACCCGTGAACTTGCGGCCCTGGTGGCGCGCAACCCCAGCGGTCAGGTGGAGGCTTGGCCGGTGGTGGAAACCGTGCAGGTTGAGGGCATGTGCGACACGGTACTGGCCCCGGCCCCTGGCTTGAAACCGGCTACCGCCGCGCTAGCCCAGCAGGTGGCTAAGCGCGTAGCTAGTGAGCTTGAGGTTACTGGCGTGCTAGCCGTGGAAATGTTTGTGGTTGAAGGTGATGGTGGCGATCAGCTGTATATCAATGAGCTGGCTATGCGCCCCCACAACAGTGGTCACTGGAGCCAGGATGGAGCCCTAACCAGCCAGTTTGAGCAGCACCTGCGGGCCGTGTTGGACTGGCCGCTAGGTAGCGCGCAGCTAGTAGCACCCACCGTGATGGTTAACGTGATTGGTTGGCGTCAAGAAACTGACGCGCCTCTACCTGACCCTGCTAGCCGCCTGGCCCAGGCTTTGCAGGTAGCTCCGCAAGCCAAGATTCACCTTTACGGCAAGCAGGCTCGGCGCGGACGTAAGCTGGGGCATGTGAACTTGAGTGTGGCTGAGGGGCAAGATCCCTGGCAGGCGGTAGAGATTGGCCGCCAGGTGGCCCACATACTTACCTGTCCGCAGCTATAAAGCTACCCGGTGGTTTAACTAGCGCTTCAAAAACCTTGAAAGGAAAAACTGTGAGCGACAAGCAGCCTGTAGTGGGCATTGTGATGGGGTCGGATTCTGACTGGCCCACTATGGAAGCGGCCGCTAAGGCTCTGGAAGAGTTTGGTGTTAGCTATGAGGCCCGAGTGGTTTCAGCTCACCGTATGCCGGTGGAAATGATTGAGTATGGCCGCCAGGCCAGCGAGCGTGGTTTGCGTGTAATCATTGCCGGCGCTGGCGGGGCCGCCCACCTGCCGGGAATGCTGGCGGCGGTTAGTGAACTGCCAGTGATTGGTGTGCCCGTGCCGTTGAAGTACCTGGACGGCATGGATTCGCTGCTGTCGATTGTGCAAATGCCTGCCGGCGTGCCTGTGGCCACGGTTTCTATTGGTGGGGCGCGTAATGCTGGCCTGCTAGCAGTGCGTATTTTGGCTAGTGGTGAGGGTGAGCAGGCTCAGCAGCTGCGGGCGGCTATGCGCCAGTTCCAGGTGGAGCTAGGTGAACTGGCTAAGGCTAAGGGTCGCGCACTAGCTGAGCGCGTGGCTGGCAACTAGGTTGTAGCTGGCGCTGGATTAGGTGGTGCCTAGGCTGCAAAGCGCTAAGGCAACCACCCAGAGGCGACATAAACTATCTAAATCGAACACAACCGAACAATTTTAGGGTTAGGATAGAGCGGTGAACACAAAACACGAGCCTCGAACCGTCCTAGTAGCGGGCGGTGCCGGATACATTGGTGCCCACGTTGTGCGTCTACTACTTGAACGCGGCGACAAAGTAGTTGTCGTAGATGACCTGTCTTACGGCACACCCGAGCGCATCGGTCAAGCCAAGCTAGTGCAGCTTGACGTGGCTGGAGCCCAGGCCCAAGAGCGCCTAGAACAGGTAATGCGCCAAGAAGGCGTGGACTGCGTAATCCACTTCGCTGCGCGCAAGCAGGTAGGCGAGTCAGTGGCTCGCCCGGCCTGGTACTACCAGCAAAACATCGGTGGCCTAGCCAATATGCTGGCCGCCATGGAACAGGCTGGGGTGGATCAGATGATTTTCTCCTCTTCCGCAGCTGTTTACGGGATGCCCGACGTCGCCGTCGTCGACGAAGAAGTAGCCTGCCACCCCATCAACCCCTACGGCGAAACCAAACTAATCGGCGAATGGATGATGGCTGACTGCGAGCGCGCCTGGGGCCTGCGCTGGGCGGGTCTGCGCTACTTCAACGTAGCCGGAGCCGGCTGGGACGACCTAGGTGACATGGCCACGCTAAACCTGATCCCGATGGTTATGGAGCGCCTAGTTAAGGGCGATACCCCCAAGATCTTCGGGACCGACTATGACACCCCCGACGGCACCTGCATCCGCGACTACATCCACGTGCGCGACCTAGCCACCGCTCACATCGCCGCCCTGGATTACCTGGGCAACGGCAAGCAAATGCAGGCTCACGTATTCAACGTGGGCACGGGCCAGGGTGCCTCAGTGCGTGAAGTGGTAGCCAAGGTAATCGCAGCTACCGGCTCCAAACTGGAGCCTGAAGAGCTGCCGCGCCGCGCCGGCGACCCGCCCAAGCTGATCGGTAACGCCACGCGTATCACCGAGGTACTTGGCTGGCAGGCCCAGTACAACCTGGACGACATTGTCACCTCTAGCTACACCGCTTGGCAGGCTGACCCTAAGCGCCCGCATTTTTAAACCTAACTGGTAGCTGGCGCTGAGCTGGCAAAGCTTAAGGCCCGTTGAGAGTGAATCTCAACGGGCCTTAAGTGTTTATTGGAGCCTTATTTGGCCTGGTTGAAGTCGCTGGCGGTGAGCCTTCCATCGCGCACCTTGCCGAAGAAAATCGGCGCGGTGGTGTCTACCAGCAACACAGTGGAACCCACACCTCCCGGCTCATAGTCGGGGTCTTCAATGGGGGGAGCGCCGGTTAGGCCATCGTTTGAAGCGGCGCGGAAAGCCAGCACCATTTGGCCAATATCCCACACGCCTGAATCCTTATCCACAGTTAGTGAGCCAGTACCGGCGTCAACCAGTTTGCTGGTGGCTGAGGGATTAAGCAGAGTAGAGGGCGACATGGCCTTCTTTACCGCCGCTGAAATAATGGCGCGTTGACGCAGGCCACGGCCAATATCGCCGGTAGGGTCAGATTTGCGCATACGCGAGAAAGCTAGCGCCTTTTCACCGTTAACCTGCTGGCATTTGCCTTGCGCAGTATTCCAGATCAAACCTGAATCGTGATCATCTACGTCGTAGTCCAGGCAGGCTTCAACCCCACCTACAGCATCGACGACGTTTTTAACGCCGCCCATGCCAACTTCAACATAGTGGTTGATCTTCATCTTGGTTAAGCCCTCTACGGTCTTTACCAGCAGCTTGGCGCCGCCATAGGCGTAGGAGGCGTTGATCTTGTCCTCACCGTAGCCGGGAATGTTCACATAAGTGTCACGTGGCAGGGAGGTTAGCGAAGCTTGGCCGTTTTCAGCCTTATGCAGCACCATCACTGAGTCGGCGCGCTGGCCGGCGGTGGTGGTGTCCGCAATGGCACCGTCGGCGCGCGAGTCTGAACCCACAATTAGCCAGGTCTCGCCGGGAGTGTCAGCCATGCTTGACAGCGCATCAACCCGGCGCAGCTGGTCACTGGCCTTATTCCATAGGTGCCAGGTGTAGCCACACAGGGTGATCAAAATTACTGCTAGCGCCGCGCTGGTGTATTTAAGCCAGCGACGCTTGCCGCGACTGAGGCTAGCTGGTGGCTCGTCAATTGGTAAACGTGTGGGCATTACTGGGCGTGAGGATGCACGAGAGTTACGCCTGGGGGGTACGGTTGCTGGCTGTGCGGCTGGGCGCAGGCCAGTGCGCGTAGGGGCCCCGCCGCGTCCTACCTGGGCGGCTTGGGGCGCTGGGCGTGCGGGGGCGGCGTCGTCGGGAAGGGGGACGGCGCCGCCAGAGCGACCCACCCGGCTAGAAGGACGCGCCTGCGCTGAGCCAGTGCGCGGAGGAATTGACTGCGGGGGAACCGTCTGCGGCCCACTGGTGCGCGCGGCACTTTGACCAGACAGTGACTGGGGTAAGGCTGTTTGCGCTCCACTAGCGTGCCCGGGCGCCGGGGCGGCCTGAGTAGCTGGGCGGGCAGTTTGAGCGGCTGGGCGTGCGGGGGCGGCGTCGTCGGGAAGGGGGACGGCAGCGCCAGAGCGACCCACCCGGCTAGAGGGACGTGCCTGCGCCGAACCAGCGGTGCGGGTAGCCTCATCAGAGGTAGAACGGGTTGAAATTGGCTGCGCCGGCGCCCCAGAGCCAGACCTAGTGGACTTGGGGTTAACCCGGCTAGAGCCAGAATTACGACGCGCCGGGGTGCCAGCACCGCTCTGAGAACTGGGGGCGCTGGTTGGTTGGTTAACGCCGGAGTCTTTAGCGACTAAACGCCGGCGCCTGGGCGGCTGACTTGGGGGAAACTGAGTCAACTATTTACCCTCCCTTACTTGCACTGCAATGCGGGGTCGGTAGTGGGGCTAGCGGAAGCCTTGGGGGCCGGGGCGGGCGACGACGCCTTGGGTGCGGGTGCCTGAGTGGTTTCTTCGCTGCTGGGCTCGGTTCCTTGCGCCGGGTCCTCAGTTTCAGTGGCGGTGGCAGTGGCGGCCGGGGCTGGGGTGCCGTTAGCGGTAGAAGAAATGGTGTTAGTGGGGGCCGGCTTGTCATCCTTCAGGGACTTCCACAGTGCCTTGGCGTCTTTTTCACGCAAAACCACGCGGTTGGGGTCATCGGGGTCAGCCTCGTTAGGGGCGGTGATGAACTCAATGCCACCAAAACCAATGGTGCGCACACTCATAGCTAAACCAGCCAGAGTGTTTAGCTGCCCCACATGCGGAGAAGTGGTTAGTGTGCCCAGCGCGGCTTTAGCGAAGGCGTACAGGTCAGGGGCGCTAGTAAGTAGGTTCTTACGCATAGCGGTACGCATCATGGCACCCATCAGGTTCTGCTGGCGCTCAATACGGTGCAGGTCAGAGCCGTCAGAGACGCCGTGACGCACACGCGCATACATAACCGCTGCCGAGCCATCGAGGTGGTGGCAACCTTTATCAAGCTTGAGTTGGGTGTATTCGGGGTCATCAATGTCCTCGCTGACATACACGCCGACGCCGCCTAAAGCATCCACCATGTTTTTAAGGCCAGCGAAGTCCACCACCATGTAGTCATCAATGTGGATGTTGGTTAGCTTCTCCACGGTGGAAATAGCGCAGGCCGCACCCGCAGCCAAGGCGCGGGCACTTAAATCCCCGTTCCCGGCGCCGTTAGCGAAGGCGGTGTTGAACTGTGCATACATCGAGTCGGTGATAGTGCCATCAGCGCTCTTACATTCAGGAATATCCACCATAGTGTCACGGGGGATAGAAACCACCTGAATACGTTTACGGTCGGCACTAATGTGCATGATCATGGTGGTGTCAGAGCGAGCCGAAGACTCAGTAGCTGCACCGCCGTCGATGTTGTTGGCGCCCTGACGTGAGTCAGTACCCATTACCAAAATGTTTACCGCACGTCCGTCGTAGTCAGTGACAGGGCGATTGGAGCGATTACCAATGAGGAACTGATTAGGGTCGATCTGATTAACCGAAGACTGTAGGTCATGCCAGGCCATAGCGCCAAAGGAAGTGACGAACAATACCGCCGCTAGAGCACTGTAAAAAAAACGGCGCAATCGGTGGTTTACCAGTTCCTTTGCAGTATGGCGCGGGGGGAGCTTAGACGCAGTCATGAGGTCAAGTTTAGGTAACGTTGAGGATGTTTTCAGTCAGATAGGTTATAAAACTACTAAGTGTGGTCTAGTTACCGCCAGAATAATCGAGCCCAAGAGTAGAAGAACGTGCCTGAAAACCTTGATAAATCTGCCGCTGAGCGCGGCTCAGAAGTTAGCGCAGAAGAGCTACTAAGCCCAAGCCAAGCTACGCCGGACGTGTCTGAGCAAACTATTAGGTTAATCACGGTTACCTACAACCCCGGTAGTGAACTGGAACGTTTCCTGGCTTCTATTGCGCCGGCAACCAGCGCAAAGGTGAACGTGTACATTGCCGACAACGGCACCCAGCACGAGCTAGTAGATGAATTAGCCGCCAAATACAACGCCACCGTAGTGCGCGACCCCAACACTGACCGTGGCTACGGCCCAGGCAACCTAGGCTACGGCGGGGGAGTAAACTTTGCCGCCAAGGATCTAAGTGAAGACTGGATTGTGGTGGCCAACCCTGACCTAGTGTTCCGCCCCGGTGCCCTAGATGTGCTGGTGGCAGCCGGCCTGGCCAATAAGAGCGCCGGTTCGCTAGGTCCGCGCCTGCTTAACACCGACGGCACGGTCTACCCCTCTGGCCGCGCCCTACCCACCCTGGGACGCGGCGCCGGCCACGCCTTTTTGGGTCGCATCTGGCCCTCAAACCCGCTAACCAAGTCCTACCATGGCACCAATGAGGACACCATTCACCCGGTGGGTTGGCTCTCAGGGGCCTGTCTGCTGCTGCCACGTAAGGTGTGGCAGGAGCTGGGTGGTTTCGACGACGCCTACTTCATGTTCTTTGAGGACGTGGACCTAGGTGCCCGCGTGGGTAAGGCAGGGTATGAAAACCTGCAGGTACCCGGGGCGGTAGTAGTACATGAGCAGGGCGCCAGCTGGAAAGCCCGGCCTGAGAACATGATCCGCGCCCACCATGCCTCAGCGCGCCTATACATGTCGCGTATCTACCCGCACCTGTGGCAGGCCCCGCTGCGTGGAGCCATTAACGCCGGCTTGAGCCTGCGTGAAGAAATGGAAGTGCGTCGTCCCAACCAGCGCACCAAGCACGCCTAAACGCTGGCACACTTAAGCCCCCCGAGCCTAGCTTGGGGGGCTTAAATGTCCAGGTTTTATGTCCGGGTTTTGCCGACGGCGCTCGGCTGGGTAGTTTAAAGCCCCCAGCTAAAGCCGAGGGCAAAAACTTACTTGGCGGCGTCGTCGGCCTTATCTGCCGGGGGAACCGGACCCAAAGCACTGGGGTCGGGGGCCTGAGCCAAAGCAAAAGCGCGGGCCAACTTAGTCAGGCGCCGCTCCTGGATAGAGGCGCGGCGGAAGCTGGAAAGCAAAGACGCCAAGAAGGCCAGCACCAGCGCATAAAGCAGCAAGTCAGTACCACGGCCAACGCCCACAAAGTGAGCCAGATAGGTAGTCAGGGACGGCACCGCAATCGTGACCAGGGCGAAAACCACAAAGGCCAGCGTGACAATACGGCGCCCAGCCATATGCTTAGCTCCGCCAGAGTTGCGCAGCAGCATCACGCCCATAAGCACCACGCCCAGGGCTAGCAGGCTCTTAATTAAAAACTGAGAATCCATTTAGCTAGCTCCTTAGCTGAACATCAAATCGACGAGGATGTTAATGCTGTTCCACAGGGACTGGCCCTTAGAACGCGAATAATCGGTGTACTCAATGTGTACCGGCTGCTCAGCCCAAGGCAGGCCACTGGCGCCAAGCTGGCGAATAATTTCGCTAGCGTGAGCCATCCGGTTTTGGTGCAGATCCAGCTTTTCGGCGGCGTCACGGCGCAACAGGCGCAGGCCGTTGTGGGCGTCAGTGAGCTTCATACCTGAAGTCTTAGAACCAACCCAAGCGGCGGTACGCAGCACAATGCGCTTAAGCGTGCCAGTATCGGCGGTGCCCTCAAGGAAACGCGATCCCAACACAATCGCCAGATCCTCATCATGGGCGCGGCGCACCATGGCCATAACATCATCAGTGGAGTGCTGGCCGTCAGAGTCAAAAGTAGCTATATAGCGAGCATTAGTGCGAGTTAACACATAGGTGATGCCGGTTTGTAGGGCAGCACCCTGGCCTAGGTTAAGCGGGTGGGAGACCACAATCGCCCCCGCAGAGCGGGCTTGCGCAGCTGAATCGTCGCGTGAACCGTCGTCAACGCAAACAACATTAGGGAAGGTTTTGCGCGCATTGGCGATAACCTCAGCCACCACCTGGGCTTCATTGTAAAGAGGGACAACGAGCCAGGTCTGCTCGGCCGGGTCAAAAGTTTGCATAAACGCAATTGTGCCAGGAAATTACATCTGCGCTATGAACTAACTCCTATTAGCGTAGCGCTATGGGCTCGATTAGCAGAAAAACTAGGGATAGACTGGCCTTGTCTGATGCAGTTTTTGCGTAAAGGAGCTAACCAACGTGGCAGTACGCATCGTTGATACGGCGGATGTCTCACCCGAGGCTCAAATTGGTGACGGGTCAAGTATTTGGCATCTAGCACAGGTGCGAGAGCACGCTCAGATTGGCCGTAACTGCATTGTGGGCCGTGGCGCCTACATCGGTGAGGGCGTAAAGATGGGTGATAACTGTAAGGTCCAAAACTACGCTCTGGTCTACGAGCCCGCCGTGATTGACGACGGCGTCTTCATTGGCCCGGCTGTGACCCTTACTAACGACCACTTCCCGCGCGCTGTTAATCCTGACGGCACCATCAAGTCAGCTTCGGACTGGGAACCCGTCGGGGTAACCATTAAGACCGGCGCGGCGATCGGTGCACGCAGCGTATGTGTAGCTCCGGTAACCATTGGGGCTTGGGCTACAGTGGCAGCTGGTGCAGTGGTCACCAAGGACGTGCCCGACTATGCACTGGTAGCTGGTGTGCCCGCACGTCGTATTGCCTGGGTTGGTAAGGCCGGCGAACCGCTGGTAGCTGCTGAGCCGGGTGTGTGGCGTTGCCCCGTCACTGGGGCTCACTATCAGGAAGTCACAGACTCAAACTCCAACACCACTTTGAAAGAGGTAGAAAAGTAAATGGAACTCGCATTCATTCCCCCGGCAAAGCCTGTCTTCGGTGATGAGGAGCGCGCTGCCGTGGACGCGGTTATCGCCTCCGGCATGGTGGTGCAGGGTCCTCAGGTAAAGGCCTTCGAGGACGAATTCTCTGAGCAAGTAGTTAGCGGCGCCCACTGCGTGGCCGTAAACTCCGGCACCTCCGCCCAGCACCTAGCCACCCTAGCTAGCGAGCTAGAGCCCGGCGCTGAGGTAATCGTGCCCTCCTTCACCTTCGCCGCCACCGCCAACTCTGTGGCCATCTCCGGCGCCACCCCGGTGTTTGCCGACATCGACGTAAACACTTTCACCCTGGACCCGGCTGCGGTTGAAGCTGCTATCACCCCCAACACTCGCGCCATTGAGGTTGTGCACCTATACGGTCTGCCTGCCAACATGCCCGCGATCCTAGAAATCGCCCAGCGCCACGGCCTAGACGTCTACGAAGACTGCGCCCAGGCCCACGACGCCTCCATCGACGGCACCAAGGTGGGTACCTTCGGCCGTTGGGGTTCCTTCTCCTTCTACCCCACCAAGAACATGTCCTCCCTTGAAGGCGGCATGATCACCACCCGTGACGAGGGCGTCTACCACCGCTCGCGCCTGCTGCGTAACCAGGGTATGGAGCGCCAGTACGCCAACGAGCTGGTGGGTCTAAACAACCGTATGACCGACGTCGGCGCCGCCGTGGGCCGCGTACAGCTAAGCAAGCTGGCTGGCTGGACCAAGCAGCGCCAGGAAAACGCCGCCTTCCTAAACGAGGGCCTAGCCGGGGTCGAGGGCGTAGTTACCCCCTTCGTGCCCGAGGGCTACCGTCACGTCTACCACCAGTACACCATCCGTTTCGAGGGTGCTAGTGCCAGCGAGCGCGACGAGCTACAAAAGGCCCTGCGTGAGCAGTGGCAGGTAGGCTCGGGCGTGTACTACCCGATCCCCAACCACCGTCTGGACTCGCTCACCAAGTACGCTCCCGGCCTGGAACTGCCGGTCACCGAGAAGGCTGCTCGCGAGTGCCTGTCGCTGCCGGTACACCCCTCGCTGAGCCAGGCTGACCTGGAGCGCATTGTTGAGGCCGTGGCCGCTGTTGTGAAGGCTGGTGCCTGATGAGTGCTTCGCTTCGCGTTGGTGTCCTGGGCCTAGGCTCGATGGGGCGCCACCATGTGCGCAACGCCCGCAACACTGAGGGCTTTGAACTGGTAGCTGTAGCTGACCCGGGTGGTGACCGCTTCGGGGTGGCCGGTTCTTTGCCGGTGCTCGATTCCGTTTCTGCCATGATTGAGGTAGGTATCGACGCCGCCATTGTGGCTGTGCCTACCGTCTTCCACGAGGAGGCCGCCCTGGCTCTGGCTGAAGCTGGGGTGCACACCCTGGTTGAAAAACCCCTGGCTGCCTCAGTGGAGTCTGGCCAGCGTGTAGCTGACGCCTTCAAGTCTGCCGGCCTGATCGGTGCGGTGGGTTATGTTGAGCGCTGCAACCCGGCCCTGCTGGAGATGCGCAAGCGTCTAGCTGAAGGCCAGCTAGGTGACGTCTACCAGGTGGTTACCCGCCGCCAGTCGCCTTTCCCGGCCCGCATCAGCGACGTCGGCGTGGTCAAGGACCTGGCCACCCACGACGTTGACCTGGCCGCCTGGGTTGCGGGAAGCGAATACAAGGAAATCTACGCCCAGACCGCCCACCGCTCGGGCCGCGAGCACGAGGACATGGTAGTGGCTTCTGGCTCCTTCAAGAACGGCGTGCTGGTTAACCACCTGGTTAACTGGCTTACCCCCTTCAAGGACCGCACCACTATTGTGACCGGTGAGCACGGTGCTCTAGTAGCTGACACCGCCATGGGTGATTTGACCTTCTACGAAAACGGCGACATGCCCTTGCAGTGGGATCAGATCGCTGCTTTCCGTGGCGTAAGCGAAGGCACGGTAACCCGTTACGCCCTAGCCAAGCGCGAACCGCTGGCTGTGGAGCACGAGCACTTCCGTGACGCCATCTTGGGTAAGGGCAATGAGCACGTATCCATGGAAGAGGGCCTAAACGCGCTGAAGGTAGTGGAAGGCATCCTGGCTTCTGCCGCTAGCGGGCAGGCTGTCCACTTCTAAAACTAATCTCAACAAATTGGGGTCGCACTCGATAGTGCGGCCCCAGTTTGTATAATTAGCGCTGATTCAGTTAGGAAACGGGATGCTAGCGCGTTTATTTAAATCATCGATACTGCGTTATCTAGGTGTTGGTGGCACCGCCTTCGTGGTGGATCTGCTAGTAACCGTAGTTACCCGCATGGTGCTGCTGGCCACCACCCCGCTAGCTGCGCAGATGGCTACGGCTTTAGCAGTTGCTGCCGGCTATTGGAGCGGCTTCGCAGTTAATTATTTAGGCCAGCGTAACTTTGCTTTTAAAAGCTACGCTAATCGCCTGTATTCGCTCATCATGTATTTCGTTTTGGTGGGCTTTAACTGGTTGGCTACCACGGTGGCCATGATTGCTTTAGTGGATCATTTGGGGCTTTCGGCCACGCTAGGCAAGATTATTTGCACCGCCGTAACTACCGTGTGGAACTACCCGATTTACCGCTATGTGGTCTTCCCACGCCGATTGCAGGTAGCTCAGCCCCAGCCGCGTGAACTGCCGGGAGCTATTGACGTTATTATTCCCGCCCACAACTCGGTGACCGTGCTGGAGGGGACTTTGGCGCGTCTGGCTGCCTGGTCGCGGGGGCGGCGCGTGCCTATGCGTGCCATTGTGGTTGAAAACGCCTCCCAGGATGGCACCGCTGAGCTGCTAGAGGGCTTATCGCTTACCTATGGGCCCAGCCTTCATGACGGGGTGGATATTTTCACCGTGGAGGCGGTGGCTAGCTCTAAGGGGATGGGGCGCGCGTATCGGCGTGGCATTAGTGTCTCGACGGCGCCGCTAGTGGTCTTTAGCGCCGACGACCTGCCATTTGGTACCTCTGACCTGGATTATTGGTGGGCTCACCCCACTGTTGGGCTGGCTATTGGCTCTAAAGCCCACCCTGATTCGCAGGTGGATCGGGGTATGACGCGCGCGGCTATTTCAGCAGTGTTTAGGCTGATGCGCCGGGTAATTTTGGGCTCTAAAGTGGGTGACCCGCAGGGGACTTTGTTTATTGACGGCGACTGGATCCGCGCCCACCGCAGCCAGCTGGTAGAAAACGGTTACCTTAGCTCCACTGAGATTGTGGCTTTAGCTGAACACGACGGTCAGATGCCGATCACGGAAATGCCGGTGGTGCTCACCGCCGACCAAGGCGCCCACGCTACCCGCATTAAAGTGCGTGACGTGTGGAATATGGCTTGGGGTTTGGTGGCCATTCGTCGCCGTATGCGCCGCCTGCCCTAAGCTCGACGGCGCCCCGCCCCCGCGCCCCGCCCCCGCGCCCCATGCATTGGCTGGCTGTGGGCAGAGGTTAACGGCAGGCGCTAGCGGTTTGTGGCCGGGCCGCAGGTTAGCTCCTGAGGCACGGTCTTGATCTGCACCTTAGAGTCTAGGCCGTAGAAAATCCGCAGATGCTTCACATTAGAGGCGGGCGGATCAATCCACTGATACGAAATCACGTTATTACAAGGCATGGTTTTAGGGATCTCAACCAGCGCGCTTTGCCCGCTAGCGGCCGCCGCAAACTGGGCTTCCACCTGCTGCCAAGCCCCATAGTTAACCAGCAGCTGGTTAGCGCACAGCACCAGGGTGGAGCCAGCCACAAACAGCACCCCACCACTAAGCACACTAACCGCCCGGCCTGCGCCGCCAAGGCGAGAGAGCGCCACCAGGTTAGTTATGATCAGCGTGCCCATCAGCAGCAAAGCAATATAGTGGTCACGGCCCACCCCGGCATAAAGCGAACGGGCCATATAGCTATTAGCCGCCAAAGAAACCGCAATCGCCCCAAACAAGGCCAGGGGCATGGGTCCCACCAACTGCCTGGGCAGGGTTAAAGCCAGCAGCGCCAGCATCACAAAACTAGCTATAGCCCAGCTAATCACCGCGCCACTAGCGTCATCCATTTGGGTGATTAGGGGGTAGCGGCCGCGCCCATAGGCGTCGTCGATAATCAACAAATAACGTCGTGAAGCCATAATCCACGCCCCTACACAGGCGGCGCTAACCACATACAGGGTTACCAGCGAGCCCACCCACAAGCGTTGGCTGGGCTGCCAACGCGACCAAAGCGGCGTCGTCGTCAATAAAGAGCGCCCATGCAGCCAAATCAAAGTTGCCGCCACCAGCACCACTAAGGCGATATACACCACCGCCACATTGGCCAGCGTGCCCGCCAGGCGCAAATGCAGCTTTACCTCCTCAGGCAGCAAATCATTAGGCGAACCGGTGGGTTTAGAGTTGCGCTCAATACGTTCCCACAACCCCGGGGCGGTAACTTTCAGATAAAAACCGTAGCCGGTAGCCGCTAGCGAAACCCAAGTAACCGCTCGGGTAAGCAGACGCGGGCAAAAAGCCAGCAAACCAGCCACCAAACCCAGCGCGGCCACAGAAGTCATCTCATGCATCACCATGGCCAGCACAATCAGCGGGGCGGCCGCCAACTGCCAACGCCAAGAAAAGCTCCCACGCGCCGCCCTAGCCAGCGGATAGAAAGCCACCAGCACCAGGTTCAAAGAAAACAGGTAATTCCACACCACAGCCATCGAAAACACTGCGTTGCCGCTTAGATGGAAGTGAAACCCAACCAGCATAAACGGGATCGCACTAGCCAAAAGCTGCGCCAGTAAATCACGGCGCACCCAGGTACGCCAGGGGCTTAGCTGCGAATAGTCACCCTCATCCTTAGGCCCCAGGCGAGTGGCATAAACCCACACCAAAAACGCAAACAGCACATAGCCCAGCGCCATTAGCACCCGGGCTCCGCCCAAACCAAAACTAAACCAGGCCGCACCAAGCCCATCAGCTAGGCGCCCATTAAAGGTATTCCAGGTCTTATCCACCATGGTGGTAATACCCGCCCAAGTTTGGCGGCCATGCGGCAAATTAGAAGCGTTAGCGAAAAGTCGATCATCGCCGTTAAGCAGCGGCAGGCGCCATAGGCACCCCCAAAACACCGCTAACAGCAAATAAAACAGGGCGCTGGGTGCGCAAGGGTATAAGCGCGTGCTCGCTAGGGAACGAAAACGCGCTAGGGAAGCAGGCACGGTTAAATAACCTCCGTAAACACATTAGAATCCGCCGCCCAAGCGTCAGCTAAAAACAGGTCGGCAAAAATACCGTTAAGGCTGCGGCCTTTGAGCAGCTGCGGGGCATAAGTAGCCGCGCTACCCGCCGGCAGCAGCGCCTGGAAAGCCATGGGGTGGCGCAGCTGCACGCGGGTAGTAAGCAGCGAGCTAACCGCCTTATCCAGGCGCAGGGTAGACAGAACCTTAATCGCCGCGCGCCTAGGGGCAGCGGGAATCGCGTTAACCCCAGCGGCATACAGTTGCGGCTGCGTGCCGCTAACACGCGCATAAATCTGGGCAATCAGATTCTTGTACCAGATGCGCTCTTCATCAGTGAAGTCCAGGCCCCCGCGCTCCCAAACCTCAATAACCTCAAGGTCCAGCATCGGCAAAGCCCAGTCCAAACCAAAATGCTCATAGGCTCGCATAGAGTGGTTAATGTATTTGGCTTGGCGCTCGCGGACGTTGAACCACTCAATGAGGCTCTGGCGCGCGTCCAGGGTGTCTACCGTCAGCAGCTCATCAACCGCCTCCAGTAAAGGCTTGCGGATGGGGGCTAGGGCCGCCACCAGATCTTGCTGGCCTTGCAGGTTTAGGTGCTGGTGGGCTAGTAGCTCAACCCAGTCTTTGCGGCTCATTGGAGTCTTGGGGTCTAGCAGCTCCTGGCCGTGCAGGTTGCCCACAATGGTGTGGCCCGGCAAAATCACGGTGCCGGCGGGTAGCACCCCGGTGCTGGTTAGCTCACGTAGCGCATACCAGTCCTGATAGTGGGGTAGGGAGGCCCCCGCCCAAGCGTTGCGGATAAAGGCGCCGCCTTCTGCCTGCCAGGCTTGGCGCACCTTGGCTTCGCTAAGCTCAACGAAATACCAGGGCACATCCAGGGATTGCGCTACCTGCTGGGAGATCTTGGCTTCGCGCGAGCCGGCGGTGCCGTAGGTGAAAGCTACTACGTCACTGGCGCCAGCCAGTTTGAGCAGGCTCAAAATCAGACGCGAATCAAGCCCGCCCGACAGTGGCACAGCCAGGCGTCGGCCCTGAGTTAGCTTAACTACCCGCTCTACTGCCTGCTCTAGCGCCTGGGTGAAAAGCTTGCGGAAAGTGGGCTCATCAGTGATGCGCTGGTGGTAGCGCAGTGCCTTCCAGGGGTGTACGTGGGGGGTGGGGTCGCCGTCGATTAGCTCCACGCTAGAGGCGGCGGGCAGCTGGTAAATCCCCTTTAGCAGGGTGCGTGTGCCCAGGGTGTAGGCGCCATGGCGGAACTGGAGGCGCCCGGTGGCGTCCCAGCTGGTGGGGGCGGCGTCGATAAGTACCTGGGGGTCGTCACTTACCAGCCAGGTGCCCGCCACGTAGCGGTATAGCAGGGGGAATGAGCGTGGCATGTCGCTGCTTAGTAGCGCCCCGCTCTTAGTCACGACGACGCCGCTCCACTGCCCTGCCTGCTTATGGGCCCACTGGCCCACCTGCTCAGGGGAGGTAGGCAGAGGCGCGTGAGGCTGGTTGCTGTTGGGGGCGCTAGCCCACCACTGCTGTATAGGGCTGTCGGCGGGGGACTTGGCATCACTCGTGCTGGGGGCTGCGCCAGTGACGGCGGATGGGGAGGCGGCGTCGTCGTTAAAAGTGCCCGGCTGACACCAGCGCGAGTGGGAAGCGAAAATTACCTTGCTCATTTACTCTCCAAAATAGCCTGGTAGACAGTGTCCAAATGCGATATTTCCTCTGATTTAAGGGATTAACGCGCCGCAATAGTGTCTTGGTAAACCTGCACGTAACGCTTAGCCACCTGGGGGGCGGTGAAAGCCTCAGGCAGGGTGGCGGCCACCTCCTGCGCGCCGTAGGCGGCGGTGCGCTGAGCCAACTGCTTCAGGGCCTGGGCCCAAACTAGTGGGTCACGCCCACTAACCAGGGCACAAACCGCCGGATCAAGGAATTCTGTGTGCCCCCCATAGCTGCCGGTAACCACCGGGCGGCCAGCAGCAATAGCTTCAGCGGCGCTCAGGAAGAAAGTCTCCCCAATGGTGGGCACTAAGAATATGTCACTGTCACTAATTAGCTGGGGGATCTGCTCGGCAGGAACCTGGCCCAAGAAAGTGGCATCCACCCCTAAAGCGGCGGTCTGCTCACGGCACTGCTCCAGTAGTGGGCCACTACCAGCCCAGGTCAGCTTAGCTTTCACGCCAAGGCTAGAAAGCTGATGCAAAATCTGCAAAGCCAGCAGCGGGCCTTTATGCTCAATTAACCAGCCCACGCCCACTAGTTTTAGTGGTGCGTCGGGGTGTAGCGAGCGAGGGGGAGGGGTCAAAGTTTGCGGGCGCACTACCTGGTTAGGCACCACCACCAGGGGTTTGCCGTGGCGGTAAGGGCGCAGATGGTCAGCCAAAAAGCTACTTACCGCCGTTACCGTGTCGGGTAGTGCCTGCGCATTTAGTAGCGTATGCACGCCTAGACGCATAAACGGGTTGGTGTAAGTGGAGGTAACGCCCGACCAGTGCTCGGTATGCACCCAAGGCTGGGCTGGGCGGCGCAGCATATAGGGAAACAGCGCCGAAATAGCCTGCGTATGCACCACATCGGCGCCGGCAGTTAGCTGCTCTAGGCGTGCGCGGGCGCGGGCCAGCGAAGCGGGATTAGAAACCTTCAGGGGCACCCGCAGCGTGGGCACACCCAAAGTGTAGGTGCGCTCACGCCCATCATCTAAAGCGGGAGACACTAAATGGATTAGCTGCACCCGGTGACCCAAAGCCGCCAGAGCGGCAGCATCTCTGGCCACGAAAATACCTGAACCTGGATTTACTTTGGTGGGTAGCCAGGTGGCTACCATGGCGATACGCATAATCTGGCTTTTATTCGGCTAGTAGAGTTACTTGGCTAGCGGGGGTTACTTAGCTAGCAAAACCTCGGCGACGCGCTCAGCGGCGTGCCCGTCCCCATAGGGGTGAGCCACCTCAGGGGCCGGCTCGGCCGGGCGTGGGCGGCTAGCGGCCTCAGTTAGGGCGCTGCCGGGCTCAACCAGAATGTTCCAGCCTAGCTGCACGGTCTCCACCCATTCAGTTTGGGGGCGCACCGTGGTGCAAGGCACCCGCAGCAGGAAAGCTTCCTTTTGTAGGCCACCGGAGTCAGTAACCACGCCGCGTGCGTGCAGGGCCGAAGCTACCAGGTCAGGGTAGGCCAGCGGGGGGTGTACCAGCAGGTTGCCGCGCTTGGCGTACAGGTCAATGCCGTGCTCGGAGCACTTAGCTACCAGGCGCGGGTGGGCTAGCAGCACCACCGGGTGGTCCACGGCGCCCAGCGAGTCAAGAATGGAGGTGAGGCGAGCGTCGTCGTCGGTGTTTTCTGCACGGTGAATGGTAGCTAGCGAGTAGGCCCCTTCAGCCAGGTCCAGCTCCTTCATAACCGGGCTGGGCTGAGCGGCAACCTGGTCACGCACCTGGTAGAGCACGTCAGTCATGACGTCGCCCACGATCACGGTCTTGTCAGCTAGGCCCTCTTCAGCCAAGTGCTTAGCGCCCTCCTGGGTGGGGGTAAGCAGCAGGTCAGCGGCGTGGTCAGTGAGTACGCGGTTAATTTCTTCAGGCATCAGGCGGTTGAAAGAACGCAGCCCAGCCTCTAGGTGGGCCACCGGCAAGTGCAGCTTAACCGCGCTAAGCGCACCGGCCAGGGTGGAGTTGGTGTCGCCGTAAACCAGTACCCAGTGCGGCTGGTAGCGCTCAAATACCTCATCCATGGCAGCTAGCATGGCGCCGGTCTGCACCCCGTGGGAGCCTGAGCCTACCCCTAGGTGCACATCCGGGGCGGGAATACCTAGATCCTTAAAGAACACGTCAGAAAGCATGGGGTCATAGTGCTGACCGGTGTGGACAATTACATGCTCAATTCCAGCCTTAGCGAAAGCATGGGCGACCGGGGCGAGCTTGACGAACTGGGGGCGGGCCCCGACTACGGAAATAACGCGCATGACTCCAGTTTAGCGGGGATAATGTGCCTGAGCCGAGATACCGGTGGGGTTTATTCACCTGGCTATATAAGTGTAGGTGCTTAAACAGTAAGATTGCCTTATGCCTACTATGGTTTATCACGCCCCCTACGCTCTAAATCGGCAGGCCACCTCTGCCTCCGGGATTCGCCCTGTGCGCATGTATGACGCGTTTAAATCACTTGGCTATGAGGTGCTGGACGTTACCGGTGATGGCCGCCGACGACGTCGGACCATTAAAGCCCTAAAAGCACGCCTGGCAGCTGGGCAGAAAATTGATTTTCTTTACTCTGAGTCAGCCACCATTCCCACCATGCTCACCGAGGCGCGCCACCTGCCGCCGCACCCGGTTTTGGATGTGGAACTATTTGCCCTGGCGCGCCGCTACCAGATCCCCTCGGGGCTGTTTTACCGCGATATTTACTGGAAATTTGGTGATTACCGCGAGCGCGTAGGTGAGCCTATGGCCACCATTATGAGCGCGGTCTACAACTATGACCTGTCTTGGTATAAGCGCTATGTGGATGTGCTTTACCTGCCCAGTATGGCTATGGGGGCGCATGTGCCTATCTTCCCGCTTCAGCGTATGGCGGCCTTGCCGCCAGGCTGTGAGCTGGTGGATAGCGCCAGCCCCAATAATGGGCAGTTGAACCTGCTTTATATTGGCTCGGTTTCTGGTCACTACCAGCTGCATGAATGCGTGCGAGCGGTGGCGGCTACGCCCGGCGTGAATCTAACTATTTGCACTCACCAGCAGCAGTGGGAGCAGATGCGCGGTGAGTATGAGCCGCTTATGGATAGCTCGGTGCAGGTGGTGCACCGCAGTGGGGCTGAGCTTGAGCAGCTTTATGACAATGCTGATGCTTGTGTGCTGTTTGTGCAGCCTGACCCGTATCGTGAGTTTGCGGCGCCGGTTAAACTTTTTGAGTATTTAGGTCACGGTAAGCCGGTGATTGCTTCTGCAGGTACCTTGGCGGCCCAGGTCGTAGCCGATAATGAGGCCGGCTGGGTGGCTCCTTATGGGGCTGGGGTGTTGCCTACCTTACTGAGCCGTCTCCAAGCTAATCCACAGGAAGTAAACAAGCTGCACCGGCAGGCTAAGGCTGCAGGTAAGGCCAACACCTGGGCTCAGCGCGCCCAGCAGGTAGCTTTTGAACTAGGACAAAAGGGGGCTAAAGCGTGAGTGATCAGCAAGCCGGCATGGCGAGTCAGGCGCACCAGCCTTTTGCCGACAAGTTAGCGCGTGCTAAGGCTAAGGGGGTAACCCTGGCCACCCGTATTCATCTGCCGGAGGCGGCTGCGGCTTCTTTCAGGCTCGACGGCGTAGAGCGGGCTTTGCGGCGGCTAGACATTCCGGTGCGGGTACTTACCAGCCAGCCCCCAGCTGATGGCCCTAAACCTGAAGACCCCCAGGGTGTAAGCGTTAGTCGCTGGCCAGTGCTGCGTGACAAATCTGGATACCTGCGCGGCTATGTGCCCTATATGTCTTTTGACCTGCCCTTGTTTGGGCGTTTGCTGGCGGCTAAAAAGCCGGCGGTGTTGCTGGTAGAACCCCCGCCTACTACTGGCGTGGTGGTGCGTGCGGTAACTACTCTGCGACGTATCCCTTACGTGTGGTATGCCCCTGATGTGTGGAGTGACGCCACGGTTTCTACCGGGGTCAGCCCGGCGGTGGCTAAGGCGGTGCAGCTTATGGAGTCTTTCGCGATGCGGGGGGCTAAGGCTGTGATTGCGGTTAACGACGGCGTCGCTATCCGGGCCCGTCAGCTGGGGGCCCGGCGTGTTGAGGTGGTTAATAACGGTATTGACACTGACCGTTTTACCCCGGTTTCTGGCCATATTGGCGCCGCCCATGGCATTACTGGCCCCTACTTTATTTATGCTGGCACGGCCAGTGAGTGGCAGGGTGCAGATATTTTCATAGAGGCTTTTAAACAGGTACGCGCCCAGGTCCCCCAGGCGCAGCTGGTTTTTATTGGTAAGGGTTCGCATTGGCCGGTGTTAACTGAGCTGGCTGAGCAGATAAACGATGCCTGCTCCACCCAAACTCCGGCCGCCTTGGTGCTGCCCCCGCAAGATCCCAGCTCGGCTGCGGCTTGGCAAAGTGACGCGGTGGCGGCGCTGGTGTCGATTAAACCCGGTCAGGGCTACGACTTTGCTTACCCCACTAAGGTGCTTTCGGCTTTGGCCTGCGCCACCCCGGTGATTTATGCGGGCCTAGGCCCGGTAGTTAAGGAGGTGCGTAGCCAGGATTTGGGTTGGGCGGTTGATTACCGTGTGGACGAGGTGGCCCAGGCTATGCTGGCCGCACTCAAACGTGCCCAAAGCCCTCACACTCCTAAGTGGCGCCAGCAGCTACGCAAGTGGGTGGTGGAAAATCGCTCCCAGCGGGCGGCTGCTGATGCAGTAGCACGGGTAATCGTGGATGTGATCCGTTGTGATTGCTAACTGGCTGCCTACCTTAACCACCCTTCCGTCTCTGCTATTGGCTTTGTTTGGGACGGGCTGGGTGTTGGCGGTGTCAGCTGGTTTGCGCGGGAGTTTGCGGCGTCTGGCTTTGGCGCCGGCTTTCTCTTTTGCGCTCTACTCTGTGCTGGGGGTGGTGGCAGCCCGGGCGCATTTGCACTGGGACTGGAACCCGGTTATTAACGCCACCATTTTGTGTGCGTTGTTGATGCTGTCTTTGCGTTGGGCTTTGCGGCGCTGGATTGGCACTGACCCAGCTTCAGTTACTCGTGGAGGCGGCGCGCTAGACGGTTGGAAAGAGCAGCTTAGAGCTGACGCCTCCCTAATTGGGGCAGCAGTGGTTACCTGGCTGCTTAGTGCCTTTCCGTTCTTCTATGGTGGGGCCAGTGACCGGCCGATTCAGCTGGGTGATGCGCTTTACCACTACAACCAGGTGTGGGCTATTTCTAATACCGAAAACACCTCTATGTTTTCGGCTAACCAGCGCCTATTTGGGCTAACTGAGGCCCACAGTTTCTATCCCACGGTGTGGCACCAAATTGTGTCTTTGGCCTCTCCTTCCTGGGAAACTAATGTGGCCACTACCAACGCCCTGATTGCTTTGGTGGCCCTGCTGTGGTGCATTTCGATTGTTTATTTGAGCCGTGAGCTGTTCACTGACCGCCCTCTGGCGCCTTATGTATCTTTGGCCCTAACCGCTCTGATTCCGGCTTTCCCCTGGCTGCTAACTATTGATAAAGCCATGTGGCCCTACTGTTTGGCGGTGGCGGTATGCCCGGCGGTGGCCGCTTTTATGTTGCAATGCGTACACCGCTGCGGTTTTAGCTGGCGCAGTGGCCATAAGGTGCTGGGAGTATGTGCCCTACTAACCCCGCTGCCGGCGGTTTATGGGGTGGCGGTAGCTCACCCCTCATCCCTGGTGGTTTTGGGCTGGCCGCTGGCGATTTTGGCGTGGGCCCGCACCAACTTGGAGGGTTACCGGATGGTGGCCGGCGGCAAGTACCTGCGCGGTGGGGCCCTACTGGCCTTGGCTTTTGGTGTGGTTATAGCGGTGGCGGTGGCACTGTTTGTGCCCGGGCCCTGGTATGACTACATTCACCGGGGCACAGTGCGTAACTGGAACTATTTAAGTGCCAAACTGCAATCTTTGCCGTTGCTTTCCTACGGCACGGTAGGCCAAACTCTGCTCACCCCCATTCATTGGGTGCTGGCTTTCTTGCAGCTGGCGGGAATTTACACGGCTTTCCGCTACTGTAAGTACCGCTCCCTGGTGGTGGCGTGGCTGTGCTGTCTACCGCTAACTTTTGCCACTATGGCGCCTATCCCGGTGCTAACTGAGCTGACCGGAGTGTTTTACAACAATCCGCTGCGCACTGAAGCCATGTCAGCTATTGCTTTAATACCGCTGCTCACCTTGGGTTTCTTGGAGGTAGCTAAACGCATTAGCCTGCATGGGCGTGAAGTACTGGCTGCTGCCGGAGCGGTTTTCTTGGCTGCTACCGGCCTGAGCGCACCGTTGCTGCTGGGTGATACCCGCCAGGTGTTTTTCCCCAACACCTCAGACGCTAACTTCATGGTTTCTGAATCTGAACTGGCCATGATTCACCGCCTACCTGACGTACTGCCACGTGAGGCGGTAGTAATTGGTGACCCGGTAAGCGGGGCAGGCTTACTGCCCTTTATGACCGGTCGGCGTAGTGTGTGGGTGTTTGCCGGTGCTAAAGCTGAAGACGTGGACGGCACCTACCTGCTTAAAAACTTCCGCAAGATCCACACTGACCCCAAGGTGTGTCAGCTGCTGCGTAAACACGGCATCGACTACTACTACCAGGATGTAAACCGGCGTTTTAGCGGCTACAACACCTCCCAGTACCGCAGCGGCCTATATGGCGTGGTCACCTGGACTGGTTTCACTAAGATAGCTGCCGCCTCTGACGGCTCCGCCGTGGTATGGCGCATTGATGTATGTAACCTGGGCCAACGCCCAGTAGTGGCTAAAACTCTTAGCCCCGCAGACCCCGAATGGGAGCCCAACGGTATCCCAGATCCCCCGCCGGGCGTTAAATATGATCACTGGCCCGGTGCTCAAGAACTATAGGACACTGATGAGTAAATTAACTGACGTTCTAGTTAAAGCTGGTTATGTGGCCGCCAACCAGGGCCACGGCGCCATTTCACGGGTACTGTGGAAGGGGGCAGGTATGGCAGACCAAGCGCGTTCCCAGGTACTGCTGGATTTATCACGTCTAGAGGCAGACCCAGATGGCTCCTACCAGGAGCTAGCCCCCAATTGGCTAGAGCACGCTAGCGTCCTGCTTGAACGCGCCGGGGCCCAAGGTGACGCCGCACAGGTTTTAGAGGCCCTGAAACTGATTTTCCACCCCACCATTGAGCAGGGGCTAAACCATTCACCTATCGCTGAGATGGATCCGCGTCTGCGTAGTTACCTATTTACCTCCAAAGTGGTGGCGCGTTTGCGCGGTGACGGCGCCATAGTGGAGCCCGCTCAGGTGGCCACCACCGGCGTGGATCTGCCTTGGGCCAAGGCAGACGGTAACCAGGTGGTAAGCGCCCATGTGGTGCAGGCTCAGCGTCCACGCGCTGAGCATCTACTGGTGCTTACCGACACAAACTTCAACTTTATGGAGCCAATCATTGGCTACTGGCCGCAAAAAGCCCAGGTGCGTATCCGCCAGCTGGGAGACGAAGAACTAGATTTTTGCTCAGTCCTGCAAACCATCACTGACCGGCTAGAAAACCGTGACACTGAGGTTCCAGAATTTTTACGTAAAGATCTGCAGTGGGCTGACACAGTCTATGTGGAGTGGGGAAGTGCCCTGGCCGCGCGTCTAAGCGGCACGGATTTAACTAGCGTAGGTAGCCCGCGTCTACTGGTGCGGGTTCACAAATTTGAGGCATTTACTATGATGCCGCTGCTTACCCGTTGGGAAAACGTCTCTGACCTAATCACTATCGCCCCGCCGGTTACGCGGGCACTGACCTCAACCGTATTGGGGCTAGCTGAGCGTACCCGCATTAACTATGTTCCCAACTGTATGGATTTGGTTTCTTTTAAGCTGTCCAAACTCCAGCCGGCTGCATATAGCATCATGCTGGTGGGCTATGACCGCCTAGTTAAAGACCCTGCCTGGGCCCTAGATGTGCTTGAGCAGCTGCGCCAGCTTTCTGATAAACCCTGGAAGCTTACCTTAGTGGGGGAGGAGCCCACAGCTGGGGGTAGCTATTGGGATAGCTTCAACCAGCGCTGCCAGCAGCTGGGCGTGCAAAGTTTGGGTTACCGCAGCGATATGCCCGAGGTTTTGCGTAAAGCTACCGTGATTTTGTCCTCCTCTATGGTTGAAGGCGTACATATTTCAGTGCAGCAAGGCGCCGCTTCGGGCTGCCTGCCGGTAGTGCGTAACTGGCCGGGCCTGGCCAGCCTGGGTGGGCCCGAAACCATTTACCCCGCTGACTGGGTAGTGGACAGCCCGCGTGCCGCAGCGCAACGCATCTTGGATAACACCAACGAGTCTGGTTTAACTAAGCCAGAGGTAGCTGAGCAGGCCAGCCAGTGGACGCTAGCTAACCTTGACGCCCAGGTGACCTTGCCGCTGCTAGATCAGGTAGTGCTAGGAGGGGCGCAGTGACAAAAAAGCCCCTAGTGCAGGTAGTGATCGCCATCCACCGCTATGAGCGTCCTATTGAACGTGCCGTAGCCAGTGTGGTGGAAGGCAACACCACCAATGGCGCAATCGTGGTGGTGCACAATATTGATCCGCAGCCTATCCGCCAACGCCTAGAACAATTTGGCTCCCGCGTACAGATCCTGACCTGCACAGATGGTATTCCTTCGCCGGCTGGCCCACTGAATACCGGCCTGGAGGCCGCCACCGCCCCCTACGTAACCGCCATGGGCTCAGACGACTACTATCAAAGCGGGGCCGGTAAAGCCTGGGCTAAATACCTCAAAGCTAACCCCAGCGTCGACATTTTGATCCTACCCACCCTAGAGGCTGCTACCGGCACCCTAGACTTACCCCCGGTGCGCGTGGGACGCCGTCGTCGCCTAGACCCAGTCAAAGACCGCCTCACCTACCGCACCGGGCCACTGATGCTGGTACGCACCGAACTACTAAAGCGCTACCAAATCCGCATGAGCTCAGGTCTGCGCACGGGGGAGGACCTGGCCTACTCCAGTCGCCTATTTATGGTGGCCCAGCGCATCGACCTACTGCCAGCTAGCGAACCTAAATATATTGAGGCCGACGACGGCGGCGTGCGGGTCACCTCCACCCCCTTCACCATTGCGCAGCAGTGCGCCGGGGTGGATATCGTAGCCAGCTCCACCTGGGCTGAGCAGCTAAAACCCGCTGCCCGCCAGGCCCTGGCCGTGCGCCTGGTGCGTAAAAGCATTCTGCCGGCAGTGGCCAAACACAGCCACGATCTAAGCCTGGATGATGTTGACTACCTCTACACGCTACTCACCAAGGTGCTTATGCTAGCCCCGCGCTACTATCAGGTGCTTAGCCGTAACGAGGCGCGCCTGGTTGAAGCCCTGATCATTGCCCACGGCGACGGCGCCAGCCCAGATGAGCGCCAAACTCGCCTACTGAGTGCGCGCCAAGCCGCCGCCAACTTGAACCAAGGCGGCCCGGCTAATACCGTGGCTCCGGTTAGCGCGCGCGGCTGGTTTAGCCGCCAAAGCCGCGTAGCCCATTGGAGTGCACGTAAACTAAACCAATTGCTAGACACCCTCAACCGGGGAGACAAATGAAACGGCTGATAGACGCAATTCGCCAGCTAGTACCCTTGCTGCCGGAGGGTACTAATAAGTTTTTGTGGATATACATGGTATCCACCTCAGCTTTGGCGATTTTGGATACGGTTGCTTTAGGTCTACTGGCCCTGATGCTCACCCCCATGATCAAGGGTGAGGCCATGACCATGCCGCTGATCGGCAAGATTAGCCCCAGTAGCTATCCCTGGTTGCTGCTAGTGGTGTGTGCACTGATGATTTTGAAAGCCATTTTGGCTTTAGTGATTCAGTGGTTTGCCACCCGCCGCTTTGCCAGCTACGAAATGGTGGTTGGTGACCAGCTCTTTGACGCCTACATCCGTGCCCCCTGGACTGAGCGTTTGGCGCGCTCGACGGCGGAAATTGTGCGTATGGCCGACGTGGGTATCGCCAACACTATCTCTGGTGTGCTGCTGCCGGCGGTGAGTTTACCCCAGCAGATCGTCAGCTTTATTGCAGTAGTGGCAGTGCTGCTGGTAGCCCAGCCCTCAACTGCCTTCATCACCCTGGTGTACCTGGGGCTGGTAGCCATGTTCATGAACCTGGTGGTTTCCCGCTCAGCCGTGGTGGCCGGACGGGTAAATATGCGCTACTCGCTGCGCATCACCAAACTCATGACCGAAATGGTCTCCTCCCTTAAAGAAATCACCCTGCGCGACAAATTCGCTGATGTTTCACGTGTAGTGCATCAAAATCGTGAACGCTCCACCCGCGCCCGCGCCAACATCCAGTTCCTCGGGGCCGTGCCTCAGCGCGTAATTGAAGCCGCCATGGTGGGTGGATTCGTGCTGGTAGGGGCCGTGGCCTGGTGGAGCCAAGGCACCACCGGGGCGCTTAGCGCAATTGCCCTATTTGGTGTGGCTGGCTTTAGGATCATGCCCACCATCGTGACCTTCCAGTCAGTTATGACCACCACCGCCAACTCCCTGCCCCACCTAGAGGCCGTACTGCGCGACATTAACGACGCCAAGCGCTATCAGGAAAACGCTGAAGACCTAGGCACCCAGCAGCTACAGGGTGAACCTGACGCGCTGCGCCTAGAAAACATCACCTTCACCTACCCCGGCGCCCAAACCAGCGCCGTTAAAGACCTAAGCCTAACCATCCCCATGGGCTCCTCCGTGGGTATTGTGGGCACCTCCGGTAGTGGTAAATCCACGCTGGTAGACATTATTTTGGGGCTACTAGTACCCCAACAAGGCCAGATTTTCATTGGCCAGCAAAACATGGATGATGTGCTAGGTGCCTGGCGTAAACGCGTCGGTTACGTCCCCCAGGAGGTGACCCTCTTTGACGCCACCATTGCCCAAAACATTGCCCTGACCTGGGGGGATGATTATGACGAAGAGCGCGTAAAGCAGGTCATTGAAATGGCTCAGCTCTCCCAGGTGATAGCCGGGCGCCCCGAGGGCATCAATGAGCGTATCGGTGAGCGCGGCCTGGCCCTCTCCGGTGGCGAACGTCAGCGTCTAGGTATCGCCCGCGCCCTGTACTCAGACCCGCTGGTGCTAGTGCTAGATGAGGCCACCAGTGCGCTGGACACCAAAACCGAGGACGCCGTCGCCACTGCCATCTCCCAGCTGCACGGCCAAGTCACAGTGATCTCAGTGGCACACCGCCTATCAACTATCCGCCACAACGACATGATTTGTTTCATGCGCACCGGTCAGCTCAAAGCCAGCGGCACCTTCGAAGAGCTGGTGGAAAAAGAACCCGAATTCGCCGTGCAGGCACACCTAGCGGGCTTGGCCTAAGGAGCAGATATGAGCAAAAAACTACTGATTATCTCGTTTTCCCCCATTGCTCGCGACGCGCGAGTACTTAAACAAGTGCGCCTGTTCAGCCCCAAATATGAGGTCACTACCTGCGGCTTTGGCCCCGCCCCCGAAGGCGTCAAACGCCACCTGGAGCTGACCCACGCCACCTTGCCGGGCAAAACCTGGGATGTGCTACTAGAGCTAAAAGCCTACAAAGCCGGCTACTGGCTGATGCCAGATGTGCGCAACGCCGCCAAAGCCCTCAAGGGCCTCAAATTCGACGCCGTCCTAGCTGACGACATCGACACCGTGCCGCTAGCCCTCTCCCTACGCCCACGCCTAGGGGTACACGCCGACATTCACGAATACTTCCCCCGCCTACAGGAAGAACACGCTCCCTGGGCTAAGCGTATTGGCCCCTGGTACCTGTGGCTATGCCAGCGCTACCTGCCGCGCTGCCAGTCAGTCACCACCGTTTCCAAGCGCATCGCGCAGGAATACGAGGTACAAACCGGCGCCAAGGTAGGGGTGGTCACCAACGCCACGCCCTACTGGGAGCTAAGCCCAACCCCGGTAGCTGAGCCCATCCGCCTAGTGCACTCAGGCACCTCCCACCGCGAACGCAACATTGAAGCCATCGTGGACGGCGTCATCGAGGCCGGTAACTGCACCCTAGACCTATACCTAACCCCCAACGACCCTGAGCACCTAGAACACCTAAAACAGCGCGCCCAGGAAAACAGTGCCATCACCGTGCACCCACCCGTGCCCTATGCGCAGCTAATTGAAACCCTCAACGGCTACGACCTAGGGGTGCACCTACTGCCACCCATCAACTTCAACTTCGCCAATGCCCTGCCCAACAAGCTCTTTGACTTTGTGCAGGCCCGCCTAGGCGTAGTGGTAGGCCCCAGCCCTGAGATGGCCCGCATCGTTGAAGAATCCGGTTTAGGTGTGGTGGCGCCAGGCTACAGTGCCAGTGACCTAGCCCAGGTACTAAAAGGCCTGACCAAAACCCAAGTGCAGGAATTCAAGGCTGCCTCCCACGCCCACGCCCGTGAGCTGTCAGCCGACAGCCAGCTGCTGATCTGGGAGCGTTACATCACCAAAATCATGGGTGAGTAATGCATGTTCTGGTAATTCCCTCCTGGTATCCAGCCAGCCCAGAGGACGTACACGGAATTTTCTTCCGCCAACAAGCCCAAGCCATGGCCGGCGCCGGATTGCAAATGGGCGTGTTGGCGCCGCAAATGCACCCGGTCTATGGGCCCGCCTGGCGCCGGGGCCTAAGCGCGCGGCGCTCGCGGCCACGCGTCAGTCAGGAAGAGGGCCTAAATGTGGTGCGCGTGGATCTGCCGGCATGGCTGCCTAAAGCCCGCTGGATTGATGCCCGCGCCGCCTTTAGCCAGTTAGAGCAGGCTTTTAGGGTCTATGTACGCCGCTTTGGGCGCCCCGATGTGCTGCACGCCCACTCGCTTTACCCGGCAGGTTTTTTGACCCACCTGTTGGCTGCCAAATATGGGCTGCCCTGGGTGCTTACCGAGCACCGCTCACTAGGCCACATGCCGGTGCGTACCGGCCTAGGCCGTCGCGCTGAGCAGCAGGTGGCCGCCAGCGCCGCTAAGCGCATTGGGGTTTCGCGCGGTCACGCCGATTTTATCGCCCAGCGCCTGGGGGGGCAGTGGGATTATGTGCCCAACTTACTGCCGCCCGAGCTGGAGGCGCTCACGGTATCAGACCACAGCGGCAAGCCCCTGGTGGTGGGGCATTTGTCGGTGCTGGACCCGGTTAAACGCCCTGAGCTGGTGATTAAGTCCTTCGCTGCCGCCCAACTGGGGGCAGATGCCCAGCTCATAATTGGCGGCCCGCTAACTGATGAAATTGAGTCCAGTCTGCGTCAATGCGCCCGCCAGGCGGGAGTGGAAAAACAGCTGGAACTGCCGGGCATGATTACGGATGTGGCCGGCTTTAACCAACAGCTAGACGTATTTGTACTGCCCTCAATCACCGAATCTTTCGGCATGGTGCTAATTGAGGCCCTAGCTACGGGGGCGGCTTTGGTGGCTACCGACACCTGGGGTGCCAATACGGTCATTAGCGACGGCGACGGCGTCGTCGTAGCTAGCGCGGACCCAACCGAGCTGGGGGCGGCCATAAAGCAAGTCTCCACCTGGCCGCGCGATAAAGCTGGACGCGAGCGTAGACGCGAAAGCTGCCTGAGTCGTTTTGCTTTAGGCGCATTTGCTGCCAAGTACAAAGAGATTTACGCCGTCGCAGCTGCGAGCGCACATGCTTAAAATAGATAACAGCCTGAAAACCCTAAACAGTGAGGAAAACCGGATGCGCATTGCGGTAGTCGCTCTAGGAAAGATTGGCCTACCCCTGGCCGTACAGTTCGCCGACAAGGGCCATGAGGTGATCGGGGTTGACGTTAACCCCCACACCGTAGATCTGGTAAATGAAGGCAAAGAACCCTTCCCGGGTGAGGCGCACCTGGCCGAGAAGCTAGCTGAGCTGGTGCCCGCCGGTCGTCTGCGCGCCACCACGGACTACTCCGAGGCTATCCCCGGAGTTGACGCAGTAGTGGTGGTAGTGCCGCTGTTCGTCAACGACGAGACCTGGCAGCCTGACTTTGCTTGGATGGATCAGGCCACCAAGTCCCTGGCCGCCCACCTAACCCCCGGCACCATCGTCTCCTACGAGACCACCTTGCCTGTGGGCACCCTGCGCGGCCGCTTCAAGCCCATGATTGAGCAGATCAGTGGCCTAGAAGAGGGGCGCGACTTCACTTTGATCTTCTCTCCCGAGCGCGTGCTCACCGGCCGCGTCTTTGCGGACCTGCGCCGCTACCCCAAGCTGGTTGGTGGCCTAAGCGAGGATGGCACCCGTCGCGGTATTGCCCTGTACCAGCAGCTGCTGGACTTTGACGTGCGCGAAGACCTACCCCAGCCTAACGGCGTGTGGGACATGGGCAGCGCCGAGGCCGCCGAAATGGCCAAGCTAGCTGAAACCACCTACCGTGACGTAAACATCGGCCTGGCCAACCAGTTCGCGGTTTACGCCGACAAGATCGGTGTGGACGTGCAGCGCGTAATTGACGCTTGCAACTCCCAGCCTTACTCCCACATTCACCGCCCCGGTATCGCGGTAGGTGGCCACTGCATCCCGGTTTACCCGCGCCTGTACCTGTCCACTGACCCCGACGCTTCCGTGGTACGCACCGCCCGCTCCTTCAACGCCACCATGCCCCAGTATGTGGTGGACCGCGCCAAGGAGATCCTGGGTGACCTCAGTGGCCTGCGTGTAGTGGTACTGGGTGCCTCCTACCGTGGCAAGGTTAAGGAAACCGCTTTCTCTGGCGTGTTCCCCACGGTTGACGCGCTGCGTGCCGCCGGTGCTCAGGTGCTGGTGCAGGACCCGATGTACACCGATGAGGAGCTGGAAGGCTTCGGCTGGCAGCCCTATCACCTAGGTGAGAACGTGGATGTGGCCATTGTGCAGGCCGACCACCCCGAGTACAGCAAGCTGACCCCGGCTGACCTGCCGGGTGTGCGCCTGCTGCTCGACGGCCGCCGCGTCACTAACCCGGCATTATTCGTCGGCGTGCCGCGCATCACCATCGGTGGTGGCGAGTAAATGCTGACAGTTATCGGCTCTGCGGTCTGCTTCGCGGCGCTGATAATGCTCCCTGGCCTCGGGCTGGCTCGGTTAACGGGCTGGCGCGGGGCCAGCGCCCTGTCTATGTCTGTGCCGCTGGGCCTGGGGGTGGCGAGCCTGGCCCAGGTGGGTTGCGCGGCGGCAGGGATTCACTGGTATCGCCCCTTTAGTCAGCTGACCGGCCTGGCTTGGCTCTCTAGGGTGCCGGTTCTGGGGGAGCTGCCAGCCGGCTACTGGCTAATTTTCTTAGTTACTTTGGTGGCGGCAATTGTTTCACGTGGAACTTTGCTTTTCGCCCCTAGAGACGCTTGGGTGGGCCAGAGCCGCGCCGGCTTGGCTAATGCTTCAGTGTTAAGTGGGCTGGTGGCTGTGGCCCTGGTAGCCACGACGACGCTGGCTCTGTTTGCTTTTGGCCTGCCTGATTGGGGGGCGCCCGCCCAAGCTTTTGACTCGGTGTTTCACCAAAGCGCGGTAATGGCTATTCGTAACGCCGGTAATACCTCCCCATTTGGGGGCCTAAATTCTCTCTATTTCACCGATAAAAGCGCTTATTATCCCACCTTGTGGCATTGTTTAGTGGCACTGATTCCCGGTAATGGTTCAGTGGCTAGCTTGGCTGCGGTCTATGCCTGCCTAGGGCTGCTATGGCCTTGCGTGCTGCTGGGGTTAGTGCAAAGTGCCTTTACTCGCCCACGCCCCTGGGCTGGCGTCGCCTTGGTGGTAGCCGGCTGCCTGGCTACAGGTCTGGGCTGGACAGCCATGACCTCACTGGCAGTGTGGCCCTACGGCTTATCTCTACTGACGTTGCCCGGCGCCCTACTGGCATTAGCTGCTCTGGGCCAGCGCCTACACCTACCTGGGCTTTTACCTGGAACTATTAAAGGGCCCAAAACCTGGTGGCCTTTAGTGTTTAGCTGCCTGCTAGGCACTTTTGGGGCGCTGATGGCTCACGGCACGGCCGCATTTAATATGGCCGTGCTAATGGCTCCCACCTTAGCTGTGTGGATCTGGCTGGCCTTGCGGGCACTGCCGCGCAAACTAGTGTTTAGCCTGTTGGGTTTAACCGCTGCGCTGGTGGCTGGGGGAGCCTGGGTTATGCGCGCTACTTTAAGTGCTATGGCTGCCTTTGAGCGCCCCGGCGGCATAGGGCTTGTGGGGCTTTTACAAAGCCTAACTGACCGGGGCATGTATGGGCCCACCGCCAACGCCAATGTGCTAGCTGCGCCGCTAGTGGCAACTGCCGTGCTAATTGGTGCCTGGCAGGCCTATAAGCGCCGGCGCAAACTACTGCTGGGCACCTGGGCGCTAGTGTTGGCGCTGATTATGCTAACCGACGGGCCTAACTGGATTGGTCGCCTAGTTGGTGCCCCCTGGTACACCCAAAAAAGTCGCATACAACCCCTAGCGCTACTGCTGTGTCTGCTTTTAATTGCCGGCGCTATTGAGTGGCTGCTAGACAGGGGTAAAAAGGTATTCTCGCGCCGCCCCCTAGCGGCCATGGTGGCTCTAGTGTTGCTGGGGGCTGGCGGCGTCGTCGGCACGGCAAATGGGCATATCCGCCAGCTGCAGGGAGTCTATTTAAGCGGGCATATCGACTACGGCACGATCTTGTCCGACGACGCCCGCATCCTACTGCAACGCTCAGCCACCCATATGGGGCCGGGAGATAAGCTAATTGGTGCCCCTTCGCGTGGGGAAACCTACGCCTGGCCGCTAGCTAATGTGCGCGTCATGTACGCCACCCGCGCCGAGCCCAGCCAAACCTCAGCGGAAGCCAAAATCCTTAAGGCTTACCTCTACTTTGGTCCAGACTCACGCTCTTGCCAGCTGCTACGCAGCTACGGGGTAACCCACTACCTAACTGAGGACGCCCACTCTAACCTATGGCCTTACCGCACCGGGCCCCTGGCAGATGGGCGCGCCCCGCTACGCTGGGATAACTCGCTGGTGCGCTGGCCTACCGACACTATGGAGCTGGTAGATCAGCAAGGCGGGGCCTACCTATACAAGCTGCGCTGCTAATAAAGGAGCGATGCGCTAACTGTCCGCCCCGGCTGCGCCGTTAACAAGATCTCTGGCGCGCCGCTAAAGGCCGCACCGCTAAAAAGTCCCCCGGCAGTTCATTTACTCCCGGGGGACTTTGCTGTTTGATCCCTGCTACAGGGCCAGAATACTGGCGCTAGCGGATGCTCACTGGCAGGGGCGTTAGCTCACTGCGGCGCTAAATCACTGGCCCTGAGCAGCGTACTTGGCCTCAACCTCGGCCTTGAGCGGACGCCACCAGGCCTCGTTGTCGTGGTACCAGTCGATGGTGGCCTGCAATCCGGAGCGGAAGTCGGTGAACTTAGGCTGCCAGCCCAGCTCCTCAACCAGCTTGGAGTTGTCAATGGCGTAGCGCAGGTCGTGGCCGGGGCGGTCAGCAACGTGCTCGTAGTCGCTGGGGTCGTGGCCCATGAGCTCCAGGATCAGCTCCACAACCTCCTTGTTGTTCTTCTCGCCGTTAGCACCAATGAGGTAGGTCTCACCGATACGGCCCTTCTCAATGATGTCCCATACGGCGTCATTGTGGTCCAGTACGTGGATCCAGTCACGCACATTCTGACCGGCACCGTAGAGCTTGGGACGCACACCGTCGATCAGGTTAGTGATCTGACGCGGAATGAACTTCTCAATGTGCTGGTAGGGGCCGTAGTTGTTGGAGCAGTTAGAGATGGTTGCCTCAACCCCGAAAGACCGTACCCAAGCGCGTACCAGCAGGTCAGAGCCGGCCTTGGAGGAGGAGTAGGGGGAGGAGGGGTTGTAAGGAGTGGTGGGGGTGAACTTAGAGGGGTCATCCAGCTCCAGGTCACCGTAAACCTCATCGGTGGAGATGTGGTGGAAGCGGGTGCCGTGGGCGCGTACCGCCTCTAGCAGGGTGAAAGTACCCACCAGATTGGTCTTGATGAAGGGGGAGGGGTCAAGCAGGGAGTTGTCGTTGTGGGACTCAGCGGCGAAGTGCACCACCACATCGGCGTCGGCCACTAGCGGGTCAACCGTGTCGCGGTCAGCAATGTCACCCTCAACCAGGGTTACCTTGTCGGCTACATCCGCTAGCGACAGCGGGTTACCGGCGTAGGTTAGCTTGTCTAGGACCGTGACCTTGGCGTCAGGGTGACGCACTAGGGTCTGGTGTACAAAGTTAGCGCCGATAAATCCAGCACCGCCGGTAATTAGAACGTGCATGGGCTTTCACTTTCTATGCCTGGGAAAACATGCGGAATATGTCAATAATGCCATATCTCGCATGACTCGTCTCTACATCATTAAAGCTGACGTGCTTAAAGCTGATTGGTAAACTACCAACTATGGCGAAAACTGTCTTGGTAACTGGTGCTGGCGGCTATATCGGACGCCACGTGGTGCGGGCCCTACTCGCGCGCGGGCTTGACGTAAGCGTAGTTGACCTGCGCTTAGATGAAGTAGATCCACGTGCTCGCCGCGTGGATGTAGACCTATTCAATGCTGGTGAGGATATTTACGACCAGCTTGGCCGCCCCGACGCAGTTATTCACCTGGCTTGGCGTGACGGTTTTGTGCACAACTCCCCGGCTCATATTGATGATCTACCCAAGCACTACCATCTGATTGAAAACCTACTAAAGGGTGGGCTAAAGCAGATCGCGGTCATGGGTTCCATGCACGAGGTGGGCTACTGGGAAGGCGCCATCGACGCCGACACCCCCTGCAATCCGGCTTCTCTCTACGGAGTTTCCAAGAACTCCCTACGCCAAATCACCGCCCTGCTAGCCAACCAGTATGGGGCGCAGATGCAATGGATTCGTGCCTACTACATTGTTGGCGACGACGCCCACGGCTCCTCCATTTTCTCCAAGCTGCTTGCTGCCGCTAATGAGGGTAAAACCACCTTCCCCTTCACCACCGGCAAGAACCTATACGACTTCATCTCCATCACCGAGCTGGCTCGCCAGATCTCTGCTGTGGTAGCCCAAAACCAGATTGACGGCATTATCAACGTCTGCACCGGCAAGCCCATGAGCCTAGCCGAGCGGGTAGAGGCCTACATCCAGGAAAACAACCTGGGTCTAAGCCTGCAGTATGGAGCTTTCCCTGACCGCCCCTACGACTCTCCTGGAGTGTGGGGAGACGCCACCAAGATCGCGCAGATCCTGGCACTAAGTGGCGAAAGCCTGGAGGCCTGAGTGAAACGCGCCGGTATTTTCCTGTTCTATGACCCTGAAGGCAAAGTAGACGACTACATCCTGGGCTGCTTGGGTTCACTCCAGCAGCACATGGACTACCTGCTGGTGGTGTCTAACTCGCCTTTGAATGAGTCGAACCGTAAGCGTCTAGAGTCAGTATCTAGCGAAGTTATGGAGCGTAAAAACGTCGGCTACGACGTCGGCGCTTACCGTGACGGCCTACGTCACCTGGGCTGGGACCATATGGGCGACTATGACGAGCTGGTGCTGTTTAACTACACCTTCTTCGCCCCCATCCACCCCTGGGCCAGCCTATTTGAGCGCACAGACAAGTGGGACACCGACTTTTGGGGCATCACTGAACACGATGAAGTACGCCCCCACCCCTTCCTACCTAAATTGGTTATGCCCCGCCACATCCAGTCCCACTGGATTGCGGTGCGTTCCAGCCTGAGCACCACTAAAGACTGGCGCTCCTACTGGGAAGACATGCCCCCAATTGAGTCTTACAACGACTCTATCCAGTGGCACGAAAGCCGCTTCACCGGCTACTTCAACGCCCTGGGCTACCGCCATGAAGTGGCCTACAACGTAGACGACTACCCTTCAGCTAACCCGGTGTTTGATAACGCCAGTTTGCTACTGCAAGACGGTTGCCCCATCCTTAAACGCCGCAACCTATTCCACAACCCCCTACACCTAGACCGCTTTGCGATTATTGGTGCAGACATGCTGGAGCAGGCCCGCGCTGCCGGCTATGACACGGACCTGATCCTGTCTAACCTGGCACGCACCTCTAAGCCTCGCGATCTGGTCACTAACGCCGGCCTGACCTGGGTGGTGCCCCAAAGCGCCAGTGAGGAAACCTACGCCGCTGCCGCCAAGCAGAAAGTTTTGGCTGTAGCCCACATTTTCTACGCCGATATGGCTGAGGAAATTCTTGAGCGCCTATCGGTACTGCCCAAGGGCTACTATTTGGTGGCCACCACCTCTAATGAGGAAAACCAGGCCCAGATTCGCGCCGTCATGGAGCGTTACGGGGTTGAAGGTGAAGTGCGTGTAGTGGCCTCCAACCGGGGCCGTGACATTGGTGCTTTCTTGGTTGACTGCAATGATGTGCTGGCCAGTGGCAAGTGGGACATTGTGGTCAAGATTCACTCCAAGAAATCAGTGCAGGATGACTATAACGCCGCCCAGCTGTTTAAAACTCACCTGTACGACAACCTGCTAAATTCACGTGCGCATGTGGCCAATATTTTGGCTGAATTTGCCGCCCACCCCGCCCTGGGGATGGTGCTAGCGCCGCTGCCGCACATGGGTTACCCAACCATGGGCCACGCCTGGTTCACTAACCGTGAGCCGGCTCAGGCTGTGGCCAAACGCCTGGGGATTAATGTCCCCTTCGACAAGGACATGCCCCTGGCCACCTACGGCTCCATGTTCATTGCTCGCCCCCAGGCCCTAACCAAGCTGGTTAACGCCGGTTTTAAGCCCGAAAACTTCCCCGTTGAGGGCGGCTATAAGGATGGCTCTTTGGCCCACGTGTTAGAGCGCCTTATGGCTTATGCTGCACTGAGCGAAGGCTTCTATGTGCGCCCAGTGCTAGCCCCCAAGTGGGCTGAGGTTTACTACGGTTACTTGGAGTACAAGCTGGCCGCAGTGTCCTCATTCCTACCTCCCTTTACTATTGATCAAGTTCCCTACCTTAAAGCTCACGGGGGTCCAATACCCAACGTGTTGGCAAGTATCAAAGTCAACATCATGTTGCGCCAACCCAAGGTAGGCAATGCGCTTAAACCCGCGTATCGCTTAGTTCGTAAAGGTGCCGCGACTGTACGTAAGCTACATCGACACTAAGGAGGGTAATGAACGAGCGTAAACGGGTCATTGATCTGACCTGGAGGATGGCTCGGCGCTCTATTTCCTCAGAATTTAAGGGAACTGCGCTGGGCCGTGCCTGGTCGTTTATCAACCCGCTGGCCACCATTGCGGTTTTCTCGGTGATTTTCGGCTTGGTTTTCCGTGGCGGGGTGGAGCCTGGTAAAAACTCGGGTATTGATGCCTTCGCGCTGTGGATCGGTGTGGGCATTATTGCCTGGAACTTTATCTCTAACTCGGTTATGCGGTCCATGAATTCCCTAGTGGGTAACGCTGGACTGCTAACCAAGGTGTACTTTCCACGCCAAACCCTGGTTTATTCAGCGGTATTGGCTTTGGTTTATGATTTCGCCTTTGAATTAACGGTGCTGCTGGTAATTATGCTGATTGCTGGCGGCCCCACAGTGCTGCTGTTTATTCCACAGCTGATCGCTATTACCGTTTTAGCGGCCGTATTTACTACCGGTCTGGGTATGATGCTAGCTATTGCCAGCGTCTATTTCCGCGACATCTCTCACCTGTGGCAGATTTTTAACCAGGTGTGGATGTATGCCTCGGGCGTGGTTTTCCCGCTGTCTATGCTTGATCAGCTACAAAACCGACTGTTTGCTCAGGGCTGGCAGATTAATGGGCACCCGCTACCGCTGACCACCACTTTCCGCATGAACCCGGCTGAGCTGTTCCTAGAGGCTTACCGCAGCTGCCTATACGATTTCGCTAATCCCTCGCTGGGCGTGTGGCTTGGCTGCCTGGGCTGGGCTGTGCTGTCTTTTGGGCTGGGCCGCTGGGTCTTTAGCCGCTACAGTGCGCGCATTGTGGAGGAGCTGTAATGACTAACGCAATTACTATTAACGACGTTTCTAAGCGTTTTAGGGTTTATAAAGACCGTAACCAGTCCCTTAAAGGCGCGTTTTTGCAGCGTCGTCGGGCCCAATACGAGGATTTCTGGGCACTGCAGGATATTACTTTCGATATCCCCGCCGGTAAAACCTTTGGTCTGCTGGGACATAACGGTTCAGGTAAATCCACCCTGCTTAAATGCATTGCCCAGATTCTCACCCCCGACACTGGCTCTATTAGTGCCACTGGCCGTATGGCCGCCATGCTGGAGGTTGGCTCGGGTTTCCACCCGGAGCTGTCGGGGCGTGAAAATATTTACCTTAACGGCGCCATTTTGGGTATGAGCCCTAAAGAGATTGACTCTAAACTTGACGCCATTATTGATTTTTCTGGCGTGGAGCGCTTTATCGACCAGCCGGTTAAAAACTATTCCTCAGGTATGTATGTGCGCCTGGGCTTTTCGGTTTCTATCCATGTAGAGCCAGATATTTTGCTGGTTGATGAGGTACTTGCAGTTGGTGACTTAGAGTTCCAAAACAAGTGCATGGAGAAGTTCGCCCAGCTTAAGCAGGACGGACGCACAGTGGTGGTGGTTAGCCACGGCCTTGAGCAGATGCGTTCCTTCTGCGACCAGGCAGCTTGGCTAGATCACGGCAAACTGGTGGAGGTGGGTAACGCCGCCCAGGTGGTGGACACTTACTCTGACGTGGCCCACCAAGCCATTAAGGTTGAAGGCGGCGGTACTCGCTTTGGTACCGGCCAGGCACAAATCACCAAGATTGAAGTGCTTGATGAGTCCGGTGCTCCGGTAACTATGGTGCGTCCGGGCCAGGCAGTAAATATCCGCCTGGATTATGAAGCCCATGAGCGCATTGAGGAGCCCGTTTTTGGGGTTTCTATCGACAGTCGCGACGGCGTATGGGTGTGGGGCCTGCATGGGCGCGACGCCGGATTTGTGCCCCGTTCTATTGAAGCTGGTACCGGTAGCCTGCAGGTCCACATTCCAGCCCTGAACCTGTCGCCGGGCTCTTTCACTATTTCCGCAGCCATCCAGAACAAGGAAATGACCGCGATTATTGATGCCCTGCAAAGGGGACGGCGCTTTGATGTGCTGCCTGGGCCGGGTATGGAAAGCGGCGGCATAGTGATTTTGGGGGCCAGCTATGGCAACCTGCAGCCTGAGCGCGAAATGCTTTCAATCACCCCGCGCGGTAAGGCTGAGTTTGACCAACTAGCTCGTGAGCAGATCCGGCTAGCTGAAGAACTGCGCAAGCAGAAGGAAGCCGAGCGCGAAGCTGAACAAAAGCAAGACTGACGGATCTGCAGCTCAGCAGCAGTGCGCAGCAGCTGAGCGCAGCCTTTAGTCTGTGTTAACTGACCCGCCCAGCTTGCCCATGCGGGCACTTAAAGTGCTCTCTTGCAGCTGCCCGGTCAGTTCTTGTAGTTGGACTAGTTGCTCGCTTAACTGCTGAACCTGCTTAGTTAAGGCGGCCACCTGCTGGTTTAAATCCGCGTGCACCAGGTTTAGAGCCTCATGCACGCCCTGGGAAACCTGCTCAAGCTGGGCCTGGGAGCGGCGATAATATTCGGCGCTAACCAGCGCCTGGCCTAAAGCCGGGCTGGGGGAGTCGTTGCGCAGATAGCTTTCCCTAATAGCCAGGTTATCTTGCTGATGCTCTAGGGCGGCGGTGATCACCGAGTTGCCACTTTCACCAGCCAAACCTGGGCGCTGATGCCAAAAAGCTAGCGCCGGCCCCTCTAGGAAACCTGCAGGCTGGGCCTGCAATAGACGCAGGTTAAAGTCCCAGTCAGCCTGGGTGCTCAGCCGCCCATCCCAATGCCCCACCAGATCAGCGCTGGTGCGGCGAATTAGTTGGGAAATAGGGGGAATATAGTTACCCACCAGCATATCGATCAGATTGAAACTGTGGCGTTCTAAAGCCAAATCAGCTCGCTCAAGAATAGTGATAGTGCCGTCAGATTCAAGTTTTTCGCTAACTAACTGGGTGCGTGCAGCCACCGCCCCCAGGTGGGGATGGGCCTGCAAGAATGCCACGGTTTTGCTTAAAAACTGTGGGTCCCAAGTGTCGTCGTCGTCGTGAATAGCGAAGAAGGGGGCGCTGGTGCAGGCCAAACCCGATTCCAGGGCAGCCTCGCGCCCGTTAGAGACCCGGTTAGTCACCACCTGGGTGCGCTCTTGCAACTCAGGGGAGGTTTTATCCAGGGCCGCCTGCACAATTTGGCCCTCGCCGCCGTCGTTAACAATGATCAGCTCATAGTCACCCAGCTGCTGGCTGGCCACGCTGGCCAGGGCGCGGGAGAGAAAAATGGGGCGATTGCGGGTACGCATAATCACGCTAACTAGCGCGCTCATGGCATTTCTCCTAAAACTAGTTGGTTAAAACTAGCCGATACGTGCGTACAGATCTTGTGGGGCGTGGGCCAGTGCCTGAACTAAACCTTGGGCGCGAGCCTGACGCTGGGGGCCTAAAAGCATGCGTCCACCAGTGTTAACTAGGGCCCGAGCCGCAACCGAGGCTGGCGCATAGCGGGTGGCTACGCGCAGACGGTTGCGGGTGTTCCAGGTGGTGAAAGCTTCTGAAGCCGAATCGGATGAAGCCGCATGGGCGTGGCGGGCTTGGGCTTGGCGCACATACTCCACGCTGTAGCCAGAGCGGCGCAGGCGGTAAGAAAAATCGGTGTCCTCGTAGTACATGAACAGGTCTTGGCGCATCCCGCCCAACTGACGCCAGGCACGGGCACTAATCGCGCAGGCCCCACCGCAAATACCAAACACTTCAGGGCTGTCATGTTCCTGCTTGGCTGGGGCCAGCCAGGAGCGGTCATAGCCGTTACCGCAGGCATCTACTACGTTGCCGGTGGAGTTGATTAGCTCCACGCCGCTTGGGTCGCTAACCCAGATGCCGCCATCTAGACCCCGCAGCTGGGCTGAGCCGGTGCTTTGGGTGGTAGCGGCGGGTTCGGTTTGGGCTTCGACGGCGCTGGGGGACTGTGGGCTGGCGGATTCGACGCCGCCGGGGTTGTTAGGGCCGACGCCGCCGGGGGGCTGCGGGCTGGAAGATTGCGGGCTGGCGGGCTTGACGGCGCTGGGGGCCTGCCGGCTGGCTGGCTCGGCGCTGTCGCCAACAAGACGCCACCTACCCTCTAGCAGCAGGCGGGCAGTGGTGGCCTCCACCAGATCATGACCCAAGGGGGCAGTTAGAGCCTCAACAAAGCCTTCCAATGCGTAGGCGTCGCTGTTTAGCAGCACCAAGGCATCCTGGCGCAAGTTACGCGCCCCCAAGTTAACCCCATAGCCAAAACCACCATTGCGCCTAGATTGCACCAGGCCAAAGCGGGCCGGGCCGGCGCTACCCAGCTCGGCTCCCAGATGGCGTAAGTGGGTCAGGGAATTATCGTGCGGATCGGCGCTGGCAGAGGCATTATCCACCACCACCAGCTCATCACCAGCTCGCAGCTGGGGCCACAGGGAGCGGGCAGCACGCTCAGTTAACAGCGGGGTACGCCAGTTAACGATTACTACCCGCACACTTTTACGCTGCTGACTCACTTTTGGGCCTGCTCCATAACCTGCTGGTAGACGCGCAGATGCGCCTTAGCACAAGCCTTCCAAGTCATGGTTTGGGCGCGCTCATAGCCAGCCAAAGCAAAGTGGTCATGTTCGCGGCCAAGCACTCGGCGCAGCCCGGCAGCAATCTGGTCGGGGTCGCTAGGCTCCACTAAAATTCCGCAATCTGCGGCCACCTCAGCGGTGGAAGTACCCAGTGAGGTCACCACCGGTACCGAATGGGCCATAGCTTCAAGCACCGGCAGGCCAAAACCTTCCCAGTAGGAGGGGAACACAAAGGCGCGCGCCCCCGCATAGGCCTGCTGCAGGGTGTCTTGGGCCAGGTGTCCGAGCACGTGCACGCGGGAAGTGCCGATAGCCTGAATCAACTGGCGCTCCACGGCGTCGTCGCCCCACCCGCTGGGCCCCACCAAAACCAGATCCAACTGCGGGAACTCGCCGGCAATACGCGAAAAAGCGTGCAGCAAGCCAGGCAGATTCTTACGCGGCTCACGGGTGCCAGTCCACAGCACATAGGGGCGTGAAAGCCCATAGGCAGTGCGGAAAAGATCAATCTGGGAGGCGCTTACCTCCTGAACGCTGACGCCGTGAGGGATCACATGCACGCGCTCAGGGTTAATCCCGGCCTCATAGCAGTCATCGGCGGTGGCCTGGGAGGGCACAATCACCGCCTGGGCCTCTTTAATGGTGCGCTGCAAAGATTTACGGAAATAGCTGTTACCGCGCTTAGTGAAATGCTCCGGGTTACGTAAAAATGCCAGGTCATGCACGGTCACCACGAGTGGCTTACGAGTGGGGGCAATAGCCCAAGTGGTGGCGTGAACCAGGTCAGAAGCTGGCAAAATAGCTTCAGCCAGGGGAGAGTGTAAACGGTTCCAGGACTCATACAGGGCCGGGCGCGGCAAATTCGCGTAACGCACCGGCATAGTCTCCAAACCCACCGCGCTGGAGCCCGGATCATTATGGCTGCGGCGAGCGGCAATGCCGGCAACCTTCACCCCCTGGGCGCGCAGGTTGTGGGCCAGGTTAGTGATATATGTGCCAGAACCGCCAGGTACCGGCTGCCACATTTGCTCTACCACCATGGCCACGCGCACATCATTAGGCGCCTGAAAAGCGTCTTGAGCGGCGTCTTTAGCGGTTGAAGACTCAGTGGCGGGGGTGGAAGCAAACGACAGGCGCATGTGCCAAGACTACCGCCCATAGCTTTACCTTTATGCTAGTGACATGAAGGTGCTGCTAGATGCCACGGCCATCCCTGCAAATTTGGGCGGCGTGGGACGTTATGTAGATGATTTGGTGCCATGTTTGGTATCCCAGGGCGTTAATTTGGCTTTGGCGGTGCAAAGCCGCGACGCCGAGCATTTCGCTGCCCGCGCCCCGCGCGCCCACATCATTACCGTGCCGCACCTGCTTGAACGCCGCCCGGTACGCATGGCTTGGGAGCAGTCGGGCCTGCCGGCCCTGGTACGCAAGTGGCGCCCAGATGTACTGCACTGCCCCCACTACACTTACCCCACGCGCCTGGCGCTACCCCATGTGGGCGTGGCCGTAACCTTGCATGACGCCACGTTCTTCTCCCACCCCCAGGCCCACTCGCCGTTAAAACAGCGGTTCTTCACCGCCGCCATCACCCGCGCCTCCAACCACGCCGACGCGCTGATTGTGCCCTCCATTGCCACCCGCGACGAATCCATCAAATACGCCGGAGGTAGCCCCGAAAACTACTTCGTGGCCTACCACGGGGTAGACACCAAACGTTTCTACCCGGTCTCAGACGCTGAGCGTGAGCGCGTAGCCGCCTCCCTAGGCCTAACCGGCCAGCCCTACATTGGTTTCCTGGGCACGCTAGAGCCGCGTAAGAACGTGCCCGCACTGGTACGCGCCTGGGTGCAGGCCTTTAGCCAACAGCCCAACCCGCCGGCACTGGTGCTAGCTGGCGGTAAAGGCTGGGATGAAGAAATCGAGCCGGCCTTGGCGGGCGTGCCCAGCCACATGCGCGTGCTGCGCCCAGGCTACCTGCCGCTAGAGGATCTGCCCGGTTTCCTCTCCGGCTGCCAGGTTTTGGCCTACCCCAGTGTGGGTGAAGGCTTTGGCCTACCGGTGCTAGAAGCCATGGCTTGCGGCGCAGCCGTGCTAACCACCCGGGAGCTGTCTTTGCCTGAGGTGGGTGGCGACGCCGTAGCTTACTGTGAGCCCGACGTCGACTCTATCGCCGAGGCTTTAAGCTCACTTAGCGCTGACGCCACCTTACGCCAGCAGCTAGGGGCAGCCGCCCAAAAGCGCGCCAGTGAATTTACCTGGCAGCGCGCGGCGGTAGAACACATTAAGGCCTATGAGTATGCCGCTGCAGCTAAATCCTAAAATGCTGGTAAAACTGCGGCAAAACACGGCTTTTCTAACCGCCTTGGCGGTAGTGGCGGCGCTGGCAGCAGCTTTCGCGGCAGCGGTGCTAATTGTTCCCGTCAAGGGCGGGCACCTATCCGATAAGCAACAGCTACTGCGCGACTCGCTTTCTGGCGGCTTTGTGTCAGTCAAAAACGGTGACACCATTCAACAGCGCTTTACTGCCGCTGAAAACGGTTTAAACGGACTACAAGGTCAATTCAAACTGGGCATTATGGACTCTAGTTGCCGTCTAGAGCTGCGGCTAAGTGAAGTCCACGCCCAGCCCGGCACCCAAGCTTTGCTGCCCCCGCCGAGTAAATCCCAAGCGCAAGGCAGCACCCAAGCGCAAGCGGCGGCGTCGGCCCCAAACGCGGCTAGCCAAAACGCTGCAGCCACCCCCAGCCCGACCACCACGCAAGTAGCCAGCCAAAGCTTGCCCTGCGCCCAAGTCATGGTCAATGAGTCAGGCACCAAAATTATGGGTTTTAAACCCATCGCCAACTCCAAAGGTAAAACCTACCAAGTGGCGCTCAGCGTTAAAGCTGACAAACCCACCGTGGTAGTCACCCGCTACTACAACCCGGTCTCAGCTACAGACCCCGACCGCCCCAACGAAAAACGCAAACGCCACGTAGACAACCAACCCAACTACCAGGTCAAAACCGGTGAACAGGTACTTAAAGCCGGCGGGGCCACCCTCAACAACCAAGAACTAGCCGGGCGCGAAGAAAACCTACGCGGCACCGGAGAAATCACTACCACCTCCCTACTACCCATCTACTCAGACGCCGGCTGGTTGGGTACTTTGCAGCGCGGCCTGCAACGCTCCCAAGGACTAGGCCCCTGGTGGGTCAGCACCCCCGCATTAGTGATTTGGTTTGCGGCTACCGCCGTCAGCGCTGTAGCAGCTGCTGTTTTGGCGGTGCGGCGCTCGCGTTGGACTATGGCGTTGGTTGGGGCTTTCGCCCTGTTCCAGGCGCTAGTGTGGGCGGCAGTTATCCCTATTTTCAACGGGATGGATGAGTACCAGCATGTGTCCTACATACAGTATTTAGCCACCCACAATGGCCCAGATAGCGGCCTAACTCGGGGCTCAGCTAACTACTCTCCACAGCTAGTACGCGCTTATGAATCCTCCAACCTGTTCTATGCCTGGGGCACGGACCGGTTTGACTACAGCCAGATCTCCTCGCTAAACGGACAGCTCAATCAGCTGCCTGACCGCGCCCTGGTACGTCCGCAAGTGACCCAGTATCCGCCCGGTTATTACCTGGCTGGGGCTCTGGTGTATAAGCTTTCGCCGCACACGGGCCTGAGCCAGTACTACGATGTGCGCCTACTATCAGTGGCTTTAGCGGTAGTGGGGGCGCTGGGTATGGCTTACTTTGCCCGTCAGCTGTTCCCGCGCCGGGCTTTGGTGGCCACACTAGTGACTTTGTCGGCACTGGCTCACCCCATGATTGCCCACCAAAGTGCCATTATTAACAATGACATTTTGGTGATTGCCGCCAGCATGTGGGCCTTGGCTTTAGCTACCCGCGCCCTAAATGCGCAGCGTCCCTTGCGCTGGTTGGCCGGTGCGGGCCTGGCTACAGGCGTGGCCATGGCTAAGCCGCAAGGTATTTTGATTGCGGCCATGGTGGCTTTGGCGCTCATTGTGGTGGCGGTGCGTGCCCGCAGCTTCAAACTGGCTTTTAAAGGTGCGGCGCTTAGCGGCGGCGGGTTCATTGCCGTGTATATCTGGTGGCCGATTTACCGCGTCATGCTGGGCTTTAGCTCAGTGATTGCCGCCCCGCGCCCACAGGTGAACCTGGTAAACGCCGGGGGAGGCCTAGCTATGGGAGCTGTGCGTCAGCGTAGCTTGTGGGAGCAGTGGCAGCTGTTTTGGAATGACCAGAGTGCAGATGACTACACCCTGTTTAAGGCTCGCTGGATTAAGCAGTTCTTCGGTAACTTTGGGTGGTTGGATGTGTTTTACCCAACGCGCGTCTATCACCTGCTGGCTCAGGCCATGGAGTTGTTTGCGATTATCTGCCTGATCTGGGTGGCCCAGCGCTGTGTGCGGCTGGTGCTTAACCGGTTGCGTCCCCTGGCGGTAAAGGCCGACGACGCTGCTGGGGTAAGTGGTGACGTTGCGGCTACGGACACTGCTCAGAGCGCAGAGGAGGGCGCCGTCGTTACTGAAAAGCGGACAGAGCGGCAGTTGGGAGCTAAACGCAACCAAACCGCCACCTGGATCTGGTGGTGCCTGGCGTTAACTGTAGGCTACCTGGTAGCTATTAACCTACTGGGCTTTATCTACTCCATCATGGCTGGACACGACGACCTGCTCCAAGGCCGCTATATCCTGCCTGCCGTGGCAGGGCTATACGCTCTGCCTGCCCTGTTAACCCAGGCAGCAGTGCAAAGCCTGCAAAATAATCCCTGGCGTCCAGTGCGTGGCGCGTGGCTAGATAAACTAGTGCCAGCCGTGGCCTTAGTGGTTTTCGCCGCAGTCATGGCGCTGAACTTAGCGGGGCTGGGGGTTATCTTCGAGCGCTTCTATGTGTAATATTTCTAGCTTTTTAAAGCATAAAGTCACGGTAGCGGCTAACCTATTGTTAGGCCGCGTCAGTTTGAGAACGGAAAAGCAATGCCCGATCAGTTAACCGTTGAATCTACTCCTATCCCCGGATTCCTACGCCTGACTTTGCCTGTCCATGGAGACAACCGCGGTTGGTTCAAGGAAAACTGGCAGCGTGAAAAGATGGTGGCGCTGGGTCTGCCCGATTTTGGCCCGGTGCAAAACAACATCTCATTTAACGATGAGGTGGGTGTTACCCGTGGTATTCACGCCGAGCCCTGGGATAAGTACGTTTCGGTAGCCACCGGTAAGGTTTTTGGTGCCTGGGTGGATTTGCGTGAAGGCCCTAGCTTCGGCCAGGTCTACACCACCATCATTGAGCCGGGCGTGGCCGTCTATGTGCCGCGCGGGGTGGGTAACTCCTACCAGACCCTAGAGCCCAACACGGCCTACACCTACCTGGTCAATGACCACTGGTCGCCGGACGCTGAATACACCTTCTTGAACCTAGCTGATGAAACTGTGGCTATTGACTGGCCCATCAGCCTGGATAAAGCCATCCTGTCTGACAAAGACCTGGCTCACCCGCGTCTAGAAGCAGTGACCCCCTTCCCGCCGGCAGCTAAGCGTGCCCTGGTAACCGGCGCCCACGGCCAGCTGGGCCGCGAGCTGATGCGTCAGCTACCCCAGGCGGGCTACCAGGTCACCGGGGTGGATCTACCTGAGGTAGACATTTCTGACACTGAGGCCATGGAGGCTTTTGATTTCTCCGCCTATGACGTGGTGATTAACGCCGCCGCTTGGACTGACGTGGATGGCGCCGAAACTGCCCAGGGCCGCCCGCTAGCTTGGAAGGCTAACGCTACCGGCCCGGCTAACCTGGCCCGCGCCGCCGCCAAGCACGGCTTCACCCTGGTGCATATCTCCACCGAGTATGTTTTTGACGGCACCGCCCAGGCTCACACCGAAACTGAGGCGCCCAGCCCGCTAGGCGTATACGCCCAGTCCAAGGCTGGTGGTGACGCCGCCGTTAGCGCCGCCCCCAAGCACTACCTGGTGCGTACCAGCTGGGTGGTGGGTGAAGGCAAGAACTTCATCCGCACTATGGCTGGCCTAGCTGAGCGCGGCGTTAAGCCGTCCGTGGTTGATGACCAGGTGGGTCGCCTAACCTTCACCAGCGATCTGGCCAGCGGCATTATCTACCTGCTGGATCAGCAGGCCCCCTACGGCACCTACAATCTCACCGGTGGTGGCGAGGTAGTGTCTTGGGCGCAAGTAGCTAAGCGTGTCTATGAGCTAACTGGTCATGACCCCGCTGACGTAACCCCCATCAGCACCGCCGAGTACTTTGCGGGTAAGCAGGTAGCTCCCCGCCCGCTGGTGTCCACCATGGATCTGAGCAAGATTGAGGCCCTTGGTTTTAAGCCTTCTGATTCCATGCAGTTGCTAGAAGCATACGTGCAAACCCTGCGTTCCTAACGCATGAATTAACCCTGGACCTGTTAATTTAGGTCCAGGGTTAAATTTATATACGAAAGGTGCGGCCTCGTGAAGCTACCGCGTGTACCCCGAGCAGCATTGGTGGTGCTGGCTTTTTGCTTCGCATTAGTCAGCGGCTTTAGTTGGGTTGTGGCCTCTGCGCCTGGCTCTAGCCCCGATGACGACTACCACCTGGTGTCCATGTGGTGTCCGCGTCCGGTTACTGAAAGCTGCGCTACTAAGGTGGTTGAGGGCCAGCTGCGGGTGGGTGTGCCCGCGGCCTTACCGGGTGCTACCTGCTCTTCTTTCCACGTCGATAAGTCGCAGGCGATGTGTAACCGCTATTCCGATAAGCTCATTAGCTACTCGCTGCGTTACGACAACGGTAACTACCCTTACGGCTACTACCACTTCCACCACATGTTTAAGCCCCTGGGTGTGCAGGGCCTGGTGATAGCTTCACGCACCGCCAATATGGTTATAGCCCTGGCTTTACTGGGCTCAATTGGCTTGCTGGCGCCGCCAAAGCTACGCGGGGCTTACCTGCTGGCGATGGGGGCGGCCTGGATGCCTATTGGCATCTATTTCATAACTTCTAATAACCCCTCCAGCTGGTCAATTACGGGTGTGGCTGGCTTTAGCGCAGGGTTGCTGGCCTCCCTTTATGCCAGTGGACGACGGCGCTGGTACCTGCTGGCTTTGGCTTGCGTGGGGGCGCTGCTGTGCTACACCTCGCGGGCAGATGCTTCCTTCCACATTTTTGTGGTGGCGCTAGCTATCTGCGTTGCCTGCGCTAAGTGGCGCCCACATAATAAGGTGCAGCTGGCTGTGGCCACCTTGGCCAGTGTAATTGGCGTGTATCTGATGCTTTCTTCGGGGTCAGCCACTATCGCTGAGGGACACGCTGAGGCGGTTTCCCCGCAGCAGAAGCTTGAAGCTATAGAACTTAACGTAACCCACCTAGCTAAGTTCTTCTCTGGTTTTTGGGGTCTGTGGGCTGGGGCCGGCTGGAAGGATATTCCTTCTGACGGCTACTCGGGCATGATCGCCATTTTGCTGGTGGGCTTCATTGTCATGCTGGGCGCTGAGCGTATTGGTTGGCGCAAGGCTATGGGGGCGATTATTACCCTGGGGGCTATGGCCGGTATTTCGGTGCTGGTAGCTACCCCGCCGGCTTTCCCCAGCATGTTTGCCTACCAGCCGCGCTATGCGCAGCCGCTACTGTTTGCCTGGCTGCTGCCCTGGTTGTTCCTGGGTATTAAACGCCCGCTACTGAGCCGCTCACAGGCCGCGCTGTACTGGGCTGGTATGGTGGCCGTCAACGCGGTGTTCATGCATAAACTGATTTTCCGCTACACCCATGGCCTGGTGGGTGGACGCCACTTCTTAAACCTCAACTTTGATGTGCAATGGTGGTGGCAAGACGCCCAGCTGACCCCCATGAGCACCTGGATGGTGGGGGCCTTGGCTTTCGCGCTGGCCTCAGGTATTACTATCTGGCTGCTTTTTGGGCCTGGAGCTATTAGCGCGCCGGCTGAGTTAGCAGCCCCAAGTGGCGCTGTTATAGCCGACGACGCCCCTGAGCCTGTTGCCAAGGCCGCTGCTGCCAAGGCCAGCGCCCCTGAGCCTGCTGGCACCGCTGAGGCCGCCGTCGGCTCTGAAGCTGACGGTGCTAGTGAAGTCACTGCTGAGCCTTAAGGAAATTAGTGCTTAACTCTTTACTGATTATTATCCCGGCCTGGAATGAGGCTGAGGTTATTGGCTCAGTGCTTGAAGAGCTTACCGATTTCTACCCTGACGCCCAGGTGTTGGTGGTCTCTGATGGCTCCACTGACGCCACCGCCCAGGTAGCTCGCGCCCATGGCGCTAAAGTACTGGAGCTGCCCTACAACCTGGGGGTGGGTGGAGCTATGCGCGCTGGCTACCTGTACGCTCAACGCCACGGCTATGACTACGCCCTACAGCTTGACGCCGACGGCCAACACAACCCAGCTGATATTCCCCAGCTGCTACAGGCAGCCACCCAAAGCGGCGCCAATGTGGTGATTGGGGCCCGCTTTGCGGGCCAGGGTAACTACAAGGTACGCGGTCCGCGTGCCTGGGCTATGAAGCTACTTTCAGTGGTGCTTTCACGGGTAACCCATACCCGCCTTACTGACACCACTAGCGGCTTTAAACTCTGCGATAAGCGCGCAATTAAACTGTTTGCAGCCAACTACCCGGCGGAATATCTAGGCGACACGGTAGAAGCCCTGGTTATTGCCGCCCGCTCAGGCTTAAAAGTCACCCAGGTGCCGGTGCATATGCGTCCGCGCGCCGGGGGAGAACCCTCCCAAAATCCCTTTAGGGCTGCCAAGTTCTTGTTGCGTGCTATTTTGGCCTTGGGCGTGGCCCTAACCCAAAACAAAGCTAGCACTGTGGAGGCATAATGCATCATCAGTCAAGCTACTGGTTAGGCGTTGTTTTTGGCGTCATTGTGTTCGTGACGGTGTTTATTCGCCTGCGTAACTACGGCATGAAGGAACGCTACTGCACCTGGTGGATCGTTATTGCGGTTGGTTCAGTACTGTTTTCGGTGTTCCCCAACCTGCTGAACGGCTTGTCGCGGGCTCTGGGGGTGCTCTCCTCCATGAACCTGGCGTTTTTTGGTGCCGGGGTGGTGCTATTGCTGCTGTCGCTGCGGTTAAGCGTGGATTTATCTCACGACGACGCCGAACGCCGCCGTCTAGCTGAAGAAATCGCCTTGCTGCGCCAAGAAGTGGAGCAGCTAAAACAAGAACGCGACCAGCGCCCACCTACCAAGCTCAGCTAGCCGTCAAACAAAACTCAGCTAGCTAGAACCCGGGCGGCAATCTGCTCATACTGGCGTGCGCGCACCGGCCAACTCCACTGTTCAAGCAGCTCACGGCTGGCAGGAGCCTTAGGTGCGCGCAGCATAGCGGTGATGGCCTTAGTCATGGCCGCCACCGTGCGGGTGCTAGTGATGTTTACCGGTGCTCCTTGAGCCTCAAGCAGTTGGGCTCCAGGCACGGGGAAGGTAACTACCCGCCCACCTTCAGCGATAGCCTCCAGCAGGGTGGTTTGGAAGCCCTCAGACAAGACCGTGGGGTTTACTAGAGTGGCTCCAGCAATGGCTTGGCGTACCTGGGTTGGGGTGACGCGCCCGGGGATGTCGACGACGTCGTCGAGCTTAAGCTGAGCCGCTAAGTCACGGGCCGCCTGCAGTTGGGCGCCGTCACCAAGCATCTGGCCAGTTACCTGCTGGCCTGCGCCGCGCAGCTGAGCCAAGCAACGCAGGTAGGTTTCCCAACCTTTACCCTCCACCATACGACCAATAAACACCAGGTGGTTGGGGCGCTGTGGGCCGCTGTAGGAGGTTTCAGGCAGGTTAATAGCGTTATAGAACACCTGCGGGTCTTTGGCACCTAGACGACCAGCAAAATTAGCGGCAGCCTCAGAAACCCCCAAAACCTGGGCGGCCTGGGTGGTTACGTAGCGACCTAAACTCAGGTCTACAACCCGCGAACCGATAGCAATAATCGGGTTGGAGTTGTTAACAAAGTTGGAGCCGTGCTCGGTGTGGATATAGGGGATAGAAGCTTTTTGAGCGGCGCGGGCCCCCACAAAACTCATCGGGAAAAAGCGAGTGTGGGTGGAAACCACATCAATATGCTTGGCTTTAAGGAAGCGGCTAATAGCGGCGGCGCTGCCCAGAGCAGGGTAACTGATTACCTCAGCAATAGGTAGATATCCGATACCGGTAAGCACCTGCACTTTGCCGTCTTGGCGGATAGAGCGCTCAGAGTCTAAGGTCAGCACCCACACCTTATGGCCCAGCTGGGTGAGCTGATCAGCCAGGTTAAATGCGTGCATCTCTACGCCACCTAAACGCGGCGGGTAGGTGTTTAACACCATTGCGAAACGCATTACTTCTCCTTCGGGCGACGCAGCTGCATAGTGAGCCAAAAACAGATTACTGTGGTGGCCATTGCCCCCAGATAGGCTAGTGAGGCACCAAGCAACCCTAATGGCGGGATAGCTGCCACTACCAGCACGGTAATGACCACAGCGGCAGCAGCATAACCCCAGAATACAGCCCGTTGCAGGCGCATGGTGGTAAGCGCGTAATACAAAATCACGGCGGCAGCGTTTAAAGCCCCGCCCCCTACCAACACCACCAATTCCAGACGGTAGCCGGAAATGTCCTGGCCAAAGAACAGATTCAAGATGGGCACGCCAATAGTCACTGTAGCTAAAGCCACTATGGCGAAGGCCCCCACAGTTGCTAGCAGCCCCCGGCGCACAATGGCGTTAAAACCGCCCCAGTTATTTTCCACCCAGTAGGTGGCCATGCGCGTCAGTAGCGGCCTAAATACCAGCAGGGAAAGCATGTTAATGGCCACCGCCGGCATGTAGATGATGGCGAAGTAGCCCTGGGCGGTGAAATCCATGAAGTACTTGATGCCATAACGCGGGGCGTTAGACAGGTACATGGCTGTAAACGAGGCCAAAAACAGGGGTGCACACTCAATTAGTAGACGCTTAATGGCCCCCCAATTCCAGCTGGGGGTGATGCCAAAACTGGCGCGCGCGCCGGGGTAGAAGGCCACCACTAGCGCCACCACTGATACCGCCAGGGAAACTAGGGAGGCGATAAACAGCGAATCGGTGAGCACCACCAGCAGGCAGAAAACTGCCATGGTGGTGAAAATACGCCAAAATGAGGCACGCGCCCCTAAATCTAGGCGCCCTTCACGCTGAAACTCGCTGTAGAAAACATCCTCATAGGCGTCAAAAACCCGAAGCAAAGCAATCGCAATAACCAGCCCCACGCTGGTGCTCAGCCCGCTAGAAACCAGCGAGTAGATCACAATGCCGCCAATCATGGCGGCCACGGTAAGGATGCGGGTGGCCAGGTAGATGGGGAAACTGAACTCGCGGCGCACATCGGTGACGTGGAAAGTACGCACCTCATACATGCCCAGGGTCTGCCACTGCTGACCAATAGCAATGGCTAGTGAGAACACCCCACCTGCGGCCACACCGGCGCTATGGGTGACCACCGCCAGCATGATCACAATAGAAAATGAGCTGATCAGGCTGGAGGCGGTGTTCCAAAAATAGTCGCGGCTAAGCTGCGAAGCGCTCACTGGGGATCCCGGCTGTGGCTACCGTCTTCGTTAAAGTGCCAACCACCAAACTCTAGCCGGTAGGGGCGGTGACCCACACGCTGCTGGGGCGGGGGAGGAGTCATATAGTCACCGAAACCGCGCTTAAGCCAAGCATCATAGTTAGCCGGTAGTTTAATGGTCAGGTACTCAAAAGGCAGCTCAACTGTGTCTTTAAGCTCCGCTGCCGGCAGTGACCACTGCTGGGGGTTGCGGGTGGAGAAATCTGCCAACCAAGTCTTAGCCCCAGCCTGCTTTTCGTAGCTGCGGGCGGCGCGCTCCCAGTGCTTAATGAGCTTGGCTTGGCTTAGACGGGCAGTTTTAAGGCCTGCGTGTACTGTGCGCATAGCTAGTTGCACAGCCTTGTCTACGCCGCCGCTTAAACCGGTGGAGGCGGTGGCACTACCGCGCAGGTACAGGGCCCGTGACCATACCCAGGTGCGGGCGCATTGGGCTTTAAAAGCACGCTGGCTGGCTGGGCGCGCATCGAGCGGGAAAATATCCACCCCGATCGGCATTTCAAAGTCACGCCCGGCAGCTGCCTGCGAAATGAACTTGGTGCCTTTAAGCCCAAGTACGGCCACAGTGCTGGGGTAGTTGGCGTGGCTGTGGTGGCTGAGTAGCTCAAAGTCCTCACCCAGTAGGGCCGGAGCCTGGGCTAGTAGTTTTTCGTAGTCGGCGCGTGCCATGCACACGTCGGCGTCGTCGTCCCAAGGGATAAAGCCCTGGTGACGTACCGCGCCAATGGCAGTGCCCCCGTAGGCCGCGTAGTTTAGCCCCAGCTGTTTGCATACCCGGTCAAGCTCACCTAGAACATAGGTGGTGGCCAGTTGCACCTGGCGCAAACTGGCTAGGTCCAGGCCCTCATCTGGGTCAATAGCGCTGCTGACAGCGGCCCCAGCGCCGACGTCGGTTTGTCCCTGGCCCTGCCCGTTAGCTGCGGGGCTGGTAGCTGTAGCGGGCGAATCCTCTAAACCAATACCGCTCACCTGCGGGTAGGGCAGTAGATCCGTGTAGGGGCCAAAATCCACGATGCGCGGGATGTGACCGATACGCGCCTCGGGCGGGGGCAATTGCATATAGTCGCCGTAGCCGCGTCGCAGCCAGGCGTCATACTGGGCCGGCAGCTGCACGGTGATGTCCTCGAAGGGCACCCGCACTGTAGGTAGCAGCTCAGAGTTAGTGATAATCCAGTTTTCCGGGTCGCGCATAGTGAAGTCAGCCATGCGCGTGGTGGGGGTGTGCTCCCAGGCTCGTACAGCTTTTTCCCAACGGCGCTGCAAGGTTTGCGGTGAGAGTTTAGCGGCTTTAAGGGCCCAGTTAGCGCCGGTGGTGGCGGTATAGATGAGCTGCTTTTTAGTGCCGTTAACACCGGGCAGGAAAGGCTTAGCAGTGCCGTGCAGGAACAGCAGACGTCCCCACAGCCAAGAGGCCCTAGACATGCGCTTAAAAGCAACCGGATCGGCCGGAATATTGTCTACCGGCAGCACATCGATAAAGAAAGGCATCCGGTAGTCGCTGTCCACCGCAAAGTCAGGAATCAGCAGGGTGTCTTTAAGCACCATCTTGGTGAACATGAACGGGAAGTTAACTACTGTGCGCGTGTTGTGTAGCGCAAAGCGTTCATCTATAACCTGGGGGGCCAGGCTTAAGAAGCGTTCATAGTCACTGCGCCGCATAAGCACATCCACGTCGTCGTCCCAAGGGATAAAGCCCTGGTGACGCACCGCGCCAATGGCGGTGCCCCCATAGACGGCGTAAGGAATCTCCAGCTTGGTGCATACACGGTCAAACTCCGCCAAAATTTCTTTCAGCAGGGCGTGAATATTGTCTAGGAGCTGCTGGTCGCTCATAGGTTTCCTAACTTGCAGGTGGGCGATACAGCGATTCTAGCGGCTTTGGGTCTTGAAAGAAGTCAGCTCACGCCAGTTTTCGGTAGCCGCCAGTACGGTGCCAACCAAAATCACTACACACAGCACGATTTGGATAGGCGCAGGCACGATCGACTGCAAAAGGAAGGCAAACAGCACTGCCCAAGCCGAGTAGGAAATGTTAAGCGCCATGGCCCGCGCGGCCCCCAGCAGATCAATGGCCTTGTAATAGAACAGATAGGAGGCGGTGCCGGCAGCGGCGGCCAAAGCCACCAAGCCCATCGCGCCAGGGCTGGTCAAAGCCTGCCCAGTGCTGCTTAAAGCGCCACCTAACGGCACCACTAGCACCAGGTAGGTTAGCCCCGAGGTAGTTTCGCGGATCTGTAGGGCCGTCTCATTGTCAACGGCGTCGTCGCGCATACCCCAAGCTAAAATCACAGCTTCGCAGCCCCACCCGGCCACAGCCGCCAGGGCGCCCAGCACACCCCAAAGCGTGGAGCCAGAAACACTGGTGGAGGTGTAGCTGGTGGCAATAATGGCGCCAATAGCCACGGCCAGGGCAATAACCTGGCGCGGCCGCATGCGTTCTTTAAGCACCGCCACTGCCAGGGCCGTACCCAAAGCCGGGTAGAAGGTGGAGATGATGGCGGTGTAACCGGCGCCGATCTGGTCGATAGCCAGCAGGTAGCCGCTCATGCCGATAGGCCCACCCAGCAGTGCGGCCACCATAACTGCGCGGCCGCTGCGCGTGTGCACTGCCCGCCAAGTGTCCTTTAGGCGCCCGCGCATGGCCATAAAGATCAGCAGGATCAGGGCGCAAATAGCGTCGTGTAAAGCTGCTGAAACTAGGGAGGCGTGGGCGTCGGTGGCGAAGGGGTTAAGCGCCAACGCAAGAGCCAAAATGACAGTGTCTAGGCCCCACAGGGCACCTGAACCAATTCCGTAACGCATCGTTTGCTCCTACTTATTGCGTTCTTATTGCGCTGGTTTTAGTGGTTTGTGCTGGTTTGATCCGGCGTGGCGACGGCGTCGCTGGCGGCCTGCTCATAGGCGGCTAGTACCCAGTCAATGTTGTCGCTGGCGGCCTGGTAGTAGATGTAGAGCCACTGGCCGACGTCGTCGCCTTCAGCCTCCTTAACTAAAGACCACACGTACCAGCACCAACCAGCGAAAACCACGTAGGCGTAGAAGTGACGCTGCTGGGCGGCGGTGGGCTCAGCCTCAAGATAGGCGGCCAAGGCGGCGTCGGACTGCTCACGGCTCAAGCTGGCGCAAACCACCATGGTGCCAAAGTCGGCGGCCGGGTCTGACATGCCCGCATATTCCCAGTCGATTAGGTCGATTTCGTCGTTAGAAACCAGGAAGTTAAGCGGGAAGAAGTCATTGTGGCTGGGCACCAACTGGTAGCCATCGGCCTCAGTGAAACGCTTTAGGCGCATGATCTTGTCGCGCATAACCTGATAGTCGGGCACATCAATAGGCCCAAACTGACGCAAAATTGACTCATACTTTAGACCCTCGGTGACAAAGTCAAAGTGGCGCGACAGACGCATGTCACTGCTGTGCAGCGTGCGGGCCATATCCATAGCCCGGGTGAGCTGGGAGGGATCATTAACGTCCAGGTTGGCGGCGTCGGGAATGAAACGTGAAATCTTCCAGCCTTTAGCCGTGTCGCCGGTGATGAAGGTGTGGTCAATGCCCAGGTCGCGGGCCAAATTCAGGGCCTCAAACTCAGCTGCGCGATCCACAATCTTGTCAGTGCCCGCACCCGGGTGACGGTAGACGTACTCCTGGTCGCCCACCCTAAAGTGGCAAGACAGGTTAGTGATGCCCTGCTTAAGCGGGTAAAAATCGGTTACCTCGTCAACCTGGCAACCCAGCGTGGAGGTGATGTTGGTGAAAATATCAGAGTCAAGATTCTCCAGGAACAGCGGGTCAAAGGAGCGAATCTCATCTATCGAATCAAACTCTTTAATTACCCCCTCCGGGTAGGGGCGCATCACCATATTCAGTTCACGAATGTGGTCTAAGTAGATTGACTCCCACAGCTTGGGGGCAGTTTCAGGCAGGTGATAGACACTTTCCAAAATGCGGCGGAAAGTAGTTGAAAAAGCCCGGTCAAAGTAGACGTGGCCAAGCATGTACCAGGCGTTGGCGCCGCCTACGCTAGCGCCAGTAATACGTCCGCCAGCACCGGTAGTAATGCACCATTCAGCTGTGGGGCCCTGGGCATACTGGGCCGAGTAGTAGGCCTGGTAAACGTAGTCTTCAAAAGGATTGACCGTGAAGTAGTCATCAGATGAGCAAATGTAGGTGTTGGCCAGCTGCTCACGTACCAGCCACAGTGAGCCGTTGTTGTTACGGGTGGCATAGTCGGAGTTGACCACGATTTTGACCCCGTACTTAGCAGCCAGGTAGAAGAAATGCTCCTTCTTGTAGCCCACCACTACCGTGATGTCATTAATGCCGGCCTCATGCAGCTGCTCAATTTGGCGGTCAATTAGGGCCTGGCCGCGCACACGCAAGGTACCCTTGGGGCGCTCATAGGAGATAGGGGCAAAACGCTGGGATAGGCCCGCCGCCATAATGATGGCGTTATCCACCTTGTAGGGGGCTAGGGCTTGGCGACCGGCGTCAGTTAGGGTGCGCTCGCTGATGTAACCGGCGGCTTCGCATTGGCGCACGGTGGAGTTGACGCTGCCCAGGGAGATGCCGGTGAGCTGTTGCAGTTCGCGCTGGGTGAGGGCTTTATCTGCGTGCAGTAGGGCGCGTAAAACCTCAAACTGCAGCTGCGATAGTGTGGTGGGGCTGGAGGAACTCATAACAATCCGTTCACCGTGGCGTTACTAACTTGCGTGTTCGAATATATTCCTTTACGCAATAAATGTGAACATATTTGGCTGTAAAAGTGATGCGCTGTACAAAGTTGGCTTGCCCCAAGCCCACTTAGGGCCCGCTTAGAGACTAGTTAAAGTGCAGTTAAAGCCCGCTTAAGGCCCACTTAAAGCCCGTTTAAAGCCCAGGTAGAGACGAAATAGGCCCCGCCATTGGGGGTTAAGGGTCAAAAAGTGTGTCCGGAATCGCGGATTTTCACGGATTGACCTGTAGGTTTCCGGAAAGTAT
>ERZ772909.24-NODE-24-length-159690-cov-8.440705_pt1 | contig 159690 bp, 122 predicted proteins | sample MGYA00511137_ERZ772909 | MGnify/ENA primary metagenome ERZ772909 (study PRJEB29015, sample SAMEA2738095) | human oral metagenome | biome: human oral; feature: human-associated habitat; material: saliva | place: China | collected 2270 ... | reverse complement strand
TTATTCACTACAAATATAAGAACTTTGGAGCTTACACACTTTTTAGGACAGTATCGCGCAGCCTATTATATAAGGTATAAGTTCCTTAAAAGATTCTGGATCGTCTCTATTTAACGAGTACTTTCTTTGTGCTTACAACCTTGTTTCCTTCAGTTGTTTTCACAATATAAAGGCCTGCAACAGAAGGACATACAGAGCCTATATATTGTCCGCTAATAGAATAATAGCTATATCGGAGAGCCGCCCCATTAGACAGAACAGACGCAATGGCCGTTGCTGGTTTGAACTCAGAAGCACCAATATCAATGCTATTACCCACTATTCGGTCGTTGCCATAAATGTCTTTAGTATAGTTCTCAACGTTGATGGCCACACCTTTATCTATAAATTCGCTACCCGCTTGCAGTTCCCAACTGGCAAGAAGAATGTCTTTCATCTCCTTTTCATCAATAGTACTTCCTTCAAAAGTCGTTGGAGCTTTGAAATTTGATTTATCTACAGTAGTGCTACTGATGGTATTGATAACATCTTTCTGCTCTTCGCTTTTCGAAGAATAGTCGATATTAGCACTGGTTGCGGCTTTTCTTGACTTATTATTCTGGATCGTACAGTTTATTACCTTACCGCCATCGACAAAGATGCCTCCACCATGGAACGATGTACAGTTGTACACAATTCCTCCGACAAAAGTACCTTTGTTATATACACCACCACCGGCACCGCCTTTATCTTCGCCTACCAAAGTATAATCTGCAAAGCAATTGCCTACAACATTATTGATTGCTGTACCTAAATTGAAGATACCTCCGCCAAGGAGTGCACGACAATTAAATATTTTATTATTTCTCAATGTACCTGACGCTGAATAGATAGCACCACCATCACGAGCATAACAACCATCGAAATTGCAATCTACAACCGATCCCCCTACATTATAAACGGCTCCTCCTGCATCCAATGCAACACAGTCCAAAAAGTAACAATCTTTTATCTCGGTATTCACTGCATATATTGCGCCACCTTGTGCTTGAGAGTTTGGAGAGTGGCCATAAGTTCGCTTGAAGAAGCAATCAACTATTTTCGCCTTGCCTTTACCCTCCAAATAGATAGCAGCACCATTGGCATCCCTATTTCCTTCAGCCGTGAAGTAGCAAGAGTTTTCTACGAATTGGCAAGTTGTTATGGTTACATCGCCCACTGCATAGATTGCGCCACCTGAACATTGAACGTTATATACCATTGCGTTCGCACCCTTCAGGGTAAGTCCGTCAATTGTGATTGGAGCTGTCAATTCCTCCTTCTTGAATAAGATATGATTAGCATTATTTTTTGTTCCTGGTATAATGTTGTTTTCAACTTTCCACCCATAGCTAAAAGGATTTTCAGGGTTGGATTCTCTTACCCATTCATCAGCCACGTCGTCATCGGCACTCAAAATAGTCTCATGTACATATTCGTAGGCTTCGCCACCTTCTTTCTTCGCGCGCGCTTCCTTCGTTGTTTCTGTACCAGCAAACCCACCATAGAGCGAAACACCATCTTTTAGAGGAAAATGGCGTGAGTTTTTCTTTGAAGATTTAATGAGCTGTGTAGGCTTGTAGGTGCCTGCTGCAATCCAAATTTCATCCCCAGAAGTTGCCTTTGCCAAGGCATCATCTATACTTCCAAAGGCTTTTGTCCATGAAGAACCATCGCCTGTTCCCGTTGTTGTCACATAGAAAACTTTTGCTTGTAGCGGTGTTGCAGCAAGAAACAGACTAAGTCCAACCGCAAAGGAATAAAAATGTTTCATGTCTCAATATGTTTTAGTTAATAAAAAATAAAAAGAGAAGATCTCGTTTTTAGCTCAAAAGAGTCTGTCGAATATAAACTCAAAGAATTATAGGTATCTAAAAGTTGGGTATTTTCTGATTTCAGGTAACCATAAGGTATTAATATACATACAAATTAAAACAAAGATTATAATAATCTCGGAAACAAATTTACAGAAAATTTTCATATAACAAATAATTCCTACATTTTTTGAAGTTTTGAAAAGAAAACATTTATCAATGTTCATTCTAAAAAGCGGAGAAGTCAGAAGAGGTTCAGAAATTCATAGGCAAAAACAAACAATTATAACTGCAAATCATACGAACGATCTCATTGGTATAAAGCACAAGTCTGAATAAACAAAGTTTATTTTCTTGAAAAATATCTTTATTTTTGCGTTTATAAAAGTTCTAGACTTATACCTCTAAGTTAATCTTCTTACTACAATGAAAATACCCAATACTATCTCACATATCCGCGTACTCAACGACTCGTTTGAATTTCAAAGCAACGAAGAGCACCAACAAGGTGTTGCTAAAATGGCTGCTAAGTTTGCTGATACTTTTGGCATGAAGGAATACGGGGAACTCCTTGGACTCTTACACGACAAGGGAAAAGAACAAGAAAGCTTTCAACAACACATCAAGAAAGAAAGTGGCTTTCAACCCAACATCAAAGTAAACGGAAATTATCATCATGCCTATGTGGGAGCACTCCTACTAAAGAAACATTTCCCACAACTTACGCTATTCCTCACAAACTGCATCGCAGGGCATCATCGCGGTTTATATGACGCTGGCGATGAGAAAGAATTGCTCAAGAACCAGATTCCGCAGGATGTCACGGATGAGGTTCCACAAATAAATATAGAGCGGCTCAAAATGGAGCTAGAAGTTGCAGATTTACACCACCTCGAGCGAATGTTGTTTAGCTGCCTTGTTGATGCTGATTATTTGGACACGGAACATTTCATGCAGCCTGATCAAACACGCTTAAGAGGTGCAAAAGCATCTATGCCAGAACTACTCGAAAAACTACAATCATGGCTCGATACTCTGAAAAGAAAATCTGAAAACACTCCTGTCAATCATATCCGCAATTATGTGCAAGAACAATGCGTTAGTGCTGGCAATGCTGAAACGGGCGTATTCAGTTTGACCGTCCCTACAGGTGGAGGAAAAACACTATCTTCTGTACTCTGGGCCCTGCATCATGCTGTCCGTAACAATCTGCAACGAATCATTATCGCTATACCTTACACAAGTATTATTGTTCAAACAGCGCACGTCCTAAAAAACATTTTTGGAGAAGAAAATGTTTTGGAACACCATTCTAATATTGACTACAGCAACAATAAAGATTCAGAACTAACAAGCCGCTTACTGCTGGCAACAGAAAATTGGAACTATCCCATCATCGTTACAACCAACGTACAACTCTTTGAATCATTATTCAGCAATAGGCCCTCCGCGTGCAGAAAACTACACAACATAGCCAAGAGCGTACTGATTCTAGACGAGGTACAAACTTTGCCCATCGATTTTCTCCGCCCCATCGTTGACTCTCTCAAGACGCTCAATCGAATGTTTGGCACATCCATTCTTTTTACTACTGCCAGCCAACCCGTTTTAACAGGAGAGCTCGAAGGAGAAAATGCGCTCATCAAAATCAAAGGGTTCTCTCATATCAAAGAAATAGTCCCTTCGGATGCTAAACTTTATGACAAACTGCGCAGAGTAGATCTCAAAATTGACGATTCCGCGAAAGATTACGAGGAGATTGCAACGCAAATCACCCAACACAAACGAGTGCTCTGCATCGTTAATACGCGCAAAGATGCAAAAGAGATATTTGAACGCCTACCTAAAGAAGGTATTACGCTGCACCTTTCACGCATGATGTGCCCTCAGCACATCCGAGAAACAATTGAGCAAATAAAAGACGCTCTAAAAAATGAAGAAAACGAAATTATTCGTGTCGTTGCAACTCAGCTGATAGAAGCTGGCGTTGATATAGACTTCCCCATCGTTTTCCGCCAACAAGCAGGACTCGACTCTATCCTCCAAGCGGCTGGCCGCTGCAATCGGGAAGGAAAACTCAAACGTGGAATTACACATGTATTCAGTCTACAAAAAATCAGTAACTTACCGCGAGGTTTTATTTCTAGAACCAATAGTGCCCGTATGGCTTTAGCGAAAGACTCTGACTGGTTTTCTCCTGAAACTATGCAACAATACTTTCGCCAGCTCTACTCCCGCACACAAACATTTGATAGTAAAGACATAAAAAGCCTGCTCTACAACTTCTATTATATGCAGTTTGAAACAGCAGCAAAGGCATTCCAACTCATTGAGGACAATACCATTCCCATCATCATAAATTGGAAAGACAGTCTCAGCCTTATTGACGATGCTGAGAGGTTCACGCCAAGCTATTCACTCATGAAACAACTGGCACAATACACCGTCAGCGTTCGCCAACAAGATTTCAATAAACTGAAAGAAGCTGGAGCTATAGAAGAACTTTTCCAAAACATTTTTGTTGTTAGAGATAAACTGTTCTATGACGAAAAAGTAGGCCTTATCACCACAAACCACTGGATTGAAGAAATACTAATAAAATAAACAATATGGAATATCACGACAAAGAATTTTGTCTGGAAGTATGGGGACCACTTGCCTGCTTCACGCGCCCAGAACTGAAAGTAGAGCGCGTGAGCTACGATGTAATTACGCCCTCTGCTGCCAGAGCCATTTTCGAAGCTATCTTTTGGAAGCCTGCCATCCGTTGGCAAATCACTCGAATAGAAGTGCTCAACCCTATCAAATGGATCAACATTCGACGCAACGAAGTGGGGGCTGTCGCTTCTGCAAAGAAGAATGCCTCTCCTATCTTCATTGAAGAGAAAAGACAACAAAAGAACTCGCTGATGCTGAGAGATGTTCGATACCGACTCTATGCTAAATTAGTTTTTATTCCCAAGCAGAATAGAAAATATCTTGACACACGCAATCCCGAAATAGATAGAGAAGAAGCAGAACTTCTCCACAAAGATGAGAACCCTGGGAAATACAATGCTATGTTTGAAAGACGTGCAAGTAAGGGACAATGTTTTAACCAGCCGTATCTCGGCACTCGAGAGTGTGCAGCTTCCTTCCGCCTCGTTCTCCCAGAGTCGGAACAACTCACACCCCCTATTAATGAAACGAGAGACTTAGGACTGATGCTCTATGATATGGATTTCGAAAACAATCCAGAACATCCCGATGCTATGTTTTATCGTGCTCGCATGGAAAATGGCGTAATAAATGTTCCACTAAAAGATAGTGAGGAGGTACTAAAATGATTCTAAAAGCTTTATACGACTATTACCAACGAAAATCGGAAGAACTACCTGCTTTCGGCTGCGAACTAAAAGAAATAGGCTTTATTCTTGTTATTGACAAGGATGGCAATTTTCTACGCTTTGAAGACAGACGCATTGATAAAAAGAACGCATCGAGTTTTTTGGTAAAAAAACATGTTGGAAGAAGTAGTGCCCCAATTGCCAACCTTTTATATGACAATTGCTCCTATATCCTCGGATATTCAACAGAGGGAGATATCGACTCAAATGCAAAATATATAAGTGTCTTCAAAGCTAAAGTAGAAGAACTCTACACAAAGCTTCCTAATAATAGCGCAGTTTCTGCAATATGGAAGTTCTATCAAAAGAATCCTGCAGAAAATCTATTGAAAGTGCAAGCTGATCCATTATGGCCTGAAATAGAGAAAAATCTCAACAAGAAATATTCAACCTTTTCTTTTTTGTTAGAAGGAGAAACAACTATTGTGGCTGCTCAAAAAGACGTGATAAACGCTGATGAAGAAAAGGAGGGAAATGAAAAAGAACAGCTATGCCTAATTACAGGAAATCAAGGAAAGGCTGTAGATGTAACAACTGCAACTATGATTGCAGGTAGTCAAGCTACGGCTAAATTAGTTGCCTTTCAAGTAAACTCCGGCTATGACTCTTACGGGAAACAAAAAGGATTCAATGCTCCTATTTCTCAAAAGGCTGAATTTGCTTATACTACAGCATTAAACCACATACTATCAGCTAATTCTCGCAATAAATTCCTTGTTGGTAATCGCACTTACCTGTTTTGGGGTTCCTCAAATAGCAATGGTAATCAAGAAACAGAAAGCAGCATTTTTGCAATGTTTGGTTTTAATGATTCAGAGGAAGAAGATCCCAATGCACGCATTTACCAAATTCGAAAAGTATTCGAAGGAATCTATTCAGGAAGTATTAAGACCGATTTAGACGACCGTTTTTATATTGCTGGACTTGCTCCTAATGCTGCACGTATAGCCGTTGTCTATTGGGCTGAACTTCCGCTAAAAGAATTCGCTCATACCATTCTTCGACATTTTGAAGACATGGACATCGTTGATACACGAAAAGAGAAAAAGCCATACATGGGATTAAAATCTATACTGGCTACAGTAACCTTGGGAGGCAAATCGTCTGAAGCAACTCCTAACCTCCCAGATGCTGTAATCAAAAGTATCTTCCAAGGCCTCCCCTATCCTGATACTCTTTACCATAGCTGTCTTCGCAGAATTCGGGCAGAACAGTCTGTAAGCATCACACGAGCTGCAATTCTCAAGGCATACTTAAACCGAAAATACACAAATCAAAAACCTATACAAATTATGTTAGACAAAGAAAACACCAATCAAGGCTACTTGTGCGGCCGCTTGTTTGCAGTCATTGACAAACTACAAAATGATGCAAACCACATCCACTCCATCCGAGAGCGCTACATGAATGCTGCAAGCTCCACCCCCGCAACGGTTTTTGCAACCATTCTTAACCTATCGGCTATTCATGCAAACAACTTAAACAATGAAGGAAGTCGTATTTTCTATGACAAACTCAAGCAAGAAATCATCTCTAAGATAAACGCTGATGGTTTCCCCTCCCATCTCGACTTACAAGACCAAGGACGCTTCTTTGTGGGCTACTACCAGCAAATGCAGTCCTTCTTCTTAACAGAAACAAAACAAACTGAAGAATAAACCTAAAACAACTATACAACTATGTCAGAATTAAAAAACAGAATTGATTTCGTTTACATCTTTGATGTACAAGACGGCAACCCTAATGGTGACCCTGATGCAGGCAACTTACCGCGAGTAGATGCCGAAACAAGTCGTGGTATCGTAACGGACGTTTGTCTGAAACGAAAGGTGCGCAACTATGTTCAACTATCAAAGAACTGCACGCAAGGATATGATATTTTCATTAAAGAGAAAGCAGTTCTCAACACACTGATTGATGCTTCCCATGAAGATGAAACAGTTAAAGCAGCTGATGCAAAAAGCAAGACAGCAGCAGCTCGGGACGTGATGTGCAGCAAATACTACGACATTCGCACTTTTGGAGCCGTAATGTCTACAGGAAAAAATGCCGGACAAGTTCGTGGCCCTATCCAATTCACTTTTGCACGTTCCGTAGATCCCATTGTTCCAGCAGAACACTCCATTACAAGAATGGCCGTTGCTACAGAGAAAGAAGCTGAAAAGCAAAATGGCGATAACCGCACCATGGGTCGCAAAGCTACAATTCCCTATGGTCTCTATGTTTGTCATGGTTTCGTATCGGCCAGTTTGGCAAAACAAACAGGCTTCTCGGAAGAAGACTTCACACTCTTTATTGACGCGCTCAAGGGAATGTTCGATTGCGACCGCTCTGCCGCACGTGGTTTGATGAGCGCGCAGAAACTCATTCTCTTCCGCCACGATTCCATGTTAGGAAATGCTCCTGCTAACAAACTCTTCGATTTGGTCAAAGTGGAAAGAACCACGGACAATGTTCCCCGCTCCTTCTCTGACTACCAAGTAACGATAGATAAGACTCAACTCCCTGCAGGAGTTAGCGTTGAAGAAGTCATCTAAATATATGTACGCAGAAGACGATATGCTCATGTTGTCGGGGATACAGCACTTCAAGTTCTGTCCCCGACAATGGGCTTTAATCCATTTAGAACAACAATGGGAGGACAATCGTCTGACAACAGAAGGTAGCCTGATGCACCGAAATGTGGACGATCCGTTCTATCGGCAGAAATGCGGAGATAACATTTGCTTACGCTCTGTTCATATCGCCTCCAAAGAACTGGGACTATACGGAATAGCAGATGTAATCGAACTTCATCCTACATCCAATGAAACTAACAGCATACAACATCCCAAATATCCTGGACTATGGACGCCGTATCCTATCGAATATAAACACGGTAAACCTAAAAGGGACGAAACAGATGAGGTACAGCTAACAGCACAAGTGATGTGCCTGGAAGAAATGTACCAAATTCAACTACATAAAGCGTACTTCTTCTATGGAGCTATCAAACATCGACAGGAAATCGAAATAACAGAACATTTACGAACCATCGTAAGAGAGATAGCAGAAAAGATGCATCACATATTCAATAAGGAACTACTCCCCGCTATCAACCTTCAACACCATTGCCAGAATTGCTCACTCAAAAATAATTGTATGCCAAGTTCTGCTAAAGCTACAAAAGTTGCAACCTATCTCAATAAATATCTCTATGAGAAAACTCCTTAACACACTCTATATCACTACGCCAGAGGCCTACCTCAGCAAAGACAGCGAGAATGTTGTAGTATCTGTCAAGCAAGAAGAAGTTTTCAGAATTCCCATTATCAATATAGAGAGCATCGTCACTTTCGGCTATATGGGAGCTAGTCCTGGACTCATGAATCTCTGTGCTGAAAAAGGAGTCTCACTCACATTTCTTTCTCCAATAGGTCGCTTTATAGGACATTTTCAAGGTCCAACACGCGGCAATGTCCTGCTCCGAAAAGCACAATATCAAAATGCAGAAAACAAAGAATGGTCGCTACAAATCTCCCGATTGCTCATCGCGGCCAAAATACGAAACTATCGTAACATTGTGCAACGCTGCATACGTGACTATGGCTCATTTCCAGAGATTGAACAAATTTCAAAGACTCTCAACTTCAGGAAAAATGAAGCTCTACAAGCTGATAACAAAGACACACTAAGAGGCATAGAAGGTATTGCAGCAAACGAATACTTCTCCATCTTCCCCAATCTAATCACACAACAAAATACAGATTTCCCTTTTAACGGCCGAAATAGACGCCCTCCAAAAGATCCAGTTAACACCTTACTTTCTTTTGCATACACTCTTATCGCCAACGACATAAAAGCAGCTTTAGAAAGCGTAGGTCTTGACCCTTACGTCGGTTTCTTCCATGCGCTACGCCCTGGACGAGCAGCCTTAGCATTAGACTTAATGGAAGAACTCAGAGCCTATCTTGGTGATCGCTTCGTCCTATCTCTCATCAATCGCAAACAAATCACTCGGGCCGACTTCCTTCAACAAGGTGAGAATGGAATCCTACTTACCGACAAAGGACGCAAAGTGTTTCTTGCAGCATGGCAAAGTCGGAAACGAGAAACCATTATACATCCTTATCTAAATGAAAAAATAGAAATCGGTTTAATTCCCCATGCCCAAGCTATGCTCCTTGCACGATACATACGCCACGACATCGATAACTACCCCGTTTTCTTAATTCCCTAACACCATGAAACTTCTCATAACCTACGATGTTGAAACAATCACAAAAGAAGGACAGAAAAGACTCCGCCTTGTAGCAAAAGCTTGCAAAGACCACGGGCAACGCGTTCAAAATTCAGTTTTCGAATGTGACGTTGATGAATCCCAATTTGTACTTCTCAAACATAAACTCGAAAATATAATAGACAAGGAATCTGATAGCATCCGAATCTATCATCTAAAAAATAATTCACAACAAAGCACAATAATTATAGGTAAAATTACGTCTTATAACGTAGAAAGTCTCTTGATGATCTAAAATGCGAACCTTATGCTCCACATAAATCATCGCAGTTTCGCAGTCTCAGATTATCAACTACTTAACTTAAAGGAAAAGTCAGAAAGTTTATTCAAAGGAAATCTACACCAATACGTTCGCAAAACGTACCACATATTACCCTGACTTTCAGCCCTTTCCTTTTTATACAGTCGCACCCCGCCCGGGGTGCGTGGATTGAAACAGAGAAATGCAAACGAGACCAAACTCCAACAATCGTCGCACCCCGCCCGGGGTGCGTGGATTGAAACAAGCGCAAAAACAGGGAGCAAAGCACCAGAGGGGTCGCACCCCGCCCGGGGTGCGTGGATTGAAACTAATGTCGACATAAGAAGTAAAATCTATATTTAAGGTCGCACCCCGCCCGGGGTGCGTGGATTGAAACATCAATGTCAACAATTTTTCAATAGCGTAAGCGTTGTCGCACCCCGCCCGGGGTGCGTGGATTGAAACTATGCTTTCTGGTTTAGAGATGCAAAATAATAAAGTCGCACCCCGCCCGGGGTGCGTGGATTGAAACTCGCTCCAACTTTGGCTAAAGGTGATAGAAGAATGTCGCACCCCGCCCGGGGTGCGTGGATTGAAACTAATAGAGTATCCGAAAGGTCGGGAGAATCTAAAGTCGCACCCCGCCCGGGGTGCGTGGATTGAAACAAGAGCAAAAACAGGGAGCAAAGCTCCAGAGGGAGTCGCACCCCGCCCGGGGTGCGTGGATTGAAACCTTACCGGAAGCTATACAGAGTAAGATCTTTGCTGTCGCACCCCGCCCGGGGTGCGTGGATTGAAACTGGTAAAGAACAGTCTGAAGATTTGATTAAATCGTCGCACCCCGCCCGGGGTGCGTGGATTGAAACCGCTTTATAGTTTACTCCCTGCTCAAGTACAGCAGGTCGCACCCCGCCCGGGGTGCGTGGATTGAAACGATTTGTCGCGTAAAGCTTTGTTTACCGCACCCGTCGCACCCCGCCCGGGGTGCGTGGATTGAAACGTCTATGTCTGTGCTTGGTGAGCCTATGATTAAGTCGCACCCCGCCCGGGGTGCGTGGATTGAAACAGACACCTCGGTATAGAGCAAGACGCACAGGACGTCGCACCCCGCCCGGGGTGCGTGGATTGAAACTCAACCTTTTAAGAAACTTTTGCACATCAGAGCGGTCGCACCCCGCCCGGGGTGCGTGGATTGAAACACAGTTGCAAATACCAACTAATAAATATGAGTATGTCGCACCCCGCCCGGGGTGCGTGGATTGAAACCTTTAATACTTAACGTACCTAATCGCTCCATGGTCGCACCCCGCCCGGGGTGCGTGGATTGAAACACCAATAGCCGAATCAATATTAAAGGAGGAGACATCGTCGCACCCCGCCCGGGGTGCGTGGATTGAAACTATTTTTAGTCTTGGCAGTCATCGCCAACAACTTGTCGCACCCCGCCCGGGGTGCGTGGATTGAAACAGTTGGTAGTATGATGCCGTCTCTTCTTAATTTTGTCGCACCCCGCCCGGGGTGCGTGGATTGAAACACTTGGTGAAATCGTTGGCCGTGGCCTTGGTGCTGTCGCACCCCGCCCGGGGTGCGTGGATTGAAACGCGTCGATAGTTGCGCCCACCGGTGAAACCTCCGGCGTCGCACCCCGCCCGGGGTGCGTGGATTGAAACTCATTGATGCTACACCTTACAACCCATATACTGGGTCGCACCCCGCCCGGGGTGCGTGGATTGAAACTCGCGTAGCTAATATGATACCTCGTATTAAAGGCGTCGCACCCCGCCCGGGGTGCGTGGATTGAAACTATTTCTGGAAGTTCTCCTAATCCTAATAAGGAGTCGCACCCCGCCCGGGGTGCGTGGATTGAAACCTCTCTCCTCGTCGAATAGAAATAGACTTTTTCCAGTCGCACCCCGCCCGGGGTGCGTGGATTGAAACTGCACAAACTGAGTACTCTAAGGCTCAAACAAGTCGCACCCCGCCCGGGGTGCGTGGATTGAAACAAAGATAGATTACTTCCAAATGAACCCATTAGGGTCGCACCCCGCCCGGGGTGCGTGGATTGAAACCGTTTATTTGGTCTACAGTAGCAGTCACCGCTATGTCGCACCCCACCCGGGGTGCGTGGATTGAAACGCTTTTGTCTCTCGCTCTGATGTGCAAAAGTTGTCGCACCCCGCCCGGGGTGCGTGGATTGAAACATTACCTCTATTATGCTAAAAACATTGTAGACCCGTCGCACCCCACCCGGGGTGCGTGGATTGAAACATCATACCACAAAGATACAAAATAAAAACTATTTGTCGCACCCCACCCGGGGTGCGTGGATTGAAACGATTATGTCCCTATTGCTCGGCCTTAAGTGTGTGTCGCACCCCACCCGGGGTGCGTGGATTGAAACACCACTTTTCCCGCTTTGCTCACAGCTTATCCTCTGTCGCACCCCACCCGGGGTGCGTGGATTGAAACACAAACAATGAAGAGCCACAAGTGACAAGTGGTGTCGCACCCCGCCCGGGGTGCGTGGATTGAAACTTTGTCTCCTACAAAAATACTAATAAAGGCTTAGTCGCACCCCGCCTGGGGTGCGTGGATTGAAACAATTGCTCAATGACAACTGCAAACAGAATCAAGGGTCGCACCCCACCCGGGGTACGTGGATTGAAACCACGACGGGTCGATGTAGAGGACAAATTCGGAGGTCGCACCCCACCCGGGGTGCGTGGATTGAAACCGAGGTTGAACAGACACTACAGAGCCAGGAAAAGGGCGCATCTCGCGACAAAGATATTCTCCTATTCGATTTAATGGGGCTTTTCATTATCGGTATTAATAAGCACAATTTCCTCTTTTTCTCTTTATTAGCAATTTTTTACACAACGTTTTAGAAATAGCGTTAACTGCTTCACATTCTCAAATTCTCCTTTCTCAAATTCCATGTTAATTGAAAGGTCGTGTTATAAAAATTATACACCACAATACCTATTAAGACGTTTACAATAAAGTTTAAGCTAAGTTACTTTGACAACAACGCTGATCAAAGGAGAAGGAATTTTGTGTATGTGAGCAATAAGTTCAAGTTTATCATTCTTCTCAACTATGAGATGAAACTCAAGAATGGGAAAACAAAGAACGTAAACTTCATCACGACACAAAAATTGAACAAGAATAAGAGGTTTGAAGGGAACAGGTTTGACAGAATATAAAACTCAGCATGGCGGGGCTATCGACACCCTCATAAGGCTAAGCCTCCTCCGTTCCAAGCTATCACGTCTCTACCATGCTGAACTTTACTTTGCAAATGTAAAGAGAATATTCGATAAAAGTAAATTATAATCGTTGAACCTTATGGCAAAAGCAAACTACATTTACGATAATGATACCTTCTATCAGATGGTACAAGATAGTGCAGACAGACATTTCCATCCTTGCAGTTTTTTGTTTTATTTCGTATGTTTGCAATAGTTATCTAAAAGAAATAAAAAAACTCCCACGTTAAACCGCGGGAGCAAGAAATCTTCGGCTTATAGCCTTGTTGTGAAAAGTCTTTCACATCGTATCTGCCGCAAAGATACAGAATAATTTAAAATACAAACATAAAAACCTAAAAAATGGAACAAAAAACACTCGGACTTGATCTTGGTACCAACTCTATAGGCATTTCTCTACGCAATCCCGCTCTTGGAGAGAATCTCAAAGAGCAACTAGAATATTTCTCTTCAGACATCTTTGAAGCAGGTGTAGGAACGGACAAAAGCGGAGAATTCTCCTACGCAGCACAGCGCACGACATTTAGAAGTGCTCGCCGCCTCAAACTACATCGCCGCCGACGCCTGCAGGCCACGTTGCGCCTATTGATGGACCACAAGCTGTGTCCGCTTTCAGAAGATTCCTATAAACAATGGAGCGTTTATGATAAAACACAAAATCTGAAACGTGAATATCCTATTGGAGATGAAGGCTTCAATCGCTGGATAAAACTTGACTTCAATGCAGATGGTAAACCCGACTACACCAGTCCGTACCAATTGCGCTGCGAATTGGCTACCACGCAACTCGACTTCTCCTCTCCCGAAAACAAATTCAAACTCGGACGCGCACTCTATCATATTGCTCAACGGAGAGGTTTCAAGAGCAGCAAGGGGGAGACGATTGCTGAACAGGAGAAAAACGAGAAGTTCAGCGCTAATAGCGACGATCTCGAACAAGAAATGAAGAAATCGGAGATGAAGCGCTCAAAAGGTCTTCGAGAACTGCTTGAAACACAAGGTTTGAAGACTATCGGCCAAGCATTTGCCTACTTAGAATCGCAAGGTATGCGCATCCGCAACAATGAAGATATCCAAGCAACGCGCGATCTCTACGAAAAAGAGATTACATACATTTTTAACTTCCAGAAAGAACTCAGCATAGAGAGCGAACTCTACAAACGACTTGTCAGCACAAAGAAGGACGAAGGTACCATATTCTATAAGAACCCCTTGCGTTCTCAAAAGGGACTCGTTGGAAAATGTACTCTCGAGCCGAAGAAGGGACGTTGCCCCATCGGCCATCCCGAATTTGAGAAGTTCCGCGCGTGGGCGTTTATCAACAACATACGCTATCGCCGCACTATTGATAGCGAATGGCAAGAGCCCACAATAGAAATGAAAGAAAGACTCTATCGCGATGTCTTCACCGCCCGCGTCAAAGCAGATTTCCTCTTCTCTGAAATTCGTAAGTGGCTTGAAAAAGAACTTGAAGTCCAACTCCATTGGGACAACAATAAGAGCCTCCGCACCATCAACTATGCAGACAAACAGAATGTTGCAGGATGCCCCGTCACCGCTCGCCTCGTCAAACTCTTAGGTACCGATTGGGAAAGATTCCAACAAGAAGGGAGGAAAGAACACAAGACACACAGCAAACAACATCCCACAAAACACACGGTTTGCTACAGTGCCTTAGATATTTGGCACGTCTGTTTCCAAGCAGATGAGTTGGAAGATGTGCAAAGTTTTGCCAAAGATTCGCTCCAATGGGACGATGAGAAGTGCAAACTATTGCTACGCGTATGGACGAGTATTCCGCAAGGCTATGCCATGCTAAGTCTCAAAGCCATCCGCAACATCAATCGTATGCTGTGCCGCGGACTAAAATATAGTGATGCTGTAATGCTCGCGAAAGTGCCTGAGATTGCTGGCATGAACGAGAGCGATATTGACACACTCATCGAAACTTTCAGCAAAGACCTCAAAACAGAAGTTGATCGCACGAAAGACATTTATATCATCACAAACTCGCTCATCGCTGATTATAAATCACTCTCCTTTGAAGATCGATTTGCAGAACACGATACAAGCTATTGCTTGCAGGAGAGTGATAAAGAAGACATCGTTCAACATATCATCAAACATTTTGGAGAAGTCACTTGGGGACTCATGGACGCTGAAGAGCAGGAAACGTTAATGAACGAAGTGGAACAGCTCTATCAAAACTTTTTCAGCAAAACGAAGCGTAATTTCTATGATATCCCAACCTATGCTAGTACGCTCCGCGCGTTCCTTTGTGAAAAGTTCCCTCATGTTGACGAACAGGCATGGGCAAAGCTCTATCATCCCTCGCAGATTGCATCCTATCATCCAGAACGCGATAAGAACTGTCCCGATTCATGGCGTTTAGGTACACCAAACATTGGGGCCATTCGCAACCCAGTTGCTCTACGCACACTCAACATACTTCGCCGAAAAATCAACGCGTTGTTAGATGCCAATATGATTGATCCCCTGGAGACTCGCGTTGTGGTAGAGACAACACGAACTCTCAACGACGCCAATATGCGCTGGGCAATCGATCGCTTTCAGAAAAAACGCGAAGAACAAAACAAGACCATTCGTAGTATTCTTGAAAAAGAATACACAACACGCGCTATCAGCGAGACAGACATCAACACTGCTCGCTATATTCTCGAACAACGCGAAGAACATATCTATCAGACAGAAAAAACAGGAGAACTCCAACACGACTTCAGCTTCAACATCGACACGAAGCGCTATAAACTCTGGCTCGAACAAGGAGGTATTTGTTTCTACACAGGAAAAGTCATCAACCTCACCAATATCTTCAACGATAATGCTTTCGACATCGAACACACCCTACCACGCAGCAAATCGTTCGATAATTCAGATGCCAATCTCACCATTTGCGATGCACATTATAATAGGTACATCAAGAAGAACACACTCCCTGCACATCTGCCCAACTTCGAGCACGATCAAACAATCAACGGCACACTCTACACAGCTATTAAACCACGCTTGGAAATGTGGAGAAAGCGTGTTGAGCGACTCAAAGCAAATGTAGAGTTCTGGAAGAATCGTACACGCCGTGCACAAAACAAAGGCACCCGCGACAAATGCATTCGTCAGCGTCACCTCTGGCAAATGGAACTAAACTATTGGCAGGAAAAACTATCGCATTTCGAGATGGAAGAAATCAAAGAAGGTTTCCGCAATAGCCAGTTAGTGGATACCGGTATCATCACACGCCATGCAGCTCTCTTCCTCAAAAGCCTCTTCAAAAATGTGGAGGTACAGAAAGGAAGTGTCACAGCTGATTTCCGAAAAATACTGGGAATCCAGAGCGTTGATGAAGCAAAGAATCGCGACAAACACTCCCACCATGCTATTGATGCCACCATCCTAACAACTATACCTATTGCTGCTAAACGCGATCGTATGTTAGAAATCTTTCTTAGAATTAAAGAACTCAAGAAGATTCTTTGTTTCTCTAAGGACACAAATAAGCAGCAAGAGATTATAAGTCTCAACCAAAAATTACAATATGAAATAAATAGTTGTCATTTAGGTAACGACATCGCATCTCTTCCATCGTACATTGAAAACAATATTATCATTCGACATCTTCGCAAAGAACAGACACAACAAAACAGCCGTCGCACTATTCGTATCAGAGGAAAGAAAATTTATGTAACCGATCATCATGGAAACAAACATAAAAAGTGGAGTTCTGGTGACTCTATAAGAGGAGAACTTTCAGGTCAATCATTCTATGGTGCTATTACTCAATGGAAAAAAAAGACAAATCGTAACGAAACAACTAATCACAAGGAACAGAACATAATTGATCCAACCATCTATTATGTCATCCGAAAACCATTAGTTTTCAAAAACAATACCAGTGCTCCAGGCTTCTCTAGTTGGGAAGATCTTGAAAAACAGATTGTGAATAAAGCACTCATACCAATGATGAAAAGTCAGTTTTGCGAAGGAACTTCCTTTAAAGAAGCATGTGGACAGCCTATATATATGCTTAACAGAAAGGGAGAAAAAATAAATGTATTACGCCATATCAGATGCTACGTTCGTATTAAAAATCCTATTGCAGTAAAGAAGCACACCTTTCTATCAAGTAAGCCATATAAACAAAATGTTTATGCTGGTGTTGGAGGTTTATATGCAGCAGCAGAATACACAAATGGGAATAAAAGACAATTCGTCATATATTCTTTGAAAGATATTGCGCAAAACAAGAAAAAGAACAATGAAATAATTCCTAGCAAAATTCTTAATGGGACGAAAACACTAACACTTCAGCGGCTCTTACACGCTAAAGACTCAATTTTAATATATGAGGAATCTCCTGAAGAATTAAAGAAACTTTCAATGACAGAACTTTCAAAACGGCTGTATGTAATTAAAGGTTTTGAAGCTGCAAAAATACGTATTAAAGCAGTTAATCATCTTTACAATATAGACGAAATAGGAGAAACTATAACTGACTATCAAAATTTGCCTATCACAATCAGATTAAGTCTTAATAAACTCAAGTTCCTTCTTCATGGTTATGATTTTAAATTTACAACAAGTGGTTTAGAATTCTTAGATAAATGATCAAGAAAACGCTCTACTTTGGAAATCCTGCTTACCTCAACCTCCGCGACAGACAGCTTGTTCTCCGCCTGCCCGAGGTTGAGCAGGCTTCCAATCTCTCTGCCACCTTCAAGCAAAAAGCGGAAAGGACCATCCCGATTGAAGACATCGGCATCGTCGTATTAGATCATCAGCGCATCACCATCACACAAGGCCTATTGGCAAAACTTCTCGACAATGAATGCGCCGTCATCACCTGCGACGAACGGCGTATGCCTACAGGACTGCTTCTTCCTCTCACTGGCAACACACTACAAAGCGAACGCTTCCGCCAGCAAATTGAATCATCTCTCCCGCTCCGCAAACAATTATGGCAACAAACCATCCAGCAGAAAATCCTAAACCAAGCCGCTGTCCTGCAACGCTGTAGCCACTACGAAACACGATGTATGAGAGTTTGGAGCGAAGAAGTAAAGAGCGGCGACACGTCCAACTTAGAAGCCCGTGCTGCTGTCTACTATTGGCAACACTTCTTCCCCACTCATCCTCTTTTCGTTCGCGACAGAGAAGCAACAGATCCTAACCAACTTTTCAATTACGGCTACGCCATCCTGCGCGCAGTCATAGCCCGCGCTCTCGTAGTAAGTGGACTTCTCCCCACTCTCGGCCTTCACCACCACAACCGGTATAATGCCTACTGCTTGGCCGATGATATCATGGAACCTTACCGCCCCTTTGTCGATGAATTGGTATTTCAGTTAGTAGCTCAATACGATTTCTGGGCAGAAAACGCAATACTAACAACAGAACTCAAACGAGAGTTGCTCTCTATCCCAACGCTGGATGTCATCATCGGAGGTAAACGCAGCCCACTGATGGTGGCAGCTGGCATCACGACAGCCTCACTCGCCAAATGCTTTGCAGGAGAGCAACGCAAACTGATCTTTCCACAATTCGCATGAAACGCTTTAGTGAATATCGCATTATGTGGGTATTAGTATTCTTCGATCTCCCTACGCTGACAAAAGAAGAAAAGAAAGCATACACCGAATTCCGCAAAAATCTCCAGCGGGATGGCTTCATAATGTTCCAATTATCCATCTATGCCCGCCACTGCTCCAGCATTGAGAATGCAAAAGTTCACATCAAACGTGTCAAATCTTTCCTCCCCGAATCTGGAAATGTTGGCATTATGAGTATCACAGACAAACAGTTTGGAGCTATCGAAATTTTCCAAGGAGCACGCTACAAAGCTCCAAACGCTCCAGGACAGCAACTCGAATTATTCTAACAAAAAAGGTCTCACCCAAGTGGTGAGACCTTTTTTGCATCATTTTTCTTTTTCTGCAACTAACACTTATTTGATTATAAATCAAACTCTTGCAAGCATCCAGTTGTGAACGATAATGCAAAGATACGATTCTGAAAGCAATTCACAACATCAAGGTCGTATAAAAAAAATGGATTTATGTTGTGAACGATAATGCAAAGATACGATTCTGAAAGCAATTCACAACGTAGTAGCGTATGCGTCTTCTGATTTCTTAGTTGTGAACGATAATGCAAAGATACGATTCTGAAAGCAATTCACAACAGTATTCGTCATAATACTCTACGAGGGTCTGTTGTGAACGATAATGCAAAGATACGATTCTGAAAGCAATTCACAACATCTCTCTGCCTACTATTTGATAATACATAGTTGTGAACGATAATGCAAAGATACGATTCTGAAAGCAATTCACAACAGACAGTGCCGACCTTCCCTATATCGTGTAGTTGTGAACGATAATGCAAAGATACGATTCTGAAAGCAATTCACAACTTAACCCAGGACGGTATGCTCCAGCTCTTGGTTGTGAACGATAATGCAAAGATACGATTCTGAAAGCAATTCACAACGCATAAAAATTAGATTCTTCTTTTTCATCAGTTGTGAACGATAATGCAAAGATACGATTCTGAAAGCAATTCACAACCGTTTATGAAGTGTAAAGTAGCTTACGAAAGTTGTGAACGATAATGCAAAGATACGATTCTGAAAGCAATTCACAACAGCCTGGCGCGATACTATTGAAAATTTTATGTTGTGAACGATAATGCAAAGATACGATTCTGAAAGCAATTCACAACCTGAGCAACAGAATGAACATGATTATGAAGGTTGTGAACGATAATGCAAAGATACGATTCTGAAAGCAATTCACAACAGTGGTCAACCAGCTAACCCGACTTTTAGGGTTGTGAACGATAATGCAAAGATACGATTCTGAAAGCAATTCACAACCTCCGTTGGTAATATGCTTCCCTCCCTCCTGTTGTGAACGATAATGCAAAGATACGATTCTGAAAGCAATTCACAACTTTCGGTGTGGGTGGTGCGGAATCTTTGTTGTTGTGAACGATAATGCAAAGATACGATTCTGAAAGCAATTCACAACTAGGGTGTCGTACGAGCATCCTGTGTGTGGGTTGTGAACGATAATGCAAAGATACGATTCTGAAAGCAATTCACAACAGTACCTTTTTTGAAAGATTATCTAAAGAGTTGTGAACGATAATGCAAAGATACGATTCTGAAAGCAATTCACAACAATTCCTTTTCTCAAAGATTACCTAAAGAGGTTGTGAACGATAATGCAAAGATACGATTCTGAAAGCAATTCACAACGTAGGCGGTTGTCCGCGCCCCAATTGATGGTTGTGAACGATAATGCAAAGATACGATTCTGAAAGCAATTCACAACGTACGAGTAAAAGAAGCCATATCTAACTTGTTGTGAACGATAATGCAAAGATACGATTCTGAAAGCAATTCACAACAAAGCAGGACATTTGTATGTTAATTCTGTGTTGTGAACGATAATGCAAAGATACGATTCTGAAAGCAATTCACAACTGTGTGTTGCGTTGCTGATATTAATTTTGCGTTGTAAAAGATAATGCAAAGATACGATTCTGAAAGCAATTCACAACCTGCCCACTCTAAGAACTTCGGCTTTTCTGTTGTAAAAGATAATGCAAAGATGCGATTCTGAAAGCAATTCACAACCTCGAGGATGTTATCGACAAGATGCAGGACGTTGTAAAAGATAATGCAAAGATACGATTCTGAAAGCAATTCACAACGGCGACCGAAACGACTGCTTAAACTCCTAAGTTGTAAACGATAATGCAAAGATACGATTCTGAAAGCAATTCACAACAGTATCTCACGACAAAAGACGAGACCGATGGTTGTAAACGATAATGCAAAGATACGATTCTGAAAGCAATTCACAACGCGTATACAAGAGATACAAGCAGACAATCAAGAAAAGTTTGGTCATCGGAATGCTGAATGGAGTTTTAAAATTTTAGATTAACAATACCAAAAGATTCAAGAAGAGATTGTAAATTTGCGAAAACAAGAAAAAAACATTGATGCTGATACTCTTTTTAATAAAGTAGGCAAAAAGAAACTCATATAAATGAAACAAACGCTCGTACTTCAGATGTTCGTCGACTCTCTGGGAATATACTTCTTTTTAGTGATGATCAAGTTCACTCTCTTGCAGCCTTTCTTGTTAATTATGTTTATTTACAAAATGCGCGCACGAGAGCGCAAATATCGAATTTAGATAGTATTACGGATTAGCAAAATTTCGAGGTTGCGAACGATAACACAAAGATACGATTCTGAAGGCAATTCACAACCAAATCTTTTATGATCGTCATCGAAGGAAAGACAAAACCTACACTTACGATGAGATTTCCACAAATGGCTTAAAAATAAGACAGGCAGACTTGATATAATCACGACTGCCTGAATGTAGGGTCCAAACCTCTTACGAGGAATGATCCAGTGCAAAGATAATAACACTTCTTCAAAATCAAGTAATTATGAAGAAATTTATCGAAATTTTCAAAGAATCAAATCACTACAAGCATCTTTTAGGTGGTTTCGGGATCGGTCTGTGCTAAAGTTGTCCTAATTATGGTCTTTCTCCATACGCCCGATAATGCTAGAAAGTTGGTGTCGCATGAGTTCTCTCAGTTTCCTTTGCTCCTACTCTATGAGTTTTACGAAATCTTTTGCGCCCACTTATTTTTCAAAATAAATAGTATATTTGCATCGGTAAGAGTCAATAATTCGGTTCTTACATCTAAGGAAGGTGTCGGGGGCTTTTCGGGAGTACCCGACTTTTTTATTCTTTGTGATAGATGAGACTCATCCATGATGAATAGTACTATGCCCCATTCTAAACAACTGCATCTGGTATTCATTTTCAAGGTGATCGATGTAAGCCCTCAGAAGAAGCGTTCGGCATTCGGTCCATCATGGGATCACTTTTCTTTAGAAATGAGAGTATTTTGTTCGTAACTTGTTATGTTGCAAAATATTGTTATCTTTGCAGCGTGTGAATGTCGAAGATTCGGCGCGATAACTTCAAGCTTTCCTTTCACACTTTCAAAGGTGGCTTCGGTCACCTTTTTATTTTTTCTAATTCAGCCTTTATTATTTCATTCGTTTGCCTCGCCTCTCCAGAAAAGAAATCATAGCCTTGTCTTTGTATATTACATAGCACTACTCACTTATGTATGATGCAGCGTGCAAGCTCATACGCCAGCAGCAGACAGGAAGAAGAGGAAGCAAGGGAGGAAGAATAAAACACCGACATGTAAAAATCCGCATCGTTCTCTCTGCAAAGAGAGCAATAACTTTTCAAAACACAAAAAGTTATAAAGTAAAACAGAAACTTCATGTACATCCCTACGAGGATATAAAAAAAAGAAAAGCAATGATCCGTCGCCTTCCTCGTGTGTCTCGCGATAAACGCGGACGAAGGATAACTTGATACATTGCTTTAGGGCAAAAGTAGCAATAACTTTTCAAAACACAAAAAGTTACGAATAAAATTCTCTCTTTTCTAAAGCGCTAAACAATAATGCACACAAAGATACGATTCTGAAAACAATTCACAACTGAAGGTTAACCGCACCCTCGTACTGCAAATATACGGAAAAATCTGTGTAATCTTCTTTTTTTTGCAATTTTAATTGTCTTCACCAGAAAAAAAGTGAAAAAAACATATCATTAATTTCATCGTCCATAGCCTTATTGCGTTTGAGAACAGAATAAGGCTGTCAGCTGATAGCCTTATTCTGTCAGCCGACACCCTTATTGTAGCGGAGCTGATGATAAGGAAAGCTGAAGCGAAGAGGATTCATTCTCCTCCTCTGCTTTGTTTTCGTGCCGTCACGTTGTCACGTTGTCACACTTCCATTATAACAAACTGGAAACATGCATGTTGCGCGGGTGACAACAGCGTGACAACAAAATCAAAACACAAATCGTTGCCACACGTCTAAACTCCTGTTTATCAACCCATCAGCACCTCTGTGACAACGTGACAACAAAAAGAGAACAGTTTCGCTCGTGGAGGAAAAAGCGACAATATCCCATGCAGCATTCTGTGTCCTCTCCACGCTACACACATACAGCTCTAATGTAAATATATGGGGTGCAAAAGAGAAGAAAGATGGAACGGAAAGGAGAAGGATAAAGTTTTTTACGATTTTATTGCAGATTTTGTTAACTTTACTTGGCATAATAAAATATAGTATATATATTTGCCTATCCCAACTAAAGTTAACATCTATACAACTACTTAAATCATGCAAACAACACCGATGCTTTCGGCTCCGAAAGCAATAAAAAAGGCATTCCGCGACTACGCCGTCTTCAGTGGACGCTCGCGCCGGTCGGAATTCTGGTGGTTCGCACTATTCAACACGGTTGTGACCATGGGTTTGCAGTTTGCATTTTTCACGATTTCTGTTATCACGGGACTTGTTTGGGTAAAATTCCTTGTTTATCTCTATTCTTTGGCAACACTCATTCCGTCCTTCGCCGTCGCGGTGCGCCGCCTACATGACACGGGACGGAGCGGTGGTTGGACTGTCGGGCTTTTCTTCTCGGCACTTCCAATGATACCTACTCTCCCTTTGGCCGTATGGAATGGCTATATCTGGGCAGTAGTGATTCTCTCTCTTTGCGCTCTGATCTGCTTAGCTCTCAGCATCACCATCTTGGTGTTCTGCGCCAGCGATTCGAGTACATACAGCAACAAGTATGGGCCTTCGCCCAAATATATAGACTAATATCTACAAAAGTCAATCAACATTTAATTATTTCGGAGGAGCGCTACATTGCGAAATGTGGCCTCCTCTTTTTTTCTAAGAAATGGTACATATTAGGAAGGAACTGAAAGAGAGAAAAAACTGACAAAAGAGTATGAGATACTACTTTCGTCTGTGTCAAAATAGTTGGAGACATACGCTTCTGTAGGAATCCATGTGCTCCGTATCTAAAATTCTTTAATTCCTCAAAGCTACCGTTTTTTTGGTGTATTTTTGCGTAAGACTTAACGCACAAAAAATGTTTCACAGACTTTTTCTATATCTCCCCGCCCTTCTGCTGCTGCTCGCCAGTTGCAGCAGTGGCAAAAATCAGCACAATCATTCTGATCAGCAAAACCCTGCCGATACCGTGGTGGACGATGCGCTCCGTCAGCAGCTGGTGGACTACATCAAGCAGAAGCCACAAGCCGACCATTTGGGGCTTTATGTCTACGACCTCACGGCCGATAAGCCCGTTTTTGGCTATCGCGAACAAACCCCGATGCCACCGGCTTCGTGCATGAAACTCATCAGTGGCGTGGCGGCTATGCACCTGCTCACAGACAAATACTTCTACCGCACCACGCTCTACACGAAAGGACGCATCCTCAACGGCGTATTGCAAGGCGATGTAGTGCTACAAGGCAGTCTCGACCCGCAACTCTACGCTCCCGACCTCGCTATGTTCACCAACGCCCTGAAGCGTCGCGGCATCCAGGAGGTGGAGGGCAATGTCTTCTTCGCGCCCGTCCACGATGAAGTACCCACGCCTGAGCAACATTGGGGCCCTGGCGATGTAGTGCTCCCTCAGTACGGACTCTTCTACCAACCGCGCCCCACCATCTTGCGCGCCCTCCGCAACGCACTGCAGCGCGCCGGCATCAAAGTGGACGCCGCACGAGTGGGCATAGGCACAGTGCCCCATGGAGCGCGCCGAATCTTCCGCTTCAGCCGCCAAATGGGGCTCGTCCTCGGGCGGGCATGGCACAACAGTAGTAACACTCAGAGCAACGGCATTCTCTACACCATCGGCTTAGAGTCGGCGCCCAGTGCATCCGCAAATCCCGACCGCCACGACCTGCGCCAGCGTGGCGTGGACTATATACACCGCTTTGTGCGTGAGCAGCTCGACAGCACTGGAACAAATACCATCCACGACGCCTGCGGCCTCTGTTCCGAAAACCGCGTCACAGCCGAGCTCCTCGTTAAGACCCTGCGCTACGCTTACCACCATCCCGACATCTTCCGCATGATGCGCGCCCACCTCCCTATCTCGGGCACCAACGGCTCTTTCCGCCACATGATGGAACGAAGCACAGCGCGCGGTAAGATTCAGGCCAAAACTGGCACACTCACTCGCCCCTACGGCATCTCCACACTGTCGGGATTTTGCCGCGGTCGCAACGGCCATCTCTTGGCTTTCGCCATCCTCAACAGTCAGATGTCTATCCTCGATGCCCGCCCCATTCAGCAACGACTCTGTGAAATCATGATTCAGTAGGGAGAAGGGAAACAATGGAAGAAGCAGAAGGAAAAGCCCAAAGGCTTTGCCTAAAAATCCGCCCGCTCTGCCGATAGGCTTATTTGGCGTTTTTATCACAATATCGTATTTTTGCAGTCAAACCAATCATTATGTTCGAAATAGAAAAAATAGAGAACCGCGTGGAAAAGGCGGTGCTCGTTGCGCTCATCACCAAAACGCAGGACGAACGCCAAGCTAACGAATACCTCGACGAGCTGGCTTTTCTGGCCGAAACGGCTGGCGCGGAATGCGTCAAACGCTTCACGCAGAAGCTCGATGGGCCCAATTCCGTCACTTATGTGGGCAAAGGAAAGCTCGAAGAGATGCGCAGCTGGATCGAGTCCGAACTCGAAGCGGAGCGGGATGTAGATATGGTGGTCTTCGACGACGAACTCAGCGCGAAGCAGATCCGCAACATTGAGAACGAGCTGAAAGTGCGCGTCATCGACCGAACGCAACTCATCCTCGACATCTTCGCCATGCGCGCCCAGACGGCCAACGCCAAAACGCAGGTAGAGCTGGCTCAATACAAATATATGCTGCCGCGCTTGCAACGCATGTGGACCCACCTCGAACGTCAGGGTGGCGGTTCTGGCTCGGGCGGTGGAAAAGGGTCGGTAGGACTTCGCGGTCCGGGTGAGACGCAGCTCGAGATGGACCGCCGAATCATCCTCAACCGTATGGCACTGCTCAAAAGTCGCTTGGCGGAAATCGACAAACAAAAGCGCACGCAGCGTTCCAACCGCGGCCGCATGATTCGCGTGGCTTTAGTGGGCTATACGAACGTGGGAAAATCCACGCTCCTCAACCTCATGGCCAAGACGGAGGTGTTCGCCGAGAACAAACTCTTCGCCACGCTCGACACGACGGTTCGAAAGGTGGTTATCGACAATCTGCCGTTCCTCCTCTCCGACACCGTGGGCTTCATCCGCAAGATTCCCACCGACCTCGTTGATTCATTCAAATCCACCCTTGATGAGGTGCGCGAGGCCGACCTCCTGCTCCACGTTGTCGATATTTCGCACCCCGATTTCGAGGAGCAAATCGAGGTGGTCAATCGCACGCTGGCCGACTTGGGTTGTGCGGAGAAACCCGTCATTATCGTGTTCAACAAAGTAGACGCTTACACCTGGACGGAGAAGGAGGCTGACGACCTCACACCGGCAGGTAACGAGAACGTAAGCTTGGTGGAGCTTCAACAAACTTGGATGAATAAGATGGGCGAGAATTGTATTTTCATCTCCGCTCGAGAGCGCCTCAACATCGACGAACTCCGCGATTTGCTCTACAATCGTGTGCGTCAGCTCCACGTTCAGAAATATCCCTACAACGATTTTCTTTTCAATCAGTACGACAGCGACGGCCGTCCGCTCTGATTTATTCTCTCATATCCCTAAAAGCCGAGCCAGTTTGCAGCACCTTCTCTCGTTTCCGTGCTGCCGCGGCTCGGCCTTTTCCCACCCATTATGCAAGAACAACATTCTCGAACCCAACTCCTCTTAGGTCGTCCGGCCATCGATACGCTCGAAGGTAGCAGCGTGGCGGTTTTCGGCGTAGGCGGCGTAGGCGGCTACGTTGTGGAAGTACTCGCCCGCAGCGGCGTGGGTGAACTCGCTCTTTTCGACAACGACCGCGTGTGTCTCTCCAATCTGAACCGACAAATCGTGGCCCTTCATTCCACTGTGGGGCAATATAAAGTGGATGCGGCCGAGGCGCGTATCCACGACATCAACCCGCATTGCATTGTCCATAAATATCCCACTTTTTATCTTCCCTCAAATGCCGACGACTACGATTTGAGCCAATACGACTATGTGGTGGATTGCATCGACACGGTCACGGCAAAAATCGAACTCATCAAGCGTTGCCACCAGCTCCACGTGCCTATCATTTCAAGCATGGGAGCTGCCAACAAAATGGATGCAACGGCCTTTCGCGTGACGGATATTACCAAGACAACAATGGACCCTCTGGCGAAAGTTATACGCAAGAAACTTCGCACTCTGCGCATACCTCATCTCAAAGTGGTATATAGCGAGGAGCAGCCGCTCCGTCCGCTCACCGAGGAGATGCCTGCCGAAGCAATCCAAAGCGTTTCCGCCGCTGCTCAGGCTTCTGCCACCTCCTCCCCCAACCTCCCCGCCGGTGCTGATGTGTCCAACGGAGCGGGGCGGCGTTCCGTTCCCGCCAGCAACGCTTTCGTACCTGCTGCTGCGGGTCTCATCGCAGGCGGCGAAGTGGTGAAGGACCTCCTCCGCTTGGCCGACACCTATCGCATCGCGCCTGCCAACGCTGCCAACAGTCCTGCCGCCCAAGCTGCGGCCGAACGGGCCAAAGCCCACCGCGAACGTGTCAGCAAAATCCACAACAAAGGAGGATAAAAAAAGCTGCCTGCTTCTCCGACCAGTCTGACTAATCCGACCAGTCAGACCAGTCTGATCCGTCTGACCCGTCCGAATTGTCCGACAAGTCCAATTCTTCAAAGCACCAGCTATTCAATAGAAAGCCCCGAGCATTCAGCGAATGTTCGGGGCTAAAATTATGGAGTTGTCAGGGATTACTTGCAGCTGCCGCAAGTGGGCTTGATTTGCTTGAAGAAATCATTGCCCTTATCGTCGACAAGGATAAAGGCGGGGAAATCTTCCACGCGAATCTTCCACACAGCTTCCATACCGAGTTCGGGATATTCCACACACTCGATGCTCTTTATATTGTTATAGGAGAGGATAGCTGCTGGACCACCAATAGAACCGAGGTAGAAACCGCCGTGCTTCTTGCAGGCATCGGTCACCACTTGCGTGCGGTTGCCCTTGGCAATCATCACTTTTGAGCCGCCCATACTCTGGAAGAGGTCTACATAGGGGTCCATGCGGTTGGCAGTAGTCGGACCCATAGATCCGCAGGCCATACCCTTCGGCGTCTTTGCTGGACCAGCGTAGAGCACAGGGTGGTTCTTCAAATAATCAGGGATACCTTCACCGGCATCAATGCGAGCTTTGATCTTAGCGTGGGCAATGTCGCGCGCCACAATGATGGTGCCGCTCATGCTCAAGCGCGTGCTCACGGGGTACTTAGTGAGTTCCTTGAGCACTTCTTCCATCGGTTGGTCGAGGTCGATTTTCACACCGCCGCCTTCGCCTGCGTTGCGGAGTTCCTCCGGAATCCAACGCGTAGGATTATCGTCGAGTTTCTCAATCCAAATACCGTCCTTGTTGATCTTACACTTAATGTTACGGTCGGCCGAGCAACTCACGCCGATGCCTACAGGCAGACTTGCGCCGTGGCGGGGCAAACGAACCACACGAATATCGTGGGCAAAATATTTACCGCCAAACTGAGCACCAAGTCCTATCTTATAGGCCTCTTCGAGCAACTGTTTCTCCAGTTCGAGGTCGCGGAAAGCGCGGCCAGTCTCGTCGCCCGTAGTTGGGAGGTTATCGTAGTAGTGAGTAGAAGCCAGTTTCACGGTCATCAAGTTCTTCTCCGCACTCGTACCACCGATGGCGATACCGATATGGTAAGGCGGGCAGGCAGCCGTACCGAGGCTCTTCATCTTTTCAATGAGGAACGGAATGAGCGTAGGCTCGTTGAGAATGGCTTTCGTTTCCTGGAAGAGATACGTTTTATTGGCCGAACCGCCACCCTTCATCACGCAGAGGAATTTATACTCGTCGCCTTCCTCAGCTTCGATGTCTATTTGTGCAGGCAGGTTGCAGCGCGTGTTCACCTCCTCAAACATGGAGAGGGGCGCATTCTGTGAGTAGCGGAGATTCTCCTCCGTATAGGTTTTATAGACACCGCGTGCGATAGCCTCAGCATCGTCGAAATCAGTCCAAACGCGCTGTCCCTTTTCTCCGTGAACGATGGCCGTACCCGTATCTTGGCAGATGGGGAGCTGACCCTTCGCTGCAATTTCTGCATTGCGCAGGAACGTGAGTGCCACGTATTTGTCGTTGTCAGAAGCCTCCGGATCGCTCAGAATCTTGGCCACTTGGGCGTTGTGGGCGGGGCGGAGCAGGAAAGCCACATCGCGGAAAGCCTGATTGGTCATGCGCGTCAGAGCTTCGGGTGTTACTTTCAGGATTGTCTTACCTTCGAACTCGCTGGTGCTGACGCCTTCTTTCGTCAGCAGATAGTACTCCGTGTCGTCCTTGCCGAGCTGGAACATAGGAGCATACTTGAATTCCGGTGTTTGTGCCATAATGCTATGAGTTATTTAATGATTATGTTGCTGCGAAATTAAGTATTATAATTCAAATAGGAAAGATGGTGAGGAGAAAAGAGACAGAAACGCACAAGTGTACACACAGTAAAGACAATCCGGCAGAAACGACACATCTGTAAAGGCTTTTCCTTATTGTATTTCTGCTTCTCTGAAAATTTTGTATCTTCGCCACCATAATTCATTTAACAAATTACTAAACACCAACAATCTATGAGAAAATTGTTACTCTTGCTGCTTGTTTTGCTGGGCGTCAGCTCGCTGCAAGCGCAGGTTTTGCCGTCGTTCTCTACGGCCGACAATCCAGTTTGGTACCACGTTCAGTTTAAGACGGGTTCCAACTGCTTGGCAGACCAAGGGCGCGGCAACGCACTTAAAACTGCGACAAAAGCAAATGTCGATGCACAGAAATGGGCCTTTATCGGCACGAAGGACAACTTTGTGTTGCTTTCCAAGAAAGGCAACTACGTTAATTTCAATAGCTCAAACTTCACCACTTCCGCTACTGGTGTTGCGCTGAAGATGGTGGAGAGCACCAACGCTGCGGCTTCCGACTGCTGGGAGATACAGCGCAAGACATCGTCACAAAGTATGAACCAATGGGGCGGCACGTCGGCTGGCGTGAACCTCGGTGAGTGGACCGCCGGCGACAACAACAATCCCGTTCGTTTTGTGGCTACTGAGGCCAAACTGCCTGTGTTTAGCTCCGAAACATCCTCTACTTTCTATTTCGTGAAGTTCTGCCAAGGCGGTGGCTATTTGGCCGACCAGGGTGCAGGCCAGAGCGTGCAAATAGCAGCTGCCGACCCCATACCAGCGCAGAAATGGAAGCTCGTGGGCACTCAAAGCAATTTCCAACTCGTCAACGAGGCCGGACTCTACGCCTATGTGGACGGAACGGGCAATGCCGCACGCATCAAAACGCGCACCACGCCCGACGCCAACGGCTTCTCTCTGGTAACAACAGGTGTGGCTGCATTTAGCCCCAACTGGGAAATCCACGCCAACGGTATCAGTGGCAACAACGCTTTCAACCAATGGGGCGGTGCGCAACTGGGACATGAGATTGGTTTGTGGGCGGCTAACGATGTGAACAACCCCGTAGAATTTATCCTACCTAAGGACATGACCTACGCTGACTACAAGGTGGAGGGCATCGCGCCCGCATCTGTAAGCGGATTGTCTAAACTCACGCTTTGGTACACACAGCCCGCTACGCTCGGCGGAACATCGAACAACTGGATGGAATATTCCTTGCCCATCGGCAATGGACAGTTGGGCGCGAGCCTCTTCAATGGCGCTTACAAGGACGAAGTACAATTCAACGAGAAAACCCTCTGGAGTGGTTCGAGCACGGACAACGGTAGTTCCTACGGGGCATACCAGAACTTCGGCTCCCTCTTTGCCGAAGATTTGAGCGGAGATTTCGATTTCGGTTCAGATAAGAAAGTGAAAAACTATTATCGTGCGCTCGACTTGACCCGCGCCATTGGTTCAACACACTTCACCAATGCTGACGGCAGCAAGACTTATGACCGCACCTATCTTGCCAGCTTCCCCGACCGCGTTATTGCTGTGCGCTACGCTTGCAACAAACCGGGAAGCCTCTCCCTGCGCTTCACGCTCAAACCGGGCGTAAAAGCCAACCTCTCCTATGCCGACGGCGAAGGAACGTTTAGCGGCAAACTCACCACTGTAACGTTCAACGCTCGCATGAAGGTGGTGCCCGTTGGCGGTACGATGACCACGGATGCCAACGGTGTGGAGGTGCGCAATGCTGATGAGATTTGCGTGTATCTCGCTGCTGGCACTGATTTCGATGCTTACAAGACTACGTATATCAGCAACACCGCTGCTCTTCCCAGCACGATGAAAGAGCGCGTGGACGCTGCCGCACAGAAAGGTATGGCTGCCATCATGACGGATCATGTGGCCGACTATCGCAACTACTTCGACCGTGTGGATTTCTCCCTCGAAGGTTCGGAGAATGCTATACCTACCAACAAACTGGTGGATGCTTACTCAGCTGACAATACTGGCGTGAAGGGTTCTTCCCTCATGCTCGAACAGCTCTACTTTGCTTACGGCCGCTACCTCGAGATTGCTTCTTCACGCGGTGTGGATCTGCCCAGCAACTTGCAGGGTATTTGGAACAACACCAACACTCCACCTTGGGCTTCGGATATTCACTCCAATATCAACGTGCAGATGAACTACTGGCCGGCAGAACCTACCAACCTGAGCGAGATGCACCTGCCGTTCCTCAATTATATCACCAACATGGCCATGAATCACGGTCAGTGGCAGAAGTATGCCAAGGATGCCGGTCAAACGAAGGGTTGGACTTGCTATACTGAGAACAATATCTTCGGCGGTGTAGGTGGTTTCATGCACAATTATGTCATCGCCAACGCTTGGTATGCCACTCATCTCTGGCAGCACTATCGCTACACGCTCGACCGCGACTTCTTGCTCAGCGCCTTCCCCACAATGTGGAGTGCTTCACAATTCTGGATTGAACGCATGAAGCTGGCTGCCGATGGCACTTACGAATGCCCCAGTGAATACTCTCCCGAACAAGGTCCTACGGAAAATGCCGTAGCTCATGCGCAGCAACTCGTGGTTGAGCTCTTGCAGAACACCAAAGACGCTGCCGACATTCTGGGCAACGATGCTAATCTCTCCGCTGCTGATAAAGCAAAATTGGAAGACCGCTTGGAGAAGGCTGATAAAGGTCTCGCCATCGAAAAATATACCGGCAAATGGGGTTCTCCTCACCACGGCGTGAGCAACGGTCAAGACCTTCTGCGCGAATGGAAATATAGCTCCTACACGCGCGGCGAAGATGGCCACCGCCACCAGAGCCATCTGATGTGTCTCTATCCTTTCAATCAGGTGACACCTGGTAGCCCTTACTTCAAGGCTGCTGTCAACTCTCTGAAACTCCGTTCCGATGAATCAACAGGATGGTCTATGGGCTGGCGCATCAACCTCTGGGCGCGCGCTCAAGACGGCGACCACGCTCGCGTCATTCTCCACCGCGCTCTGCGTCACGCTACGTCGTTCGGCACAAACCAGTACGCTGGCGGTATCTACTACAATCTCTACGACGCACACGCTCCGTTCCAGATTGATGGTAACTTCGGTGCTTGTGCAGGTATTGCAGAGATGCTCATGCAGAGCGCAACGGACACCATCGTAGTGCTCCCCGCTCTCCCCTCTGTTTGGAAGGCTGGTCATATCAAGGGCCTCAAAGCCATCGGTAACTACACGGTCGACATTGCATGGAAGGCCGGCAAGGCCACTCGCATCACGGTGACGAATGTGAAAGGACAAGCCGGAACCGTGAAGTATCCCGGCATCGGTCAAGCCAACTGCTACATCGACGGCACGAAGCAGCCCGCTGGCACAAACAGCAACACCGCTGCCATCCCTGCTCGTCAGGGTGCCGTAGTAGTGTTCGACATCGACGGCAGCTACCAGCCTACGGGCGTCAGGCAAGTCACAGAAAATGCGCCGCTCTTCACGGTCGAAGGCCGCACGGTGACCCTCAAAGGTACTGACGTTGAAAGCGTGAGCGTTTACGACCTCCAAGGTCGCAAGTTTGTGCAGACCGCTAACCGCACATTCACTATTCCCGCCGCAGCAGGCAACACCGTTGTTCTCCAACTGGGCAACCATTCCTATAAGGTGGCTCTCTAACACGGCCCACCTCTCCACGCAAAGAGCGAACCCGCCCCGCAGCAGGTTCGCTCTTTTTCTATGACAAATGTCCACACGCCATTCCCCATTATGGTTGCTCCACAAAACACCATCAAGCAGTGCGTGGATATCCTTATTGCGTTTGAAAATACAATAAGGCTGTCAGCTGGCTTCCTTATTGTGTCAGCTGACAGCCTTATTCTGTCAACCAGCATCCTTATTGCGTTTGCAGCAATCATTGAAAAGGACGCTTTCTTTTCAAAACAAAAAATCCGCAACACCTGATATAGGCATTGCGGACAAGAACCTAAGAAGAAATTCTACTCCATCGTCAACACTGTTTTCCCTGAAGAACTGGAGGTAGCTATATGCTGCAAAGCATCATTCGCCTGCTCCAAAGTGAACACCTTATCTATGGTGGGGCGAAGACCCGTTGTCTCGATCAGCGCCGTAATTCTTTGGAGTTGTGCACCATTCGACTGGACAAATAGAAAGCTATAAGTAGCTCCTCGGCGCTTGGCCTTCCTGTCCAAACCTGCCCCCACGAGCGCGAACAGCCATTGTTTCCATTTGGGCAAGCCAAAGGCGCGTGCAAAACTGCCGTTGGGTAATCCCCGCAACGATACGATGTGGCCGCCCGTGCGGAGCAGTCCTATCTGCTTATCCAGTTCGCGCCCACCCACACTATCGAGCACATAATCCACACCTTTCAGCTCCACAGCATAGTTCTCCTTGCGATAGTCGAAATACTTGTCAGCACCAAGCGCCAAAACGCGTTCCCTACTGGCAGCATTACCACTGGTATAGACGATTAGTCCCATGGCTTTTGCCAAAGGTATGGCCATCGCTCCAAGGCCGCCAGAGCCACCCGAGATAAAAATTTCTTTCCCCGCCTCAACATGCATCAGCTCCAGAGCTTGATAGGCCGTGAGCGCAGTGAGAGGCACAGCCGCCGCCTCGGTAAAAGTCAGCCCTTGAGGCATTCGAGCCAGCGCATCGGCCGGCACAGCTACCCATTGGGCAAAAGCTCCGATATGCTCTATCGGCATACGGGCATAAACATTATCGCCAACAGTGAAGCCTTCCACCTTTTCGCCGACAGCTTCCACGACACCTGCCAACTCATTTCCCATGGTTAGAGGAAAATGATAAGGAGTCACCATTTTCACTTCCCCGCGGGTGATCAAATTGTCCAAAGGATTCACACCCGCCGCCTTGACGCACACGAGCACTTCATTAGGTTGTATTGAGGGCTTAGCAAGCTCCACGGTTTCGGTACGTAGGTTGTGCTTGTTATATTTGAATATCTGAATCGCTTTCATCGTTCTTCCATTTTACATTTATCTATCTGCTAAATAAAACGCTATTGCCTGACTCGCAAACAATTCGGCTTTCTGAAAAATTGCCCCATGTCCAGCTCCCTCGTATATGCTAAGTGTGGCATTGGGCAAACGCTCTGCCATGTCGTGGCTTCCTGTTGTGGGAATTGCCATAGAAACAAAAAGTCTCCCTACCGCACAAAGTTCGATATTTCCTTACAAACGATGCAACAAAGGGAAAAATATTTTCAGCGGTCTTAGCTACCGATGGCTCTATTTATCCGCACCGTGAATATCCTTATTGCGGTTGAAAATACAATAAGGCTGTCAGCTGGTTTCCTTATCGCGTCAGCTGACAGCCTTATTCTGTCAGCTGGCTTCCTTATTGTATTTTCGACGGCAATAAAAGGGCTGAAAAATCCGCGAAATCTCCCGCGCAAAGCTTAGTTTTTCCCCGCGATGGAGATAATGCGCTTCCAACAGAGGCGAGATATCCACCGTCAAACCGCTTACTGATGACCATATAGATGAAGGATTTGGGGCGTTCTTTTGGTGGAAAACAGAATTATGACGTATTTTTGCAAACAAACGATAAGAGCCTTGAACAACGAAAGGGGTTCGGAGCTTTATTTTTTAATCGGTAGTATTTCCTAAATACAATGAAACAGCTTTTTATCACCCTTCTACTCCTGACTTGCACGATGGCAAGCTGGAGCAAGACCTTCAAAACCATCAAAACGCCCAAGGTGACGGCTTGTGCAATCCCATTCAAAGAAAAAATCACTGTGCGAGAAGTGGTCTTGACAGATACGGCCACCACGCTTCATCTTTGCATCGAATCGCCCGCGGGAGATCCCTTCATTCTCAACAAGAGCAGTTATCTGAAAGATGAAAGCGGCCACCGATATCCCTTGCGCTCGGCCGAGGGGGGCATACTCGACCAACCGATTTCTTCTCCTAAAAATGGCCCGGCTCAATTCGCCCTACATTTTGCCCCCATGCCGCAACGTGTCGGTATGTTCGACTTCATAGGGGGAGACGACTTCTATTCGTTTATGCTCCTCGGCATCCACGACAAGAACACCCCTATCACAACGCCCAGGCTCGAAGCACTCACCGAGAGCCATCCCTATGTGCTGCCAACGGAGTGGTTCAAGAACGATTCCATCACCATTCGCGGTCGCATCATGGACTATGATGTCGCAAAATTTGGTTTCAACCACTTAGAATGTTACTACGAAAACATTTTTGAGAAGGAGCAGGGAATTCTCATGCTCAATATTGCGCCGGATGGGACTTTCGAAAAGAAATTCTCGGCGTGCTATCCCGTGAGAGAGGCTTTCTTCGCGGGCAATTCCAATATAGCGTTCAGCGAGATTCCTTTCTTTGCCCGCCCAGGTGAGACCATCGATGTGACAGTGCAGAAGAACGCGCGCGGACAATATGAGTGCCAGTACAACAACGGGAGTTGCAAAGATGCGGAACGATGGCTCAAAGCGAAACTCCCTTTCAATGGCATCATGAATACTCTGCGCTATTTCAACGGGCCGTTTAGCCAAGCGCAGCCCCTTGCGGAAACGCTCTGGAAGAACGCACTGACCCTGCTGGCTCTTACGAGCGAGCGCGACAAATTCACTCCGATGGAAGAGCAGTTGGCCTTGGCTGATTTGCAAGTGAGCTTTGCCAGCGCATTGATAGAATACGCCATGAACCGTGAGGATGATTTTTCAAAAAAAGCAGAAGCCAACGGACAGAAGGAACTCACTGGAGCGGACAGGGCCGAACTGGATGCGCTGAACGATCCCAGCAATTTCAAACTCTTATCGCGCATACCTTTCGACAATCCTTTGCTGACAGCCAGTAGCTACTTCCCCACTCTCATCAACCGCCTGCGCTTCGCCCCTCCCGTCTTCTCAGGGCAGTTTGCTTCCCTTGGAAAGATGGACAGCGTCAAGATAACGGCCGATATTCAGCAGAAAATTCTCAACAACAAGCGCGCGGCCCTGAAAAAACTAATGAGATGCAACGACAGCAACTTGATGCTGCAAATCTGCATCTACAAAGACATTCAGGAAAACTTCAAAGAGTGGCACAACAATGAGGCGCTCATCTCTGGAATACTTGCCGACACGAGCCTCACAGAACAAGAACGCTTGGCCGAGGCGGAAAGTCTGCCCGCGCTCAACAATATGCTATCGCCCTACTTGGAAGTTCTTTCCTCCCCCTTCATCCGCCAACAAGCCGACCTCTTTTGTTCGGCGGCCATGATGGAACAAGACATCGCTACGCCTCTCCCCGCCAACAATGCAGCGGCCGAAAGGATCCGCCAACTATCAGCGCGCTTCCCAGGGCGCTATCTCCTCATCGATTTCTGGGGAATGGGCTGCTCTCCCTGCCGTGCCGCTATCCAGAAGAGTAAGGATTTGCGCGCCAGCATTGCGCAACGCAAGGATGTGAAACTCATCTTCATCGCTGCAGAGAACACGCCGCAGGGCAGTGAGGCATATAGGAAATATGTGAAAGAATGGCTCGCCGACGAGGAGTGTATCTGCCTTTCGCCAGCAGAATACAACCAACTGTGCGAACTCTTCCGCTTCAACGCCATTCCGCACTACGAAACCATCACCCCTGAGGGCTACCGCGTCAGAGAAGACCTTAGCATCAACGGCTTCCACAATTTCGACGATGAGTTTGCGCGCCTCCAACAACAAGCCCAATCCGCTCAACCTGCCGCTATCGGTGTGCCAGCCGATGCCATAGAGGGAATGATTATCAACTTCAATGAGAAATAGGATAACTCAAAAAAAGACAACAAGAAAAGGCTTCACCCCGAACAGAGGTGAAGCCTTTTTGTGAGCGGTCTCTAAAGAGTCCGCTTAGAGAATAGAGGTCTCGCTTAGAAGCTTACGCGGAAGCCGAGCTGCATGTGCCAGCGGCTGAGGATATCGTTCTTTGTGAGACGTGGGTTGTTATACTGGTAAACCGGCGTATAGTTGCCATCAGCACCCTTCGTCATCTTAGAAACCATCAGCGGGCTTACGTTGTAGACATTGCTATACTGAGCGCCCCACTTCTTGTTGAGGCAGTTAGCGAAGTTCATGATGTCGAAGGTGAACTCAAAGTTGCAGATGTTCTTCCAGTAAATCTTCTGACCGAAGTGGAGATCAATCTGGTGTTCCCATTCAGTCATGTTAGAATTACGTTCGGCATACTGTCCGCGGTGGTTCTTAGCGTAGCTGTCGCCTTCGATCCATTTTTCAAAAGCTGCACGGTTTTGATCAGCATCCATAATGACCTTACCCTTTACAACCGTCTGCGTGAAGTTCATCAGCGCGAGTTCGTCCTTCGTTGGGATGTAGAGAAGGTTGTTACCCTTCTGTCCGTCGCCGTTGAAGTCTTCGCTCTCATTCATTGAGAGACTGTAGCGACCACCATTAGAGCCGTTGTAAACGATACCGATCTGCGTGCTGGTCCAGCCGTTGAGGTATTTCGGAGAAGTCCAGCCCACACGAACCATCACGCGGTGAGGAATGTCGAACTTAGAATAGCCAAGCTCACCCTTACCGTTGGTGTCGCGAGAATAGTTGTACTTCCAGTTAGAATAAGCAACAGAGCTTGTACCATCGTTCACACTCTTAGAGTGGCCAAAGGTGTAACTCGCTGCGAGGTCAAGGCCGAAGTTGAAAGTCTTTTCAAAGAGTGCGCTGAGGGCATAGCTGTAGCCGCGGTTCGTATTCTTCAGATTGATGATGCTGTAGTAGTCAGATTTTTCACTGTTGTAGTAAGGAGCAGCAGAGTTCTCTTTGCCAGGCACAGCATAGGTCTTTGCCACTTGATTGATGGCAAGGTTCTCGAAGAAGACGTTGTTCATCGTCTTGCTATAGATGGCCTCGAGCGTCATCTTCACGTCGCCGGGCAGCGTGTGTTCGAGGGCGAGGTTAGAGCGGAAAACCTGTGGATACTTAAACTTCTTGCTCACTACAGCAATGTCGGGTTTCTGGCTCGTAGCGCTAGAGTTAACCACATCAGTGAGAGCCTGCTGGTAGTTGTTCATACCAGGCACGCTCTTAGAGATAGTGGTAGATTTCATTTCTACACCATTACTATTGAAGGCGTTGCTGAGCCATACGAAAGGCACACGACCGGTGAAGATACCCGTACCGCCGCGCAGGAGCGTCTTGTGGTCGTCGGTGAGGTACCAGTTGAAGCCGAGACGCGGACTAACCATGAGTTTCGTGCTAGGAACGACACCTACCTGAGCATCCAGATTCTTGCTCTTGGCGTATTGGTTGAAAGTTTCGTTAGCTGTTGGTTTGTTGAAAACAGCGGGCAAATCGATACGCAAACCATAAGTCACATTGAAGTTGGAAGTAGCGTTCCATTTGTCTTGCGCATAGAAACCAAACTGGCCCGCCTTGATGGCTGGAGAATACTTCGTGTCACCGCCGGTGAGAGATGGGTCGGTGTACTTATAGTTGAATCTGTTGGGCTTATCGTTGAGGAAATCGTTCAAATTATCGAAAGTCCAAGAACCATTAGCAGCCTGAATGAAGAGGTTAGAAACCCTGTAGATTTCGTTGTGTGTACCGAAAGTCAGCGTATGGCTACCCAAGTACCAGCTGAGGTTGTCCTCCAACGTGTAGATGTTCTGGTCCAGTCCGTTGGCTGCAGAGCTATATTCTGTACCGATATTGAGGCCTATGCGAGTTGAATTGTCTGCACTGTACACGTTCTGAATCAATACCGTTGGACCTTGGTAGGGTGACTCGCGGTGGTCGCGCACGAAGCTTGCACTGGCGCGCAACTCATTGTAGAAGCTATCACTGATGCGGTTTGTCCATTCTGCAACAATGTCGTTGGTCTTGTTGTTATAACGGTAGCCCGAATTAGCGAAAAAATAGCTGGTAGCACCAACAGCATAGCCGTCTTTGTAGCTATTATTGTGCTGATAGCGCAGTGTGAGGTGGTTGGTCTCGTTGATATTCCAGTCGATGCGGCTCGTAATGCCGAGGCTGTGGCTCTCAACGTTGCGTGGGCCGAAACTATCACGAATGCCCGTCAGCGCATAGTAGCGATCCACTACCTGCTGTGCCACATCCGTTGAGATGTATTTCTCGCTATAGCCGGGGTAGATGTTGTTGGGATAACTCTTTCTCTTGTTTTCTACAGAAGCGAAGAAGAAGAGTTTGTTCTTGATGATCGGACCGCCGAGCGTTCCACCGAAGGTGCGCTCAAACTGGTCGGTGAGGGGCACCTTGGCATAGTCGCGCACAGCACTGTACTTGCCATACATGCTCTGGTTGTTGAAGTAGGAGTACGCACTTCCGTGGAAATCGTTCGTACCCGACTTTGTCACTACATTGATACCGCCACCCGTGAAGCCACCTTGGCGAACATCATAAGGAGCAATAACCACCTGGAGTTCCTGAACGGCATCCATGGAGATGGGGTTTGCACCCGTTTGTCCGCCGTTGGTACCATCGGCACTCAAACCAAACACGTCGTTGGCCACAACACCGTCGATCTGGAAACTGTTGTAGCGATTGTTAGAACCTACGAAGGAAATACCGCCACTCTTGGATGAAACGGCCATCGGCGTGTTCTTCACAATGCTTGCCACAGAACGATCAATCGTTGGGATGTTCTGCATTTTTTGCAGCGTGAAGTTCTCGCCTGCTCCCGTACGTGTCTTGCGATTGGCCACTACCGTTGCTTCGCCCAAGTCAGTAGATTTCGGTGACAATGAAGCATCGAGCGGGAACATATTGCCGAGCTCGAGATTGATGTTCTCAAACTTCTCTGCATTGTAACCCAGGTAGTGGATAGCTACGGTGTAAGGGCCGCCCGGACGCATACCCTGAATGGTATAACGGCCATTGGCGTTGGTCACTGCGCTGTAGGTCGTTCCAGAAGGAACGTGAGTGGCCTTTACCACTACTCCTGCAACTGGCTGGTTGGACTCATTCAGGATTTGACCGCCCAATGAGGACGTAGTCACCTGAGCCTGAACGCAAACTGCAACTGCAGGCGTCAAGGCTGCCAACAATACTCTTTGATAGTATTCCATAAGAAATAGAAAAGATTTAGAATGTCCTTTAAAACTTAGAGGGGAAAGGAATTAAGCCTCTCTTGCAGCGGGTTGCTCGAACCTGCCACTTTTCCACGCCGCGAAGTTACACGTTTTTGTAAGAAATTAAATTCTTTTTGGGCTTTTAACAGAGAAAAAGAGAATAAAGATGCTATTCTTACCCATCAGACAAGTCGGAAACTTACAAATTGTCTGATGCAGTTTGCAGTTTTAAGGGTTTTTTCACTCTTCTGTGACTTTTTGCGCATCCTGCCATTCGATGATGCCGCCTTGGAGGTTGACAACGGTGAACTTTGCTTTGTTCAGGATTTCAGCACCGCGCATACTGCGTTTGCCCGAACGGCAATAGATGCCCACGATGCGTTTGCGCGAGAGAGCCGCTTGTGCTTTTTCGAGAAAGTCGGGTTGCTGCACATCGATATTCGTAGCGCCTGGAATGTGGCCTTGAGCAAACTCTTCAGCCGTGCGAACATCCAAAAGCTGAATATTGCCAGTTTGCAGCAGTTTTTCAAACTCATTGGCATTCACGCTCTTGATACCTGGAACGGATACGCTGCAAGATGCGAGAGAGAGGAGCAGCCCTGTGGCTGCAAGGAGGATTTTCATAAATAACTACCGTTTTTTTGCGCCACCTATCAGCCTTGCCAATGGTGCGCGTGGATTTATCGAAGCAAAGATACGGGCTTTTCCTAAATGTTGCCAACTTTCGAGGAAGAAAAGCCAAGGAAACGGCTCTTCTTTCTGAAAAACCAGCTCATATACTCTTGCTAATCAACCCCTTAAACCACTCCGTAAATACAATAAGGATGTCAGCCGACACAATAAGGCTATCAGCTGACACAATAAGGAAGCCAGCCGACAGCCTTATTGCATTTTTTTGCCCTGTTGGACCAGTCGGACGGGTCGGGCCAGGTCGGAGTTGTCGGACCAGTCCGATTTTCAAGTAAGCGGCCTCTGAGCTGCCTCTCTTTTATTGAATAAAAGAAAAAAATCATACTTTTGATGTTACAAAACCGAAAGTCCTGCGTTAGCACAATGTAAACCAACCACTCGAATGGCTCAGAAGTTCCCAAATAGCGACGGCTCAAAAGAGGAAGTACTCCTCCCAGCATTTCAGCGCCTCCGGCGAGGGCTGCGACGCTTGGCCTCCTCCATGGTGGGGGAGAGCGTGGCCGAAGATGCTTTGCAGGATGCTTTCGTCCGCCTCTGGACACGCCGCACAACGTTGCGTTCCGAAGAGGAGGCCGGCCGACTGCTCACCACGACGGTGAAACATCTCAGCATCGACCACCTACGCCAGCAGCAGCGGGAAGCCAGTGTGAGTCTGGCCGAGGCCGACGGAGCTGAAGAGGACGCACCCGATGTGGAAAGCCGCTTCCAAGCTGTGGAACGCATCGTGGCCTCCGAACTCTCCCCACTCCAGCGCGACATTCTTCGCCGCCACGATTATGAAGGCCAGGACTACGACGCCATTGCCCAGAGCTTGCAGATGCAACCGGCAGCCGTCAGGATGCAACTCTCACGCGCTCGACGCACCATTCGAGAAATTTACAGAAGAGATTATGAAGATGAATAGTAAAAACTTGGACGAACTCATCAACCGCTATTTCGACGCGGAAACAACGGTTGAGGAAGAGCGCGAACTGCAACGGCTCATCACTGGCCCTTACGCTGCCGATGCGCGCTATGATGAGGTGCGCGCCGTGATGGGCTTCACCGCCGTGGGGCGTAAGCTGCACCGCAAGTCGCACCGCTCCATCCGTTGGTGGCAGGCAGCCGCAGCCGCCGTGGTGGTGCTCATGCTCGGAGGTGTCTATACCATTCAGCAGGCTCACCCAGACGATGTTTGCATCGCCTATGTCAATGGGCGCAAGGTGACGAACCCCGACGAGGTGGTCAAACTGATGCAAAAAGAGATGCAGGCCGTGAGCAGCCCCACAGATGCGCCCACGCCGGAGAGCCAACTCAAGGATATGTTTAACACGCTAAACCAATAAAGTCATGCAACGCATTCTGATGATTCTTATAGCTCTAATGAGCGTGGTGCTTCCCGCCCAGGCCCAAGCAGGACTGAATATTGCCTCCATCTTTGAAGGTAGCTACTCCACCCGTCAAGATGCCACTTCGGTGCAGTTCTCGGGCAGTAGACTCAAGGCTTTCAATCTGAGCCTCTCGCGCAGCCTTTCGCTCACTCCCTCAGCGGCCGACACCCGACAAATAGAAGCTGCTGTGCTTCGCGATGCGGCGCATGCTGTATCCAAAGAAGAGGTGAGGAAGAGTGGTCATGTCTACTACGGTTTCTACAAACTCTCATCCGTGGGTGCTGAAAACCGCTATATCTTCTATCGGAACAACTCCTACCAACCGGGCTCTGACGGACGTCTCACCCTCATCTATTTGCAGGGACGAGCCACGGCGGCCGAACTCAAACGGATGTTTGGTAAATAAAACAAAGAAAAATAACAATAAAACCTTACGAATATGAAACTCAAAGCTTTCCTTGCCCTGACACTCATGGGCACACTGTCTGCAACAGCACAAGTGACAACCGACACAGTGACCACCGTGGAAAACGCACGCCGCGTGGTGGTGACGGAGCGGGACTCAGTGGTCAACATCGACATCTTTGGCAACGGCACAGACCCCACGTTCCGCTACTCCTACTCTAAATCGGTAGGGAAAAACTCCGAATCGGTGGTCCGTCAAAGCGCGGACGACTGGGACTTTAACATCCTCTTTGGCAAGAAGAAAAAGGAACAGGAAAAGTCCAACAAATGGCAAAAGGAATTAGGCATCTTTGGCCTGGCAATGGGCTGGGTGGCCACTCCGGGAATGCCCGATGGACTCAAAGCTAAGATGAGCAAATCTGCCGAGTTCTACCTCGACATTCTCAACGTGAACTTCCAGCGTCGCCACCATGCATTGGCCATTCACACAGGTTTCTATACCGCTTCCTTGCGCCACGAAGGCAAGCAGCTGCGCTACGGCAAGAATGCCTCTCATGGCCTCGCCCCCGAAGCCTATCCCGCGGGTTCGGATCCTAAATATTCTCGCCTCTTCCTCACGACCAACTATCTGGGTTTCAGCTATCGCTATACGTTCCGCCACGAATGGTTTGTAGGTCTGCGCACCAACCTCCACTATGCTTGGAGAGCCAAGGTTAGCTCCGAATATTCGCTCAATGGGCGCGACTTTATGGAGAAAATGAAGAACATTCGCACCAATCGCGTCTCGGCCGACATCATCGGACAAGTGGGTAAAGACTATGTGGGCCTCTATGTAAAGTATAATCCCTGCCGCATCCTCCAAGATGCCACCGGCTCTGACGACTCTCGCCGCATAGCCATTGGTTTCACCCTCGGTTTCTGATGGTCAGCAACTACCATAAAATCAAACAATAAATACACTCATTTTTCAAAAGGCCTCGCCCCTACCTCAGCGGCGAAGCCTTTTTCGTTACATTCTTCTATAAATTTTGCTGATGTGTCCTCAAAAAAACTCCGCAAACCTTATTGTTTAGATCTTGCGAATAGAAGCAATCTGGTCTTTCTAAGTGGGTCAGGCAGCAAGAATAAAAAAATTGGAGAAGGCAGTGAAGCCTTCCCCAATATCAATTGCTTTTATCATAAATCCCATAATGGGAAATGATTGCAGAAAAGAGATATTTCTCTGATTAGTCTTCCCAGAGAGAATTTTGTTTGTCCCAGATATTTGAGCCACTATTTTCTTCTAACGGACCTTGCTTTCTAGAATCAATCTCTTCGCCAGAATTGTAACCTCCTCCTACACCAGGACTAGCTGTAATCATCAAGCTCTCAGCAGACCAGGTAATAGAAGTTATTTTAGGTGCTGTATATTGTTTTTTATTCATTGTCTTCTGCGACTTTATTTGATTATTACTTTCGCACCATTGAGGATGTAGAGACCAGCCTGCTGCGGCTTGCTGATGCGCTGACCTTGCAGATTGTAGTAAACATCAGCAGCGCGATTGGAACTGCCTGTATCAATGCTTTCGATACTCTCAATTCCTGTTGTGGTATCGTCAAAATCGAACACAACTCGTGTGCCAGCGGGCAGAGCGCTGAACTTCATATACGCCTTGTGGATGGGGAAGTTGCTGATAGTGTTCTCTGCTTTGCGGAAGGTACCGCCCTGCATCACATAAATGGGATCGGTAGTTGTGGCTGTGAGAGAGGTAATGGGGTTTACTGTCACACCAGTCATAACGTTGTTTGTGACATGGTAGACTTGCTGATCTTGTTCACCAATCGTGTAGTAGAAGTCAGCATCTGTAGCTTCCTTATCAAGAACCTTGAGAAGTACGCCCGTATAAGCAGGAACGTAAGAATAAGAACCTGTGTAACCATCGTTTTTATCAACACTCGTCATTCGAACGTGCTTGGTGGCTGTACCATAGTCGCCTTTTCCATCCAAAATCTTAGTGCTGGCTACGAAAGCTGCTATCTCTGAACGGTGATTCTCATTGTAGTAGTCGCTAAAGTCTACATCGAACTCACGAGCGAAAGTACCGTACTTCTTGCTAATTTTTACATCCTTGATTTTGAACTCAAGCTGTGAGGTGAAGTCGTAAGGACTTGTTTCGTCTTTATCGGTTTCTTTCTTATAGATAGTCTTAGCCCATTTTGCTTTGTATTTGTTGAGCGCCGTTTTCTTTACATAGATCTTCGTCGCCTTAGCGAACTCGCTGTAGTTTGTATTTGTTTGGTCGAGATCGAAGCGAGTAGTGCTCAACATTTGATTCGTGGGGTTGCTTTCAATGAAGAATACGCTCTTGATGATACTTGTATTGTTTGCGCGATTAGTGATGAAAGCTTGAGCACCAATGTATTCCACATCTTTCTTTACTACCACTTCCTTTATGCCAGAGGTGACGTGCTGGAAAGCATAGTCGCCAATCATGCTCACTTTGTAGTTTTTGCCGTCATGGGGAATTTCCGTTGGCAGAACAAAGGTCTCGTCAGTGCGCTTTGTATTAAGCATATTTACAGCATTATCTGACACCGCGATGTATTCTTCCGTGTCAACCTCAAAAGAAGGTTTGATGGATTTAAACTTCTGGTAGAATGGATCGCTATTGTAGTCATTTAGTTTTTCCTTTCGCACCTGAATATTGATGTTTTGGAACATGTTATGACTCGTCTGTGTTCCATCATCGAACGACATCTTATTCTCTTCTTTATTGATGCTGTCCGCCTTGATTTTTTCATCGCAGAGGAATGTGATTGTTTTAAGATTAGTGCAAAGACCGAAAGCACGTTCACCGATGGAGGTAACCAAATTAGGGATGGTTACATTCTTCAGGTTCTTGCAGTCGTAGAAAGCATATTTCCCGATAGAGGTGATTGACGGAGGTAGCAGAGTGAAGCGGTCGTTTGCTTTTCCTGGAGGGAAAATCATCAATGTCTTTTTGTTCTGCGATAGGAGATAACCATCAACACTGGAGTAGACGGAATTTTTCTTGCTCACGTTGATAGCTTTGAGGTTGGAGCAGTTTTTGAAAGCCTCAGGGCTGATGTCGGTAGTGGCTTCTGAAATGTTGACAGTGTCCAATGCAGCACAGTTGCGGAAAGCTTCGCGCTCGATTTTCTGTACATTTTTAGGCACTATGAAATTCTTCAGACCGCAGTCGGCAAATGCACCGCTACCGATGGTCCGAATCTCGGCGTCGTCAGCAAACGTTGCCGTCGCCATTTTCTCGCAACCGCTGAAAGCGTTGCTATTGATAGTGGTTACTGTTTTGGGAAACTCGAATTTTTCTAGTTCCTTCAAGTTAGCAAAAGCATTGTGGCCGATGGTCTTCAACGGGCAACTGCCTTGGATGTTGAAAGCCTTCAGTTTCGTATTGACATTAAATGCGTTATCGGAAATCTCCTCCAGCTGTGAGCCGTTGGGGACATTGATAGTTTCCAGATTCCAGCATCCAGGGAAAACATTACCAATTTTTTTGAGAGATGTGGGAAAGGTTACGGTAGTTAATTTCGGACACTCAAGGAAGGCTAAAGAACCGAGTTCTGTAATCTTCGAGGGCTCTTCAAATGTTACGGTCTTGAGTTCTCGGGCACCGGCGAAAGCTTCCGGACCGAAAGATTCTACATTTTTCGGAATAACCATTGAGGTGATGTTTTGTGCCGCCAGGAAACATCTCCGAGCCATCTTCTTTACCGAGGCTGGGATTGCGTAGGTTTCGCCAGCCTTATTAGGCGGATAGAGATAGAGGATGTCCTTCGCAGGTTTGGAATAGACTATACCGTCTTCAGCTACGAAGTCGGTATTTTCATTCGGAACAATATATTCTTTAACTTTTGTACAAGATCCGAAGCACCCCTCAGCCATACCCATCTTTGTGGTAGGATTGTAGGTTTTGATACCCTTTGGAAGGGTGATTTTTGTGAGTTTCGCTGCATTAGAAATTGAAGACACATTCAGTTTTCTCACATTGTTTAGGTCAATCTCCTCCAGTATGGATGGCAGCAAAAAGGCTTCTCTTCCAATTGTTGTAATATTGTTGGGCACTGTATAAGTCTTTTCGGGCTTTGCAGGAGGATAAACCATAAGGATTGTGTCTTTAAAAAGTACACCTGCATCGACGGAGTAAGGCGTGTCTCCTCCACCTGCAATTTCAAAAGCTTCGAGCGTGGGCGTGGGCGCAATAGTGGGGTAACCCTCTTCAATCTCTTTTAAATCCTTAGGCAGAACAATCTTTTTCAGCCCTTCGATCAAGCGAAATGTCGGTTTCGTAATCTTTTGCACACGACTGTCAACGGTATAAACTCCGTCAGTAGGATTTACATCAGAAGGCACAGATTGGAGTGTAGTATAGTTCTTCGAATAGAGTGCACCTTGAGAATCTGAACAGTAATTAGGGTTATCAGTAGCTACATCGTGTTTAGGAACACGACGAACTTCTCCCCAAGCATAAGGATCAATGTATTTTACACTCTTCGGAATATTGATTCTCTCCAATCTTGCACCTTTGAAGCTTGGTCCTTCCAACCTTTCGATAGTCTCAGGAAGTTTTACAGAAGTGATATTGATAGATCTGTAAAGCGGATGAGAGCTCACACCTATAACTTTGAAAGTGGTGCCATTTCCATCGGGGATTGTTCCTGGAATTTCTAGTTCTCCAGTACTTGAGTCGTCTGTCCCTAAAAAGTAGAGAGTGTTTTCTGTTGCAGAAACCACCTTGTAGTGGTTCGCACCAAAATGAACAATCTGATCCTTTGTGTAGGCAGACAAACTCATTGGCATTACTATTGAAAGTAACGTCAATAGCAAAAGTTTAATCTTGTTCATAAGCTCATTAAATTAATTTATTTTATATCTTAAAGTGAAGCGTATTTAATTAGCCAACATTTTTCTGGGCTATCATTATTTTCTTTTGTGAGGAGGAGATAACTAAAACGGATAATGTTGTTATAATATTTGCTATCTTCTCGTGTCTGTATTACATCACTTATAATAATATTTATTTTTAGCGTTTATTTTTACATTTCAATTGTATCTGTGATGATTATTGTCTGATGCTTTTTCATCTTAAAGTTTTATTTTTCATATCATTTACACTTTTTGTACTTTCCTCTTTTTTTATTATCAGAATGATTTCCAAAGGAAAACCTCAGTTTATGTGGCATGTTTATTCGTTTATTTACTCTATTTTAGTACAAAAATAGGATTATATTTTTACACCTACATTTTTTTGAGGCTAAAAAATAACAAAAGAAATTTATGGGGGGGGGGGGATTTTTATTGACAAAAATGCGGCATTTTTAATGAAATTCATGGGGCAAAGTAGGGCTATGGACCATTTATTTGTTTCTCTGAGCAACGGCTCTTTTTCTTCGAGAAAATTATGGGAGAGAAGGACAGATGTTTTGTGATGTGTTGAGCCGATAAATACTGAAATCGTTGGCGAACTTTTGAGGCAGTTTTTGATAGCTTTTTTGGGGGGAATCAGCTCATTATAAGGGAAAAAAGCAAGAAACGTCTATCAAAGTCCCTTTGCGCTTGTCGGCATAGATACAATAAGGGCGTCAGCTGACAGAATAAGGCTGTCAGCTGATAGCCTTATTGTATTTTCAAACGCAATAAGGATATTTACGCTTGGCTTTATAGGGTGTATGTTTTTCCTTTTGGGATGGTATTAGAAGAGCTTCAAGATGCTCACGGTTGCTATGGTGCGAACTTCCGCATTGTCTTTGGTCGATACTCGTGGCTGGAGTTCCAGTTCGGGGCCGCCGCCGGGGAGGCCTTTTCCTTTGCCCAAGAAATGCTTGTTGCCGTGTTCGGGAACGCGGATTCTTTCGGGCGGCATCCCCGTGAGAGATATTTCGCGGATTTTGAAACCATTTTGGAGAGAGCCTTCTTTGAGTCCGAGGGCAGTCTCGAGGCGCGTGGCCTCTTGTATGGAAACGCTCATCTGCTCGCAGAGGTTGCCTAAGATGTCCGTAATGGCTTCTCTGTCAGTGATAAAGGTAGTTTCACGCCCGATATATTGGTAGGCATCCCAGCTAATGGGGCTGACATTGTAGGCCGTTGGGGAGTTTCGCAACACTTGGGTGCGCGCCGCTACCGGGGAACTGGGTTGCTGTGGAAGGACGATGCGCGGATGCGCACCCACTGCACTGCTGTCGCCCCGCGCTGTGTCGGTGGGAGCAAGAGGGGGGTGGCGGAACAGTTCCTTTTCTCTTGCAGAGCCGTGGCGCTGTGTGGTAGCTTTGTCCTTCTCGCTCGATGCGGCAGTATGGACGAATTCTGTGCTCCATCGGGCGGAACTGCTATCGGCATAAGCAGAGCGGGCTGTGCCACTCAGGTTGCCAAAGAGCCATAGGAGAAGGAGACCAACAAGCATTCTTGCCTGAACAATTGTTGGCAGAAAAGATGAAAGCCGCCCCTCAGAAGTCGTCATGGTTTTCTCGCGGCGGCGAGGAAATATGAGCGAAAAGAGAGGAGCGGCTTTCATAATCGTTGGTTGCAGTTATGTTTCTATTCCCAGCCTGCTGCGCGCATAATTTTGAGGGGAATCTCGGTGTTGTCGATTTGTCCGGTAAACTGCTCTGCGCCTACCCCGATGGCGTAGACTCCCACGAAGCCATTGGAATGGCCGTTGCTCTGCCAGCCGATGAGACTGTGTTCGTCCATGATTTGGCTCGCAGTGTAGGACACAGGGTCTACGGAATTGTAGAGGCTCTTCTTGTTCTCCGAAGAGTTATCAATCAGTTGTTCGTAGGCCTTGTGGAGGCGTTCGGTTTGTGCTTCCGTCAGTTCGAGACCCTCCCAGAAACCAAAGTTTTCTTGGAGATCCTGGCGCACCACTTCCCAACTGAACGCGCTGCCCTTTTCGCGGCGCAAAGCAGCCAGGTGGCGCGGATAGGCAAAGAAGGTTGTCTTCTGGTGGAGGAGCTTTTCGAGGTGGAGGGCATATTTTCCTCTGCCGAGGGACAAGCCACCCGTTTCGTGGTCGGCGGTAACTACGATGAGCGTAGAGTCGGGCTTTCTCTTGTAGAACTCGTAAGCAATCTGAACACAGCTGTCCATGTCGATGAGTTCATGGATGAATCCGGCACCATCATTAGAGTGGCAGGCCATATCAATCATGCCGCCCTCAATCATCAGGAAAAATCCGTTACGTTCCTTTTGGCGTTCGGTGAGAAAACGGATGCCCGCCTGCGTGATTTGCTCCAGCGAGAGATTTTCTGGTTTGCGGTCGAGCTTATATGGGATGGCATAATCGTTCTGCTTACTGTCGCGGAGCGGCTGAAGGAGAATCAGCTTCTTCTGTCGGTTGGCCTGTTGGAGAAACTCATCATAGCCGCGCACAATTTTATACCCATTGTCGGCAGCCTGCTGATAGAGGTCCTTATCACCGTTCTCCGATTGATGTTTCAAGATATCGGAGCCCGCGAAGAAGTCGAAACCAGAGAGGGTGAGCTGGCGTCCGATTTCATGGTAAGCATGACGCTCAGGCACATGGGCATAGAAAACGGCCGGCGTGGCGTGGTTGACCCCTACTGAAGTGGAGATGCCCACAGCTGCCCCGTGTTGCTGCGCGTGCCAAGCCACACTGTTGACAGGCGTGGTGAGGTCGGGCAGCACTCCGACAGCGGCATTCTTTGTCTTAACGCCCGAAGCTAAGGCCGTACCCGCTGCGGCCGAGTCGGTAACACCGCTGGAGGCAGAATAAGTGGAGACGAGCCCCAGATAAGGGAACTGCGTGAAGCAGAGCGGTTTCATTCCGATACGTCCCTCGCGGGCAGCCAGGAAGGTTTCGGCGGCATTGACCTGATTAACGCCCATGCCATCGCCAATGAAATAGAATACATACTTAGCCCTGGGCTGTGCCATTGCCACAAGGGTTAGCACAGTCAGGCATAATGTGGAGAGAAAACGTTTGGGAGTCATTTGTTAGTTCTTTTTATCCTCGCGGTAGGCACTCTCAATGTAGGGGAGACGGAGAAGGGTATCGCAGATACGCTTCACGTCGTCAGTGTCGTGGAGGAGGAATTCGATTGTTCCGTCAAAGATACCATCGTTGGTGTCGAGGGTGATGTTTTTGATTACAAGGTTCTGCTCACTGTTGTGGAGTACATCGGCAATGGCATAGAGCACGCCGTGGTCGTCAACACCTTTAACATGGATACAGACGGGGAAATAGAGAGTTTTGTGGGTGTCCCACTTGAGCGCGATGATATTATTGCCATAGCGCGTTTTGAGTTTTGCAGCCGTGGGACAACTGCGTTTGTGGATTTCGAGCGTATTCTGGGGCGTGATATAGCCTAAGACATCGTCGCCAGAAATAGGGTGGCAACACGGCGCTATGGTGCATTTCTGCAATGTGTCCTCGTTGAGTACAAGCGTTTGCTTGCGATTGAGGCCGCGCACAAAGTCCTCCACATCCGTGGAGTTGACCTCCGCTTGCTTCTTAGGTCCGATGAACGGCACATAGCGTCGCCAGCCCGTTTTGCGTACTTTCCCAGTGAGGGCATCCACATCGGGCTGTCCCAGCTCAATTTTGTTGCCCCCCAATGCCAGTGCCAATTCATCGCGGTCGGCCAATTCGTGGAAACGGCGCAGGATGTCGATATTGGTACTTGTGGCTTCAATATCTTGCTCCTTAAAGAAAGCTGCAAGACGTTCCTCACCGATGCGCATCTTCTCGCGGTTCTCACGACGCAAGATGGCTTGAATCTTTCCGCGCGCCTTAGCCGTAGTGGCGAAATTGAGCCATTCGGGTTTCACTTGCTGCTCGCGGGAGGTGAGAATCTCCACCTGGTCGCCGCTCTTGAGGCGGTAGCTCAGCGGCACGAGCTTATGGTTGACCTTCACCGCAAAGCAGTGGGTGCCGAGGAAGGAGTGGATATGGAAAGCGAAATCGAGAGCCGTGGCGTTGTTGGGCATGGTCTTGATTTCACCTTTCGGCGTGAAGACGAGGATTTCTTTAGAAAAAAGGTTGAGCTTGATGGTGTCGAGCAGATCAAGCGTGTCGGGCTGCGGGTCGTCAAGGATTTCTTTGATGGAGTCGAGCCATTTGTCGAGTTCATTCTCGTCGTAGTCGGCATCCTTATCCTTGTATTTCCAATGTGCCGCAAAGCCCTGCTCGGCAATATCGTTCATGCGGTCGGAACGGATTTGCACTTCAATCCATTTACCTTGGGCCGACATAAACGTGTTGTGGAGAGCTTGATAGCCATTGGCCTTGGGCGATGAGAGCCAGTCGCGGAAGCGCGTAGGATGGGGACGATAGATTTTCGTTAGGCCCGCATAGATGCTGAAGCACTCGTCGATTTCTTTCTTGCGATCGAGCGGAACGTAGACAATGCGAATGGCCAGAATATCGTAGATTTCGTTGAACGCCACGTGTTTGTTCTGCATCTTGTTCCAGATGGAATAAGGCGTCTTTATGCGTTGCTGAATCTGATACTTGAAGCCCATGCCGTCGAGCAGTTCGCGGATGGGCGGCACAAAGTTGTCGAAGATTGAAGTGCGGTCGGCCTGTGTGGACGCCAGCATGTCCTCAATCATTTTATACTCCTCCGGGTGTTCATAACGGAAACTCAGGTCCTCCAGCTCTGTCTTGATCTTGTTGAGACCTAAGCGGTCGGCCAACGGGGCGTAGATATAGAGCGTTTCGCCCGCAATCTTATACTGCTTTGAGGGCAGCATGGACGAAAGGGTGCGCATATTGTGGAGGCGGTCACTGATTTTGATGAGGATTACGCGTATGTCGTCGCTCATCGTGAGCAGGAGCTTCTTGAAAGTCTCGGCTTGTAGCGAAGCACGATCGCCGAAGATGCCACCAGAGATCTTGGTGAGTCCCTCCACAATATTGGCCACTTTCGGGCCAAAGAGGTTGCAGAGGTCTTCGTTAGTATAATCGGTGTCCTCTTCCACATCGTGGAGCAGGGCAGCACAGATCGAAGTGGAGCCTAAGCCTATCTCTTCGCAGGCTATTTGCGCAACGGCGATGGGATGGAGTATGTATGGCTCTCCCGAACGTCGGCGCACACCTTTGTGGGCCTGCTTGGCAAAATTGAAAGCCTTGGTGATGACATCCACTTTCTTGCGGTGGTTGGTGGCCAGATAGGTGTCGAGCAACTTTTGGAAGGCTGCACTGATCATTTCCTCATCTTTCAACTCTTGAGGCGTAAGTTTTTTCGTCGTGTCGGTCATCATGATTGTGAAATTAAGGGGTGGAGAAATGGCTCGAAGTGGTTGTGCCGTTGCTTATTTCACTTTGAGTTTTTGTCCGGGTTTGATTTTCGAACCAGAGATCTTGTTCTTTTTCTTGAGCTTCTCTACTGTGGTGTTGTTGCGCTTAGCGATGTCGGAGAGTGTGTCGCCTTTCTTGACCGTTGTAGAGGAGTTTTTCTCGGTTTTCCTTGTTCTCTTGGTATCTGCCGTCTTGCTGTGGCGTCCTTTACGCTTGCCGCTCTTGCTGTTGCTGCGATTGTCGTCACGCTCATCAGTCCGGCTGTGGCGCGTACTGCGCGTGTGGTGGCGTGTCTCCGCTCTGCTCTCGCGGTTGCTGGAGGACGTTGTCTCCTGTCGGTCTGCACGGCTGGAGTGACTGCGTGTGGTGCGCGGTGCCTCTGTTTCGTCCACTTCCACTTCGGCACGCTGCGTCAAGAGTTCATCCGCGCGGTAGTTGTAGACACTATCGCGCAAGTCGATAAACCGTTCTGTGGCGTCCTGAGGTAAGGTGAGCGAGGAGAGGGCAGAGAGTCCCGGAATAATATCTGTTTTGTACTGCGGATTGAGTGCGCGAACAACTTCGATGTCTACTTTGCAAAGTTCGGCCACCTGCTGCATGTGGAGCGTGCGGTCAACGAGCACCGTGTCCGTCAGTATCGGATAGCGACTTTTCATCGGTGCGATGTTGTGGTCGCAGTAGTAGTTCATCACATAGTTAGCAGCTATGAATGCAGGCACATAGCCGCGTGTTTCATTGGGCAGGTAGCGATAGATTTTCCAATAGTCGCGTTCTCCGCCCGTTCGGCGAATGGCTTTGCTCACTTGCTGAGGCCCTGCATTGTAGGCCGCGAGGACGAGATTCCAATCGCCATAAATATTATAGAGGTCTTTGAGATACTTGGCGGCAGCCCAACTGGCTTTGTAGGGGTCCATGCGCTCATCAACGAGACTGTTTATCTTCAGATCGTAGCGGCGGGCTGTAGTGATCATAAACTGCCAGAGGCCGGCGGCTCCAGCACGGCTGATGGCCGTTGGGTCGAGACCTGATTCGACAACGGGTAGATATTTCAGTTCGAGCGGTAGGCCGTAGGCATCGAGTGCTTCCTCGAAGATGGGGATATAATAGTTGCCTGCACCGAGCATATAGCTCACCTTGTTGCGCAACTCCTCTGTGTAGCGGTCGATGAACTTTTGTACGATTGGGTTGTAGGGCATCTCCATTTTGTAGGGCAAGCGTTGCAATCGCTCGCGATACACTTCCGGAGCGTATGTCACATTGTAGTTTGAGGTGGTTGCGGTGGTGTCAACGTAGAGATATTTTTTGGCCAACCATTTCTGAAGTTGGACACTCTCGTTGCTATTCATACCTTCGGGTATGTCGAAGACTTCATCACGGTTGGTAATGGAGTCGTGAACTGTGATTTCGCTTTGTGCTGCGAGGCCTGCGGGAAGAACCGTCAGAGCCAATGTGAGAAATATCTTGTTGATTTTGTTCATACTGTTCTTTAGCGTGTGCCCCACGATGCTAAGGGGGCTGTGTCCCAATGTAAAGATGTTCGTTGGGGTTAGAAATTAAAACTACAACCGATGCCGTAGGAAGTTTGGCGAATCAGAGGTGTCGACTGCTGGATAACGGCCGGCTGGAGCTGCATACTCAAGTCGGGCGAAATGTCGAACACAGAGAGCTGAGCATCTACATAGGCGTCGATTACGCTCAAGATGTAAACGCCCACGAAGGCAAAGGCACTCATGTCGCGATAGCGGCGATAGCGGTTTTTGCGGTTTTTGAAGATGGTTTTGAAGCGTTCTTCCTTCCCCGTGATATCGTAGTTGGGAGGAAGCATATTCAGATACGACTTTGTGTTTGGGTCGTCGTCCATAATGTCCAGATAGGCTTGCGAATAGTCGCGGTACATCTGCTGGTTCCACATAAGGGCGTAAGTACAGCCCAAGAAACCACCGTAGAAGATAGGCAGTTTCCAGTATTTGCGATTATAGATCTGTCCCGCACCTGGGCACACAAGTGCCAACCAGAGGGCGCGCTTAGGATCGGGAACAAAGGCTGCGTTGGCGGCCTTTTTGAGATTCTCCTTCGTGACGCTTTCCGCCATCTTTCGCAGGCGTGCCGTGTCGGCTGGCAGCTTTCCCTCTTGTGCCTTCTTGACCGTGTCGGTCAGCATCTCAATGGTTTCGCCCTTCAGCATTTCTGCCTCAATGGCTTTCTGCTGCTTCTTGGCTTTTTTGCTGATAGTTTTCACGGACGAGACCTTTGTGGAGTCGTCCACAATAAGACGTGCTTGCGCCGCTCCCTTCGCAGGTGCAAGGAAAGCGGCGACCAAAATAATGAGGATGTATTGCGATAGCGTTTTCGTCATTGTTGTAGGAGTGGCCAAAGGCCTAACTTCTCATCTTGTCGAACATAGCGATGATTTTCTCCAATTCTTCTTCGTTGCCGAAGTTGATAGTGATTTTGCCTTTGCCTTGCTGTGAACAAGTCATCTGCACCTTGGTTTGGAAGAAGTCGCTGAGTCGACCTTTTAGTTCGTTGTATTCTTCAGGCAAGCGGTTCTTGCGGTTGCTCAACTGGTGCCGACCGCTCTTCACAGTCTCGCCAGCGTTGAGGGCCTTTACCATTTCTTCCACTTGTCGAACGCTGTAGCCCCGTTCCTGCACTTCTTTGAAAAGTTTCAGCATCACGCTGGGTTCTTGCGCTCCGAGAATGGCGCGGGCATGGCCTTGGTCGATGGATTTGTTGCGCAGAGCCAGCTGCACAGGGGCGGGAAGTTTGAGGAGACGCAAGGCGTTGGCCACCGTGGCCCGCCTCTTCCCCACTTTCTCGCTCAGTTCCTCCTGCGTGAGGTGGTACTGCTCGATGAGCTTTTGGTAAGCCAACGCCACCTCAATGGCGTTGAGGTCTTCGCGCTGGATATTCTCCACCAGCGCCATTTGCATCATATTTTCATCGTTGGCGGTGCGGACGTAGGCGGGAATTGTTGTGAGACCTGCCAATTTTGAGGCGCGCCAACGTCGCTCACCGGCAATAATCTCATAGCTCTCGTCGTCCATCTGTCGCAGTGTGATGGGCTGGACGATGCCCAACTGGCGGATGCTTTCTGCCAACTCCTCCAGCGCGTCTTCGTCAAACTCATGGCGGGGCTGGTTGGGGTTGGGGACAATCCTGTCAACGGGGATTTCGTTGATAGACGAACTGCCGCTGGTGTGTATTTCGTCGGCCGTATCAATCAAGGCGTCGAGGCCTCGACCCAATGCGGGGAATTTCTTGTGTACTGGCATTGTTTTTTTCTTTTGTTCTATTCTCGGACGGACCTAAAGAAGCGAACCACTCCGATAAGCCTTTCTCTGAGGATGCTTTACTTCTCGCTCGTTTGTTTCTCTCGCTCTATGAGTTCGCGGGCCAGCGACAAATGGTTCTTTGAGCCTGTGGATTCCGCATCGTAGAGAATGGCGGGCAAACCATGGCTGGGCGCTTCGGAGAGCTTCACGTTGCGCTGAATAACGGTCTTGAATACCAGTTCCTGGAAGTGGCGCTTCACTTCGTCGTAGATCTGGTTGGCCAAACGCAGGCGACTGTCGTACATCGTTAGGAGGAAACCCTCTATCTCCAATCTGGGATTGAGCTTCTTCTTGATGATGCGGATTGTGTTCAGCAATTTGCTGATTCCCTCCAAGGCAAAGTATTCGCACTGTACGGGAATGATGACAGAGTCCGCAGCCGTAAGACTGTTGACCGTGATCAGTCCTAGCGAAGGACTACAATCGATGAGAATATAATCGTAGAGGTCTTTGACGGGTTTGAGAAGATCGGAGATAATGTACTCGCGTTTTTTGAAGTTGAGCATCTCCACTTCAGCCCCTACCAAATTGATATGGGAAGGAACCACATCCAGACCCTCAATTTCGGTTGTGTAAATGGCTTCGCGTATGTCGCCGCGATTCACAATACACTCGTAGATAGACGTGTCAATCTCGTTGAGGTTAACACCTAATCCGGAAGAGGCGTTGGCTTGCGGGTCAGCGTCGATGAGGAGAACTTTCTTTTCGAGCGTTGCCAGAGAGGCAGCCAGATTCATCGAAGAGGTGGTCTTTCCAACACCGCCTTTTTGGTTCGCTATTGCGATGATTTTTCCCATGGGTTCCAATTCGTTATTTAGGTCGCAAAAATAACAAATAATCGTGGAACACTCATGGATAATAGCCTTTTTTAGTATTTTTGCAACGTTTTTTTGTGGAACGATAACCTTTCGCCCGTCGGTTCGCTTACGGGATTTGTTTCTTTTTTTATGACAGAAAATAGACCCTATATTCTTATCTCCAACGATGATGGCTACCAAGCTGGTGGCATTAACTTTTTGATCGACACGCTCAAGTCCGTGGCCGATTTGTTAGTGGTAGCTCCCGACGGCCCGCGGTCGGGATTCAGCACCGCCATCACGTCAGCCCACCCCATTCATGCCGTCCTCATTCGCAAGGAACCGGGCCTAACGGTTTATGCTTGTTCTGGCACGCCAACGGACTGTGTCAAACTTGCCCTTAATCGCTACATCGAACGCCGCCCAGATCTCGTTATAGGTGGTATAAATCATGGTGACAATTCCAGTGTAAATGCTCATTATTCAGGCACTATGGGCGTGGTGCAGGAAGCTGCCATGCAGGGCCTCCCTGCTGTGGCTTTCTCGCTTTGTGACATGAGTGCGAAAGCTGATTTCACGCCTTTGCGCCCTTATCTGATCGACATCACGATGAAGGCTCTCATGGCGGGTCTGCCAGAATTCACTTGCTTGAACGTGAACTTCCCCAAACGCGCTAAATTTGAGGGTGTTCGCATCTGTCGGATGGCGCGAAGCCGTTGGGAAAAAGATATCAAAGATTTAGACAATGCTGGGCGTAGTGGCAACTGGTATTGGCTCGTAGGCGACTGTCACGAATTAGAGCCTAATGCGACCGACACTGACCGCTGGGCGCTCTCCCACGGCTATGTAGCTATTACGCCGACAACGCTCGACAATACGGCCACACGCCTGATGCCGATGCTAAAAAGTCTGTTTTAATTTTCCCTCGGACGGGTCGGACCAGTCGGACCCGTCGGACCTGTCCGAGAAAACAAGCAATCCCTTATGCGCTACTTCCTAATTGCTGGTGAGGCCAGCGGAGATTTACACGCGGCCCATTTGATGAAAGCTCTGCAGGCTGAAGATCCCGAAGCCGAGTTCCAATATTATGGTGGAAACAATATGCAGGCCGTTGCGCCGGGATGCTTGCGCCACTACGAGGATTTGGCTTATATGGGTTTTATTCCTGTATTGCTCCACGCTCGCACTATCCTGCGCGGGATGCGGCAGTGCAAAGAGCAGATCAGAGCTTATCGACCGGATGTGGTCATACTGGTGGACTATCCGGGCTTTAATCTCTCCATCGCGCGCTTTGTTCACGCGGAGCAAATCTGCCCTGTGTTCTATTATATCTCCCCTAAAATCTGGGCTTGGAAGGAGCGGCGTATCAAAAATATCCGGCGCGACATCGACCGCCTTTATTCTATCCTGCCGTTTGAGGTAGACTATTTCAAACGGAAACACAACTATCCCATCACTTATGTAGGCAATCCCACCATGGATGAGGTGGATGCTTTTGTCCGTCAGCACGGACAACCCACTCCCAACGGACGCACCCTCGCTTTGTTGCCTGGCAGCAGGCGACAAGAGGTGGCGGACAATCTCTCGCGTATGCTCTTGGCGGCCGCTCCCGTACTTGCGGAGCGCGATATGCTGGCTGAGATTGCCGTTGCTCCGGCTTTGCCGCTCGATTTCTATGAGCGCATCATCAGTGCGTCGGGCGTGGAGCGCAGCAGAGTGAAACTGGTGGAGAATCAGACTTATGCGTTGCTGTCGCGCTCAACGGCGGCTCTCGTCACCTCTGGGACCGCCACGCTCGAAACGGCTCTGTTCCGCGTTCCACAAGTGGTGTGCTACTACATCACTTTGGGGCCGCTCTTCCGCCTGCTGCGCCGCCTCTTTTTGAAAGTTCCTTTCGTCTCTTTGGTCAATCTGGTGGGCGGCGAAGAGATTGTGCCCGAACTCGTGGCCGATGAAATGAACGTTGGGAATGTTCGCTGCCAACTGGAGTCTATTCTCCCCAACGGCAGTTGCCGCGAAGCACAGTTGCAGGGCTATGAGCGAATGGCCAAGATTCTCGGGCAACCCGGCGCTCCCGAACACGCTGCTCAGGACATGGTCAAGGCGCTGAGAGAAAAGAGAAACGCCCAATAGTCCGCCTCATCTGTCTTCTCTGAAAAAGTTTCTCCCAACTCGTCCGACTGCTCCTCTTCGGTGGAGAGACCGCAAAAGAGAATCGCCACCGCTGGCTGATTTTCTGCTCTCCTAAGAAAAATTGTGTAACTTTGCCGCAACATCACTAATAACACTATCCGTTATGCAAAAACTCGCACATCTTTTTGCTCAAAAACTGCTTCAAGTTGAAGCTATCAAACTGCAACCCGAAGCTCCCTTCACTTGGGCCAGCGGCTGGCTCTCTCCGTTCTATTGTGACAACCGCAAAGTGCTCGCCTTCCCTGACGTGCGCTCTTTCGTGAAACTCGAATTGTGTCGCCTCATCCTCGAAACTTATCCTGAAGCTGAGGCTGTGGCTGGCGTGGCTACGGGGGCTATCGCGCAAGGTGCTCTTGTGGCCGACGAACTGGGACTCCCCTTCAGCTATGTCCGTTCAAAACCCAAAGATCATGGAATGCAGAACCTCATTGAGGGACAAGTGGCTCCTGGTGCTAAAGTTGTCGTAGTGGAGGACTTGATTTCCACGGGCGGCAGTAGTTTGAAGGCTGTGCAGGCTTTGCGCGACCACGGTTGCGAGGTGCTCGGCATGGTGGCCAGTTATACCTACGGTTTCGAAGTGGCTCGCAAGGCGTTCGAGGAGGCTAATGTCGAACTCACCACGCTGACCAACTACGAAGCAGTGGTGGAAACGGCTCTCCAAACGGGATATATCAGCGAGCAGCAAGTTCCCCTGCTCCACGATTGGCGCAAAGACCCCGCCAACTGGGGCAAGAAATAAGCCATCGCCTCATTCTTTCGTTGGGAAAGATTCAGATGTCCGCCCCTCCCACGGGGTAGGCTCGGCCCGATGAGTGAGCAATTCTTTATCATCATATAGCCCCTTCCGCGCACTCTTATGGAGTGGTGGAAGGGGCTTATTGTGTCCGTTTCCTTATTCCTCGTATCTTTTTATTATCTTTGCCGCCCAACAAATACAATAAGAATATGGGATTAAGCAAATATGAAAGCGAAGTGAAACATGTGGCGCAGCCGCAGCAGCAACTATACGAACGTTTCAGCAACCTACGCAATCTGGAGGGCATCAAAGAGCGTCTCTCCGATCCCGCCGTACAAGAACGCATGGCGGCAGAGTTGCCCGCCGACAAGTTGGAGCAGGCTCGCCAGCAGTTTCAGAACGTGGAATTTACAGAGGACACCATCTTGCTCACAACGCCTGTGGGAAAAATCACGTTCCGTGTGGTGGAGCGCGAAGAACCCAAACTCGTCAAGATGGGGAGCGAAGGCAGTCCCATCCCCTTGACCATCTGGATTCAGATGCTCCCAACGGATGCTTACTCCAGCAAACTCCGCGTCACTGTAGGGGCGGAAGTCAATATGTTTATGAAAGGCATGGTGGCAAAACCTCTCCAGCAGGCTGCCGATGGGTTGGCCAACATCTTGAGCGTACTGCCATGATGCGCCATTGGAGTTGGGCGGTGACGCTTGCGGTCCTCTTTTTACTCTCGGCGTGTTCGTCCACGCCGGAGTATGCTCGCGTGCGTGCCTTCTATCGTTGTGCCAACGTGGCAGGAGCTCCGGCTCTGATGCACGCCTTAGCTCCCAACAGCGGTGTGTTCTGCACCATCCGTTTCTCGGGAAGTATGAGCTATGTGGACTATATGAACACCGCGGGCGAGCGGTCGCGCCAGAATCTCTCGGCAGCTGACAAATCCTACGGTATGCCGCAGTTTATCGCTGGCTTTATCGTGGGTCAGCTTCCCACGGCAACGCTCTCTGGCAAAGGACTGGTGGCCTACGACTTGGTATGCCCCAATTGCTACGCTTCTTCTTTCATCCAACGCTCCTTGGAATTCTCCACACAGGATGCCACACTCGTCCATTGCAGTAGGTGCCGACGCATCTACAGCCTTGCCAACGAAGGCGCCGTGGTGGAAAATGCGCAGAGCGAAAAGGATAAGAAACTCTATCAATACCACATCCAATACGGCAATAATGCGATGGTCATCACCAACTGACAAAGCATAACAATCAATAAAGACTCATTTCCCTTATAGAATAAGAGGATACAACATTGTTGCAGGTATCTTTTTATCACTTATACTTCTTAAAAAAACAATAGCTTTAGCTAAATAGAAGCTTAAAAGAGAATATACATTTTGCTATTAAATAAGGCTTTTTAATTGTATATTCTCTTTTTTTCTGAAATTACAAACAAAAAAAGTATTATATATTTGCAACATACATATATAATATCTATTTTTGCAAAAACCAAGTTAACAATATACAGATTTTTTTGAATTATGTATAAGTCCATAAGTTTTCAATAATGAAAGTTCATCTTAACGCTCGAAGTTAAGTGAATATATAATTCTTTATCTAAATCCTTACATTATGAAAAAGATCTTTCTTTTAATTGTACTTCCTTTAGTGATGGTGCTATTCAGCGGCTGCAAGGAAGACTCTTTCGATTTGAATGATTACACTGAGAGTAAGCATTATGTTAATTCATACGTGCTGCCCAACACCATGGTTGTAGAACCTGCTAAGACTGCTGAGGGTACGCCTGAAGGTTTGAAAGTACGCTTTGATGGGGTTGTTCTGACTCATTTCGCTGGTACGTATGATCCCGGCTTTCTTCAGATTGCAAAAGTTAATGGTGATACGGCATACAATAAGGAGATAAGACACTTCAGACAGGAAGCATTGGGAACACCCATTCGCAGTATCAATGTCGTAGCACTTGACAATATGGACGCAGCACATCCTGCTGGTAGTTCGCTCAATGATGTACTGACAGTGAAAAGCGTTCCACTCAATGACTATTTTAAGCACCATTATGACAGAAAGTTTTTTCGTACGAATCAAGAGCAGATTCTAAAGTTATCAGCAAATCAAGTGTTAGAAAAGATGTGGGATGATTCTTTCTTACATTTCTATACAGCAAATCCTGCTCTTGTGCTTCCACCCGTAGAAGTCACCATTGAACTACAAAATGGAACAACCTTAAAGATAAGGAGCAATCAATGAATGTACTTTTTCATTCATTGAGCTGATATAAAAGAGGAAAGTAGCCACAACGAAACAGTGGGCTACTTTCTTTTTTCTGATAATTTTCAAACAACAGCGTAAAGAGAACTCCTTTTCCTCTTATTTATCATATAAAGATACGGTTATCTCAATTTACCTCCCGAAAATTTGTCAGTTTCCGAATCATAGCTTATCTTTGCACCCAGTTCTGCCCGAATGGTGGAATGGTAGACACGAGGGACTTAAAATCCCTTGGTCAGTAATGGCTGTGCGGGTTCGAGTCCCGCTTCGGGCACGGAAAGTTCCCAATCACCTCGTGTGGGGCGGTTGGGACTTTTTAGTATTTGTTGGCAGAACGGTGGCTTAGAACTTTCGGTAAGTGCCTTGCCTTCGTCCCTCCGATAGGGCTGCTCAACGCTCCAAACATGGAATTCAACGATTATGGGAAGAAACAAATTTTCAGCAAAGGAAATAAAGGCTATCAGTAAGCTGTTGCGCAGAAAGAATGCTGGCAACCGCTATCAGCAGAAGCTCATACGCCATCAGTTGCGTGTGGACTACGAATTCAATATCTCCGACTTCAACGAGCCGGGCAAGGCTTTTGGCGAGGAGGATTTGCAGGCTGCCGTGGACCGCGGGGCAATCCAGGTGCTTGACGATGCTACCATCGAAGCGATGAAGGCGAAACGTGCGCGCGACAAGGCACAAAGAGAGACCGAGCAAATGCAGGATGCTGTGGACACAGGAGAAGCCACCGACTGGCAAGAGGCGATGCGCGAATGGCAGGCCTGGGAGGACGGACAGAAAACGAAGGAATAACGACAACGACCGTATGGAAAACTTCGCAACTATTGATTTCGAAACGGCCAACAACCAGCGCACGAGCGTGTGTAGCGTGGGCGTTGTCATTTATAGAAATGGCGTTAAAGTGGACCAGTTCTATTCGCTCATCAAGCCCGAACCCGAAGTTTATAACTATTTCTGCACACAGGTGCATGGTCTCACAGCCATCGACACGCAGAACGCACCGCTCTTTCCCGAGGTGTGGGCCGAGATTGCGCCCCGCATAGAGGGTTTGCCGCTTGTGGCACACAACAAAGCCTTCGACGAAAGTTGCCTAAAAGCCGTATTCCGCTGCTATCAGATGGACTACCCCGATTATCCTTTCTATTGCACCCTCGCGCGCTCCCGACAAGTGTGGCCCGAAGGCTCTCACACCCTCGACCTCATCGCGGCTCGCTGTGGCTACGACCTGCAAAACCACCACCATGCCTTGGCCGATGCTGAGGCCTGTGCTGCCATCGCGCGGAAGATACTTTGAGAGATTCCTTTCCTTTACTTTATACGGCGACACCTTGTGTCGTCTTTTTTATGCATTACTTTGATCCTTTGGGGCGTTTAAGTGAATATATCCCACTATATTTGCAGGCGAAAAAAATCCTTACATAATAAGAAATGGAAGAACCTATCACACTGGTGGTCGTGGACTGCCAACACGATTTCTGCCATCCCGCGGGCACGCTCTATGTGAAAGGGGCGGAAACAGCGGTGGAAAATATCCTCCACTTTATCTCAACGGCGAACAACATCGCGGAAGTGATTTTTACCGTTGACTGGCACCAAGCCAAGGACGATTCGTTTGCTCCGCAAGGCGGGCCGTGGCCGCCCCATTGCATACGTTTCTCACAAGGCGCGCAGATCGACCCACGCCTCGTGCAAGCCTGCTTGGAGCGCGACATACCCTATCAGGTGATACGCAAAGGGGAGGTGAAGGAAACCGAAGAGTATGGGGCTTTTCAATATATCTTGGAACTCGCCCAGGGCAAATACCGCTTGGCCACTATGACCGACGAGGTGATAACGACCAACAGACCCATGGCCATTTGCGGCGTGGCGGGCGACTACTGTGTGTTGGAAACGCTGAAAAACCTCGTGAAGCGCAATTTCTCTGTCCGCGTCTTTGCCCAAGGTATTGCTTCCATCGACGGCGGTAAGCGCCTGGACGACTATGTACGCCAAGAGAACTTGGAGTACTGCTGAGGAAAGTTTTTAGTCCACGAATGGACACGAATAAGGCGAAGAAGCACGAATTTTTTTCTTATTACTTAGCTTAGGTAGTGGTTTTCGGACTGGTCAGAGTTGTCCGACTTGTCCGAGAGCTTAATAAGCTAAAAGATATAGATTTCGTATTTTTTCGCCTTATTCGTTCCCTTTCGTGGGCTAAAAAATCCCTTCGAAAATATCTTTATTGCGTCAGCTGACAGCCTTATTCCGTCAGCTGACGCCTTTATTGTATCCGCTCGCACAATAAGAAAAAATTCGTGCTTCTTCGCCTTATTCGTGTCCATTCGTGGGCCAAAAAAATCCCTTTCGTGGGCAGAAGAAAGCAGGGAGCAGAGTACTCCCCCACTACCCCACGCTGCCTTCGAGACTCACACTAAGGAGCTTCTGGGCCTCAACGGCAAACTCCATCGGGAGCTTATTGATGACATCCTTGGCATAGCCATTGACGATGAGGTCGACGGCGTTTTCGGTGGGGATGCCGCGTTGGTTGCAATAGAAGAGCTGATCCTCGCTGATTTTGGAGGTCGTGGCTTCGTGCTCCACAATGGCGTTGTTGTGGTGAACATCGATATAGGGGAACGTGTGTGCACCGCATTTATCGCCCAACAGGAGCGAGTCGCACGAACTATAGTTGCGCGCACCCTCCGCATGAGGTCCGCATTTCACGAGTCCGCGATAGGAATTCTGGCTGTGGCCTGCGGAGATTCCTTTGGAAACGATGGTGGAGCGCGTGTTGCGTCCGAGGTGCACCATCTTTGTGCCGGTGTCGGCTTCCTGGTAGTTGTTGGTCACGGCCACGCTGTAGAACTCAGCTTGGCTGTTGTCGCCCATCAAGATGCAGGAGGGGTATTTCCATGTGATGGCCGAACCGGTCTCCACCTGCGTCCAAGAGAGTTTTGAGTTCTCTCCGCGGAGCTGTCCGCGCTTTGTGACGAGGTTGTAAACGCCTCCCCTGCCCTCGGCATCGCCCGGATACCAGTTTTGAACGGTGGAATATTTCACTTCCGCGTCTTTATTGACTACGATCTCAACGATGGCAGCATGGAGCTGGTTTTCGTCGCGCATCGGAGCGGTACATCCTTCCAGATAGCTAACGTAGCCGCCGTCGTCGCATACGATGAGCGTGCGCTCAAACTGTCCTGTGTTGCGGGCGTTGATGCGGAAATAAGTGGAGAGTTCCATCGGGCAACGCACGCCTTTGGGGATGTAGACGAAAGAACCATCGGAGAAAACAGCACTGTTGAGGGCGGCAAAGAAGTTGTCGCGATAGGGCACAACAGAGCCGAGATATTTGCGGACGAGTTCGGGATTTTCACGAATGGCCTCAGAGATACTGCTAAAGATGACCCCTTTCTCTGAGAGACGTTCCTTGAAGGTGGTTTTGACGGAAACGGAGTCCATCACAGCATCTACGGCCACGCCGCTCAATGCCATACGTTCTTCGAGAGGAATGCCCAACTTGTCGAACGTGCGCATCAGTTCGGGGTCGATTTCCGTCTTGCCGTTCGGTTTTTTCTTTGTTGGGTCGGCGTAGTAAGAGATGGCTTGGTAGTCAATCTCAGGGAGGTTGACGTGTCCCCAAGAGGGCTGCTTGAGTGTGAGCCAATGGCGATAGGCCTTCAGGCGGAAGTTGAGCATCCACTCTGGTTCCTCCTTTCTGCGGGATATTTCGCGGATGACCTCTTCATTGAGGCCGCTATCGATGATATCAGTCTTAACGTCCGTGGTGAAGCCGTATTCGTATTTTTTCTCGGCTACACTGCGGACGAATTCATTTTGTTCTGCCATAATGATTGAGTTTTCGACCAGCGTTAATGCTTCTTCGGCTTATCGCTGGTAGTTTTCTTTCGATGAGTGGGCTTTTGCTTGTGGCTAACATCCACCCAAACGGTGTCGCCTACCGTTTGCTGAGCGCGCAGACTATCGGAATCGACGGTCGATGAGGATGCCGCCGTAGAAGCATGGTCGAACGCCCAGCCGAGGAAGCCTTTGCAGGGAGCATAGAGGTAGGATGTTGATGTCTTGCTCTCGTCGAGGATGCGGAGACCTCCCATCACGTTGAGGACGCAGCTAAGGAGAATGAGATATTTCACTACGCTGACGCCCACGCCGAGAAGACTGTTGGGAAGCCCGAGGCACATACCTTTGAGTGCCTTTGTCACGACCTTTGCCACAAAGCCGAGGGCGATGGGCACGATGATCCAAAGGATGAAGAAAGCCACGACGCTGGTCATCATGTTGGTCTGACTACCGTCAACAGTGAGGTATTCGCCCAACGTGGAGTAGAACGTGGCGGCCACAAACAGGCCGAGCAAGAATCCGACGGCACTGGCGAGCTGCTTCACAAAGCCGTCGTGCCAGCCGTCGTAGATGGCCCACAAAAGGACTATAAGTAAGAAAATGTCCAACATTCTTGTTCCTATATATATTATATGTGTAGAAAAAACGGATGAAAGGATTGGGAGAGAATCCTTTCCAACCTTTCATCCGTCAATATATCAAAAACTGTGCCTTTGGAGTGTTGGCCGGCCGCTCCCTTCTCGCGGAGAGGGGCTTGCGGCAAGTCAGCAGTCCGCGTGCTGTTTACTTCAGTTTCTGCTTGATTTCGATTTCTTCGTAGGTCTCGATGATATCGCCCTCCTTGATGTCGTTGCAGTTGGCAAGGCTGATACCGCACTCGAAGTTCGTGCTCACTTCCTTCACATCGTCCTTGAAGCGTTTCAGGGCGTTGATGGCGCCGGTGAACACTACGATACCGTCGCGAATGAGGCGGGCCTTATCGGTGCGCTTCACCTTACCATCGGAGACATAAGCACCGGCCACAGTACCCACCTTGGAGATGTGGTAAACCTGGCGCACGTCGATGGTAGAAGTAACCTGTTCTTTGACAATCGGCTTCAACATACCTTCCATAGCCTGGCGCACATCGTCGATAGCATCGTAGATGACGGAGTATTGACGAATTTCGACACCTTCCTTATCGGCCAACTTGCGGGCTGCCTGACTCGGACGAACCTGGAAGCCTACGATGACAGCTTCTGAGGCTGCTGCCAGCGTCACATCGTTCTCGCTGATCTGTCCCACGCTCTTGTGGATGACATTGACCTGAATGGTCGGCGTGCTGAGCTTGATAAACGAGTCGGAGAGTGCTTCGACAGAACCGTCCACGTCGCCCTTGACGATGATGTTGAGCTCTTGGTAGTCGCCCTGCTTGAGGCGGCGGCCGATTTCATCGAGCGTCAGCATCTTCTGCGTACGGAGGTCCTGCTCACGCTGGAGCTGTTCGCGCTTAGATGCAATCTCGCGCGCTTCTTGTTCAGAGGACATCACGTGGAACTGGTCGCCGGCCTGCGGTGCGCCATTGAAACCGAGGAGCGTAGCGGCCATAGCGGGGGCCACCTCCTGGATGCGCCCTCCGCGCTCATTGAAGAGCGCTTTCACGCGGCCGAAGCTCGTTCCGGCCAGTACGATGTCGCCCTGACGGAGCGTTCCGTTGCTCACGAGGACTGTGGCAGTGTAGCCACGGCCCTTGTCGAGGGTGGATTCGATAATCGTACCCATGGCGTTGCGGTTCGGGTTGGCCTTGAGTTCAAGCATATCGGCTTCGAGGAGTACTTTCTCGAGCAATTCCTTAACACCGATGCCCTTCTTGGCACTGATGTCCTGACTTTGGTACTTACCGCCCCACTCTTCCACGAGGAAGTTCATCGCTGCCAGGCTTTCCTTGATCTTATCGGGGTTTGCAGCAGGCTTGTCGATTTTGTTGATGGCGAAAACGATAGGCACATTGGCCGCCATAGCGTGGTTGATGGCCTCTTTCGTTTGCGGCATGATGTCGTCATCGGCTGCAATGATGATGATAGCAATGTCGGTGACCTGTGCACCGCGGGCACGCATGGCCGTGAAGGCTTCGTGACCCGGCGTATCCAAGAAGGTGATGTTTCGGCCGCTATCGAGCGTCACGTTGTAGGCTCCGACGTGCTGCGTGATACCACCCGCCTCACCGGCAATAACGTTGGCGTTGCGGATGTAGTCGAGCAATGATGTCTTACCGTGGTCTACGTGACCCATCACCGTAACAATCGGTGCGCGGGGCTTGAGATCTTCTTCAGCATCTTCCACCTCGGCCACAGCATCCTGCACCTCTGCACTGATATATTCGGTCTTGTAGCCAAATTCCTCGGCTACAATATCGATGGTCTCTGCTTCGAGACGCTGGTTGATGCTGACCATCATACCGATGTTCATACACGTAGCGATGACTTTCGTTACGGGAACATCCATCATCGTTGCGAGCTCGTTGGCTGTCACAAACTCGGTGAGCTTGAGCACCTTGCTCTCTGCTTTTTCTTCCCGACGTAGCTCTTCTTCCTGGGCGCGCACTTGTTCGCGTTTCTCCTTGCGGTATTTTGCACCTTTGTTCGTCTTGGACTTATTCGTGAGGCGTGCGAGCGTATCGCGTACCTGCTTTGCTACATCTTCGTCGCTAACTTCCTGCTTCACCGGAGCTTTACCGCGGCGATTGTTCTTCTTGCCGCCACCCTGGTTGTTGCCGTTGTTCTTAGCGTTGTTATTGTTGTTGCGATTACGGTTTCCACCGCCACCTTGCTGATTGGCAGCCGCGTTAATATCCACGCGCTGTCCACCACCGATGCGGTTGCGTTTTTTCTTTTCTCCGTTAGCGTTTTGCTGCTTGTTTTCGCGCTCCTTGCGGCGTTCTTCCTTCGTTTTCTTCTTGGGACGCGTGGAGGCATTGATAGCTGCCAGGTCGATAGTGCCGAGCACCTTCGGGCCTTGTAGTTCGGGCGTTGATTTGAGTTCGAATACACCGTCCTTCACTTGGCCTATTTCGCGAGCACGCTCTTCCACGCTGGCTTTCTGCTTCTTCTGTGGTTCGGCTTTCGCCTCAGCTTTGGGAGCAGGAGTTGCAGGAGCCTCCGCAGGTTTCTTCTCGGGTTGTTCTGCTTTGGGCTGTGGTTTTTCGGCCTTAGGAGCTGGAGCCGCCTCAGGCTTTTTCTCCTCGGCAGGTTTCTCGGCCTTGGGAGCTTCTTGCTTGGGTTGCTCGGCAGGTGTAGCGGCTTTCGGTTCGAGGTCAATCTTGCCCACCACCTTCGGCCCTACCTGTGGGATTTCGGTTTTGATTTCTACCGCCTTCTTGCGTTCTTCCTTGGCTTTCTCCTTTTTGCGTTGTTCCTGTCGCTTCTCTTCTTGTCGAGTTTGGCGCAGTTTTTCAGCTTCGTTGCGGAGGTGCTCATCGGTTTGAAACTCCTTTTTCACCAAGGAGTACTGTTCGTCCGTCAGCTTCGTGTTGGGGTTTACTTCCTCGAGCTTGTGACCTTTCTTTTCCAGAAAGTCGACGACGGTTTGCATTCCGACGTTGAATTCTTTGATAACTTTATTTAATCTGATAGCCATGCTTGTTTGTTAAAATGAGGTGCGGCTTTGCCGCGGGATGTGCTAATGTGCTGCTATTGATGGTTTGTTTTTGTGCTGTGCCGATGCTTAGTAATGTGTTTATGCCTTTGTTCCGAACAAGCCCGCAGGCCCTTACCACATCAGCACATTGGGTTCGTTTGTCGAACCTTACATCAGCACATTTTTTGACGGTCTCACGCTCGTTATTCTTCGAACTCGGCGCGAAGGACGCGGAGCACGTCGTCGACGGTCTCTTCCTCCAGGTCGGCCTTTTCGATGAGCATTTCGCGAGGAGCATTGAGCACGTCCTTAGCTGTGCGCAGACCGATGCCCTTGATAGCGTCGATGATCCACTGCTCTATTTCGTCGTTGAACTCGTCGAGGTAGATATCGTCCTCCTCGGGTTCGTTGCTGTCCGACTCGCGGAAGACGTCGATGGTGTATTCTGTCAGCATGGAAGCCAACTTGATGTTCATACCGCCCTTACCGATGGCCAGGCTCACCTCTTCGGGATTGAGATAGACCTCTGCTTTCTTGTTTATCTCATCCAAGATGATGCGATTGACTTGTGCAGGACTGAGTGCACGCTGGATAAAGAGGGCGGTGTTTGTGGTGTAGTTGATCACGTCGATATTCTCGTTGTGAAGTTCGCGCACGATACCGTGGATGCGACTACCCTTCACGCCGACACACGCGCCAACGGGATCGATGCGGTCGTCGTAGCTTTCAGCGGCAATCTTTGCGCGTTCGCCCGGGATGCGGGCAATGCGGCGCAGACTGATAAGGCCGTCGGCAATCTCGGGGATTTCGGCCTCGAGCAGACGCTGCAAGAATGCAGGACTGGTACGGCTCAAGAAGATTTTCGGGTTTCCGTTGGCATTGTCCACGCGGTCGATGACGGCGCGCACGGTGTCTCCCTTATGGAAGAAGTCGCGGGGAATCTGCTGGCTCTTGGGTAGCAGCAGTTCGTTGTTCTCATCGTCAACGAGGAGCGTCTCGTTCTTCCAAGTCTGATAGACTTCGGCAGAGATAATCTCGCCCACGCGATCCTTGTATTTGTTGTAGAGCGCGTCGTGTTCGAGTTCGAGCACTTTGCTCGCCAGCGTCTGGCGGAGCGTCAGGATGGCGCGGCGGCCAAACTTAGCAAACTCGATGGGCTCACTCACTTCTTCTCCCACTTCGTAATCTTCATCGATTTCGTGGGCTGCGCTGAGCGCAATCTGTTTGTTGTCGTCGGTCACTTCGCCGTCGGCCACGACTTCGCGATTACGATAGATTTCGCAGTCGCCTTTGTCGGGGTTGACAATCACGTCGAAGTTTTCATCGGAACCGAAAATCTTGGCGATGACATTGCGGAAGCTCTCTTCGAGAACGCTTACGAGTGTCGTGCGGTCGATATTTTTCGTCTCCTTGAATTCAGAGAATGTGTCGATGAGACTGATTGTCTCAACTTTCTTAGTTGCCATATATTGTTTTATTTTGTTTTTTCTGAGAGAGAGGAGTCTTTTCTTGGTGGGCTCAGACTGGTCCGACGGGTCCGACGGGTCGGAGGTCCTATTGAGAGGACTGCTTGGACTGGTCCGACTTGTCCGACTTGTCGGAGATCCTCTTGAGAGGACTGGAGCTCTTGAGAGAACTGCTCCTCTTGATACCAAGAGACTAACAAGCCGCTTGGGGACCTGTTAGTCTACTTGAAATCGATCAGGAGGCGGGTCTCCTTGATGTCGGAATATGGGAACGTATAGTCCACATCCATCATCTTGGGGCGCTTCTCGCCTTCCAGTTTCTTTTTCTCTTGAACCGTGACCACGCAGTGTTCGGGTGTCACTTCTTTGAGTAGGCCGGAAAGTTTCTTTCCTTCACGCGTCAGCACTTCCACGCGGTCGCCTTCATGAATTTCATACTGTCGGAGCACCTTGAAAGGCTGACCGATGCCGGCACTGCCCACTTCCAGTTCGAAATCCGTTTCCTCGCGATCGAGATGAGCTTCGATAAATTTGCTCAGCTCTACACAGTCTTCAATCCATACGCCGTCCTGGTGGTCAATTTCTACCACAATACGATCGTCAGTACTGACAGTGAGGTCGGTCAGAAAGTAGTCCTTACCGTCCAACCATTCGTCAACCAGCGATTTTACTAACTTTTTGTCTATCATGTAATAGGGTTGTTGTCCTTAAAAAGAAGTGAGGAACTTTTGTTAAGTCCCTCACTACGACACCGCAAAATTACACATTTATAATATAGTCTGCAAATTTTTCGCAAAAAAAGTGTTTTTTCTGGCAAAAAGCAAGTCCCGACCCACTCAAAAGCGGTGCGTCGGTAGCCTTATTGTGTCAGCTGACGCAATAAGGCTGCCAGCTGACTTCTTTATTGTGTCAGCTGACAGCCTTATGGGACAAATCGGACTGGTTAGACTGGTCAGACTGGTCCGACCAGTCAGAGACCGAGAGAATAAGGCACGGCTTCGCCTTTCTCCAGGGATTTTTTCACATCCAGAATGCGCTGGTTGCTACTCCCGCGAAACGGGAGGTCGGTATCGCGCAGGGCCTCAACATATCGGCCGTCCACGAGGACATCCAAAAGGCGCAGGAGCGCGAGTTGAGCCTCGTTGCGAATGAGCTGCTCGAAGGTGTAGCCCGTGTAGCACCAAATGGTTTTATCCGTACGGCTGCGGATGGCTTCGGCCAACTCGCGGAAGCCTTGGGGCTGAAACATCGGGTCGCCGCCGGTGAATGTGACGTTGGCGAAAGGATCGCTTTCTATTTCGGCCATGATTTGCTCCGTCGTCGTCGGCGTGCCGCGGTGAATATCCCACGATTGCGGATTGTGGCAACCAGGACACTGATTCTCGCAACCAGCACAATAGATGGAGGTGCGGAAGCCCGGACCGTCCACCATTGTGTCGTGCACTATCTGAAGTAGGGAAATCATTGCGCCGTGAGGGTTAGTTTTCGCCGTCGGCAGGGGTGTCCACGTGGGTCACGCGGTCGTGCAGTTCGGCAAGTTTTCCAGAATTCCAGCGGTCGGTTGTGCCCACGAGGTAGCCCGTGATGCGCTGCAAGCGGTCCACATGTTGGCTGCCACACTTAGGACAGGTTTCCAGATTGGCCTCCGCATTCTCATAACCACAGTCCATGCAGCGATTGCGGTTGTGGTTCACAGAGCCGTAGCCCATATTGTAGCGGTCCATCATGTCCACTACGCTCATGATCACCTGCGGGTTGTGTGTAGCGTCGCCGTCTATTTCGACGTAGAAGATATGCCCACCGCGCGTCAGGTCGTGGTAAGGAGCTTCCACCTGGGCCTTGTGGAGTGCCGAGCACTTGTAGTAAACCGGCACATGGTTGGAGTTGGTGTAGTAGTCACGATCCGTCACGCCCTCAATCAGGCCAAATTCTTTGCGGTCACGCTTGGTAAATTTGCCGCTCAAGCCCTCTGCCGGCGTGGCTAGGACAGAATAGTTGTGCTGATAACGCTCGCTAAATTCGTTGGCACGATCGCGCATATAGGTCACTATGCGAAGTCCCAACTGCTGGGCTTCTTCGCTCTCGCCGTGGTGTTGGCCGATGAGCGCCTTGAGGCATTCTGCCAGTCCGATAAAGCCGATGCCGAGCGTGCCTTGGTTGATGACACTTTCGATAGAATCCTCGGGCTTGAGGTGGTCGGCATCAATCCAGAGATACTTCATGAGCAGCGGGAACTGCTTTGCCATGGCGGTTTTCTGGAACTGCAAACGCTCGTCGAGTTGGCGTGCTGTCACCTCGAGCATTTTGTCCAGCTTGGAGAAGAAGGTGTTGATACGCTCTTCCTTATTGCTGATACCCATACATTCGATGGCCATACGAACGATATTGATCGTGGAGAAACTCAGATTGCCTCGCGCCACGCTGGCCTTTGGTCCGAAACGATTTTCGAACACACGCGTGCGGCAGCCCATAGTGGCCACCTCCCAGCGGTAGCGTTCGGGATCGTCGGCACGCCAAGAGGAGTGCTGATTGAAAGTGGCATCGAGATTGAGGAAATTAGGGAAGAAACGGCGCGCCGTCACCTTGCAAGCCAACTGATAAAGATCGTAGTTGGGATCTTCGGGCAAATAGTTGACACCGCGTTTCTTCTTCCAAATCTGAATGGGGAAGATGGCCGTCTCTCCATTGCCCACACCTTCGTAAGTACTCTTGAGGATTTCGCGCATAACGCAGCGGCCTTCCGCACTCGTATCCGTTCCGTAGTTGATGCTGGAGAACACCACCTGGTTACCGCCGCGCGAATGGATGGTATTCATATTATGAATGAAAGCTTCCATGGCCTGGTGAACACGGTTAACTGTCTTGTTCACTGCGTGCTGACGTAGGCGCGCCTCGCCCTGTAAACCTTCGAGGGGGCGCAGCTCATAATCATCAACGGGGGCATCATACAGAGCAGAGAGCGACTCGCCCGTCAAGGCCTCCAGATTCTTCAGCTCTTCCTGATAAGTGGAGCGCACATAGGGAGCCAGATAGAAATCGAAAGCCGGGATAGCCTGACCGCCGTGCATCTCGTTTTGGCAAGTCTCTAAGGAGATGCAAGCCAACACAGCTGCAGTCTCAATGCGCTTCGCTGGACGACTGCTGCCGTGACCTGCTGTGAAGCCGTGTTGCAGGATGATGTCGAGCGGGTGTTGCACACAGGTCAAACTCTTTGTGGGGTAGTAGTCCTTGTCGTGAATATGGAGCACGTTGTTGCGCACAGCTTCTTGGCTTTCTTCGCTTAGGAGGTAGTCGTCCACGAAAGGTTTGGTGGTTTCCGAAGCAAACTTCATCATCATTCCGGCCGGTGTGTCGGCGTTCATATTGGCGTTTTCGCGCGTGATGTCGTTGTTCTTGGCGTTGACGATACTCATAAAGATGTCGCGCGTCTTTGCCTTGCGCGCTATGCTGCGCTGGTTGCGATAGGCGATATACTTCTGCGCCACGTCCTTGCGCTTACTCTTCATCAGCTCCTTCTCAACGGAGTCTTGAATATCTTCTACGGTCATTTGACTCTTGCCGCGGAAGTTTACATGGTCCGTAACGAGGTTGATGAGGCTTTCGTCCTCTCCCTTGTCTGTGTGTAGCATTGCCTTTCTGATGGCTGCCTGGATTTTTTGTTCGTTGAAACCGACGATGCGTCCGTCGCGTTTCACTACAGTTTGTATCATTTCTCTCTGCTGTTTTAGTAGGTTAATTATTGCCTCAAAGCAAATCCTTCATGACTTAACTTTTCAGCGATGCGAAATTACAAAACATATTTTGAAAATTATCGTTTTGGACAACTTTTTTATTGTACTAAATTTTTAATGCACTAATAATCAATATTTTAATTTTTATTTTGGAAAACTTTCTTATTTTTCATCTCAACAAGAGTTTTCAAAAATAAAAATCAAAGGTGATAACTAATCCTACATTTATGCTCACTTTTATCATCTCTATACTGCTGTTTCATAGACACTTTAGAAGCGTTTCGCTCGCTATGCTATCCTTCAGTAAGTGGACTTCTTTTATCGCTATCTCTTCTTTTTATTGTATCTTCGCGCCCACATATTTTAATAGACCTATAAATTCAGGACATTTTCTTAATTCCCTCCGCAAGTGGCGCAGGGCGGGTCAGATGAACAAATAATAATTTCTATAATAACAATCACACTCAATGAAACATTTCTTTCTAACACTCCTGTCCATAGTACTGGCGCTGAGCGTTGGCACTACGGCTCATGCGCAGACGGGGCAAGCACTGGTCAATCAGTACTTGCAATCAGGCGGCGTGTTCCGCATTGTCGGGAATCGCACGGCAAACTATGTGATGCAGGAGTACAACGGTGCAGCAAGAACTGCCCCACTCTCCGCAACGGACTACTCCCAGGCATGGGTGCTCCGCAAGTCGGGCAATGGTTTCTACCTCCAAAATGCGGCCACGGGCCACTACCTCAAGGAAAAAGACTACCCAACGCCGCAGGCTCTTACGAACGACGGCACACTCTTCTACATCAAGTACAGCGCAAACAACACGGGCAACAGCACCTTTGTCACCATCAGCACCAAAGCCGACTTCTCCGACAAATCTTGCCTACACGATGATGCGCAACACAACGTGGTGAAATGGTACGCGGGAGCTTCGCAGGACAACACGCCGTCCGACTGGACTTTGCAGCCGGCCACGGACCTCAATGAGGCTACCATCGTGGGCAACCTCAATCAGGGCTACGTGACAACGCCGACGGCGAATACTTACTACTATCTCGTGAACAAAAGCTACCGCGACCGCGTGATGACAGAAGCCGTGGGTACGTCGACCGTTGCAGCAAAGGCGGTGCAGGCCAACAACTTCGCGCAGGTTTGGCAGCTCGTTTCAAAAGGTGGAAAGGACTATGCCCTCGTCAATGTCCTGACGGGCAAACGCATCAATAATGTGGGCGGTCTGTCGCAAGAATATACCACCTCGACCAATGGAGGCACTTTCACGCTGGCTAAATTTAACGATAAATGGACTGCCACCTACACACTGGCCGATAAAGGCACCACGCGAGGCCTCCACTGTTCAGAATCGCAGGGCTATTCCGTTGTGGGCTGGCACACCAACGCCGACGCCACAGGATGGTACTTCAAAGCGGCTACCGTTGATCCTACCGCTCTGGCTGCTGCACAGGCTGAATACCAGGCGCTGAGCACGCTGCAAACAAATACCGCGGCTTACACCACAAAATTGGCGAAGTATTTCACCGATGGTTCGTGCTCCGAACTCAAAGCTCCCTACTCCACCATGTCTGCCACTAATCTGACAACAGCGCTGACGGCCGACGGCTTCCCCGAAACCATTCGCCAGATGGTTCTCAAAGTGAGAAACAACAGTTGGGAGGTCTACAAGGCTGGTTGGGACAAAACAGAGAAAACCTTCCGCGTGGGCACTTACAAGCCCTATAGCTATGGTGGCTACGATGGCTGGGCTAAAATCCTAAAACTGGACTACAGATTGGGCCAACTGACAAACCCCACGGGTATCAGCGTGAAAGAGTACGACGTCTTGCAGGTCTATGTTGGTAGCATACCGACCGGACAGAAAGTGAAGCTCGAAATCGTGGGCGAAGGCTCAGCCACGGGTACACAGATAGGACTTAAAGAAGGCTACAACGTGATCTCTTCACCGGCAGAAGGCACCGTCTTCGTCAACTATGATGTGAACAATATCATCAATCAGAACACTTTCACGCCGCTCAGCACTTACGCCCCGGTTAATGTACACATCGAGGGCGGCACAGTAAACGGCTATTTCGACCTGACACGTGGCGACAACGACACGGATTGGGCCAATTTGCAGCAATATCTGCTCAAAGGCAGCAGCGTCTTAGATCTCAAGACGGAACAACTCATCTTCCACATGAACAAAGACCGCGTGACGAGCGCCTGCCCTACGGAGATGACGAAACTCCTTACTACCTGGAACACGCTCATCGACTGGGAGCGCGAGATGATGGGACTGGAGGAATACAAGGGCTACTTTAATAGTATGCTCACTTGTACGAGTATCGACCGTAGCTATATGTTTGCCTCCAACTACGGCACTTACTACAATAATGGTACTTTGTCCACCATCATGAACCCCAACCAAATGACCACCAGCGGTGGTGCACTGTGGGGCCCGGCCCATGAAAACGGCCACATCCACCAGAAGCTCATCAACATGATTGGCCAAACGGAAATTTCCACCAATCTCTTCTCCAACATTGCCGTATTCCGCCAAGGCCACAACACGAGTCGCGCCACATCAACTGCTACAACGCTGAAGAACATGGCCAATGGCGTGTTCTGGAACGACCGCGGCCTCTGGGAACGTGTCCATCTCTACTATCAGCTCTATCTCTTCTTCCACGCCACAGGTAAGGACACGTCCTTCTATCCGAACCTCTTCAAGGCTTTCCGCAAAGGTCCTGAGCTCAATCAGCGTGCCGAAACTTTCGTGCCGGCTACGGAGGATTATCTGCGCTTCTATGAAACGGTATGTAAGGTCAGCGGCTACGACATGACGGAGTTCTTCCAAGCTTACGGCTTCTTTGAGATTCCGACGATGCAAGAGTACACACTGAATGGTACCACACAGAAGGCGTACCACGTAGGAGACTACTCCAACTACTACATCACGATCACGCAGCAGATGATTGACGAATCCAAGGCGCGCGTAAAGGCGATGCACCTCACCAAGAACGGCGGCAACGCTGCCTTTATCGAGGACCGTATCACAGCTCCCTTGGCCACCTACGAAGGCCACCAGCCGGGCGAACTCAAAACGGCGTTCAGCGACGAAGACGAGAACCTCATCGGCAAGCATGGCGATGTGGGTCAGTACACCAGCTTCGACCAACCTTGCTCTGCCTACGAGTTCACCACTTCTGTCACCAATCCCAGAGCCGTCCAGGCGGTGGGTACGGGCGCAGTAGGCTTTAAGGTTTACGACAAGGACGGCAACCTCGTCTTCATGGCCAACACCAATAAGTTCACACTGCCGGAGAGCCTCGTAGGTCAGCCCTACACCATCAAAGCTGCCCAGGGCAACGGCGAAGATGTGCTCATGACGAAGGGCGAAGACCGCAGCACCATCACTTGGAAGGTGGTGGACAACAAGAACAATATCCTCCACACGTTCACCACTAACGATTTGCAGAAGGGCACTACTGTGACGACCTACCCCGCGGATATGCAGGCTTACACAAAACGCTTTGTCAACTTCATTCCTGCAACGCCCAACGTGGTGGCTAATGGTCATACAACGGTCACGGTGAAGTATAATTTCACAGGTCCATTCCAGCCGAGCACAACCACAAACTTGCGCTACTACTACCTCAAGGTGCGCGATGGCTACATCAACTACACGGCGAAAGCTCCCTACCTGCTCACCCCTGCCCCAAGTGCCACGAACAACAGTCAATGGGCGTTCATCGGTAATCCCTTCGAGGGCTTCCGCATCCTCAACGCGGCAACGGGTACGCAGCAGTCGCTTACCTTCGGCACTACCTACAACGGCGGCAACCCTGTTATGGGCACCACCGAAGACCGTTGGGAAATCATCGCCAACCAGAACGATGCTTCCGGCAAAAGCTTTAGCATCAAGGTGAAGGACAAAAACTGCTATTTCAACAAGTACGCCAATGAGGGCTACTTGAAATACTGGCAAGCATCGGCAAGCAATGATGCGGGTTCTAATGTAATCGTCGAAGCGGCTCCTTCTGCCGAGGAATTCAACGGTTATTTCCGTCTGAAGAACACTCAGACTAACAAATATATCATGCTGGGCGCTGATGGCAACTTCTCCGTAACGGGCAACAGACCGATGATGAATCCTTCCAACGTTTTCTTGCTCGAACAGAACACGGATGGCACCATCCGCATGGGTCATGGCAACCGCTATGTGGCCAACAACTCTTTCAAAGCCACAGATGCACAAGAACAGGCCTATCCCATCCTCCTGCTTCGCACAAGTGCCAACACCTATGCCCTTTATGCCAAGGACGGCCACGGTTTGGGCAACAGCTATTGGCAGAATAGCAGTGCAAGCGGAGCAAGCCTCAGCTTCCAAACGGGAGATGCTGGTGGTTCGAAATGGAAACTCGAACCAGCCACTACGCTCATCCTCCCGCTCATCCCCTTTGAGAATGCGGCTTACAGTACGGCCTACATGCCTTTTGCCTACACCACGAGCAACGGCGTAACGGCCAACATCATCAGCATTGCGGGCAACACGGCTAAGACAACGGCCATCACCACCGTCCCCGCCGGAACGGGCGTTCTGCTTATCAGTCCGTCGGACGAAGTCACCATGGCCACGCTCAACATCGTTGCTCCAGCTCCGGAACTCACGCAGACCAATGTCTTGACAGGTACGTACACGCCGCAACTGGCCGATGGTTCGCAATACACCTTTAGCGCTGGTCCGGACCAAGATCGCTTAGGCTTCTACATCTACACTGCTGGTGCGCCGCTCAACCCCTATCGCGCCTACATCTCTGCCGCTTCTGCCTCTGGCGTTCGCGCCTTCCTCCTCGACCCACAGACGCTCACGGGCATCACATCTGCCACTGAGGACAACAAGCAGAAGGACATCTACGACCTCCAGGGTCGCCGCCTCAACAAGGTGAGCCGCCCTGGCCTCTACATCGTCAACGGTCAGAAGCAACTGAAGCGTTAAAGCCTCAACTCCGTCCTTTCCCAAAAGGGAAAGGCGCATAAAAACTCTTATAACAACAGCAGCCACGCAAATTCAAAACATTGCGTGGCTGCTACCTTTTTCAGACTGATCGGACAAATCAGACTGGTCCGACTGGTCCGACACCATTATTGCTAACAATAATATCCTTGAAACGGTTAAATTTAATATCAGCTTGCCCTATACATTTATAGTAATTGATAATAATTCTATCTATCATTACCTGCGACTTCTTTATTTTGTGATAACTCTTTTTTCTGAATATTGTGCATCATATCTCGTATTTGGAGTATATTCCTTCTTCGAAGAATGCATCTTGGAGGCATTCATTTCATTAGATGTATCAATATCAACCACGACATACATTTCCGTAGTGCTGACGTTCCTGTATACGCACATAGGCAAGTCGTCCACTGACTTTATAAGTTGAACGCTCTTTACACGGAAAAGATGCTGGCCAACATCTTTACGAGTATGAAATAGCACATATCCAATAGATTGCAAATTCTCAACAATTTCTATGCCGTCCCTTGTGTATTTGATACCAACAGCAAGTTTTCCTGTTGGAAGGAACTTCAGTTTCTTCACATCGTAGTTCTCCATCATTACCATCAAGACCCCGTCTTTTGTTACATCAGCAATAGGTGAATAGCCCTTGGATATAGGTTTTTGAAGGACTTGATTTGGCTGCTCACCAAGTTTGCAATCTGCTACAAAGAAATATCTCTTTAATTCACTTAGCAGCAGTTCATTCTCCGCCTTGTTCGCATCTGTTGTCGTGTCTAACGCTAAAGAATAGACATTTTCGTCCGCAAATGGAGTATACACTTTGCCAAGTAACTCTTTAAAATGTGTCTTGATATATTCTTCTCCATTCACATCTGGATGTGCCTTCATTGCATAGAAGTCGTAATCTTTTTGCAGCCATTCCTGTATTTCTGTACGGAAACGATTACGAATACTCTGCTTCCATTGTGCCTTTTGATCCGTGTTATTTTTTGCATATAATGATAGGACAAAAAGAAAGTTTACATCATAGTGAAACAGGAGCAATGTATCACGGTCAAACAAGCGGTTGTTGAATTGTACTTGTTTGTGTCGATTCTTTTTGCGGTCTGTTTTTTCGATACCATCATTAGTGTAATCAAAATTTTCATCCATCTTGGCAGACACAAAGAAGTTTGGAATGATGTTATATCCTTCCGTCACATCATCACGAAGCCGAATGCCCGACTCCGTTGTTTTGCCACTATTGAAGATGTCAAGATTCCATTGGATGACATTTCTTGCATATGTGTATTGTTTGTAGATGGATTCTGAGCCAAGCTCATGCCCCATCTTATAGTACTTGCTATCACCAATGTAATAAGTCTGTTTGTTTTCACTTTCAATTAGACTCTTGGCTGTGAAGAGATGGTCAACGATTTTTCCGTCCTCTTGTTTTTTCTCCATTCCATCAGGCAAAGGATTGTCACCTATCAGTTCGTCTATGATAGCCTCGAACACAATATAAAAGTTCTTGACCAACAGGTATTCTTTCTGCTCTGTTGTGATGAACACTTGCCTTGCTTCATCAAAGAAGGCATAGCATAACTGCCATAATTGTAGTGCCTTATCTGAGAAATATTTGTACTTAATTTGGCGCAAACGAGTTTTGCCGAAGCCATTCAAGTACGTTTCAAACTTCTTCCCTGTTATCAACTGAAACTGGCAACAAATCTCTTTCGGGAAACCATAAGTCTCACCGATATAATTTAAAATTGAGAAAAATATAACAAGCAGTTCCTCGTCAAAGTTGATTTGTCGTTTTTTGTTGACAGGCTTCAAATAGATTGGTTGTCCATCTTGCACAATGGCTGTTTGCGTACCAATGGTTCGAGTCCAATTAATTTTGTTCAAGCCACTATGCAAGTTCTTTACAATGAAAAAGAAGAATCTTTGGTTGTCACGGTTGAATTGTAACAACGACAGAAGAATATCAAGATAAGTATTGCTTAATCTGCGTTGACCATTACCAACTTGAGCTATTTGCGAATGATATACAATATCGGTATCATTGCGTTTATCGTTTTTGTAAACCACTATGGCACGATAAATCCAAACAGCAAACTTGTAGAGAAAATTTTTCTCAACAGCATCAAGTGGATTGGTTTCATCCAAGTTAGCAATGCTTTCTGGCTTATACTTTCCAAATACAAGTTCTTGTCCTCCCACATCTTTTAGCAACACCTTGGGCAGGATAAACACACAATCCTTTAGTAGAGTATTGTAGAAATATCCTACATAATGAACGGACACCTTACCCTCAACATTCTCCAAAGCATCAATGCCATAGAGAATATTCTTTATATTGGCTACGTTGTATTGATATTCTTCTATCAGTATGCGCATATGTTAAATATTTTCCTCTGTAATAGTTATACCCAAACTCGCTTCGTTGACAGCATGAATAAACTCATTGATTGTATCTCTCAAAGACGGATTAGCAGGTCTGTGCATCCAACCATCCTTATTGACCCAAAGAGAATTGCCATCTGCGCAATCTATCTTGTACGAATAATTGGCATAACGTTCATCCATATTGGCAAGTTCTTCCTTATTTGCAACAATCCAACTGCGCATAGAGTATTTCTTGAAAGGTTTCCAAACATCAATAACTTCTTGTGCAGTCTTTCCTTGATTTTGTTTAACGTATTCCTCAATGGCTGTATAAGGTATGGCATTTATTTTCTTTATTTCCTTGCCGTTTACCTTAATAACAGAAATTGTGTTGACGTCATCGTCTGTTGATATAATCTCTGTTGAAATAGGTTCAATACCCAAGTTATCCAAGAATAAAACGACCTTTCCTTCTATCACTTTTGATTCTTTACCTTCTGATGTGTAGAACTTATCGAAAGACAATTTACTTCCGTCCTCATCATTGAAAATAGCATCACCAAACTCATAGTCCTTAAACACATCATTCCACAGGTAAAAAATAACCTTACCGACAAATGTCTTTGCCGATATAACGCTATCTTGCGCCTTACAGAAGAAATAACCAAGTTTCTTGTCTTCAGAATTGGTTGTGGAGCCAATTTTCTCGTTAATCTTTTCAAGGAATTGCCACCAATCATAGTTATTCCCATCCGCTTCTATAGTCCAATCTTTTCCACCACTAGATATAGGCATGTAAGTCCAATCCCAACGACGCTTAAAAGCAGAGTCTATCGGGAACAGGCTTTGGTCACTTGTATTCATGGTTGCCCAAATGTAAAGGTTGTTAGGTAAGAGTAGAATATCGCCATCCAACACCTGCGACACAATATCTTTGCCTTCATACATAGCATTAACTTTGTCTCTTTGGGCAATAGACAATCCTGCAAATGCTTTTTGAAGTTGTCGTTTCATATCTGCATCCGCTTTTATCGGATAATCAGAAAAACCATAATCATTACGGTCAAGAAGTTGGAACAGGTCACCAAATATTTGAGCGCAGTTTCCTCTGTTAATTTCTTCTATGACAAGGTACTGCTTATCTCCCTCATCATATTTCTTCCAAGCATTGACATATGCTTGCAGGAATGATTGAGCCACAAACTCATAGACAATTTGCTCCTTATGTAATGTTGTCGCACCAATTTTCATTGGTTGTCCGAGTTCATCACAAATAGGTAGTAATGCCGTTGTTGGTTTGTATGCCCCAACAAAAGTTGAGTAGTCAGTGTCTGGATGGAAAGTTGTACGAATCACATCCGACTCCTTTGTTTCCTCCTTAATTGTATGCGACTTTCCTGTACCAGGTGCACCATAAAAGATTTGCTGCAAAGACGAAGAAGGTTTAGCTATCACTTCTTTTTCTTCCAATCCATCTTCCTTCCCATCATTATATGGTGTATTTACATTCGTAATTTCGATGTCAAAAATACCACCATTAGCCTTTTTGATATGTAATTCAGAATAACCACCTGCAAAGTAATTACGTATGGTAAATTTTCCTTTACACTCGTTACCTTTGCTATCTGTATAAATTACATCCTTCAACAAGCCGTTAAAGTAGAAACGAGTATCTATCTTCCCATTTTTTTGAGGCACATCCTTACGAGCATTCCACTCTTGGGTAATTGTCTCTACTGATTTTCCGTCTTCAACAAACAAAGCATCAAGTAAAGCCAGTTGATTGACGACAAACTCCTTGGTGTATGGAATCACACAATGTACAGATGATTGGTCAAATTTCCTTGGCAAGATAGAGGCAATAAACAATATCGCTTTTGCAAGATTCTCCTTGTGGTATCTTACAGTTATATGCTCGCCAGCACTCTCAAATAGTTGGTAATGCTCATTGTCTAAGAATAAGTCTGTATTTTTGGCATCACCTGCTCCCAAAGGACGATAGCTTGCATTAGTGTCATTGATATGTTTTATTATTTCTTCCATACTTATGAATATTAATTTTACTCGTGAATAATCTTGTTTGTTATAAGATAATACAAAACAGCATAAATTGTATTTACACTGACAGCATTACCAGCTTGCTTGTATAGTGCCCCATCTGCAACTCCTGCATTTCGACCGTTAATGGCAAAGTTTGCAGGAAAACCTTGCAACATAAAAGCTTCCTCTGGTGTTAATTTGCGGATTGGCAATAGTGCCAATTGTTCCTTAGTCATAGTTCTAACAGGATTGACAGCACCATGTGATTCGATGAAGTCTTGACTATAATAGTTGTCTTGACAAGCACGATGCATCTTATGCATTGTAGCAGTCAAAGGACGAGCTATACTCATGTTTATGTCTGACTTCGATTTAAAGTTGGCTGAGCCGTCTGCCAACAGAGTAGGCTTGATTTTCTCTGACAGAAAGTATTTTTTATCCACCTCCAAACTCAATATATCATTGACACTTTGATAATGGTATGTTCCTAATCCTTGATACACTTGTTCAAATGTCGTAGCAATATTATCACAAGTAAACCTCTTTTCAAAATTCGCAGGAACAGGTTCTGTTGTTGCAAAAATCAGAAGTCTGTTGCGAGTTTGAGGTAATTGGAATTGCGCTGTGTTAAAGATGTCTGTAAACACTTTATATCCCAAAGTCTCCAACTCTTGTTTTATACGTGCAAATGTTCTACCTTTGTCATGTGATTTGAGATTCTTCACATTTTCCAAAAGCACATATCGTGGTTTCTTTGCAGCAAGAATATCAATGATATGAAAAAACATCTGTCCACGGTCTTCATTGAAGCCTGCTTGCTTTCCCATCATACTAAAGGTTTGGCAAGGAAATCCACCTGTGACCAAATCAAATTTTGGCAGATTATTTATGTTATTTTTATTGTTGGTAAATTCGACTATATCTCCCATTGCCAACTCATCATCAGTTTCAGGGTGAAAATTAGCACAATAAGTTTTCACAGCCTTGGCATCAATCTCAGAATAGCCAATGCAATGAAAATCCATAATGTGGTCTTGTGTGAGCAAATCCATAGCCCTTCTAAAACCTCCAATACCCGCAAATAGTTCTAAATGTCTCATTTTATAAATTTCATGATGCCATCACCTATGGCTTTGGCAAGTTTTACAGGAACGGCATTTCCCACTTGTGCGTACCACATATTTTGAGAACCCGTTATCACGTAATCATCAGGAAATGTCTGAATACGTGCTGCTTCACGAGGACTTAATCCCCTTGCATCCCAAGGGTGGATATACATATTACAATCAAACTTCATGTGTGAAGTTATGGTCTTGCAGATTTGAGTTTCATCCAACTTGAAATATTTGTCCTTGAAGATATCATTCCTTCTTTTGTATGGCATGATGTCAGCGATAGACTCATGCAGGGAGTTTGCACCTTGTGGTAATCTTCTATATATTTCAATGTCTCGTTCGTTATTGTAACGATTCTTATGATTATAGAGTTTGGTTATTTCTCTATCGCCATTGATAAATTTATAGAAGTCATTTTTGATATACGAAAAATCACACTCCGTAAAGCCAGATTCTGCACATTCTACACCCTTTGCCCCCTTTTCTTTCTTGGCAACTAAGTGCGGAAGTCCTTCAAGAGCATCTTTCAATACAAAAGGCTTGCGCTTATGCTCGAATATTTCTTCAAAAATCGACTTGGGTTCTATACCAACCCTGTTGCCAATCATTATGAAACGTTCTCTATTTTGTGGTACGCCATAATCTTGTGCCTTCAAAAGTGCATAATCATATTGGTACTCGCCGCCAAGATATTCCTCAAAATTCTGTTTGATTTCTTCTATTTTGTTCATCATCCCTTTTACATTCTCCATAATAAAGAACTTAGGACGAGTATTTTTCAAGAATATCAAGTATTGTTTATATAAAGCATTACGAGGATCATCCAATATTCGTTGACGATTAGCCATAGAGAAACCTTGACAAGGAGGTCCACCACATACCAAGGTTATATCTGATAGCATATCCTTGTATTCTTCAAGATGTAGATTGAGTTCCGCAATATCTCCCACAAAATAGTGGTCATCACTCAAATCATGGTTGAATTTATAGGTGTTGCAAAACTGTTCCACGATTTCATTAACGAACCATGGAGTAAATCCAGCCTGTTGCAACCCCAAACTCAGACCGCCGCACCCTGCAAATAAATCTACAAATTTATATTGTTTCATTGTTATTTTTCAGCCCAATCTTTTAATTTATCTCTTACCACTGATAGAAAGTTTATTTCGTCAGCAACATCCCCTTGCGAGAAGTTTTCCGAGAGGGTAGAAATAACCTCATTGATTTTATCTATCTGCTCAAAGAGCAATTCTTTCTTATTCTGTTCCATCATTTTTAAATTCTTCGAACCGCACTAAGTCGGTTAGTTCTACATCTAATATTTTGGCTATCTGCATCAGATTGCCTAAGTCGGGTTGACTTGAGTTGGTACACCATTTAGATACGGTTGTTTGGTCCTTACCTAATTGTTCAGCCAACCATTTGTTCGTCCGCTGCTTATCCGCAAGAACAACTTTTATTCGATTTAATTTTTTACTTGCCATATAGTAATCATTTCTTCTGGCAAAGGTATAGTTAAATCCTCTATATAAAGAATATCTGGAGTGTTTTTATAGATTATCCGCAATAAAATGAATCTTATTCTATTGTTTTGCATGTGCAAGCAAAAGAGCCTATAAGAAATACCTACATGTCTGGTATTGACTGCCTTCTATCAACGAGGAAAGTTGAAGGCATCAAATAACCAAGAGGAAAGTAATGAAACGAAATGCGAATGAGGCTTTAGGGATGAGAAACACTTTCTTCTACGCCTCTATGCACTTGCATGACTGCCGTAGCACTCAAAATGGCGGAAGAACAAAAAAAGTCGCCATCTTTCGATGACGACTTCCTATTTTCTTCAGTCGGGGTGACTGGATTCGAACCAGCGACCACACGCCCCCCAGACGCGTACTCTAACCGGGCTGAGCTACACCCCGAAGAAATAGCTTGCGGAACTTATATAGGGGATAGTTCCTTTTAGCGAGTGCAAAAGTACCATAAAGAATGGTACGAACAAAATAAAAATTCAACTTTTTTCCATAAAACCGCTTTTTTCGCCTAACTTCGCCCCTACACATATCTTTATTCTTATGGTCAAGATAGAAAACAAACAGCTCATTGCCACCTTTTCAGAGAAAGGTGCAGAGACAACAAGTTTGAGAGATGCCCATACGGGGCGCGAGTACATCTGGCAGGGCGACCCCGCTTTTTGGAGTGGCCACAGCCCCATCCTTTTCCCCATCACGGGTGGCCTTTGGAACGGAGAGAGCCGTATTGGCGACCTTGCCTACAATATTCCGAAGCATGGTTTTGCGAAGAATATGACCTGGCAGGTGGGAGAACAAAAGGCGGAGAGCGTGACCTTCTTCCTCGAAGCTACAGAGGGCACGCGAGAGGTATTCCCCTATGCGTTTCGCCTCGAAGTGTGCTACCACCTCGATGGGCGCACGCTGAAAGCCGACTTTAAGGTAAAAAATAAGGGAACAGAAACTATGTTTTTCCAAATGGGAGGACATCCGGGACTGAACCTGCCGGACTACAAGGAGGGCGGAGGTGTCTGTGGCTACATCCGCCTTACGGGCAAGGCCGACCATCTGCTCCGCGCCGGCGAACAAGGTTGCATCATCATGGACGGAACAACGCCGGCCCACTACCCCATTCCGCTGACGGAAGAAGGCCTCGTGCCGGTGTGCGTAGACACTTTCCGCAACGAGGCGCTTATCTTGGAGCGTCAGGTGGAGGCTGCCACGCTGCTCGACATGGAGAAGCGTCCCATAGCCACCGTACGCAGTACGGCTCCCGTCTGGCTTTTCTGGTCGCCACAAGGCGTCCACAGTCCGTTTGTCTGCTTCGAACCGTGGTACGGTCTACCCGATTTGCAGGGCTTCAGCGGCTCCATCGCGGAGCGTGCCTTCATCCAGCAGGCCGAAGGCGGAACGACATGGACAGGAGGCTATGAGGTAGAAGTATAAACCTGAAATCGCTCACCACACTTATTTTCCAAGGGCGGAGGCAGCCAATGCGCGTGCTTCTGCCCTTGCTGGTTTTCCGGTGGCGGTGAGTGGCAAACGCTCCACCCGCACATAGTGGCGTGGACATTCGTAACGCTCGAGGTGCTCACGGCAGTAGCGCGCCACAGCAGCCTCATCGGCTTCGCCCGCATAGAGCAGCGTGACGGCTTCGCCATACTTCTCATCGGGTACAGCGGTGATCTGAAACGGCACCTCCAAGGCGGCGAGGCGGCGTTCTATCTCCTCCGTTTGCAACTTGATGCCGCCCGAACATATCACATTGTCCTTGCGCCCCAGGATGCGGAACGTGCCATCGGGGAAGAGTTCGGCGCGGTCGTTGGTCTCAAGCGGTGTTGGACAAACGGCGGGGGCTTCGATGCGCAAACAACCGTCCGCGGTGAGGGAGAGTTTCACGCTGTCGAAGGGTTTGTAGTGCTCATCGGCCTCTGGCCCATTCAGGCGGCGCAGCGCCACATGGGAGAGCGTTTCCGTCATGCCGTAAGTACTCCAAACGGGATGGGGAAAATCGTGCAATGCTTCGGCCAACGCCCCACTGATGCTACCGCCGCCAATGATGAGTTGGCCCACTTCGCGAAGCAGGGCGCGCTCGCGCGGCACTTTCAGCGTCTCGAACACCTGCATCGGGGTCATCGCGGCAAAGGTGGGCGCAGTGGTCAGCGTCTCAAACGGATGGGCGGAGGGCTTGACCACCACGAGGCGCAAGCCATGGGTGAAGGCACGCACGCAGACCATTTTTCCGGCGATGTAGTCGAGCGGCATACAGAGCAAAGCCGTATCGCCCTCCTTCAAACCTAAGAAACGGCAGGTCATATCGGCACTGTGGCGCATCCTCTCTTTCTCCACGCGCAAGAGTTTTGGCTGTCCGGTCGAACCAGATGTTTTCACCGTCAATGTGGGTGTTTTGCTCTCCCATTCGCGTCGAAATTCGTCCACTTGTTTCCGAAACGCTTTTGTCCCGAAATCCTCCATCCAGAGCCTTTCGCCGCGTATCTGCAAGGTAGTGGCTTCAAAATTGTTGGTAAACAATTGTCCCGTACCTAAACCCTGATGACGAACGGGCATAGGTGGCAACTGGCTCACCCATTGTGCCAGCGCGTTGAGTCCTACATTGCTCTCCAGCGCACTCGTTACCCAGTAGCCCACCCCGCGTTTGTCGGCCTCCATCATCCATTCCTCGCAACCGCTGAAGCCTCCGTGGAGGGAGGGCTTGAGGACGATGTACTGCGGGCCTATCTCGTCGAGCAGTCGCTGCCGCATAACGCGGTCGTTATTACCGATAAGTTCCTCGTCGAGGGCGATGGGCAACGGCGTATTGCGACAAAGTGCGGCCATCTCCTCCCATTGGTTTTGCCGAATGGGCTGCTCGATACTGTGGATATGGTAGCGGCTCAGCTTTTCCAATCGGCGGGGCGCTTCGTCCACCGAAAAACCACCGTTGGCATCGACGCGCAGTTCGACAGTTTCGGGCGAGAAGCGAGCACGCAGGCGACGGATGAGGTCAAGTTCGCTCTCGAAATCGATAGCCCCAATCTTCAGTTTCACACAATGGAAGCCCTCACGGAGTTTTGCCTTCATTCGCTCCATCATCTCATCGTGCGACCCCATCCAAACGAGGCCGTTGATAGGAATTCCCTCCGCGCCACGCGTGAAAGGCGTGTCGTAGAGCTGGAGATAATGCCCCGTGAGCGAGGCTTTGGCAGAGCGAAAGGCCATTTCAAGGCCGAAGAGGATGGACGGGTAAGGGCGGAGGGCCTCCGTATCGAGCCGTCCAGCCTCCACCACCTCACGGCAGATACGCCGCAGCGTTGCTTTGTAATCGCCGTTGTAGTCGCAACTCAAATTGGGGAGCGGGGCACACTCTCCCAGTCCGCGAGCTATACGCCCTTCAGCTTCATAGGTGAGATCGAGATACCACACCTTCCGCTCTTTGTAAACACCGCGCGAAGTACCCGCCGGTTGCTTAAAACAAAGGGTGCGCGGAATGATTCTGATGTTCATGGGAGTTTTGTTTTAGGAAAAAGTTCTCGGACTGGTCGGACGGGTCAGACCAGTCCGACCAGTCCGATTTCTCCGACCCGTCCGATTTCTCCGACCAGTCGGATTTGTCCGAGAACCACAGCTGTTTGTTGGTCGCCTTATTAAGGCAGTTTCGGGAATTTCTTGAAATCGGGTTTGCGCTTTTCGAGGAAAGCGCGACCACCTTCGTGCGCCTCATCGAGCATATAATAGAGCATGGTGGCATCTCCCGCGAGTTCCTGAATACCTGCTTGTCCGTCGAGCTCGGCATTGAGGCCGGCTTTGATCATGCGCAAGGCCAGGGGCGAATGCTCCATCATCTTCTCCGCCCAGCGTACCACCTCATTTTCCAGTTCCTCGAAAGGCACCACTTTGTTTACCATACCCATGCGCTCCGCCTCTATGGCCGAGTATTGGCGGCACATAAACCAGATTTCGCGGGCTTTCTTCTGTCCCACGATGCGCGCCAGATAGGACGCACCGAAGCCAGCGTCAAACGAACCCACTTTCGGGCCCGTTTGTCCAAAGATGGCGTTGTCCGAAGCTATGGTGAGGTCGCACATGAGGTGGAGAACGTGGCCTCCGCCAATGGCATAGCCGTTGACCATCGCAATGACGGGTTTGGGCAAAGAACGTATCTGTTTCTGCACGTCGAGCACATTGAGACGGGGCACGCCATCGCCACCGACATAACCGCCGCGACCTTTGACATTCATATCGCCGCCCGAGCAGAAAGCCTTATCGCCAGCACCCGTCAGGACAACGACACTGATTTCGGGGTTCTCCCGACAGATACGAAAGGCATCGCTCATCTCCCCCACCGTTAGCGGCGTGAACGCATTGCGCCAGCGCGGCCGGTTGATAGTGATCTTGGCGATGCCATTATACATTTCAAACAATATCTCCTTATACTCTTTCAAGGAGGTCCATTCTCTTGTCATATTATATAGGGTTTTTATTTTCTTATTGGGATTCTTGGACAAGTCCGGCTGGTCCGACCTGTCCGAGCTATCCGACTTGTCCGACAACAGCCTTCGCTGCTGGTCAGCTTACAAAAAGCTCCAGAATTTGCGGCCTATCGGCGGGAACTGTCAGCAGGCGGTGGAGGGCAGCAGCAGCCTCGGAGGGCGTGGCAGCATGGAGATAGCCACAATCGTAACTTTGACAAATGCCCTCAGCTGTGGCATAGTTGCGCCCCGCAATATATTCTTCGTGAGCCGGCGAGTCGGAGAGTCCCGGCAGATGGCGAAAGATGCCGCCTCCTCCGTTGTTGAGGAGCACCACCCGCAGGCGGCCATCGAGACGAGTATTCCAGAGAGCATTCACATCGTAGAAGAAACTCAGATCTCCGATGCAGAGGAGAGCCGTTCCCTCGGCGCGGAGCGAATAGCCCGCCGCAGCGGACATAGAACCCTCAATGCCGTTGACACCTCGGTTGCAGAGGATGGGGAAACGGCCGCCGTCGAAGAAAGGTTGGGCATTGCGCACCACGCTACTATTGGACAGATGCAGCGAACCGATACCGTGGTGCGCCACCGCCTCGGCCACGAGTTGCAGGACCGTCGTATCCGTCAGTTTCTTTATTGTGTCGCACCGCAGAACCTTTGTGTCAGCTGACGGCCTTATACTGTCGGCTGACGCAATAAGGGTATTTTCGAGCCGCGCGTTGATGCGGACCACCGCCTCCTTTTGTTCCATCGGCGCAGCGTGGAGTTGCGCGAGGAAGTCGGCGAGTGTCGTCCGACAAATGCGGTGGAGGTGGAAGAAAGTATCGGGCATGGCATCCGTCGGTTCAAGGCGAATCACGCGCAGGTCAGGCTGTAGGCGCAAGTGTTCCTTCACGTCCTTATTGATGAGATTGCCCCCGGCCGAAATCAGTAGGTCGATGTTGGAGAGTAAGTCTAAGTGACCATTTCGCAAGGCGTTCATGCGCTCCGTTCCGAGACAGTTGCTGAGCAATTCGGGGAGCACGACGACGCGCCCGCTCTTTGCCAGCCGCAGCACCTCCTCCGCCACGTTCTCCCTGCTTTGCCCAATGAGCAAGGCGGGGCAGCGCGCGGCGGCCACCTCCTGCAAAGCCCCCTCTAAGTGGGCGGGAGCGGGGCGGAAGTCCTCCAGAACGAGGCGTTCCTCGGGCAAACGCTCCTCCTCGAAGCGGAAGAGCGGCGGCGTGAGCGGGATGTTGACATGCACAGGCCGTCCACCGTGGCGGCGCGTTGAGAGCAGCGCCTCGTTCATAAGGCGGTTGCAATGCCAAGCGTCGGCCTCACTGTGCAACTCTGGCAACTGAATCGTTGGCGTATAGGGCTGGAGCGCGCCGACCTGCGGCAGCGTTTGTCCGTCCAACTGACCGAGGAGCATCTCAGGGCGGTCGGCCGACACCACAAGGAGCGGCACATGCTGATAGTAGGCCTCAGCCACGGCAGGTAGCACATTGAGCAGCGCAGAGCCGGAAGTGACACACACCACCGTGGTGCGCCCCGTTTGGAGGGCCATGCCGAGCGCCACAAAGCCGGCCGAGCGTTCGTCCGTTACGGGCCACACGCTCAACTGCGGTTGGCAGCAACAGAGATTGTGCACCAACGCGCCATTGCGAGAGCCGGGACAAACCACAGCATCTGAAACGCCAAAAGAAAGAAGAAGGGAGGTGAAGATGGAAGCAGCACTCCGTCCCGTGTCCTCGCCTGAGGGGGAGGCCGATGAAGGAGAGACCGAAGGCGCGGAGGCTTCGGCGGAGAATTTTCCTACACTGCTATATTTTTGTTTCATTTGTATCGTTCGTTAGCCTAAAGAAGGTTATCGGTTGCTCTGTTTTGCTTACCAACAGCACTATACGGCGCTGGGCTTTTCGCCTGAAAGAACAGCGGAGATGGGTGCTGTGAGATGCTCGAGCGGAGCTGCCATTTTGCGTTGCGTTTCCAGCCATTCGTCCTCTTCGTTGCTCTCGGGGAGGAGTCCGCCGCCGGCGTGGAAACGCAGGAGGGAGGGCATCACTTCCAGGCAGCGCAGATTGACGTAAAGGCGCGTTTCGTGGAGCAGATTGAGTGGACCACAGAAGCCGGCATAGTAGCGGCGCGGCTCTGGCTCACACGCAAGAATGGCTCTGCGCGCGCGCTCCGTTGGCACTCCACATACGGCTGGCGTGGGGTGTAAGTGCGAAAGCACAGTTCCTATGCCCAATCCAGCGGGAAGCAGGAAGCGGAAATCTGTTTCGAGGTGGCAAATGGCCCCCACTTTGCGCACGTAGGTCTCACTCTCCTCTGGTTCAATCGTCAGCTGGCGGAGCTGATCGCGAACATACTGCGCCACGAGGCGCTGCTCGCGGCGGTTCTTCTCGCTCCACGCATCGAGGGGTACACACGCTCCGTCCGCACAGGCCATAGTGCCGGCCAACGCCATCGTCTGCCACGCGCCGTTTTCGTGCGTAAGCAGTCGTTCGGGCGTGGCTACCAGCCAACAACCCGTTTGAGGGGTTTGAAAAAGCGATACAAAAGCATGGGGATGCGCCGCACACGCGGCAAAGAAAAAACGTTCTAACGCTTCGTTAGAAAGAGGAGGAATGGGCATTGTGGCCGTGCGCGCCAGCACCACCTTATCGCACTGCCCCGTCCGCAGCACTTGCTGCATGGCGCGAAAGGCTTGTCCGTAAGTTTCGCGGTTCTCGCTGCGCCGCGCCGCAGGCAGCTCGAAGGTAGATCCCTCGGGCACAACGCCTTCCTGCACCTCTTCTGGTTCGAGCAAGACAATGGGCGTTGTTTCATTTGGCGCAAAGGGCGCGATGAGGAATCCTGCTCGCCCATCGGCTTCTTCTACCGACGGCAGTGTCCCCACTGCTCCCTCGCGGAACAGTCGGACATACGAGCGCTTGCCCGGCAGACGATAATAAGCAAAACTTGGCATATCGCGAAAGTACGAAAAAAGCGCAAGAGTAGGGCATAATCTCGCGTTTTTTAGTTGCGCCCAATGCTTTCAGGCACCGCCTTACGACTTTCAGCCATGAACTTTCCAGCCGAAAAGAGATGGAAAAGAGAGAAAACACATAGATTTGAGAAGAAGTGGGAGGACATGAAAAAAGCCACAAACTTGTGCTGAATTTTGCAAAAGTTTGTGGCCGTTTTTATAGCAGAATTATTATTCTGCTTTTGGCTATTTTCCGGCGTATCTCCCACTGTTGGTCAAAACACCTCAATCTTCCCAAAGCAGGGAGCTTTCGTCGGAGCCCCAGCCTTCAGAGCGCGTATTCCCGGCTTGAGGACCAGATTTGCGTTTCCCAGGATTGTGCTGGCCTATACCGGGCGACATATTCATCAGTGGGGTTTCCTCACAAAAGGAATAAACGGCGATAACGGGTGAGGTATACGTTTTCTTTCTCATGATTATTTCTTTTACCATCTGTAATAACACTATTTATTGATAGATATAAGGGAAATGTAGCTCTGTCTTTTTCTTGCAAGAGGTGGAACACGCTTTGTTCGAGCCTTGAGCGGAGAGACTCTCCCATTTCCAGCTTAAAAGCGCGCAAATATATAGGTTATCCTTCATCAAGCCAAATAAAACAGTGCGAAATCTTTATTTCTGCTATTTAGAAACAAAGATTTCGCACTTTTTGTAAAATAGAGTTAGCGACTTTGTGCTATCTCTCCACTGCCGTAGCAGCGATGGTGCTGAGCATCATAAAGGCAAGCAAACTGGCCTGGGGCGATGCCCTGGACATCTTCGGCGGAGATGATTTTATAGCGCCCGCGACTGACGAGAAGACGGCCGGGGGTGAATTCGGGAGTATGGCGCACCTTGAAGGTGATATCGTATTCGCCGTCCGCCGCAAAGGGGTTGAGCGTAAGGAAATTGGGCTGGCTCACGAAGAACTCGCGCCCGTAGGCGGCTTGCGTTTGGAAACCGTGGGACACATAGATGATGTTGCGGCGAATGTCTTTGCCAACGACGTACCACGGGCCGCCGCCGAAGCCGAGGCCTTTGCGCTGGCCGATGGTAAAGAACCAATAGCCGGGGTGCTTACCGATGATGTTGCCGGTTTCCTTTTCCACCACGAGGCCTTCTTTCTCACCGAGATATTTCCGTGCGAGTTCGGAGAAGCGTATTTTCCCCAAGAAGCAGATGCCCTGGCTGTCGTGGCGATGTGCCGGTGCGAGGTGTTCGCGTTCAGCAATGTCGCGCACTTCCTCCTTGAGGAGATGGCCGATGGGGAACATGATTTTACGCAGTCCGAGGTTGTCGAGCTGTGCAAGGAAGTCGGTCTGATCCTTCACAGGGTCGGGACTGGTAGTGAGCCACACGTTGCCGTCGGCGTCGGTTTCGGTCTGGGCGTAATGGCCCGTGGCCACGCGGTCGTACTCATGTCCCACGCGCTGCTCAAAGACTCCGAATTTGATGTATTTATTGCACATCACATCGGAGTTGGGCGTTAGTCCCGCCTTTAGGCGATCCACGATGTAGCCCACGACATATTCCCAGTATTCCTTTTGCAAGTCGATAAGGTCGAGGCGACACCCATATTTTCGCGCCACGGTCGACGCCATTTCCCAGTCTTCCTCAGCAGAGCAATCCCACTCCCCTTCAGGTCCTGAACCAATTTTGATATAGAAAAGGTCGGGCGTGATGCCTTGTTCTTTCATCAGATGAACGGCCACGGCACTGTCCACTCCGCCACTTATCAGTCCGGCATATCTCATAATCCGTTGTTTTAGGCTGCAAAGATAATAAAAAGACGGGAGAGGGGGAGAAAGGGAGAAAGCCCCCTACAGGAAGCCCCCTCCACCTCCCCCATGAGGGGGAGTGCTCGGCTGCCACTGGTTTGGGGCTCGGACCTGTCCTCTCAAGAGGACCTCCGACCAGTCCGACTCGTCCGACCTGTCCGAGAACCAATCCTCTCAAGAGAATCTCCGACCTGTCAGACTAGTCCGACTGGTCAGACCCTCAAGAGAATAAGGCTGTCAGCTGACACAATAAGGATGCTGGCTGACACAATAAAGCTGTCAGCTGACAGCCTTATTGTATTTTTCTTTTTGTATCTTTGCAACGTGAAATATTGGCACTTTATGCGCCAGAAGCATTTGTTTTAGGATGAAAGTTATCGATCTGATTCGACAGAACTCAAGTACGGCCTTTTCCTTCGAGGTCTTGCCACCCAAGAAAGGGAGAGGCATCGACGGACTGCAACGCACTATCGAACGCCTACGCGAGTTCGATCCGAAATATATCAATATCACGACGCACCACTCGGAGTATGTCTACGCCGAACAACCCGACGGCTCGTTCCGCCGCTCTACCCTGCGTCGCCGCCCAGGCACGGTGGCGGTGGCCGCTGCCATACAACACGAATATGGCATTACGGCTGTGCCACACATTCTCTGTCAGGGCTTCACACAGGAGGAGACGGAGTATGTGCTCATCGACCTCCAGTTTCTGGACATCGAGAACCTCCTGTTGCTGCGCGGCGACAAGCCTCGCGACGAAAAGATGTTTGTGCCCACGCGGGGCGGCTATGCACACACCACCGAACTACAAGAACAGGTCAATGCTTTCAATCGAGGAACATTTCTCGATGGGTCGCCCATCGAAACTGATATGAATTTCAGCTACGGCGTGGCCTGCTATCCGGAGAAACATGAGGAAGCGCCCAATCTGGAGACCGATTTCGCCTACTTCCGCAAGAAGGTGGAACTCGGAGCAGACTACGGCGTGACGCAGCTCTTCTACGACAATGCGGCTTACCTTCGCTTCTGTCAGCGCGTGAAGGAGGCGGGAATGGATGTGCCGGTGATTCCAGGTATCAAACCGCTCACCCGCCTTTCGCAACTGACTGCTGTGCCAAAGACTTTCCACTGCGACTTCCCCGAACCGCTGGCGCGCGAGGCTCTCAAATGCCGCACCGACGAGGAGGCCAAAGCTCTCGGCATAGAATGGGCCGTGAGCCAATGTAAAGAACTCATCGCTGCCGGCGTACCGAGCATCCATTTCTACACAATGAGTGCCGTGGACAGTGTGGCTCAAATTGCAAAACAAATCTATTAAGTTCTCAAGAAAATGAACATGGACGAGGTCATAGGTCAGGAGGGTGTGAAACGCCTCTTACTCCGCCAGTTGGAGGAAGGGCGCGTGCCTCACGCACAACTCTTCTGCGGTCCTGCGGGAAGCGGAAAACTTCCCATGGCTTTGGCTTTTGCCACGGCTCTGCTCTGCCAACAACGCCAGGGACTCACGCCGTGCGGACATTGCAACGACTGCGCCATGACGGCCCACTTCGCGCACCCCGACCTCCATTTCATCTTCCCCATTTTCAAAAAGAACTCCTCCACCAAAGCCGTCAGCGACACCTTTATCTCTGAATGGCGCACACTGCTCTCTGAAACGCCCTGGATCAGTCGCAACACCTGGAACGACCGCCTCGGCATCGAAAATCAGCAACCTGAAATCTACGAAAGTCAAAGCACAGAAATCATCCAGAAACTCAGTCTTGTGGCACAAAAAGCCGGCGGCTACAAAGTCGTCATCGTATGGCAAGCCGACAAGATGAACCTCTCCTGCTCCAACAAACTCCTCAAAACGCTCGAAGAACCTATCGGGCGCACAGCCTTCATCCTCGTGAGCGACCAGCCCGAGAAGCTCCTGCCCACCATCCTTAGTAGGGTGCAGCGCATCGACTTCCCCGCGCTCCGCCAAGAGGACATAGAGCAGGCGCTCTGCCGTCAGCGCGGCCTGACAGAGGTCGACGCGCGCACCATTGCCCGCAGCGCGAACGGCAACTACACACTGGCACTTCAGCAGCTCGGAGTGAACGCCGATGCGGCCACGTATTTCGATATGTTTGTGCTCCTCATGCGCCGCTGCTATATGCGCGACATCAAAGAGCTTTCGCGCTGGAGCGAAACGGTGAGCACCTGGGGACGAGAGCGTCAGAAGCATTTCCTCGACTACTGCCAGCGACTCATCCGCGAGAACTTCATCTACAACTTCCGGCAGGCGGAACTCAACTACGAAACGCAGAAGGAGGCCGACTTCAGCCGCAACTTCGCGCGTTTCATCAATGAGCGCAACGTCATCGGTATCATGGACGAATTTTCACTGGCACAGCGCGACATCGAGTCCAACGTTAATCCGCGCATGGTCTTCTTCGATTTTTGCCTAAAAATGATTGTGCTACTCGTTAAGTGAATGTGCTAATGTGAGAATGTGACGCGAGCAAGCTCGCTAATGTGCTAATGTGAGAATGTGCTAATGTGCTAATGCAAGAAAGCAGGGAATTAAAAAACAAAATAATACAAGCAACAACAATATAACGCCTAAACACACCTTTATCTATTATGGAGAATACTGGAAACCGCATTGTGGACCTAAGCTTTGAGTTCGCGCTGAACGTCATTAAGTTCACAGAAATGTTAGAGGACCAACGCATCTATCGCTTGGCCGACCAATTGTGGAGATCGGGAACATCTATTGGTGCAAATATCGAAGAAGCACAATGTGCTGAGACGCGGCTCGACTTCATCCACAAACTCAAAATCGCCGCTAAGGAATGCGAGGAGACAAGCTACTGGCTGAAAATTTGCCGCCGACACGAACGCTACCCCTTCGATGAATCCCTTTGGCAACAAAACGAAGAAATCAAACGAATACTGAGCGCCATCATCGGCACCAGTCGTAGACATCTTAATAATAGGAATAGAAAACAATAAAAATAGTGCACACGGCTACCTGACGTTTCAGCTCTAAAATAAGTGCATAAAGCAACAGCAACCGCGCCCACGCATTGGCACATCAGCGAGCTTGCGCGCGTCACATTAGCACATTGACACATTGACAACAGCTATACGACACAGCAACCGCGCCCACGCATTGGCACATTAGCGAGCTTGCGCGCGTCACATTAGCACATTAGCACATTGATAAAGATGCAACACGAATTTGAAACAGCTGAATGCTTGAGAGGCTTCTGCGCCAAAGGGTGCGGACGGCAGGACAAGCAGCTCAATACATACGACTATCTGGCCGACGTGCCAGGCAATGCTGAACTCTCCGATATGGTGGAGGTTCAATTCAAAAACACACGCAAGGGATACTTCCGCAACGACAATCACCTCGATTTGGCGAAGGGCGACATCGTGGCCGTGGAATCTGCGCCAGGTCACGATATCGGTGTGGTCACACTCACGGGACAGCTCGTGCTCTTGCAGATGAAGAAAGCCAACCTCAAGCCAGATGCCGACATCAAGCGCGTGTATCGCAAAGCGCGCGAGATGGACATCGATAAATGGAACGAATCCAAGGCCTTGGAGGAGGACACCATGATCCGCTCCCGACAAATCGCGAAGGAGTTAGGCCTGGACATGAAAATTGGCGATGTGGAATATCAGGGCGATGGGAACAAAGCCATCTTCTATTATATCGCTGACCAGCGCGTGGACTTCCGCAAGCTCATCAGGGTCTTGGCCGATGAGTTTCATGTGCGCATCGAGATGAAACAAATAGGTGCGCGCCAAGAGGCGGGACGCATCGGCGGCATCGGCCCGTGTGGCCGCGAACTCTGCTGCGCCACGTGGATGAAAAACTTCAACAGCGTGAGCACCACTGCGGTGCGCGTGCAGGACATCTCCCCAAATCCACAGAAATTGGCGGGACAGTGCGCCAAACTGAAATGCTGCCTCAACTATGAGGTGGACACTTATATAGAGGCGAGTCAGCAACTGCCCGACCGCCGCATAGAACTGGAAACGGCCGATGGTATTTTCTATTTCTTCAAAGCCGACATCCTGGCGGGCCTCGTCACTTATTCGTCCGACAAACGCTTGGCGGCCAACCTCACGGTGATATCTGCCGAACGCGCCAAAGAGGTGATGGAAATGAACAAGCGGGGCGAGAAACCGCTACAACTCTCCGAGGAAACGGACAACGAACCGAAACGCTCCGTGGATCTCTTGGAGCAGGAGAGCCTCACTCGCTTCGACCGCAGTCGCAACAAACGCCGCGGCGGCCGCAATAAGTCCACGGGCGAACGTCCCAACAACGGCGGCGAAGCGCGCCAGGCCGACAACCGCCTCGATAATGCCCCCAACAAGCGGGCGGCAGAGGGCAGCAACCGCCCGGCAGACAATGCTAACCGCCCTGCGGAGGCTGCCAACGCCGACCGCCGTGGCGAGCAACGCCGCAATAACCGACCGCGCCCCGACCGCCGCAACAACCGGCCGCGCGGACCACAGAACCGAAACAACCAAGCTGCCGACAACAATGCGCCGCAAGCCTAAGATGCTCTCCGCTGGCCTCGTGCCGCTCTTTGTCCTGCTGCTCCTCATCGTTGTGGGCTGCGGGCAGCGCCGCGTGGAAACCTTCTGCTTCCGCGCCACGCCTGTGGACGGATGGGAAACAACGGATTCGCTCGTCTTTCCCATCGACACGGTCCAACAAGCGGGCCGCTACCGCCTCAGCATCGGCGTGCGCACATCGGCCGCCAATCCCTACCCCTTCCAGACTCTGGCTTTGAGCATCACCACCCGACTGCAAGGGAAAAAGGCTCAGCGCGACACGGCCCTGTGCAGCCTCACCGATAAGGATGGCGACGTCAACGGACAGGGAGTGAGCCTCTATCAATATGTCTTTCCTGTCGACGAACTTCATCTCGAAAAAGGGCAAACGGGTACTGTCACCGTGCAGCATCTCATGCGCCGCAACCTCCTGCCGGGAGTGGCCAACGTGGGAATACGCCTCGAACGCATCCCTTGAGCCGTGCCGACCTCAACAGAACGTTGCGCTGAAAAAACACTTATATAAGTCTGCGCGACTTCCCCGAACACAACAAAGAATCATTCCTCATTCAAACAACAATGACAACCGCTGACTATCTGATTATTTTCAGTAAAATCCTGGGAGCACTGGCGCTGCTCATCTATGGTATGAAAGTAATGAGCGAGGCCCTTCAGAAAATGGCCGGCTCACAACTCCGACACATCCTCGGAGCCATGACAACAAACCGCCTGACGGGTATGCTCACAGGTACGTTTATCACCTGCGCCGTGCAGTCCTCCTCGGCCACCACGGTGATGACTGTGTCCTTCGTCAATGCCGGACTTCTCACGCTGGCACAGGCCATCTCCGTTATCATGGGTGCTAACATCGGCACAACGCTCACGGCGTGGATCATGTCCCTGGGCTACAACGTGGACCTCACCATGGCCGTGTTCCCGGCTTTCTTCGTGGGCATCATCCTCATCTATTCCAAGCGATTCCGCTACATTGGCGACTTCCTCTTCGGCATCGCTTTTCTCTTCTTCGCCCTTGTCTTGCTGAGCGCAGCTGGCACCGACCTCGACCTTCAGCACAACCCCGACGCCATCAACTTCTTCAGTTCTTTCGACACCAATAGTCGCTGGACCATCATCCTCTTCCTCTTCATCGGCACACTCATCACCTGCCTCGTGCAAAGCTCTGCCGCCGTCATGGCCATCACCATCCTGCTCTGCTCCACAGGCGTCCTGCCCATCTATCTGGGTATAGCCCTCGTCATGGGTGAGAACATCGGTACGACAGCCACAGCCAATCTCGCCGCACTGGGAGCTAACACGCAGGCGCGCCGTGCTGCCCTTGCCCATCTCTTTTTCAACGTCATCGGCGTCACATGGGTCATGTGTCTGTTCTATCCTTTCGTGGACATGGTTTGTTCCGTTGTGGGCTACAACCCTGCCGACACCACCATCAGTGTGGCACAGCGCGCTGCCATCCTCCCCATCGTGCTGGCGGCTTTCCACACAGCTTTCAACGTGACCAACACGGCCCTGCTCATCGGTTTCATACCGCAGCTCGAACGCCTCGTGTGCTTCGTTCTCCCCACCAAGGAAGACAGCGATGAGGAGGACTTCCGCCTGCGCTTCATTCAGGCTGGCATCATGAAAACGCCCGAGTTGAGCGTGTTTGAGGCACAGAAGGAAATCTCCAGCTTCGGCGAGCGCATACAGCGCATGTTCGGCATGGTGCAGGACTTGCTTCATGAGCAAAACCCCGAAAAATCCGCCAAACTCGTGGAGCGCATCAAGAAATACGAGGTTATCAGCGACAGCATGGAAATCGAGATTGCCAAATACCTCGACCATGTGAGCAACGCCCATCTCAGTGACGACACGAAGATGAAAATCCGCAACATGTTGCGCGAAATCAGCGAGATAGAAAGCATCGGCGACAGTTGCTACAACCTGGCACGCACCATCTCCCATGGCCGCGAAAACAACGAGCGCCTCACGCCCGAACTGCGCCAGAATGTGGAGCAAATGTTCAAGCTCACCGACGAGGCTTTAACGCAAATGAACTACACCTTCCAGCACAACCGCGAGAAGGTGGACGTAAACAAATCTTTCGAGATTGAGAACAACATCAACGACCTGCGCGAGCGTCTCCGCGACCAGAACATCGACGATGTCAATGATCATAAATATTCCTACGACCTCGGAACGGCCTACCTCGACATCATCCAAGAGTGCGAAAAGCTCGGCGACTATGTCATCAACGTGGTGCAGGCCCGCATGAATCTGAGAAGGTAACGAAAAGGAGAGGAGGCCCACTCCAGCAAAGCTCAGACAGGCCTAATTCTTCAGACTGCTCGGACAGGTCCGACTGGTCCGACCAGTCCGATTTCTCCCCAAAAGGCCCTCTGATTGGTCCGACCAGTCGGACCAATCAGATCCTCCCAAAACTACAATAAGGCTATCAGCTGAGGCCATAAGGCTGTCAGTTCACAGAATAAGGCTGTCAATCGACAGCCTTATTGTATTTTCGGGCGAAAGCCCTTTCTGCTCTCCCATAAAAGAAGAGATAAAGAGGATTTTTGAGAGGGCAGAAAAGGTCTCATTCCAAAAAAGTGACACAAATGACAGTTTTTTGGAATGGATATTTGGTAGTTAGAGATTTATACCGTAAGTTTGGATTCCCAAAAAGTGACACAAATGACATTTTTTGGGAATGACATGATTATTCAAAGAAACAAATACTTAAATGAACTGATAGGTTGGAAACATACTGACCTGATTAAGATCATCACTGGCATCAGACGCTGTGGAAAGTCGTTCCTATTGTTTAAGCTATTTCATCAACATCTTTTGGAAACTGGTACTGATGAAGACCATATTATTGAAATTGCGCTGGACGATATCAGTCAGAAGAAGATTCAAGAAACTTATATCTTTCAGATAATCAACAAAATAAAAATAAATAAAGGGGAAATAAGTTACAAGTTGGGAACGAGCAAGTTTCTTTTTCTTTCGTTATTATGCGATGCTTCAATGAATACTTGATTTACTTCTACAAAGTAAACATTTCTTTGGAAAAACTACAAAATCTCAAGAAAATACTCTTCAAAAATATCTTTTATTTTTTGATACTAACAGTTTGCAGCTATACCTCAGCGGGGGCTTTTACCACAGAACTTCCTACGAAGTAACGAACTTTAAATCTACTACTTCCCTTTTCTACGAAGCTCCAAACCCCTGCTTGCGTATAGGTGATTATTGTGCCTTCGTTGTTCTTTTTAGTCCGTTGAATTGTTGGTCAGTTTGGTCGTGCGATGGAGTATGCACACTATTTACCATACATTGGCTAATGCAGTTTGGCAATATGTGTGGCATTCTTCTCTATTTGGTTTAAGATTTCTCTGAATTCCTGTTGTTGTTCTTTGCTTAATCCATTCAAGAATTTGTCAATTCGTTCTCTTGTTTGGAAGTCTGTTCTTAAGATATTTAAAAAGTTTATATCTTTTTCGGTTTCGTTAAAGTAGTCTGTGGACTCAGATTTAGAAATTTCCTTTTCTGTTTTATTCAATATTTGGGCGAATCGACAACTTTGTCCCAAGTCAAATTCAACATCAATTATTAGATTATACTTCCCTTTAGTTAAAGTATCCTGCCTATCAATATAAATGACCTTACCTTTGCCAAGAGGTAAGAAAAATACATATTCACCTAATTCAAAATTGTCTTTCTTAATAGTATTTATTGACTTTAACTCTGAATGTTTATCGGTTTTTATTTCTGTTGCTCTGCTCTCTGAAATTTCTAATAACCTTACAGCTATCTTTTCAAGATAGTCAGAATCTTGAATTGAATTATATCTAGCAGGAATAATAGACGTACCGTGCAGAGAACCTATCAACCCACCTGTAAAAGCCGCAATGCTGTCTGTATCAGTTCCAATTGAATTAACAGCCTGTTCTATTCCCTTTATTGGTTCTTTATGATATTTGCAGCAAAGGAAAATACCTGCGATGACTGTAGACGTACCTGAGCCTTTTGTATCCGAATTGTAACAGCCTAAAGTTTTAAGTGTCTTTTCGTCTTCGATTTTATTAGCCAAACTCTTATAAACAGTGCGTAGATATTGTTGGGCTTCATCGAGAAACGTTTGATATTGTTCTTTGAATGGTATTTTGGATTTAGTGTTCCATTCTTCTTCCCAATTACTAAAAATATTCTTTTGAATAAATGGAATTGAAAGCTTGTGATGAATATCTTTCCCAAGTTCTGTTAGAAAAGCTTCATATGTAAAATTTTCAGGACGAAATTTTAGAATCGTATCAACTGCATAACCATAAAGCATCGCTCCAATAATTGCTCTTGGGTGTCCGTGTGTTACAATACTATTTGCAAAAATTTCTTCTTTAATTTTATCAATTTCTCCAAAGTTAGCTAGAGCTATAGGAAGAATTCGCATTGCTGCACCATTTGCTCCACTTTCTCTATAATCTATCGTTGTATTACCTACTTTGTAATTAAAAAAATTACTATTCCATTTTGCTGATTTTCGTTCAATCTTTCTCGCTGCATTTTTGATAGTTCGACCTGCTCCACGTGCATATAAAAGCCAATTTGGTAATTCTATTTTAGAAAAATATTCACGGTCAATAGTGCCGTCAACTTTAATTGATCTTGCGACAGAAAGTAAAAGTTGAGTATCATCGGAATACGAGCCTTTTGCTAAATTATCTATGTATCCATTAAATCTTCCACCAACTTCCTTTTTCCATTCGTAGAAATTGGAAACATAATCAGTTCCGTAGTTTAACTTCAATGAATCAGAGCTTTTCTCAAACTCTGTTATCCAACCAAGTGCATCCCCAATTGCAGCTAGCTTAATCGCCCCTTTATATTTAGTTTCTGGTTTCATATTGCTCGATTTGGCGAAAAAATTTCTTTATCAACAACGAAATTACTTGTGTTAAACTCTGACAATGCAGCTTTTGCAGAGGCTAAACTTTCCTGAGAATCAAAACACACTTGAATAATACTTTCTATTGGTATATTATCCTTTACTAGCACTTCGGCTTGAACATTTGTTGGGAACTTGGGATTTAGCCTTTCACGAACACCGAAAGGAATGTTTATGTTGTTAGCAAAAAGCATTTTAAATTTTTCAATGTCACCCGTTACTCCAATTGATTTTGCAGCATTTGATGCCGCATTAGTTACTGCAAACTTTGTATCCTTTTCATAGATGTGTTTTGGGTCAATTTTCAAGACACACCAATTTATTGTAATATTATCTTTTGTTCTTTCTTGGAATTTAGAAAACAGAAAGGTGTTTGGCCCTGAAATAGATAAATTTATAAAGCTTTTATCATCATATCTGACACTATCAGTAAATTGTACATAGTCTAATATATCGAATTGTTCAATATCTAAATTTTCAAGAACGCTTCTTGACATTAGTTTTTCCTGCTCTAAAATGCTGTACAGGTTAATAGTTGACGTAAAGTGTATTAAATACTCAATTCCCCGCCTTGATATTTCACTTTGAAATTCTATATAATCTTTTTTTAATTCCATAATTAGAAAGGTAGGTTATCATCTTCCAAATCGTCATCCGAGGAAGATTCTGTAACATTATTCAATAAATCGTCATCAATCTCGGCTATGTATCTTGAGGGATTATCCTTATCGCCTATTAGGTAAAGACCTGTTCTTGCTCTAGTCATACAGGTATATAAAAGCCTTCTTTCAGTTGAAATATGAAATTCATCATCTATCTCAATAAAGCCTGGGGGATAGGGAATAACATCATCTGTTAAATCCATTATGAAGACATTATTAAACTCTAACCCTTTAATAGAAGACATAGTGCAGATTTTGATGCTGTCACTATTGTAATTTACAGCCTGATTTGATTTTACAAGTTCGGTCTGAAAACCATTATTATTAAGATAATTTTGAATCCTTCTCACGCCATCATTAGTCCTGTGTAAAACAATCGTACTACTTATTTTTCTTTCATTCTCTAGGTTTTGTAATTCTCCTTTCAAATAAACAAGTTGGCCATCAAAGTCTTCAAAATAACCTACAATTGGTTTTTCACCACCTGAAAGAGCTGTTTCTACATCTGTAAATTCTGATTTATCTTCTTCATTAGCCAACAAGGAAAGAGCTGCACGAGCAATGTGTACAGAATTCCGGTAGTTTTTTTTGAATTCTATAGTCCTACCACCACGAACATTTAGTCCAACTTCCGACCAAGTAAACCCACTCTTAAAAATTCTCTGGGCAGCATCTGCAATGATTGAAATACTCTCTGTTTCTTGAGATACCAATTTTGAAATAACTAGGATTTGAGCTTTATTTAAATCTTGGGCTTCATCAATAATTATATGAGTAAAGGGTGGTTTCCAAAATGGATCGTTTTCTATTTTTTGTAAACTTTTTATCGCATAATCATCAAAATCAACTTTTCCTCTTTTTTTAAGTTCTTGATTGTATTTTAAATAGATACTCCATATCACTTCTTTATCATTTGCGGTAACCCTATCCGAAGTTCCCCTTCCTGTCCGTTTAGCTTCTACATAGTCAGTCTTTGATTTGAATAGTTTCCCCTTTATCCAAGAAATCTCTTCTTGAAAGAACTCTGAACTTTTAGTTAATATGTTTGAACTTGTAGATGTTAGTGAGCTTTTTATGCTTTCTATAATTTCAATCTGTTCCCTTTGCATAACAGTTGTATTGTACTCAATTCCTGCAAAATAATATGCCCAACTGTGGAAATTCACAATCTTTACATTAAGTCCATCTGGTGTTTTAGGTTTTATCTCGTCAGAGTCTTTCTGATACCCACCATTTATATAAGGACTTACTGCTCTTATGTAGGCTGCTAATGTCTTATTGAAAGTAAAAATTACGATTTTAGCTTCTTGAAAAAGAGTGTTCTGCGTTTCTAGTAGGTGTTTTGCCCTATATAGCGCAACAGTTGTCTTGCCACTTCCTGCAACTCCCTTTATTTGAATGGGGTTTGTAGGTGGTAAGAATAGCACCTTCTTTTGTTCTCCTTTTAAAGTTATCTTTTTTAACATATCATTTCTGTTTCTGTCGAACTTTGGCAAAATTCAAACTCTTTTGTTTTTTTATTAGCTTGTGTTTTTCGCAAAAGCCCAATGTACTTGAAAGTGCGGTTAGCTTTCTATAACGAGGCACAACGGCTATTAGCAGATATAGTATTAAACATATTTATTTATATACTTTTTCAACCATCATCTATACCTATGAAAGCATTTTACCTGTGTCTTTTGTTTCTCTAAAAGAGTATTAACAACCATTCTCTTATCTCCCCATATACGTGTCTGCCATTGGACATGATGAAGATATAATGATCCACTATAGAGTTTCTGCATCGGTTCTCTCAGAATCAACTTATTAACCCAATTCGTTCGTAACGAACGATATATGCATGTGCAAATGTACTCATTTTTCTGTTATATGCGATTCTGTGAACCCCAATTCGGGTTAAGAAATACTCTTTCATGAGTTTATTAAACCGTATTGGGGTTATTACATACAATCTGCTTTTGCATTACCTAATGAGGAGAAGCGTGAACAAGAGTTAACTTCACTTAAACGCATCAATGATTCTTTCAAAAAGATTATCATTATGCGTGAAGACATCGCGCCATATCATGATGAAAATGGTATTCTCATTATGGGATTAATGGACTTCCTCTTAGGAACAGATATTGATGAGATTTAGTAAGATTCTAAAAACAACAAAAGGAATCAAAAAAATCTCCGAATAGTCGGACGGGTCGGACTATTCGGAGATGTAAGCAAGTGGTAGCCGAGCACTCCCCCTCATGGGGGAGGTGGAGGGGGCTTTTAGAGGGCGGTAGCCTTCTCTGCCAGAACAGGAGAAGCCTTCCTTTTCCCCTCTTTTTATTTTTTATCCACCAAATATTCTGCAATCTGGACAGCGTTGAGGGCTGCGCCTTTGCGGATTTGGTCGCCAGTGAGCCAAAGCGTTAGGCCGTTTTCGTTGGCCAAATCTTTGCGCACACGGCCCACGTAGATATCGTCCTTACCGGCACTATCGAGCGGCATGGGATAGACGTAGTTCTGCGGGTCGTCGACGAGCGTCACACCAGGAGCTGCGGCGAGCACCTTGCGGGCTTCCTCCACTGTGATGGGGCGTTCCGTTTCGAGCCATACGCTCTCGCTGTGGCTGCGGAGCGAACTGATGCGGACACACGTTGCGCTGGTTTGCACATCGCTGTGCAGGATTTTGCGCGTCTCGTTGTACATTTTCATTTCCTCCTTCGTGTAGTCGGTATCTGTGAACACATCGATTTGCGGAATCACGTTGTAAGCCAACTGATGGGGGAACTTCTTGATGGTCTCCACCTTGCCCGTCTCCAAGAGTTCTTTGTACTGCTGCTGGAGTTCGGCCATCGCGGCTGCACCGGCTCCGCTCGCGCTCTGGTAGGAGGCAATGTGGATGCGACGGATGTGGCTGAGCTGTTCGAGGGGTTTAAGCACCACTACCATCATGATGGTGGTGCAGTTGGGGTTGGCAATGATGCCTCGGGGGCGGTTGAGCGCGTCCTCAGCGTTGCATTCGGGCACTACGAGGGGCACGTCCTCGTCCATGCGGAAGGCGCTGGAATTGTCGATCATGATCGCGCCATATTTCGTGATGGTGTCGGCAAACTCCTTCGAGGTGCCTGCTCCGGCACTGGTGAAGGCGAAGTCCACACCCTTGAAGTCGTCGTTATGCTGCAAGAGTTTCACCTCGTATTCCTTACCGCGGAATTGATATTTCGTTCCCGCACTGCGCGTGCTGCCGAAGAGCAACAGGTCGTCAATGGGGAAATTACGTTCGGCCAAGATGCTGAGAAGCTCCTGACCCACGGCGCCGCTGGCACCAACGATGGCTACTTTCATACGTTCAGTCTTTGATTTTTAAGGGTTGAAATAACTAAAACGATCATTTGCGGGGGATGATGCCGACAAGATGTCGTCTGTGGGCGCAAAAATAGAGATTTCGAGAGGAAAAGCAGGGAGTGTTGGAAGAAAATTAGGTATCTTTGTGCACTTTAACACCAGAAACGCCTAACAATGAGCATCTCCGTGAGCCAATACTTCCCGATTACCGACCCGACGTGGATATTTTTCATTGTCTTGAGCATCATTCTGCTCGCACCGATGGTGCTGGAACGCTTGCGCGTGCCGTCGATTGTGGGCATGATTCTGGCAGGCATCGCCATTGGTCCTCACGGTGGCGAAGTGCTCAACCGCGACGCGTCGTTTGAGCTCTTCGGCAAGGTGGGGCTTTATTATATCATGTTCCTTGCCTCTTTGGAGATGAACCTCCAAGATGTGGAGAAAATCCGCTGGAAGGCCCTCGTCTTCGGCCTGCTGACGTTTGCCATCCCGATAGTGGTGGGCACGGCGGCCAACCTCTGGATTCTGGGCACAGCGGCAGCCACGGCGGTTTTGATGGGTGCGATGTACGCTTCCCATACACTCTTGCCCTACCCCATTGTGTTGCGCTACGGCGTGGCGCAGCGACTGAGCGTGAACCTAGCGGTGGGGAGTACCATCGTGGCCGACACGCTCACGCTCCTTGTGCTGGCCGTGGTGGGCGGAATCTTCAAGGAGCACACCACAGGGATGTACTGGGTGTGGCTGGTGGTGAAAATCATTCTCATTGGTGCGTTTATCATCTATGCCTTTCCGCGCGTGAGTCGGTGGTTCTTCCGCCGGGTCAATGATGGCGTGGTGCAATACATCTTCGTCTTGGGCATGGTCTTCTTAGGCGCGGGACTGATGGAGATTGTGGGCATGGAAGGCATCTTGGGAGCTTTCCTCGTGGGCTTCGTGCTCAACAAACAAATCCCGGCCACCAGTCCGCTGATGAACCATATCGAGTTTATCGGCAACGCATTGTTTATCCCCTATTTCTTGATTGGCGTGGGCATGCTCATTGATGTGAGCGCGCTCATGGACCTCCGCGCCGTGGAGGTGGCAGTGGTGATGATTGTGGTGAGTATCATTTCAAAATGGGCAGCGGCTTTCGCAGCGCAACGCCTTTACGGACTCTCCAAACTCGACCGCCGACTGATGTTCGGCCTTACTACGGCGCGCGCGGCGGCCACACTGGCCATCGTCTTGGTGGGCTATCGCATCATGATGCCCAACGGGGAGCGGCTCTTCGGTGAGGAGGTGCTCAACGGCACGATGATTCTAATCTTGGTGACGTGTATTTGCAGCTCGTTCACAACGGAGAATGCCAGCCGATTGCTGGCGGCCTCTTCGCCAACAGTTGGGCAGAAAACCCACACGGAAGACCGCCTGGTCATCGCTCTCTCCAATCCCGACACGGTGGATCCGCTGGTGAATCTCGCCTTGATGCTGCGCCGTCCGAAATCGGCTCTGCCTCTCTCGGCCGTCAACATTGTGTTGGAAGGCAATGAGGAGCGACAACGGCAGGGGCGCAAGGACCTAGAGCGCGCGGCGCATATCGCGGCGGCGGCCAACGTGAGGATGCTGACCCACAGCCGGTGGTCGGTGAATGTGGTGTCGGGGTTGACGCACGCCATGAAGGAACTGGACGCCAGCGACCTTATCATCGGTCTCCATCAGCGGGCGCGCATCTTCGAGACCTTCTTCGGACAGCTCTCCACCGACCTCGTCAGCTCCGTGGACCGCCAGATCATCGTGTACCGCTCTTTCATGCCCATCAACACGGTGAGGCGCATCCACCTCGTGGTACCGAAAAAGGCGGAATACGAGCCTTATTTCGGACTCTGGGCCGAACGCATCGCACGCCTCTCGGCACAACTCAGTTGCACGGTGGAGGTTTACAGTGGAGAGATCACGCTCAACGCCGTGGAGGAGTATTGGAAAAAGAATCGCCTCAACGTGGCAGCGCAATACCATGTATACCATTCCTGGAAGGACTATTTGCCGTTGGCACACAACGTGAAGACGGACCACTTGGTGTGCTTCGTCTTGGCGCGACAGGGCAACATCTCGCGCCACAATTATATGGAGCAACTGGCCACGCAACTGGAGCGTTATTTCTCCTCGCGCAACCTCATGCTCATCTATCCTGCTCGCTACCGCGGCACTTATGGCAACACCAATGTGCTGGTAGCGAAATAATTGAGTATCGGAAAAGTCCGACCAGTCAGCCCCGTCCGATAAGTCCGACCAGTCCGACTCTCTCTCTTACTAAAACAAAATCTAAATATGAAACGTGCTTTTCGTCTTTTTCTTTATCTCCTGAGCGTTCATGTGGCGGCTCTGGTGCTGCTCAGCGTGCTGCGCTTGGTGCTCTATATTGTGATGAGTGAGCAGGTAGGCCCTGAGGCCGCATCGGTTTGGCCGGCGTTCCTGCGCGGTGTTTGGTTCGACAATGTGGTGGCTTGCTATGTCATGCTGCCAGCACTCGTTGCGGCCTTGGTGGCTACGGCGGTGGGCTATTTCCGTCGGCCGCTGCTGCGGGGCTTGAACGTGTGGTTCGGCGTGCTTTATAGCCTGGTGCTGATGTGCTCCGCGGCCAATATCCCCTACTTCGCCTATTTCTCCCGAACGCTCAATTCGAGCATCTGGGAATGGAAAAGCTATGTGGGACAAACGGCCGGAATGGTGCTCGGCGAGGCGTCGTGGCGCAAATATATCCTGCTCTACATCGTCCTTGTGGCGCTCTTCTCCCTCCTGCTGTGGTGGCTGGGAAGGCGCACGGCGCGGCAACTTGAACGCGTGCCAGCGCGGGGCAGATGGAAAGGCGTGGCACTGCTCTTGCCGCTCATCGGACTGTGCGTTTTTGGCATCCGTGGCCGCATGGGCTACAACCCCATCAAGGTGTCGGCGGCCTACTATTGCGACAACGCCATTCTCAACCAGTTGGGCATCAATCCGGCGTTCTGCCTACTGCGCTCTACGCTCGACGATGCGCGGCCGGAGAATCAACGCCTCCACCTCATGGACGACAATGAGGCGGTGCGCAACGTGCAGGCTTACCTCGGACGAGAGGGAATAGCGGGAGTGTCTCCGATAGCGCGCCGTATCGTGCCGGAGGGAGAACCCACGCGGAAGAACGTGGTGGTGGTGCTGATGGAGTCGATGAGTGCGAAACTCATGGGGCGTTTTGGCAATCCCGACCATCTGACGCCGCACCTCGATTCGCTCTATCAGAATTCGCTCAGTTTTGCCAATTTCTACTCGGCAGGAAATCATACGAACAACGGAATTTTCTCCACGCTCTACGGCTTTCCGAGCATCTTGAAACGCAACGCGATGAAAGGCACGGTGGTGCCGCGCTACGAGGGACTGCCCACCGTTCTGCGCGATAAGGGCTACAGCACACTGTTCTTTATGACCCACGAGGCGCAGTACGACAACATGAACGCGTTCCTACGCACCAATGGTTTTGAAGAGATCTACTCGCAGGAGAACTACCCGCGCGAAAAAATTGTGAACCACTTCGGCGTGGCGGACGACTATCTCTTCTCCTACGCCTTGCCCATCCTGCGGCGCAAAGCCGAGAGCGGCCGGCCTTTCTTTGCCACACTGCTCACCATCTCCAACCACCCGCCCTACATCATCCAGCCCTATTTCCACCCGCGCCACAAAGATCCGCAGCGCGCCATTGTGGAGTATGCTGACTGGGCGGTGGGCGAATTTATGAAAGCTGCCGCGCGCGAACCGTGGTTCAAAAACACCATCTTCGTTTTCTTGGGCGACCACGGCAAGAAGCTCGGCGCCGACGGCTATGAGGTGGAGGAGAGTTTCAACCACATCCCGCTCATCATCTACAACAGCGGCCTACCCACAGAGGAACGCCACGACTTTGCAGGCCAGATCGACGTTGGCCCCACCCTCTTGGGCCTGCTCCGCCTGCCCTACGTGCAGCGCAACTTCGGTATCGACCTCCTGCGGGAGCGCCGCGACATGATGTTCTACTGTGCCGACGAGGTGATGTGTGCCCGCGATGCCAACCATCTCTATATCTACAATCCCTCTGCCTCTCGCGATTTCTGCTACGACACTTCGCGCCCCGGTTTCCACCCCGTCCCGATGTCCGCCCCCTACAGACGCCTAAAAAAATACCTCTTCTCCAACTTGCAGGCAAGCGAGAAGTTGAGGTAGAGGAGAAGGAAGGCTTTGAGAAGGCTTTCCATGCCTCACAAATACTCTTATTACCTCAGCTGACGCAATAAGGAAGCCAGCTGACAGCCTTATTGCGCTGGCTGACACAATAAGGAAATATTCGCCGTTTTTCAGCCCACGAATTTTCACAAAAGGGGCGAAAAAACACAAATTCAGAGTCCCCTCCAGCTCCCTCATAAGTGGGAGTGCTCAACCTTGGTCCTCGGACGAGTCAGACTATTCAGACTGGTCGGACTGGTCTGAAAACAAAAAAGGCTGCCAAACGCAAGTGGCAGCCGAGCACTCCCCTTCATGGGGGAGCTGGAGGGGGCTTTGAGAGGGCGGTAGCCTTTTTCTTTTGCCTTTATTTTTTTCTTTTTCCTACTTCGTCATCTCTTGGCACACCCTATCTTGGAAGCGGCGGGCTTGGCTGCCGCGGAGGGTGCCTTGATTGAAGAGGGCAAAGGCGAGGTGGTGGCCGTTGGGAGCTTGGGCGTAGCCGCAGAGGGTGCTGACGCCTTCCACGGTGCCGGTTTTGGCGCGCACATTCCCATAGGCCGTGCCTCCGCGCATACGGCGGCGGAGCGTGCCGTCCTGGCCTGCAATGGGGAGCGAGGGCAGGAGGTGGTTGTAGATGTCCTGGTGCTGATAGGCATAGCGCAGGAGGCGGAGGAGGAGTTCGGGAGAGGCGTAGTTGTAGAGCGAGAGGCCGCTACCGTCGGCAAACTGATAGTGGGCGGGGTCGAGACCTATGAGGCGCACGAAGCGTTGGAGGCGTTCGGTGGCGCGGCGGCGGTCGGCATAGGCTCGGCCGGACTGTGCGCCAATCTGATAGAACATGGATTCGGCGTAGAGGTTGTTGCTCTCCTTCATCATGCGGAAGAGGATTTGATCGATGGTGTGTGTGCGGGTGACGAGGGGGGTGACGGCGGCTCCGATGGTCCCGCTGAGGGTGTTGCCTTCCACCACGATGCCACTCTCGGCGAGGAGTTCGGCGAAATGCTCGGCGAAGGTGTCTTTGCCGTTGAAGAGCAGCGGCGTGAGCACGGGGTTGTCGTCGTCCCAGCACCAGCCCCAGCCGTACTTTTGGGTGTCTTTCATCGAGAGGTCGAGAATGATGTTCCCGCGCAGGGTGTCGATGCCTTGTTCGCGCACGGCCTGGACGAAGGCCAGCAGGTCGTCGCGGCCGAAGAGCGGGTCGAAACCGGCGCGCACGTAGAGATTGCCGGTGAGCACGCGGCCCGCGATGGTACCGTCCATGAGCAGCGAGGTGGAATAGTTGTAGTCCACACCGAGTTGGGAGAGTGCGGTGACGGCAGTGAGGAGTTTCTGACAAGAGCCGGGGCGCATGGTTTGCTGTTCGTTGTAGCGAAAGAGGGCCGAATCGGCCGTGAGGTCATAGACATAGATGCCCACCTGCGTGCGCTGCAAGAGTTCGTCGGCGAGGAGGCGCTGCAAGCGTTCTTGCAGTGTGCCCGTCAGCAGGGTTTCCGCTGTCGTGTCCACCTCAAGAGAGTCGACAGCCAGCGTGTCCCGCTCCTGCGCCATGGCCAGCAGTGGGAGGAAGAATATGAGGGTGAGGAGTTTCCGCAACACAGTCCTTTTTTTCTATTTTGCGGCTGCAAAGATACTGCAAAGCCGCGGGAAAGCAAAGGGAGGGAGCCTCTCTTGGTGGGGGGGAGGACTGGGCGGACGGGAGGACTGATCGGAGAGCCTCTTCATATTCGCTTTCATAGAATTTCGTGCTTCGTGCATTATGCTTACCGGTATCTTCACAACCTAATGGATAGGACCATGAATGCAGACTATTTATGTATCCGAAATGCTGGTCTTGGGTACATATTCGAGCCAACGTGTACCCGATTTTACATTTTTGGATACATATTCTTATTGTCTGACAGATTCAATACTCTCTTGAGTCTTCAAGAGCTATAAGGTGTTTTTAATAGACAATTTTATTTGTTTGTATAATAATACAAATTATTAACTTTATTTCTAATAACATATATATATATTTGCACGATTTTAATATTAATAAATACAAAAATGAAAAGTTTTTATCATTCACTACTAATTGCAGTAGTCCTATTCAGTAGTATCTCTTGTGAAAATGAGGATATCAGTCCTCCAGTCAAAGAACATTCTTCTTCAGAAAAAATGTCTCCACGGACATTAGAACAGAAAGAACTTGCTCTGTTTATAGCAGAATTACCAATGAAAAAAGACCAGTATCATGAGGTTTTTGACGCAGTAACTACAGCTAGCGAAGATGGTTTAGAAGAAGCTTATTATTTTACGGAAATACTAGCGAGTAAGCCTATTACTAATAAAATAGTCAACTCTTACAAGAGCAAATCGAAATATAAAAGAGTAGGAGAGTTGATGAAAGAATTTTATCTACAAGACTCTAAGTATAAGAAACTTACAAATAATAAGAAAAAAACAGTATCCACACTTAATCTCGAAAAAATAGCGAATTCTAATTTGCAGATTTATTGGCCTTATTCAGAAAATTGGGATGGTCGCACAGCTCCTGCAATTACTTTTGCTCCTGAGAATGAAAATCAGGAATGGAACTATGCTTATAAGAAGACTGAAAGAGGTATCGACACTATCATTGTTGACGAAGAGTACATGATGAATAATCCAGTATGGATTATCAATACCAGTGAAGAACAATATGAAAATTTACCAGCGTTCTCAAAAGGACAAAATTCCAACTATAACACATTATATATTAACAAAGAAAAGGATAAAGTAACTTCTTCAAAGAAGAATGCACCTATTCCTGTATATTCTGTGTTTTTGGGTAAATTTATGTCGTCACATCAATATGATAAAATTTGGTCTGGAGGCTCTGAATTTATAATACAATTGGGAAATATAGAGCATTTCAAAATAGAAAGTGCAGACAACCTTTCTTCACTAGATCCTCATATAGCACGCATTAAAGTGCCCCTTTCAAGAAAGGATATTAGGAAGAGAAGATGGAAAGAACTTAACGGTCTACTCTTGGCTGATTGGCATCCAAATTCCTCTGATGCAGGTTTCATGATTTACGAAGAAGACCAAGGTCGTGATGAGTTTTGGGAAATTAAAGTTCCTATAAAAATAGGAGGAAATAAAGAAGTATCTATACCTATAAAAATCCCATATAAAAGCCATGATGACATGATTTACAAAACTGTGATAAGTCGTAACTTCATCCTTTCTACCAATAATCTGCAAGGAAGTACTTGGGTTGAGCACAGAGCTGGAGATGTAAAGTGGACTCTTCCATTTAAAGTTGGTTATACAATCATTCAATAAACAAGAATATGAAGAAATTATTTCTAAGCAGTCTCTGCTTCATAGTAAGCCTCACGACTGTTGCGCAGACTTGGAACTTTGGATTTGGTGGTGGTTATCTGCATAACCATTTCTCTATGAAGCGTTATAAATCAACAGGAAACAGTGGCTTCAAAGTGGAAGCTGTTGCCGACTACAAACTTTCATCTGGCTTTGTTTTTTCGTCAGGTTTGGGATTCTCACAGAAAGGAGGCACTATTGAAGGGTATAAAATAGGAGGTGCTAATGATGTGCGTAAAGTTGAAGCGTTTCCGATGAATTATCTGACAGTGCCCCTCGTTGCTGGCTATAATGTGCAATTGGGGAAGTTTTCGATTCTGCCACAAATTGGAGTCTATGCCGGAATTGGAGTTGGAGGCAAAGGACATGTTGAGGGAAACGATGGATGGGGAAAACACTATCGTGAAAGGATGAATCTGTTCAACACTCCCGAAGTGACACCTTACTGCCAGTTCAACAGGTACGATTATGGAGCAACAGTGGCTGTCAATATTGATTATTCAATGTTTAGACTAAAGGCGTACTATGAGCATAGCCTGCACGAAATGAATAGTCTATGGGGCGATCCTCGTCATCGTAGTGTTGGTGTGTCGGTACTATTTATGCTGAAATAACAGCATATAAGCTTGTATAGGAAAATGGGCAAGTCCTTGGAGCATAAAATGCTCCAAGGACTTGCTTTTTCAATGAGAGGACTGGGAGGACTAGTCGGACGGGTCGGACTGGTCCGAGATTCTAACAAAGCACAGCGGCTGTCACAAAAAAAATCCCGCGCCTCTGGGGGGAGGTGCGAGATGGTCTTATTTTTTAGCGCTGGGCTTCGGCTTAGATTCCGAGCTTAGCTTTGACTTTTGCTGTTACATCTTCGCTAACAGCGGTGTTGATGAAGATGCTGTTGGCGCGAGCTGTTGCCACGTCCATGACGTAAACGTAGTTGCCCTCTTTTGCAACGGCCTGAACGGCGTCGAGGACTTTCTGCGTGATGGGTTGCATCTTCTGCTGCTGTGCTTCCTGGAATGCTTTAGCATTGTCCTGGCGAGCCTGCTCGAGTTTGTCGCTCATCTGCTGAAGTTCTTGCGCGTAGCGGTCTTTGATGTTCTGCGGTGTCTTTTCGTTGACTTCTTTGCTGTACTTGTCGTACTTAGCTTGCAGCTCCTTCTGCATATCGTCGAGGTTCTTCTGATACTGCTGACCGAGGGTTTGCAGCTCCGTCATGGCCTGCTTGTAGGCGGGCAACTGGCTGGCAGTGGCTTCGAGGTCGAAGTGAGCAAACTTCTGGGCGCTGATAGTGAGCGGTGCGAGGAAGAGCACCAGCATTAAAAGTTTTTTGATCATAGCTTTATTTTCTTTTTATTATTGATTTTGCGGGCGAATTTAGCAACTTTAATTGGAATAGCCTAATTGGCTCAACACTTCGTTAGAAATATCTATGGAAGGACTGGCAAAAATGATGCCGGCAGTGTCGCTGCTGCGGTCGAGGACGAGTTGGAAGCCGCGGCGTTGTGCGATGGCTTTGACCACGTTGTAGATCTCGTCCTGAATGGGTGCCACGAGGCTTTGGCGTTTCTTATAGAGTTCGCCTTCCGGACCGAAATATTTCTTTTTCAGTTCGCTGGCTTGCTTTTCTTTGTCGACGATGGCTTGTTCGCGCTCTTTTTTCTGCGCATCGCTGAGGAACACGGCCTCGTTCTGGTAGTTTTTATAGAGCGTTTTGCTTTCGTTGTCGATGGCTTCCACCTCGGCTTGCCATTTTTTGCTCACTTGGTTGAGCTGTTCGTTGGCGCGCTCGTATGCGGGGATATTGCCCATGATATATTCCATATCGATGAGGGCAAACTTCTGGGCGTGTGCGTTGAGCGTGAAGGCTACAACCAGAAGCAGGAGTGAGATGATTCTTTTCATATTCTTTTCTTTTTTTTGGTGGGTTCAGACTGGTCGGACTGGTCGGAGGTTTTCTTGAGGGGATTGGGTCTCAAACTGGTCCGACCCTTTTCGGTAGAGACGGGTTCAGGAGTGAAATGTTACGCTGCCGTCATCAGAAATCTTGGTTGAGAATGAAGTGGAACTGGCTGCCACCGATTTTCTGACCATTGGCATTGTAGCGTTGGAAACCGTATGCCCAGTCGATGCCGAGCATACCCACCATGGGGAGCATCAGGCGCACACCGATGCCGGCACTGCGCTTCATGTTGAAGGGGTTGAACTTACGGGCATCGGTCCATGCGTTACCGCCTTCAACGAAACCGAGGACAAAGACATTGGTCTGTCCTTCGAGGAGGAGCGGATAGCGTAGCTCGAGGGCCATGCGACTATAGGCGTAGGCGTTGTTGCCGTCGTCGCCAGCGATAGAACCGTTCTCGTAGCCGCGAAGGCCGATGGTTTCGGTGGCGTAGCCGTAGGAATAGCCGGACATTCCGTCACCGCCCACATAGTAGGCCTCGAAGGGCGACTTCTTATAGCGGTTGTACGCTCCGAGCAAACCGAATTCCACGCGTGTCATGAGGACGGGGGCTTTGATGGCGCCGGTGAGGGCGGTGAAGGTGCGGAGCTTGAATTTCCATTTGTTGTATTCCACCCAGCGGAATTTCTCTTGCATCTCTTTCTGATACGTTGAGCTCTTGTAGTTGGTGGCCAGGTTCTTATAGTCCTTGCCGTCCCAGAGTGAGTAAGGCGGCGTGAAGGCCACGCTCAATTCGAGTTCCGAACCGCGGCGTGGGTAGAAGGTGTTGTCCGTTGAGTTGCGGTTGAGGGAGAGGTTGATATTGAAGTTGTTACAGTTACCATCGTGGATGATGAAGTACTGCCACGACTTGAGCATATAGCGCGTGTAGTTGAGCTGTGCCGTAAAGGTGAAATAATCATCGGGCCAGCGCAAACGCTTACCGAAACCAAGGGAGAGGCCGAGGAGTTTCACATACTTATCGGGGTCGTAATAATTCGTGTAGTTATAGTAGTTGGAATTATTGCCGTAGCCCGAGAGGTAGTTGTAGTAATAGTTGTTGTAATAGCTATTGTTGTAGTAGCTGGAGTTCATGTCGCTCTGCTTGGAGTAGGACAGCGTCACGGAGAGCTGGTTGGGACGTTTGCCGCCAAACCATGGGTCGAGGAAGGAGAGCGAATAGGCCTGATAGTAGGTACCGTTGGTCTGCACGTTGAAGGCCAGTGTTTGTCCGTCGCCCTGCGGGATGAATCCGATGTGGCGATTGCCCTTGGAGAAGAGGTTGCCGATGGAGAAGTTGGTAAACTTGATGCCGGCTTGTCCTACGATACCTGTGGGGCCCCAACCGATGGAGAGCTGCACTTGGTCGCCGCCTTTCGACACGAGCGGATACGTGATGTCCACGGTGCCGTTGTAGGGATCGGGTTTGATGCCTTTGTTCATACCGCTTTGCAGAGCTTCGGCGTCGAACTGGTTCATCTGTGCCAGGGCCATCACGGAGCGTTTGATGGACTCCATGCTGAAGAGGTCGCCGGGCTTGGTGTAGAGTTCGCGGCGCACCACGTTTTCGTAGACGCGGTCGTTGCCCGTGATGTTCACGCGGTTGAAGCGTGCTTGGCGGCCTTCTTGGATACGCATTTCCAGGTCGATGCTGTCGCCCACCACATTGACTTCAGCGGGGTCGAGGTTGTAGAAAACGTAGCCGTTGTTGTAGTAGAGATTGCCCACAGCGTCTTCGTCCTCGGAGAGGCGCTTATGGAGCAGAGTTTGGTTGTAGACATCGCCTTTCTTCATCTGCAGGATGCGCTCGAGCACGTCGGTGCTGTAGACCGTGTTGCCCACCCAACTGATGTTGCGAATGTAGTATTTCTGTCCCTTGCTCAGGTCGAGGTACACGTCCACATGGCCGTCGTCCACCTTTGCCACACTGTCGCTTTTGAGCACGGCGTCGCGGTAGCCCCAGGCGTTGAGTCGCTTCAACACGTTGTCTTTGTCCTCGTCATACTTCTCGGGAAGGAATTTCTTCGATTTGAGGAAGTTCAGCAGTGTGCGCTCATGGGTTTTCTTCATGGCGCGCTTGAGTTTGGAGGCTTCCTTGGGCGTCACGCCGGAGATATAGATGCGGTTGACGTGGATTTTACTGCGCTTGTCGATGTCGATATTCACCAGCACGCGGTTGTCGGCTGTGGCATCCTCTTTCTGTTGGATGTCGACCTCTGCGTCCTTGAATCCCTTCTCGTCGAAGTAGCGCTTGATGATGATTTTGGCGCGATTGACCATATCGGGCGTAATCTGACTGCCGTTTTGCAGTCCGAGGCGCTTCTCGAGGTCTTCGCGTTCCGACTTCTTCACGCCGCTATAGCTGATGGAGCTGATGCGCGGTTGGGCGGTGAGATGAACGTGGAGGTAGATGCGGTTGTCCACGATGCTATCGGCCGTAATCTTGACGTTGGAGAAGAGCTTCTGCTGCCAGTAGCGACGCACGGCGTCGGTGATATCGGTGCCGGGAACGGCGTAGATCTTGCCCACTTCGAGGCCGGAGATACTCTCCAAAAGGTCGTGGTCGTAGCCAGGGATTTCGTCCACGGTGAGGCCGCCGAGGATGTATTTCGAGGGCGTGACACTATAAACGATGTCGGGCTGACGCTGCACATTGCTCACCTGTGCCTGAGCGGCGGAGATGCCGGCGAGGGGCAGGGCGGCAAAGAGCCATAGTTTTGCGAGTGATATATTCATTTTCTTCAAGATAGCGTTGGGGTGTGGGGGTTATTCCTGCGTGAGCTGTTCGGAGGTCTTACCGAAGCGGCGTTCGCGACCTTGGTAGTCGACGATGGCGCGGTAGAATTCTTCGCTGCGGAAGTCGGGCCAGAACGTGTCGCAGAAGTAGAGTTCCGTGTAGGCCGACTGCCAGAGCAGGTAGTTGCTGAGTCGCTGCTCGCCACCGGTGCGGATGAGCAGGTCGGGGTCGGGCATGAAGGAGGTGGAGAGCTCTTGGCTGATAACGTCCTCGGTGATGTCCTCGGGGCGTAGGTCGCCACCTTTCACGCGGCGGGCGATGCGGCGCATCGTCTCCGTTTGCTCCCAGCGGGAGGAATAGCTGAGGGCGAGCACCATGGTCATGCCTGAGTTGTTGGCGGTGCGCTGCTCGAGTCCCACAAGTGCGCGGAGCACTTCCTGGGGTAGGCGTGTGATTTCACCGATCACGCGCAGGCGGACGTTGTTCTTCATAAAGAGCTCGTCCTCGAGGCTCGTCAGCAGGAGCCCCATGAGCGCGGCCACCTCGTCGGAGGGGCGGTTCCAGTTTTCGGTGGAAAAGGTGTAGAGCGTCAGGAAGCGCACACCGAGGTTGGAGGCGGTCGTTGTGATTTCGCGCACGGCTTCCACGCCTTCTTGGTGGCCCATGCTGCGGTGCTGTCCGCGTGCCTTTGCCCAGCGTCCGTTGCCGTCCATGATGATGGCCACGTGGGCGGGGATGCGTTCCGTATTGATTTGCTCTTTCAGTGTCATAGTGATGATGGGGTTGTGCGGCCGCAGGCTCAGTCCTTGTTGCAGGTGGGACATTTGGGCGAGAGGTCGTAGGTGAGGGTGACGAGGGTTAGGTTGTAGTGGTCTTTGTTGCGAAATTCGCCCGACTTGATGCCGCGCGGATTGGCCAGACCTTCCAACTTGTCGTTGGGGGTGAAATGAAATGTCCAGTCCAGCCCGAGATTCACGCGGGGGGCTATTTTCCATTTCACGCCAACCCCGATGGGGATATTCACCGTGGCCACTTTGCCAGCGTCGGAATAGGTCAGTCCTAATCCGCCTTGCAGGTAGGGCACGATGCGCTTGAAGCCCTGATAGCTCTTCACCCAGCCGTAGGGCAGGAAATGGAGTTCGAAGAGGGCGTTGAGGTCGTAGAGATTTCCCTTGGCCTCGTGGTGGAGGCGTGCCGTGCCCGCGCTGGCGGGATTGGCGGGGTAGAAATCCAGGATTTTATCGGTAGTGCCGCTCACCTTCATGTAGCCGCCACTCACTTTCACGGCCATGCGCGGATTCAGTGGGAAGCGGGCCAGCAGTGCGGCTGCCGGCGTGGGCGTACCGTAGAGCTTGGAATTGACATCGTTCAGTCCGAAACCGAAGCCGCCGCCTACGCCTAATTCGAGGCGATAGAAAGCGTCGTCGTCATCGCCCGAGGCGGCATGGAGCGCGGAAACTGCTCCGAGGAGGAACAGCAGCAGCACCAGGCGGCGAACAAGGGCCAGAGGGCCTTGCGCGTGGGGGCGAGGGTGAGCGGTGGTGATTGTCATCGTATAGGGATGAATGTTGTTATTTATATATATATGCCTATGGGCAGCTACTTATTTGAAGAGCGTGTCTTCGTTTTTCCAGCCGAGGCGGTTGATGCGTCCGCGCCACACTTCGCCGCTGCCAGCACATATTATATATATATAGTTCTGTGCGTCCACCGTGACGGTTGCGCTCGTGGCCCCACTGATGGCGGGCGTTTTGAGTTCTTTCTGCAACCAAGTGTAACCGTTGTCGCGACTCAGATAGAGGCCGCCAAAACTGCCGTCGTTCTTCTCGCCTGTGAGCAGCAGTGCTTCATCATAGCGGGCGAGGGTGTAGTTCTGAAGTGTGGGGAGATGGCCGCGGCGGTGGGCATCGAGCGGGAAGTTGATCCACCCGAAGGTGTCCGTTCCCGAGAGGTCGAGGTCGCGCTGCCACAGCACGGGCTCATTGCCACGCAGTCCCAGCACAACGGCTTTTTCGTAGTTCTTACTCACGGTGGAGGCGAATACGATGCCGGCGTTCTCGTCCAGAGGCAGCGGAGCCGAGGAGTCGAGGCCATCGGCGGTCCAGGTCTTTCCGCCATCGGTACTGCTCACCAAGCTTGCGCCCGAGAGGGCCAAGAGGTGCTTCGTACCGCTACCCACGAGTTGCGTGAAGCTGTTAGGCCCACCAGTGGAGTTCACAGGATTCCAGTTGATGCCGTCCTCGCTCGTCATGAGCTGGTTGCTGGCCAAGGCAAAGAAACTGTTGCCGTGGCGCACCACGGAATGGGCATCGAGCGTGGCGGGTGTGATGGCGTGGCGGGTCCACTGCTGCGGACTGGCGGTGTTGGCGGTGAGCACCACGGGCATGGTGCCTTCAAGACCGAAAGCATAGAGCGTGGACTCTACGGCGAGGGCGTGGAGCTGACGTACGGAGCTAAAGGCGGAGAGTCCGCTGGCCGTGCGCTGCCATATCACGGAGTCGCCCCATTCTTTGTGGACGCGGATGTCCACCTGGTATTTTCGGTTGGAAACGCCATCAGTGGCATACACCGTGATGATGCGCGGCGTAGAGAAATCGATGGAGTCTTTCTGATTCAGAAGGGTATCCTTCCCCGTCACTTTCGATTGTATTGACACGGTGCCGGTGGCCGTAAGTCCGGAGAACACGATTTTCTTAGCATCAGTGCCCGCGGGCAGCGAATCCACGTTGAAAATGCGCTGGTTCACCTGGTCGATGGTCAAAGGATAGAGCGATCCCGTCACCTTGACGGTATAGATCGAGTCGCGCCCACTGCGGGAGAGCGTATGGAGATGACGATTGAGTGTGCCGAGCGTCATCGCCTTCACCAGGCAAGCCCCCGACGTCAGGTCCTCCACTTCGCTTTTCGTATTACAGCCGACATTGGCCATCAACATGAGTAGTGCGCTAAGCATCAGCGCCATGCGGGATTTCTTCATAATTTTCTTAAGTAGTCCTCAAGCCTTCGCTCTCATGCGCATCTCGCGCGCGTCTGCCAAGGAGTATTTTATACAACGTGCAAAAATAGCCTTAAATTTCGCAACTACGAAATTTTTAATCTTTTTTGAGGTGAGGCAGGTGGAAAGGGAACACGAATTGAGCGAATTTTACGAATTGAGCGAATTTTCTTTTTTATTATTCGTTCCCATTCGCCCAAAATTCGCAGACCACAACCAAGCTTAAAAAAATTCGTAAAATTCGCTCAATTCGCCTAATTCGCATTCCTTTCCCACCATTCGCCAAATTCGTAAAATTCGCCAAATTCGTAAAATTCGCCTAATTCGTAAAATTCGCATTCCCTGCCCACCCAGCAATAAAAAACACGGTATTTTTCTTTGACAAAATAACCACTTATTCGCGCCCCCTTATTCCCCTGCCCAACACAATAAGGCTATCCACTGACACAATAAGGAAGCCAGCCGACACAATAAGGCGACGGGCAAGAAAAGCCCTATCCATCGGACACAACAAAGCTATACACCACAAGAAACAGCCCACAATGAGTAACTCTCTGAAGATGCGCCCCATAATAATAAATCGTGACAGATAGTGACACACGCACAAAAAAGTTTTTAACACTTAGAATATCGTTTACAACCCACAGAATAAGCAAGAAAATAATTGCTTAAAAATTTGCATTTTCGAGAGCCTTCCACTACCTTTGCCGAAGCAAAACAAACCTCCCACAGAGGCTCTATCACTAACCCCAAAATCCACCCCATCGGACGCGTGACGCGCCCTCACAACCATCTCTAAAACCATCCAAGAATCATGACCTCCGAAGTTATCATCACCCGACCCGTTTGGGAAGAATATCGCCGCATCAAACCGCGATTGCGCAACCAAGCCTTGGCCGCACTCATCGACTACCTCATAACGGGGGAGAAACCAGCTCTCACACGAAACACCGAAACTCCTTTTGAGCGTCTATTGCTGGCTTATCAGCAAAAACTGCACATAGGCAACAACAGCGTGCATCCATCTGTCACTCATCCGTCACTCATCTGTCACTCATCGCAAGAAGAAGAAAAACAGAAGAAAGCATCTTCCCCCTGCACCCCTATCTTGAAAGAAGAAGAAAAAGAAGAAGAAAGGCTAATTCTTCCTACGTCAGAATTAGCTGCGCGAGACACGGCCGAAACAGCCATCGAAGTTGTCGAAGAACCAATCGGACAAATCGGGCCAATCGGACAAATCGGGCCAGTCAGACAAATCGGACCAGTCGGACTAGTCGGACAGGTCCGACCCCCAAACAAGAGGCAGCCGAGCACTCCCCCTCATGGGGGAGGTGGAGGGGGCTCCTCTCCCCTCTCTGGCAGGGGCTTCCATCCTCCCACCCTCGACGAAGTTTGCCGCCACGTGGCAGCGAAAGGCTACAGCTTCGACCCCGTCGCCTTTTTCAGCCACTACGAATCGAACGGCTGGCTCGTGGGACGCACAAAAATGAAAAATTGGCATTCGGCCTGTATCACCTGGGAACGCAACCAAAAAACTTATGGAAACTACCGACAATCTACCTCTGCAACGCGCCGCGACGCCGACCTCCAAGCTGGCCGCGAAACTGCCCTCGACGCCATCCGCCAAATTGCCAACAGTCCTTACTGAACTCCAACGGCGCTACCCCTCCCTCGCGGCTTTTGGCCAGGCCATGAACCCCGATGTGCAACGCTTCTACGGTCGACTTCCACTCTCGGATTGCATCCAACGCAGCGCACCCACGCTCCGCCAGCTCGACCAACTCTACGGACCCAACTCGGGCCGCGTGTGGATAGTGCCACAGCTCACGCGCATCGCCGAATTCTGCGGACAAACAGCGCGGTGGAGCACGCTCCAGATGCAAGAGCTCACGGCCATCATCCTCCAGCAATTCGGCCAACTCACAGTGTGCGAGCTCAGTTGGTTTTTCCAGCACTTCAAGGGTGGCCGCTACGAACGCTTCTATGGCACGCCCGACCCCATGGTGCTCACGCGCAGCCTCCGCTCGTTCCTCTCCGAGCGCAACATGACCTGGCAGCGCATCGAACAAGACCGCGCCAACGAAGCGCGCCGCCACCCCGAAGGCCTCGTGGGCATCGCTGCCCTCAAGAGCTACCTCGCCCGCTGCCGAGAAGCTGGGAAAGTTTCTAATTTGGAGCCCCCTCCACCTCCCCCATGAGGAAGCCCCCTCCACCTCCCCCATAAAGGGGGAGTGCTCGGCTACCACTTGTTTTTTTGAAGAATTATCAGAGTCTAATAGTCATCCTGCTCTGAGCACTCCCCCTCATGGGGGAGATGGAGGGGGCTTTCTGGAGGGGGCTGCCCCCCAATTAAAATCACCAAAAACCATGCAAGACAATCTCTCAAAACTCTCCGCCATCGGTATGCTGATGGCTGGTGTCGGCCTCACCATCGCGGGCTTCATCGTCCCGCCATTGGGTGAAATCTCCGACAGCGTACTGTGGTTCACAGCCCAGACGCTCATCTACGCCGGTAGTATCTTCGGCGTGAAGGTCTACATCGACCACCAACTCAAAACTCGTCACTAACCTCTAAAAACCAACAACCATGAGAACTATCAACAACATCTTCGTGCATTGCACCGCCACGCAACCTTCCGCCACCATCGAGGCGCTCCGCAATGGCTTCCGCGCCCGCGGTTGGCACGCCCCCGGTTATCACTACGTGATCGAGGCCGACGGCACACTGCGCCGCCTCTGGGCGGAAGAACACGTGGCCAACGGCGTGCAGGGCTACAACCAACACGCCATCCATGTGGCCTACATCGGCGGCATCGACCCCGAAGGTCGCCCGAAGGACACGCGCACCTGCGCCCAGCGCACCACGCTCGAAGCTCTCCTCCGCCTCCTCCACTGGCACTACCCCACCGCCCGCATCCGCGGCCACCGCGAGGTGAACCCCAACAAGGCTTGCCCCAGCTATGATGTTCAGAGCGAAATCAAGAATTGGGAGGAATAAACCGAGCAGGATGTTCTCCGACCAGTCTGACCAGTCCGACCAGTCTGAGAACCCACCCCCCTCAAGAGGACCTCCGACCCGTCCGACCAGTCCGACCAGTCTGAGTCCACCAAAAAAATGCTTGAAATTTTCTTTCCTTTTCTCTTGCACAATTCAGTCTAATTCCCTATCTTTGTAATGTCTTAAGAAAGAAGCTTCAATGAGACACTAACCAAATCATTATCACTAACCTGCACCATAAAACCCACGTTGAGTGGATGGTGCCTAAAATCATCAAAACCATGTTAAAGTACAAAGTAATCCAGCGAAAGAATCCTATTGACAAAAGCGTGAAGTACTACGCCCAAGAAGTTGAGCAAACTCAGATGAGTTTCGCCACCCTCTGCGACAAGATTTCGCACTCCAGTACAGCCACTGCTGCCGATGCTTCGGCCGTCATCAAAGAGGCCTGTGTCCACGCCCTCGAAGCCTTGCTCGATGGCAAGAGTGTGAGCCTCGGCGATTTGGGTAGTCTCCACACCACCATCAAATCGAAGGGTGCTGCCACTGCCAAGGACTTTGAGCCCAAGCTCCTGCGCAACATCATGATTCGCTGGGTGCGCCCCACGCGCTTCCGCGCTGCCTTCGACCTTGAGAAAGGCAAGGTGAGGGTGCAGAAGGTGTAAGTAAAAAACCAGCCCCCTCCATCTCCCCCATGAGGGGGAGTGCTCGGCTACCACTTGTGTGTTTGATGATCTGCCTGATTTTCAACGGTCATCCAGCTCTGAGCACTCCCCCTTTATGGGGGAGATGGAGGGGGCTTTAGGGGCTCTTCTTTTCTTTTTCTTCAGCTTTCTTTTTCTTCCTCTTCTTTCTTCTTTTTCTTTCTGCTGGGAATCTGACCGTAGATGGCGAGACCTATGACAAGAAGAACAACGGGCTTCAGACCAATCTGAGTGCCCAGAGGCAGAGAGGGCTGGTCGGCAATCTCAAACTTACATTCCTTAGCAATCTCTTTGGCTTCTTCCACGGTGAGGTCAACATATTTCTCCTCTTTGTTGTCAACAAGAGCATAAGTATAGTCGCCATAGTTCCACACAGGACACCAGAAAAGGGTGAAACTCTGATAGTGAACACCGAGATTGAAATGGTCGCCCTCGTCGTTGGCAAAACTGTCGGGCAATTCGTGGAGCGTTTTGAGAGCATCACCATTACCATAGATAATGACGCCACGGGCAGAAGCCGTCGTTGAACAAACAAATGCCACTACGAGCATTGCAAGCATTACGAAAAATCTTTTCATCGTTTTAATTGTTTTAATGATTTGTTTAGAGATATGCAAATGTAAGTGAATTTCTCTTTCGCAAACAAGAAAAGAACAAAGAAATTCAAAATTTTAACACAAGAACCACTCTAATGCATACAAAAAGACAGCGGCTTCCCTCCCACTGGAGAGACTGTAAAGAAATGATTTAGAGCGGATCTACATCAAAATAGAGTTGCACGCCTTTGAGTTCGGGACGCGCTAAAAGGACATCGCGCGCAGAAAGGAGGGTGCGGCGGATGCTGGCCGCGGAGAACGCGGGGCGCACCTTGAGCATCATCTTCCGAATGTAGAGCGCTTGGATGCGCGCCACGGCGGGACGGTCGGGACCGAGGAGGTCGGACTGGAAATAAGGGCGGATGCTTTGCGCAAACTTTTGTGCGGCATCTTCACAAATGCGCTCATCGCGGTGGCGCACAAAAATGTTGATGATGCGGCAGAAGGGCGGGTAAAGGAACTCGCGCCGCTCAACGAGCTGACTGGCGTACATGGCACGGTAGTCGTTCGTCACGATTTGCTGCACCACGGGCAACTGCGGTTGGCGTGTCTGAAACACCACGAGACCGCGACGACCTTTGCGCCCTGCGCGACCCGCCACCTGGCTGAGCATCTGAAACGAACGCTCAAAGGCGCGAAAGTCGGGCACATTGAGACTCTGATCGGCATTGAGGATGCCCACCACGTGGACCCGCTCGAAATCGAGTCCTTTCGTGACCATCTGCGTACCGATCAAGATGTCCGTTTCGCCCCGCCCAAAGGCCTCGAGGATGCGCTCATAGCTGGAGCGGCTGCGCGTGGTGTCGAGATCCATACGCGCCGTGCGAGCTTCGGGGAAAAAGGCGCGCACGGCGGCTTCTATCTTCTCCGTGCCATAACCTAAGTCGCGCAATTCGGTGCTACCGCAGTTGGGACACTGCTGGGGCAGCGGATAGGGCGTTCCGCAGTAGTGGCAAACGAGGCGTCCCTGCTGCTGATGGTAGGTGAGCGGTACATCGCAATGCTCACAATGAGGCGTCCAGCCACAGGTGTGACATTCCAACACAGGACTATAGCCGCGGCGGTTCTGAAAGAGGATGACCTGTTCGTGATGAGCCAGCGCCTCGCGAATCTCTTCGGTCAGGCGCGGCGAGAACGGGCTTTTCATGAGTTTCTTACGGCGTAATTCTTTGACATCTTCCACGACAATTTCGGGCAGTTGCCGATCGCCGTAGCGCGTGGTGAGTTCCACGAGTCGATACTTCCCAGAAAGCGCGTTGTAGTAGGTCTCCACGGCTGGAGTGGCCGTTCCGAGAAGCACGCGTGCCCCCATGGAACGCGCCAGCACAAGGGCAGCATCGCGAGCGTTATAACGCGGTGCAGGATCTTGCTGTTTGTAGCTCGTTTCGTGTTCTTCATCAACGATGATTAGCCCCAACTTGCGGAAGGGCAGGAACAAACTGGAACGCACGCCGAGAATGAGCGGAAACGGACGCTCCGAGAGTTGCCGCTGCCAGAGTTCCACGCGCTCGGCATCGGGAAACTTAGAATGATAAACGCCAAGTTTGTCGCCAAAAACACGACTCAAACGCGTCATAATCTGCGTAGTCAAGGCGATTTCGGGCAGGAGATACAACACCTGCTCTCCGCGCTGCAAAGCTTCCTCAATGAGGCGGATATAAATCTCCGTTTTGCCACTGGAGGTAACGCCATGCAACAGGACGGGTTCTGAAGCCGATTGCGTGATTTCCTCATAGGCCTGCTGCTGCGCTGGGTTGAGTTCTTTTGTCAAAAGTTCGGGCAGTGCCTTCTGCGTTTTGAGTCGGCCCACTTCATAGTCGTAGACCTCCAAAATGCCTTTGCCGACGAGGGCAGAAAGGGCAAACTCGGAAGCACCAGGGAGGCGAAGGAGATCGCGCCGCGCCACTTCTTCAAGCAAGCCCATATTGGAGAGAGCAAAAGCCGTGGAGGCCTTGGAAAACTCGAGATACTTGAGGAGGAGTTCGCTCTGCTTAGGAGTACGCTTGAGGTTTTCAAAAACTTCATTGAGGCGATTCTCATCCTGAAAGTCGGCGGCAAGGCGCACATGTTTCTCCGTTTTGGGCCGATACTGCCGCGTCATCTTCTCTTCCATCACGACAGCATCACGCTCCAGCAAACGGCGCACAAGCGGTAGGATATTGTCAATATTTAGTTCACGTTGCAAACTCGCAAGGCTCTCTCCTTTTTCGGTCGAAAGAGCGTCGAGAACACGACTCTCGCGCTCCGTGAGAGCATCGAAATCGGAGAAATCGGGATGTCTCCGCACCGCGCTCTCGCTCTCGAGTTTGAGGCCCGAAGGCAGGGCGGCTTTCATCACCTCGCCCAGCGTGCACATATAATACTGCGCCATCCACTCCCAAAACTGCAACTGTGCAGGCAGCAGCAGGGGTTGCTCGTCCACCAGTTCGGCCACGTCCTTCAAGGCGGACGCGTCGACGGTGGCAGGCAGCGTGGCGCGGAGGCGGAAAACGATGCCGGTGTAGTACTTGCGGCGACCGAGCGGCACCACAACGCGAGTGCCCACCACAACCCGCCCAGCCAACTCCTGCGGCAGGCGGTAGGTGTAGGGCTGGCTCACGGCCAAGGGCAATATGATATCGGCAAACTGGTTCATCTTCCGTGCAAAGGTAATAATAAAATGTGCTAAGTAGGAAATGTGCTCCTGCGGCAATAAAAATATAGGGCGTATTTTGACAAAATCCGAGAAAATACTTATCTTCGCCCAATAATAGTGAATTATAACAAATAAATAAGGTAAAAAAGATATGTTCGACGTAAAACAATGCCTCGCAGAATGTGAGGAAAAAATGGAAATGAGCGTGATGCACCTCGAAGAGACGCTGGCTCAAATCCGCGCCGGAAAGGCCAATGTTCACATCTTAGACGGCATCCGTGTAAACTCCTACGGTAGTCAGGTGCCACTCAACAACGTATCGGCCATCTCCACTCCCGACTCGCGCACCATCGCCATCAAACCTTGGGACAAGAGCATGTTCCACGCCATCGAGAAGGCCATTATCGACTCCGAGGTGGGCATCATGCCGGAGAACAACGGCGAGGTGATTCGCCTGGCCATCCCCGCGCTGACCGAGGAACGCCGCCGCGCGCTGACGAAGCAGTGCAACAAAGAGGCTGAAGAAGCTAAGATGGCCATCCGCAACATTCGCCGAGACGGTATCGACAAGCTCAAAAAAGCCGAAAAAGAAGGCTTGAGCGAAGACCTCCGCAAGGACGCTGAGAACGACCTGCAAAAGATTCACGACAAGATGGTGAAGCAGATCGAGCAGCTCCTCGAAGTCAAGAACAAAGAAATCATGACTGTCTAAGCAAGCCTCTCTTGGTGGGCTCAGACGGGTCCGACCAGTCCGACCAGTCTGAGAACCAATCCCCTCAAGAGGATCTCCGACCAGTCCGACCCGTCCGAGAACCAATCCCTCTCAAGAGGACCTCCGACCAGTCCGACCAGTCCGACCAGTCCGAGCCCACCAAAAAAAGGCTCCACCAACTATGCCAACCCTCACCACACACACTCACGGGCAGGTAGTACGCAGCACTGGTAGCTGGTACACCGTGCGCACCGACGACGGGCGCGAAGTGGAATGCAAAGTCAAGGGCAACTTCCGCCTGCGAGGCATCCGCTCCACCAACCCCGTGGCCGTGGGCGATGGCGTTAGCATCATCGAGGACGGCAGCGGAACGGCGTTCATCTGCGAAATAGACGAGCGCCGAAACTATATCGTTCGCAAAGCCTCCAACCTCTCCAAGCAGAGCCACATCCTGGCGGCCAATCTCGACCTGGCACTCCTCGTCGCCACCATTGCGCGCCCCGAAACGTCCACGACGTTCATCGACCGTTTTCTGGCCAGTGCGGAGGCCTACCGCGTTCCTGCGGCCATCTGTTTCAACAAAACCGACGATCTCTCCAGCGAAGAGCGCGAAATGCTCGACTACCTCACGCTCATCTATCGCGACATAGGCTACGAGGTGCTCCACGTGTCGGCCGTCACCCATGAGGGACTCGATGCGCTCGCCCCACTGCTCACCAACCGCCTCACGCTCTTAGCGGGCAACTCTGGTGTGGGGAAGTCTACCCTCCTCAACGCGCTCATTCCAGAGGCTCACGCGCGCACCGCCTCTATCAGCGATGCCCATGAAACAGGCATGCACACCACCACCTTCTCCGAACGCTACGACCTGCCCCAGGGAGGCGCACTCATCGACATCCCCGGCATCAAAGGCTTTGGCACGTTCGAGTTTGAAAGGGAGGAAGTGTCCCATTTCTTCCGCGACCTCTTCAGCATCTCCGCCGGATGCCGCTTCGGCAACTGCACGCACACCAACGAACCTGGTTGCGCGGTGCTTCAGGCCCTCGAAGAACACCGCCTCGCCCCTTCGCGCTATCAGAGCTACCTCTCGATGCTCGACGACAAAGACGAATCCAAATATCGCGAGGCGTATTGAAAAAACACACAAGAACATCCCATTCATTCTCTCTAAAAACATCCCGACGCACCGGACTCACCAGAACAGTCCGACTTGTCCGAAAAACAACAGCATTATGTCACCACTTCTCCTCATCGGCACCATCGTCCTCGTGGCCCTCTTGCTCTTCGCCATCGAGGCTTTCGTCACGCCTGGCTTTGGCGTGCCTGGCATCACGGCCTCTGCCCTCATCCTCGTGGCCGATGCCATCACTTTCTATCATTATGGCGCATTCATCGCCACCTGTGCCCTCTTCGCCTCCGTGGCCTTCGTGCTCTTCTTGTTCTGGCTCGTGAGTCGCTCGCCCATCATCAAGCGTGCCGAACTCCACACCAACATCGACTCTACCAATGCCACCGCGGCACAGCTCTCTGTGCGCCCCGGCGACGAAGGGCGCGCACTCACCCGCCTCGCCCTCATCGGCAACGCCGAGATAGACGGCAAGAACGTTGAAGTGAAGAGTGCCGGAGGTTTCATCGACGAAGGCACCCCCATCCGCGTCATCAGCGTGCAGGATGCCCTCATCCTCGTAAGCCCGAAGTAGCACTTCTGCATCAGACTCATATATAAATATGCGTGCCTCCATTCCTTATATAGAACAGAAATTCAAAGAATACAACCAACTCATCTTCGGCAACCACCTCCCCGACATCCCCATCCGCCTCTCCCGCGCAACGACTTTCGTGGGGAAGTACCAACACCGCACGCGCCGCACACCGCTGGGGCGCATTGAGCCTTACGACTTCTACTTGCGTTTCAGCGTGCTTTTCGACCTCACGCCCGAAGAACTCGACGATGTGATTATCCACGAAATGATTCACTACCACATCGCCTACCACCGACTCCACGACACAGCGCCTCACGGTCTCATCTTCTGCAAGTTGATGAACGACATCAACCAAACCTTTGGTCGCAACATCAGTATCTCCCACAAACTCTCTCCCGAAAAAGTTTCCGCCGTGAAGCAGTTGCGCCAAACGGTACACGTCATCGCAGCTCTCCGCCTTGCAACAGGCGGCGCGGGCGTCAAAGTGCTCCCTCGCAGCCGCCCACGCATCGAGGCCTACTGCAAGCGAATGCTCACACACCCCGAAGTGGAAGCCATCAGCCTTTATATCTCCGACGATCCGTTTTTTAACAAATACCCCACTTCCTCCACTCTCTCGGCCTACGAGATTGAGGAAAAAGAACTCGAAGCTCACCTCCAAAAAGCTTCTCCCTTGAAACTACAGTTTTCAGAGGCCTGAGGGCCTTTTTTGGTGAGCTCAGACTGGTCGGACTAGTCGGACTGGTCCGAGGTCCTCTCAAGAAAGCTGGTCCTCAGACTGGTCGGACTAATCCGAGACCCTCTCGAGAAAGCTGGAGAGGCTCTTCCTCTTGCTTTTTCCTCCGCTTTCCATTAACTTTGACGCCATTATGATAGAACTCCACGGAATCAGGAAATCCTTCGGCCCACTCGAGGTGCTCAAGGGCATCGACCTCAACATCAAGAAAGGCGAAGTTGTCAGTATCGTAGGCCCAAGCGGCGCGGGCAAAACCACGCTACTCCAAATCATCGGCACGCTCTACAAACCCGATGCGGGCAGCCTCCTTATCAACGGCACCGACGTGCTGGCGCTCAACAGTCGCAAATTGGCCGACTTCCGCAACCGGCACATCGGATTCGTCTTTCAGTTCCACCAACTCCTCCCCGAATTCACGGCGCTCGAAAACATCATGATTCCGGGAATGATTGCCCGCCGCTCCCATGGTGAACTCCGTCAGCGCGCACTCGAACTCCTACAGTTTATGGGACTTCAGAATCGTGCGGAACACAAGCCCAACGAGCTGAGCGGTGGCGAGCAGCAGCGCGTGGCCGTGGCGCGGGCGTTGATGAATCAGCCCGATGTGATTCTCGCCGACGAGCCTTCGGGTTCGCTCGACTCCCACAACAAGGCCGAACTGCACCAGCTCTTCTTCGAACTCCGCGACAAACTGGGCCAAACGTTCGTTATCGTGACGCACGACGAGGAACTGGCCCAACTCACCGACCGCACTATCCACATCATCGACGGCCATATCAGCGTGCCGCCCTCCAACCTCCCCGAAAATGAAGCATCCACAATCTGAGCGTCCCACAGCCCCCGCAACTGAGCGCACCTCCACCCTCCAACTGGGCAACTACAACACGCTGCGCATCACGCGCTTCACCGACCATGGGGCCTACCTCGACGGCGGCGAAGTGGGCGAGATTCTCATGCCCAAAACCTATGTGCTGCCCGAGATGAAGCCCGGCGATGAAGTCCGCGTATTCGTGTATCTCGACCAGGAGGAACGCCTCGTGGGCACCACGGAAACGCCACTGGCACGCGTGGGCGAATTTGCCTACCTGCGCGTGGCGTGGGTCAACGAGTACGGCGCCTTCCTCGATTGGGGACTCATGAAGGACCTCTTCGTGCCTTTCCGCGAGCAGAAACGCCGCATGGAAAAGGACCGCTCCTACATCGTCTATATCTACATCGATGAAGAAACGAGCCGCATCGTGGCCTCCGCAAAAGTGGACCGCTTCATCCAACCCACTCCCTACGGCCGCTACCACCGCGGTGAGGAGGTCGACATCCTCATTCAGCAGAAAACGCCACTCGGCTTCAAGGTCATCGTGGACAATGCCTGGCCGGGTCTCATCTACGACAATCAGATCTACGAAGACCATCGCACCGGCGAACGTCTCCGCGCCAGCATCGTCACTTTCCGACCCGACGGAAAACTTGACCTTTCCCTGCAAAGAATCGGCAAAAGTCGCTTCCGCGATTTTGCAGAGATTCTGGAGGAACGCCTCGAGGAGGCCGGAGGTGAAATTCCCTTTACAGATCGTTCTGATTCAGAAGACATTATGCGCGAATTTGGTGTGTCCAAAAAGACCTTCAAACGCGCTGTGGGTACGCTCTACCGCTCCCGCCGCATCGAATTGCTGCCCGAGAGCATTCGCCTAATAAAAAAGTGACATATATTGCTGAGAAAAATCCTATATCAGAGGAAACGACCAGAAAATGCTAACTGGCAATTAGCAAAATAAAAGACAGAAAAAATTTTTCGCTTTTTTTTCTATTATTTGTTTGTTTAAATCAAAAACGCTTAGTATTTTTGCAATGCATTCAAGGGAGAGAGGCATCCACAAAGCCCGCCCCTGTTGCTCTGATTTAGGAAATAGTTTTTTCATCTCTATATAAGTTCTGTGAAGCTGCGGTACGTTGTGAAATGGGCCGCAGCTATTCTTTTGCGCTTTTCTTGGTGGGCTCAGACGGGTCGGACCAGTCGGACCAGTCCGAGAACCAGCTTTCTTGAAAAACCTCCGACCAGTCGGATCAGTCGGACCAGTCGGAGCCCACCAAAAAGAGAACCTCCGACCAGTCGGACTGGTCGGAGGTAGAGGAGATGGAAGAAGCTATTTCTTAGAACGAATATCCAAAACCTAAATAGGGGAGGATGAGGAAGCCGTCCACGGAGTGGTCGCCGCCTAAGCCGAAGACGGGGGAAATACCCACGCGCATGGAGAAACCACGGAAGGGCTGCAAGCGATAGCCTATCGTGCCGAAGAAATAATAGGCCAAGAATGTTTCATGAGTATTACCAGGGACAACATAACCTGGACCATTATACCCCAGATAACCATCTTCGGGATATTCAACTTTTCCAAAGATGAGCGCCACGGTCATACCGCCGCCCAACTCAAATTTGCTTTTTTTCTTGCCGAAGAGGTAGTTGAACTCAGGAGAGAGCGAAAGCAGGTGGAACGATTGCTTTTCGCCAAACCAATCATTGGAGCCGGAATAAGCCCAGCCCAATCCGCCGCCAAAACCCCAACCGCGGTTGCCTTTGAGGCGCGTGTCGAAATGGGCACTCACCCAACCGAAGGGACCAAGTATCGTACCCGTCACGTTCTTCACGGGTTCCAAATTCAAAGAGGGTTGTAGGACTTTCAGGTCCGTTGTCGCAACCTCCGTGTGGGAGGTGTCAGGGGCTACCATTGCCGCGTCTTTCGCTTGGAGAGACAAGGCCGCGCAAGCCATAAAGCTTGCCAGAATCCATGTTTTCATAACAGAACTTATTATTAATGTAAAAATATTCTTCTTTCGTTCTTTCCTCCGCGCTGCAAAACGCTGAACAGCTACGGGGCAGGTCTTCGTCAGCACTTCGGCGGGACTGTTTCGCTCGCTAAGGCCCTACGGGGACAGATCATTCCTCCCCCACCACGCCTCGATACATCTGCATCATCTGCTCGGCAAGGCGGGTTGGCGCAAAGGTCTCGAGGGCCCACTGCCTACTGTCGCGGCCTCGCTGTTGGCGCGCCTCGTCGTCGGCAAGGAGGGTGCGGATGGCGTGAGCAATGCTCTCTGGGTCGTTCGGGTTTACCAGCAGCGAATGAGGGCCTCCAGCTTCGGGCAGGCACGACACGTTGGAGGTCACCACGGGCGTACCGCTGAGTTGTGCCTCCACCACGGGCAGGCCGAAGCCTTCGTTGAAGGAAGGGAAGACAAAGGCCGTGGCGCACTCATAGAGATAGCGCAGCAGGCGATTGTCATAAATATCGGTGAAAAGGAAGAACTTACGGCTCAGCTTATAGCGGCACACATAGGAATGGACCTCTTCGAGGTATTCTCGTCCGTTGCCCACGACCACCAGTGGCAGTCGCTCGCCAGCAGGGATGGCTTCGAGAGCGCGAACGATGCCCATGAGGTTTTTCCTACGGTTCACCGAACCCACATAGAGGAGGTAGTCCGTAGGCAACTGCGGCAAGTACTGTTTCAGTTTCCGATGCGCCAGTTCTTTATTGAGTTCCGCATAGAAGAGTTGTTGTGCAGGCTGATAAATGACCTCCACTTTCTCTTCCTTCACGTTGTAGAATTTGCATACATCGCGTTTCGTAGCTTTCGAAATGGCCACGATGCGTTGTGCCTCGCGGCAAGCATAGCGCGCCTTGAAGTCGTAGATGGCGCGGTCCCAGCGGTGGTACATCGCAGGAAAGGTGCGCCAAGCCACGTCGTGCATCGTCACCACTGCCGGAATTCGAGCAGCCCCCAAGCCCATTGGTAGCTCATGACTAAGGCCGTGGTAAAGATCAGCCTGGTCTTTCTTCAGCTCTTTGGCCAAACCATAGCCGCGCCAAAGCGAACCGCGCACAAGTCCCTCGGGCATGCGCGTGCGGCAATGTTCTTTGTGGCGATAAGGCTTCACCACGTTGGCATCCGAAATCTTAGGGGTATAGAGCAGGTATGTGTTATCCGGAAAACGAGCCGTGAGCATATCTATCAGTGTCCTACTGTAGTTGCCCAGGCCTGTAAAGTTATTAAAAAGGCGTTTAGCGTCGTAAGCAATCTGCATAGTTGTAAGTGTAAAAAAGAAAGGGGAAAACTCGCGGCCTCGCTGTATCAACGAAAGACATGCATAACCCAAAAAGTGTAAAGACGAGTTACCTTTCTTCACTGCAAAATTAAATCAGATTATGATTTCTCCCAAATTATTTTGGTTCTTTTCACGCTCTTCTTTATTTTTGCCAGAAAGGGAAAAGCGCAGCGGCGAAGCTCAACCTGCGTGTGCACGACAGCGTACCCACCGATTTTCGCCCGTGGCTGCCGCCCGTCTTCGCTCTTTGTCGGGACTTGGCGCACCTTTTTTCCATCTTCAACACTGCTCAATGAAACTACTCATCAATCCGAAATACGAACGGGTACGCCCCTTCCTCGAACACATCGACGCCTACTTTGCCGAGGGGCGAAGCCTGCGCGAGAGTCGCAACTCCCTGCGCGTGTGTCAGTGGGAGGATTTGGAGCTCAACGTGAAGCGGTTTCGCCAGCCCAGTTTTTTTCAGCGCCTGGTCTACACCTTCTTGCGCAGCCCCAAAGGCTTACGCGCCTATGAGAATCCGTTTCGTATGCACGCGGCCGGAGTAGATAGTCCCGAACCGGTGGCCTATCTCGAACGAAGAAAAGGAGGATTGATAGCGGAGAGTTTTTTCGTCAGTGTGCAGTGTCCTTACACGCGTCGGTTCTATGAGTTTGCCACCGCGCCGCTCACTCCTGAGGTGCTGTTGGTGGCTCGCAGTTTTGCCCGCCTCACGGCGCGCCTTCACGAGGCGGGAATTCTTCATCTCGACTATTCGCCGGGCAACATTCTTTTTGAGGTTATCGATGGCGAGCCGCATTTCTCTCTTGTCGATACCAATCGTATGCGCTTCGGGAGCGTTTCTGTGGCCGAGGGCTGCCGCAATTTCGCCCGACTCTGGGGACAGCCCCCTTTCTTCGAGGCGATGGCCGATGCCTATGCTGAAGCGCGCCACGCTTCCCCTGCCGACTGCCGCCAGCTCATGCTTTCTGCCCGCCGAAAGTTCTGGAAACGCTACATACGCCGCCATGGTGCGCCCTTCGAGATAGAGCTATTGGGCTAGGAGGCCTAGGATTCCTAGCAACCCTAGGGGCCCTAGGCTTCCTAGGGCCCTAAACAATCTCTTTCGGCTTTTTTCCAGTAAAGATTTCATCCACTTTCGCCGCAATGATATTGGGCGAAATTTTCTGCATGCAGCGGTAGTCGCCGAAGCGGCAAGGCTTATTGCCAAAGATGGAGCAGGGACGGCACGACAGCTCCTGCTGCACGAGGTTTGCGCCCATTTGTCCCCAGCCCATAAAGCCCGCGTCGGGGTGCGTCTGTCCCCAAATCGACACCACGGGGCAGCCCACGAGTGAGGCCAGGTGCATATTGGCCGAATCCATCGAGATCATCGCATCGAGGCGACCCATGAGTTGCAATTCCTGCCCCAGACCGCGCAGCGTGTCGGAGACGAAGACGATGCGGGGGAAGCGGTCGTCCCATTCCTTGCGGATGGTGTCCATCTCGCGCGGCGTGCCAAAGACAAACAAGCGCGTACTGGGGCGTTGCTCCAAGATGAGTGCCAACGCCTCAGCGAGTTTTCCGGAGGGGTAGATTTTCCCCCGATGCGCCGCAAAGGGAGCCACGCCGAGGAGGTATTCGGTCTTTCCCCGCGGCCCTAAAAGCTCATCGATGAGGGGCGAAGCAGGCAGCGCGAGCCGCTGGAAGTTGAGCGTCACGTCCAGTCCCAAATGCGCCAGCACTTTGTTGTAACGCTCGAAGGAGGACGGCAACCGCTTGTGGGAGGTATGCGCCACGAGGCGGCGTTTCTCCGCCCGCCCCTTGTCGATATGCGCCACGCGGAGGCCATGAAATTGCAAGATGCGGCGAATCACGATGGTTCGCAACACGTTGTGGAAATCCGCCACAGCATCCACGCCGTGACGCTTCAGCTGCCGCGCCAGTCGCCACAGTCCGCGCAACCCCACATAGTCCTTCCGCAAATCCACGGGAAAGAAGTCCACATTCGGAGGTAGGTGCTCGAAGAGCGGTGCCACAAAGGGGCGCGACACCACAGTGATGCGGAGGTCGGGGTACTGCCTCGCCAGACAGTCGACAACTGGGACGGTCATGGCGATGTCGCCCAAAGCGGAGAATCGGAGTATGGCTATATGGTGCACAGAGGTCTTATTTTTTATACAATACGGGGTTGGTCTCGGGATCGTTGTAGAGCTTCATCTGCTTGTAGAGCTTCATCACCTTGCGACCAGCAGCGAGGTCGTCGAGCAAGGCATCGAGCGCGCCGCAGAGGTCGCTCTTCTGTTCGAGCAACACGTTCAGTCGCTGTTCGGAACGCGCTTTGTGGTCGGCCGAAGCATCGGGGCGTTCGGCTTGTTCGCGCATGTGCCAGATTTTGAGGCTCAAGATGCTCAAGCGGTCCACCGCCCATGCCGGCGTTTCGGTGTTGATGGTGGCCGTGGGCAATGGCTTCACCTCATGGAAGAGAGAGAGGAAATAACTGTCGATGAGTTCCACGAGGTCGGTGCGCTCCTGGTTGCTCTTATCGATGCGATGCTTGAGCGTCATACCCTCCTGCGGATCGATTTCCGGGTCGCGGATGAGGTCTTCCATGTGCCATTGAACAGCATCAATCCAGCATTTGCGATAGAGATCGTACTCGATGGTTTGCGGCGTAAAGGGGTTGGGCACTGCCGCATCGATACTATCGGTTTTGTGATAATCGCGCACAACCTGTTCAAAGATAGGCCATGCTTTTTCGGTGAAAGTCATATAAATGCTTTGTTAGTATTTGCGCAAAGATACTGTTTTTCTTGGAAAATTAGGATTGTATGGCAGAAAGGAGTGGCCAAAAGCGCGGGAAAATGCCCGAAAACGAGCGTTTTCCCTTATTGTGTCAGCTGGCGCAATAAGGAAGCCAGCTGACAGCCTTATTGTATCGGCTGAGGCAATAAGGAAAAAGAAGGTCCAAGAGAATCTCGGACGAGTCTGACTGGTCCGACCAGTCCGAGAACCAGCTCCCTCAAGAGGACCTCCGACCAGTCGGACCAGTCAGACCAGTCCGAGAACCACCCCCCGCAAGAGGACCTCAGACCAGTCCGACCAGTCCGACCAGTCCGAGACCCACCCCCCGCAAGAGGACCTCCGACCAGTCCGACCAGTCCGACCAGTCCGAGAACCAACCCCCGCAAGAGGACCTCCGACCAGTCTGACCAGTCCGACCAGTCTGACCTCACCAAGAAAGGAATCAGCCATTTTCCCCAATTTCTTCCTATCTTTGCATACAAAGACCACAAACCATGTCGGAACTTAAAATTTTACGGCTCTTGCCGGAGCTGCGCGGGACGGTTGTGCTGCCAGCCTCGAAGAGTCTCTCCAATCGCCTGCTCACTATCAATGCGTGCTTGCCGCAGCCCGTCAGTTTGCACAATCTCAGCGAGGCCGACGACACCATTGTGATGCGCCGCGGACTCATGGGCTTTCGCTCCACCATCGACATCCACGGAGCGGGTACAGCCATGCGTTTTCTGACAGCCCTTTTCGCCACACGCCCCGGCGAGCGCGTGCTCACGGGGTCGGAGCGGATGCTGCAACGCCCCATCGGCGTGCTCGTCGATGCATTGCGACAGTTGGGGGCGGAGATGGAGTATGTCGGGGAAGAAGGCTTCCCGCCCCTGCGTATCAAAGGCGGCGAACTTGCGGGCGGCGCGCTGACGATGGAGGCCAATATCTCATCGCAATACATCTCGGCGCTCCTCATGATTGCACCCGTGATGCGCGAAGGGCTCTCCCTCACGCTCGCTGGCCACATCGCTTCACGCCCCTACATCGACATGACGCTGGCCCTGATGCGCGATTTCGGCGCCATTGCCCACTGGACGACGGAGAACGAAATCTTCGTAGCCCCCGGCGGCTATCAGCGCACGGCGGACTACACCGTGGAGGTCGACTGGAGTGCGGCGTCCTATTGGTACGAACTCCTCGCTCTCTCACCCGACAGCGAAGCGCGCATCGTGCTGCCACAATTGCAGCGCGAGAGCTTACAGGGCGATTGCCGCACGCGTGAGTTCTTCGAACCCTTGGGCGTGCACACGGCATTTACGCCCGAGGGCGTGGTGCTCACCAAGGGGGAGGCCACGACAGGCCGCCTTGAACTGAACCTCAGTGCGCAGCCCGATCTGGCGCAAACACTGGTGGTGACGTGCGCCATGCTGGGGCGGCCCTTCTGCTTCAGCGGCTTGGAGAGTTTGCGCATCAAGGAAACCGACCGCCTCGCGGCTTTGCAACAGGAGTTGCGCAAACTGGGCTGTGAGGTAGTGGTGGAGGGCGACGCCGTGCTGCGTTGCGATGCGCCACAACCGGCAACCGTGGCTTCAGCACCCATTGCCACCTACGATGACCACCGCATGGCTTTGGCCTTTGCGCCTTGTGCTTATCGCTGCACGGGGCTGGTCATCGAGCACCCCGAAGTGGTGGCCAAATCTTATCCTTCTTTTTGGGACGACCTCAAAAATTTTGAACAACAATGAAATTTCTCATAGCATTTGCCATCGCTTCGCTCCTGATGGTATTCATCCAAATCATCAACACGCTGCGCCGAAAGCCGCGCACCACGGAGGAGAAAGTATCGGAATTCGGAACAACTGCCACGCCTGCCCCTGCTGCCGATGTGCAGCAGCCGTCTGAACGCGAGGAGCAGCCGCGCCCCATGTGCGGACTGGGCGGAATGTGCAACCTGGATTGCACTGTCGAGGACTTGAAAGAAGAGCCCGACTACTACGACGATGAAGAACTCGACGACTACCGCGGTAAGGCCTCCGATGCCTATACTGCGGCCGAAGTGGAACAGTTTGAAGAAGTGCTCACCACGATGCGCCCCGAAGAGGTTCACGGTTGGCTGCGCTCGTTGCAACTGCGCGGCGTGGCACTGCCCGATGCCTTGAAAGACGAGGCCTATATGATTGTCAGCGAACAAGCCGAAAACCTATGATTCTCTCCTACACATTTTTCCAACACGCCCTCTTAGGCGGATTTCTGGCGGCGATGCTCTGCGCCGTGATAGGAACGTATGTCGTCACGCGCCGCTTGGTGATTGCTGGGGGCGGCATGGCCCACGCAGGCTTGGGCGGAGTGGGCCTCGGAGCGTGGTTGGGCATCAGTCCCTTGGTGGGGGCGGCGGCCTTCACCCTCTTCTCGGGTTTCTCCATCGACTTCCTGAGCCGTCGCAACATCCGCGAGGACAGCGCCATTGCGATGCTCTGGACTTTCGGTATGGCGGTGGGCATTCTCTTTGCTTATCTCACGCCGGGCTTTATGAACGATCTCTCGGCCTACCTCTTCGGCGACATCCTCTCCATCTCGCGCCTCGACCTCTACATCATCGGCGGCCTCACACTCGTGACCTACGCTTTCTACCTGCTCCTCTCGCCAGCCATCATCACGGTGGGCTACGACCGCCAGTTTGCCGTGACGCAGGGACTACCCGTGCGCCTCATCGAGCGGGTCATGATTGCGCTCATCGCCCTGACCATCGTGGTTTGCCTGCGCATGGTGGGCATCGTCTTGGTCATCTCGCTGCTTTCCATTCCCCAGCAGTCGGCCGCGCTCTTCACGCATCGCTTCCGCAGCATAGTGTGGTTTTCGGCCTTGTTTGGCTTCGCCGGCATCGTGGGCGGACTGGTGGTGAGCTACTACCTCAACGTGCCCAGCGGGGCTTCGATCATCCTCATCTCGGTGGTGCTCTACTTCTTCTGCCGCATGATTCGGACAATAATACGCTAATTTTTGAGTTTATACAAGATAGACATCATCTCCCTCGTATCTTGAAACGACTACTCCTATATATATGTGTAATTTTCTGCCTCGTGGCGTGCACTACGAAGCAGAACACGGCAGGCTCGCGCTTCTGGCAGAGCTTCACAGCAAAGTATAACACCTACTTCAACGGCCACGAGGCTTACAAAGAGGGGGTGGATGCGCAGATTTCGGGCAACGTGGACAACTACACGGAGATTTTGCCGTTTTTCCCCGTTGGCAACGAGGCCACGCGCAATATTGGCAAAAGCCAGTTTGACCGCGCCATCACCAAATCGGAGAAAGCCATTCAGCTCCATAGCATCAAGGTGAAACCGGAGGTGAACCCGACGAAGAGCCGTAGCGAAAAGATGAAGCAGTTCCTCCGGCGCAAGGAGTTTAACCCTTTCCTTAAACACGCGTGGCTCCTGATGGGGCAGGCACAGTTTCAGAAGGGCGACTTCTTAGGCGCGGCTTCCACCTTTTCCTATATCACGCGTCGCTATGCCGCCGAACCGCCCGTGGTGCAAGAGGCACGCACGTGGATGGCGCGTTCGTATGCCGAACTGGGCTGGTTCTACGATGCGGAAGATGCTCTCGACAAGGTGCGCCGCGACTCTATTCCCGCGCGCCTCGGCGGAGAACTGGCGGCTACTCGGGCCGATCTCTTGCTGCGCCAAGAGCATTTCGCCGATGCCTTACCTTATCTCACAACAGCCGTAAGAAAAACACGCAACCGCAAGCTCCGCGCAAGGCTCTACTTCTTGCTCGGACAGGTGGAACAACAACTCGGACACCGCGCCGAAGCCTATCGCGCACTGGGAAAGTGTGTGCGCTTATCGCCTCCCTACCAACTCGAATTTAACGCCCGCATCCTCCAAACGGAAGTGTTCCCGGAGGTCGGCGGAGCACGCAAGATGACGGCACAACTGCGAGGCATGGCGCGCTCGGAGAAGAATAAGGAGTATTTGGACCAAGTTTACTATGCTTTGGGTAATATCTTCCTCACACAGAACGATACCGCTGCGGCCATTGCGGCTTATGAGCAAGGACGCACCAAAGCCACGCGCAGTGGGGCGGAGAAAGGCGTGCTGCTCCTCCGCTTGGGACAGCTCTACTGGGAACGTGGGCGCTACGACAAGGCACAGACGTGCTACAACGAGGCGCTGGGCATGATAGACAACCGACGGAAGGACTACGCCGAGGTGACGCGCCGCTCACGGGTGTTGGATAAACTCGTGCCCTATACTTCGGCGGTTCAGTTGCAGGACTCTCTCCAAGCCTTGTCGCTGATGGGCGAGAAAGAGCGTAATGCTGCCATCGACCGCGTCATAGAAGCACTCCGACAGCAGGAGAAAGCGGCCGAACGCGCCCGCCGCGACAGTGCGGCCGATGCGCGCGCTGATGAAAACGGCGAGGACGACGACAATCCGGGTATGCCCAACACGCCGCGCCGCCCACAAACGGCACAGCAGACGCAGGCATGGTACTTCTACAACCCGATGCTGGTACAGCAGGGTAAGGAGGATTTCCGAAAACATTGGGGCAACCGCAAGAACGAGGACAACTGGCGCCGTTCGAATAAGACGGTGGTGCAACTCAATACGAACGCGGGGGTGGACTATGCTGCGCTCGACAGCATCGAGGCGGCAAGGGAGAAAGCCGCGGGAACTGAAGAGGAGGGCAAGGACAGCATCGTGGCACCGACCGATGATCCGCACCAGCGAGACTACTATATGAAACAGATTCCTTTTACAAAGGAACAGAAAGAGGCTTCGGATCTCATCTTGATGGACGCGCTCTACAACGCAGGTCTCATCGAGAAAGACGACCTCGAGGACTTCCCGCTGGCGGCACGCACGTTGCAGCGCATCGTGAGGCAGTACCCCACGTTTGAGAAACTCGAGGATGTCTACTACCAGCTCTTCTTGCTCTATTCCCGCTGGGGACGCCCGAACGAGGCCAATACCTATCGCAACTATCTGGCTACAAAATATCCGAATAGCCCGACAACGCGCCGCATTCTCGACCCTGACTATCTGCGCTTGGGACGTGACGGCAAGGCCATCGAAGATTCGCTCTACACGGCTACTTACATGGCCTACCGCAACCGTCAGACGGCGGAGGTGGAAAGGAATTTCGCACTGTCAACAGAGAAATTCAGTGACGGCATCAATCGTCCGAAATTCATTCTGGTTCACGCGCTGTCACGCATCGGAAAGGCCGACAATCGCGATGTGGCGAAAGAGCTGCGCGAACTGGTGACGCGCTACCCGCAAAGTGATGTCAGCGAAATGGCGGGTATGATTGTCAACGGCCTCGAAGCGGGTCGCCGACCGGGTAGTGGGGCGTATAATTTAGGTAGTCTCTGGGAGCGTCGCACGGCACAAACCGACACGCTGGCCTTAGGCGCGAAAGCAAAGCAGAAGCTTTCGGCCGAACGCAACACGCCTTTTGTGGTGCTCATTGCTTACGCGAAAGATTCCATCAAAGATAATCAACTGCTCTACGACCTTGCTCACTTCAATTTCACGGGTTTCTACGTGCGCAACTTTGACATCAGCAAGGTGGAGGAGTTTGGCGAAGTGGGTGCGGCTCCGGCAACAGCGGGCGGCAGCACCTCGGCCACAAAACCTGCTGGAGCGAAGACGGACAAGACCACACCGGCGCAAGCGGCCACGAAGAAAGGCAGCCTGGTAGAGTTCCGCATCAGTGGGTTCAACAGCTATGACGAGGCCCATCAGTATGCGCAGGATATTTACCGCGATAAGCAGTTGCGCCCACAACTAAGGCGCGCAAAGATGTTCTTGATTTCACAGAAAAATCTCGAACTCGTCCCCGCCGTTTATAGCTTCTCCGATTATCAGCAGTTCTTCACTAAGCACTACGCGCCTATGAAGCTCAACCCAGAGCTTCCGCTCGACTTGGAGAACGCGCCTGTTGTGCAGAAGTACGAAGACGTGCGGCCAACCATCTACCCCGTTGCAACGAAACCTACACGGGTCGACAGCATCGACAAGGCAAAGGCGGACAGCATTGCTAAGGCTGACAAAGCGGCGCAGGACTTGCTGAACAAACAGCAGAACAAGCAGCTCGACAAGGACGAATACTATCTGCCCGAACAGCCCTCACAACCGCGCCGACAGACCGACACGGAGGGAACGGAGGTGCCCATCGAACCGAAGAAACAAAAGACAACGGAAAAGAAACAAGAGACGGAAGTGCCCGTAGAGCCGACGAAGCCGACGAAGACCGACACTGTGCCAGAGAAGAAGCAGAACGTGCCCGAAAAGAAACAGGAGACTCCGCAGAAGAAGCAGGACGTGCCGAAGAAGAAGGAGAATCCGCTCGTGCCGAAGAAACAGGAGAAGAAAGAGGACTTCCCCGACGATTCGTACCCCATGACCGATGAGGAACGAAAAGAAGCGGAGAAGCAGCAGAAAAAGCAACCCGTCCGACAAACTGAAAAGACGACGCAAACAACGCCTGAACGCAAAAAGCAGGACACGCCCGTTGAGGACTCCGAAGGTGGCTGGTATCCTGTGGAATGATGAGCAAAGCGGTGGGGACTATAAGGGTATCCGTGAACACAATAAGGATGTTCTTGGACAGGATAAGGAAACGCCCAAAAAGGATAAGGGAATCCGTGGACGGAATAAGGGAATCCCAGAGAAGGCTCAGCCTTTCCTGGAGAATGATAAGCAAAAAGGGAGAAGGCCTCAACAGTCTTCTCTCTTTCTTTTTTGCTCCGAAGGGGCAGATAAGGCGGTGTCTCCTCCCCGCCCGTTGGTGCTCGGACAGGTGCAAGAAAACCCATCCACTCAAGAGTTGGGGCAGAAAAAAGGTTCTCGAAATAGTCCAACAAGTATGACTAATTCGAGAACCTCATAAGAGCTTGCTCACCCCTCTCCGGCATGGGAGAGAAGGAAAGCCTCTTAAATATCGTTGATGCTATAAATCTGATACGTTATCTCATAACCTTTTAACTGTTCGAGGAGCGGCTCGGCCAGTATCTTGAGCTTGTCGAGGTCGGCCTCAACGGTGTCGGTCAACACATTGGCGAAGATGCATTGCATCGTGTCGGAGCGCGTGGCTATGATATCGATGCGGCTCTCTTCGGCATTGTCCCACCATCCTCCGATAGTCCACGCCTCGTCCGCCTCTTGGAGCTTCTGTGCGAAATACTTACGCATACTCTGCTGCTTCAGCACCTCGTAGTCGTTGAGCACCAGTTGCTGAAGCCCTTCATAATCGTGCTGATAGATGTAGCGGTCGTTGTGGTAGATATAACGGAACCAGAAGCGGAGGAAGTTGTCATTGATGGAATAGCGCACGTTCTTGCTGCCCTGTTTGGAGAAGAGCGGCGTTTGTCGCGTGATGAGGTGGAAATCTCCCTCCATGCGGGTGAGATAGCCGCCTATTTCTTTGTCGAGCGTGGCTTCGATGGCGGAGCGCGCCGTAATGTCCTTGGCGATGCAAGCCAAGATGGAGAAATAGAAAGTGTACTCCTTGCCCACGCCGTCTAAGAGGATGTTTCGGCCCTCTGTGATGTAGGGCGAACCCAGGCGGAGGATATGCTTGAGGATGTCCTCACAAGTGAACGCTCCAGCACGGATAAGTCCGTGGAGATAACGGGGAACGCCCCCTGTGAAGGTGTAAGCGGCGAGCAGGTCCTCCGGCGTGGCGTCGGGCTTTGCTGCCGTGATGAGTTGGCGAATCATGGCCGTGGAATAAGGCTTGATGTCGAGCCAGAGGTCGTGCCTATCTTTCAGCGGAGCTTGCTTAGCGTGGAACACCTTATCGATCAGTGCCGAGTCGGAACCCACGAGCAACAAACAGAGGTGGCTGCGGTCGCGGTTACGGTCCCAAATGGTTTGCACTTCCCCATAGACTTTCGGGTTGATAACATAGAACTCCTGAAATTCGTCTATGATAATGTTGAAGTAAAGCTCTTGGGATTTGACGATAATAAATTTGAAGAGGCTTCGAAAGTCGATAAATTCCTCGTCGATACGGAGGTTGAGCACTCTCCGCATTTCATCTAAGAAATCGCGGCAGAGAAGCGGTTCGGCCTTGCGCGAAACGGGGAAGTAGAGAGTGGGGTTGCCTTCTCGCGTAGCTTCCAGGACGAGTTGCGTCTTCCCAACGCCGGGGCGGCCTGTGATGACGGCCATCTTGGCACTGCTCTTGGTGTCGGCCTCTATCTTGCGAATGGCTTCAAGCTCCTTGTCTCTTTCGTAAAACGTCATGTTCGATAGTCTTTATCAGTGCAGAATCGCGTAGATTTAACGCAGATTTCAGAACTAAAGGTTTGTTAATGGCAAAAGTAAAGAATAAAAACGGTTTATACAATTATTTCCCGCGCCTTTTCTTATTGTTTCTTAACAAAGTGTATAATACGGAACAAGTCCGTCTGGCAAAATGCTGCCAGCAACGGACTTATTCTTCTGTGTCATTATTGGTAATTTCGAAGGGAACATCGTCGGGATTGAAGAGATTGGGGCCTTCACCTTTCTCTGTCTCGGCGGCTTCGCCCTCTGCCTCGGAAGCCTCAGCGGGTGGCTCGGGGAAGCGCGTGGGTTCGAGTTCCTCAACGCTTTCTATGGTGCAGGTGGTGACGCGCTTACCTTTGGCTTTGAAGCCCTTAACGGCAACAAATTCTTCCGCATCGATTTCGATGGGGTCGCGGTAGGCATCGGGTCCGCCGAGCGTCACGCGGATGCGCGGATAAGGCACATCGGTCAGGATTTCCAACTTCGTTTTGGGATTGTCGCCGGTGAAACTCCAGTGGCGGCCACCGCTGGGCGACTCGAACAGGAAGCGTTTCACATAGAGATACCCGTTCTGGTCGGCATCGTAGAGCACAGCGGTCCACGCCTTTGAGTCGACAAATTTTTCGACCTTCATAATGTCGCCCTCATAGTGGTTGTTGGGGTCGAAGTTGGTGGTGTAGAACTCGCCATTGCGGAGAATCACGAGGATTTGCTCTCCTGTGTGGAATTCGCCCAGATACTGTCCGCGCTCGTCGAAGTTGAGGCGGTTGACATCGTGGTCGAACCACACCTTACGTCCGCCCAAGGTGGAAACGCCATGCGCCTTGAGTGTGATGCGATGAACATCGAGGCGCGTGAGCAGATTGCCGCGACTGCCACGTCCTTTCACCATGAGTTCGGAGAAGTCCTGTTCGATGAACTGACGGCGCAATTTCGGGTTGGGTTTGAGCGTCACCTTGATTTGTTCGGCCTCGCCGTTGGGATTGGCCGTGAAATAGGCGATGCGACTACCGGGTTTGCCCTGCGTCACGTCGTATTCGCGGTCGTGCATGATGCTGGTCACGTTGAAACGCTTCATATAGAACGCGGAAGCCTTTCCGTCGCGATAGACCACGTTGTAAATCGTGCGCTTGTCGTTCTTCTTGAACACCGCAATATGGATGATTTCCGCTTTCCGCTTCTCGGCTTTGGAACGTTCCGTCTCACCGATGAAAACTTTATCGGCCACGCGCGTCACCTTGTAAGTTCCGTCGCGATAGAAGATAATGACGTCGTCCAGGTCGGAACAGTTCTCCACAAACTCGTCCTTCTTCAAACTCGTCCCCATAAAGCCTTCGGCACGATTGACGTAGAGCTTCTGGTTGGCCTCAGCCACCTTGGTGGCCACAATCGTATCGAAGGAGCGAATCTCCGTCAGACGCGGATGTTCGGCAGCATATTTGTCGTAGATGATCTTAAACCAGTTGGCCGTCACCTCCGTCATGTTCTTCAAGTCGTGCTCTATGCGCTCTATTTCGGCCTTGATGCGGGCTATCAGCTCCTCGGCTTTCTCCTTGTTGAAGCGCAGGATGCGCGCCATCTTAATTTCGAGCAGGCGCAGATAGTCCTCACGCGTGATTTCGCGGTAGAAGCTGGCTTTGTAGGCCTCGAAACGCTTGCTCAGATGGGCCGTGACGGCGTCGAGATCCTTTGCGTTTTCAAAGTCCTTGTCCTTATACATTCGTTCCTCAATGAAAATCTTCTCCAGACTGGCGAAGTGGAGACTTTCAAGGAGTTCGTTGCGGCGTATCTCGAGTTCGCGGCGCAGCAACTCTTTGGTGGAATCGACGTTGTGGCGCAAAACATCGCTCACGGTAAGGAACTCCGGTTTGTTGTCGCGGATGACGACGCAGTTGGGGGAGATGCTCACCTCGCAGTCCGTGAAAGCGTAGAGCGCATCAATGGTTTTGTCCGAAGAAGTGCCCGGCGTGAGGTGTACGAGAATCTCGACCTTCGCTGCCGTATTGTCGTCCACTTTTCGGATTTTTATTTTCCCCTTTTCGTTGGCGCGGAGGATGGAGTCGATAACGCTACCCGTGGTTGTGCCAAAGGGAATCTCGCTGATAACGAGCGTTTTGTTGTCGAGCTTCGAGATGGTGGCGCGCACCTTCACCGAACCGCCACGCAGACCGTCCTTGTAGTTGCTCACATCAATGCTACCGCCCGTCAGGAAGTCGGGGAAGAGCTGGAAGTCCTCGCCGTGGAGGTATTTGATGGCCGCCTGGCAAATCTCGCCAAAGTTGTGGGGCAGGATCTTAGCACTCAGTCCGACGGCGATGCCCTCTGCGCCCTGCGCCAAGAGGAGGGGGTACTTCACAGGTAGTGCCACAGGCTCTTTCGCACGCCCGTCGTAGGAGAGTTTCCACTCCGTAGTTTTCGGGTTGAAAAGGATGTCGAGGGCAAGCTTCGAGAGGCGCGCCTCGATGTATCGCGGAGCCGCTGCCGAGTCGCCCGTAAGGATATTTCCCCAGTTTCCCTGCGTGTCGATGAGCAGTTCTTTCTGACCGAGCTGCACGAGTGCTCCCCCGATGGACTGATCTCCGTGGGGATGGAAGTGCATCGTGTCGCCCACAAGTCCCGCCACCTTGTTGTAGCGTCCGTCGTCGGCACGCTTCATCGCATGAAGGATGCGCCGCTGAACGGGCTTCAAACCATCGGCAAGGTGGGGCACAGCGCGCTCCAGAATCACGTAAGAAGCATAGTCAAGGAACCAGGTCTGGTACATCCCCGTAAGCTGGTGCTTTCTTGATTCGTCCTGCAAGTTAGAGGGTTGATAGGAGGAATGCTCCTCCGGCTGTAAGTCTTTATCTTTTGTTTCGTCGGACATGAACGTAAAATCAATCTGTTTTCACGGTCTATTGCGCGGTTTTCGGTCACAATAAGCCAATTATTATGCAAAAATACAAAATTTTCGCCCTTACTCTCGTTCATTTCCCGAAAAAAACCTATCTTCGCACCGCAATGTGGTTAGGGAGGCTTGGGTTGTACCGTAGTTTCCATATCTGTCCTCCCCTTCTCTCCTGCCGCACATTCCGCGCCTGTGGCGAAATTGGTAGACGCGCCAGACTTAGGATCTGGTGGTTTATGCCGTGTAGGTTCGAGTCCTATCAGGCGCACCACAACCCACCCCCGACTGCTTCCCAGAAGCCGTCGGGGATTTTTTTATGTATAGAAAGCCCCCAGAAAGCCCCCTCCACCTCCCCCATGAGGGGGAGTGCTCAGAGCAGGATAGCAGTTAAGGAGCGGACTAATCATCAAACACACAAGTGGTAGCCGAGCACTCCCCCTTATGGGGAAGATGGAGGGGGCTCTCTGGAGGGGGCTTTTTCTTTGTTCCTATCACACGAAAAATACAATAAGGGCGTCAGCTGACAGCCTTATTGTGTCAGCTGACGCAATAAGGAAGCCAGCCGACACAATAAGGATATTTTTACCGAGGCAAAACTTGCTGATTTTCAGCGTAGGGAGAGATGTCTGACGGCTCATTTTGATTCAAAAACACTGGCTTCATTTCATACTACACCTCTCATTCTCTTCGAGAGAATATGCCCTAAAATGTTAAATATCACATTGAAAATCACTTATTTCTCTGAAATATTTTCGCACATCTCAAAAAAAAGAATAGATTTGCACTTATAAGTTTCAATAAAGTGAAGATAAAGCAGCAAAAACAGCTGTAACTTTCACTTTAATAATAGTTACAACTAAGATTATGGCAAATCTATATGAATATTCCACCCCCGAACTGGTTCGTATGCTTGGTTTACGCTTCAAGGAGTATAGAATGCGCTGCAATCTTACGCAGAAGGAGGTGGCAGAACTATCGGGGATAGGAATAACCACCATCCATAAGTTTGAGAGCGGAACGTCTGGCAATATCTCTTTGTCCACATTCATTCTTTTGCTGAAGGTTGTGGGACAAATCAATAGTTTGGATAACGTACTGCCCGAACTGCCTGAATCGCCTTACCTCATGCGTAAGGACGAGAAGAAAGCACAGCGCATTCGCCACGCAAAACAAAAGAGTCATTATGATAAAGTCGTTGAAAGTTATCCTATGGGATGAAGAAATTGGGAGGCTGGCATGGGACGAACGCCGCCGACTGTCGTACTTCACCTACAATCCTGAATTTATCAAGAAAGGACTGAATGTTTCCCCACTGGTAGATCCCAGTGAGGGCATCAGGGCTTTATCACCAGTTTGGGGCGAGGAGGCAAAAATCTATCAGAAACTTCCGGCCTTCCTTGCCGACTCTCTGCCCGATGCGTGGGGAAATCAGCTCTTCGACCTTTGGCGACAGCAAAACCATCTCCCTAACGCTGACATCACTCCGCTTGACAAACTCTCATTTATCGGGAAACGAGGAATGGGGGCTTTGGAATATCTCCCCGAGACAACGCGCGAGCGAAAAATGGAAAAGGTGGACATCAAATCATTGGCAGACCTGGCCGAACGCATCTTCACAGAAAGGGAGAACGCATGTATCCTGCCTGAAGAATCCATTACCATGCAGTCGTTGCTAACGGTTGGAACGTCCGCTGGTGGCCGACAACCAAAGGCCATCATTGCTATCCATCGAAAAACGGGAGAGATTCGCAGCGGACAGATTGCAGGGATGGACGATTTCGATTATTATCTACTGAAGTTTGGCAATTCTGCCTATAGCTCTGCGGAACTTGAGAAAACTTACTACGACTTGGCCATTTCAGCAGGTATCAACATGATGCCCTCTCAGCTATATCCAGTGGAAAACAATCAGCACTTCTTGACCAAGCGGTTCGATCGTGACGGTGGAAAGAAAGTGCATACGCAAACTTTGGCGGCAATCTATCCGGAAGCGGAGAGTTATGAGCAACTCATAATGGTTTGCCGAAAACTGCATCTGCCAGAGGCTGACTGCCAAGAGGTGTTCCGCAGAATGGTGTTCAATATCCTGTCGAACAACACGGACGACCACAACAAAAACTTCTCCTTTGTGATGAACGAAGAGGGGGCTTGGCGACTCTCTCCGGCCTACGACATCACCTATGTGATAAACAGAGGAGGCTATCTCCCCAACGAGGAGCACTGTATGTTTATCCGTGCAAAACTGCGCAATATCACTCGTGAGGACGTAATAGATTTTGCCCGCGACAATGGTATTCGCCGCCCTGAAGCCATTATTCGAGAGGTCGTTAAAGCTCTAAAGCAGTTCCGCCCCATTGCCACAGAAAATGGTGTGACAGAGAAATGGATAGGAAGAGTGGAGACTGCCATCATCAACCATCTTAAACGCTGGGGAGAGTGGGAGGAAACACTGCATACTTCCATGGTCAAAATCCAGGGACACACTGTCGAGAATGTGCGCATAGAGGAAGCCTATAAGGGCAATTATCATCTGTATGCCGACATCGATGGAAAAGAACGAAAATACGTGATTGGCAAAAACAAGGAAGCATACTCGCTGATAGAAAAAACAGGGTCGGCTAACCTCACAACGGAGCAACTCAAAATTCTCCTTGAGCCTTTCATCCTCTCCTAACGGCCATGGTGCAGTGGCTGGGAAAAGAAAAAACTCGGACGGGAGGTCCGAGTTGGTGGATGGAAAAAATGTGGCGCACCACTATGATTTGGCACGCTCGAAGTATTTCTGACATTCTGCTTCATCAGCTCCGCGCGCGGTGGCATAGGCACGGATGAGGGCGCTATTGAACGCGTCGTCGGCTTGGAGGGCAGCCAAACTCTTGCAGCCTTTTTCTACGCTCACTTTGCGACCACATTTCATGTTGCCAGTGTCGAGTATCGAGAAACGGTAGCGACCATCGATGCGGTCGAAAAGGATGTTGTCCGCACGGCAAGCTATGGGGAGAAAACCTTCCTCATGCAGGCGTGCAGCATAGTGGGCAAAACTTTCGAGCAGTTCGGCTCTCTCCGATTGGGGCATACCGAAGGCTTCGTGCAGAGAATGGTGGTAGTTGGAAAAAATTCCGACAAAATACATATTCTGGTCCATCAAATTACGGCGATAAGCCACATAGGCCACAGGCTCTTGGGTGGCGAAACCGCGCTCTCTGAGCTGTGCGGCGCAATAGTAGGAAAGTTGGCCCTTCGAGGCCTTGTAGATACGCACCGCCAAGCGATTGCGCCAGGAGGTTCGGTCGTAGTGTTTCACACAAAGCGTGAGTCCGTCAACATCCAGCAGGCGGATGCCATTATTTACCATTGGGAGTGTGCGACCAGTATCTTCAAAATGGTCAGCAATATTTACTAAATAATCGCGTAAGCGTTCGTATTTTGGGTTAATAATGAGGGTCACAAGTATATTTGTTTTCTTCGTTATCAAGATGATTAGGTGTTCAAAGATACTAAAAACTTTCTATGCTACAACCTTTTTAGGCGTTTCCTTTCCTCTGAAACAGAAGATTATACCATTTTACTTGGTTGAAACACGGTATTTTCGTATTTTCGCACCATAATACAGAAAAAGATTCCCTTATGATGGACATTATTTTTCAGACCTTTTCACAATTCAGCATTGAGCAAACTGCTGGTGCATTCATCGTGTTGATGGCTATCATCGACGTGTTGGGTTCTACGCCCATATTCCTCAATTTGCAGTCCAAAGGCCGTCCTATCAATGCCTTCAAGGCTGCGGCCATTAGTTTGGTATTGCTTGTGGCTTTCTTCTATGCCGGCGATGCCGTGCTGCAACTCTTCCACGTCGACATCCAGTCGTTTGCTGTGGCGGGTGCACTCATCATCTTCATCATGGCTTTGGAAATGCTCCTCGACGTTGAGATTTTCAAATATGGCGGGCCCACGAAAGAGGCCACCCTTATTCCGGTGGTGTTCCCGCTGATTGCCGGCCCGGGCGCATTCACTACGCTGATTTCGCTGAAGGCTGAGTTCGCGCAAATCAATATCTTGGCGGCACTCGCCCTCAACATGGTGTTGGTTTACATCATCATCGCCGGCGCGGGCTGGGTGGAAGAACACGTCAGCAAGACTTTCATCTACATCTTGCGTAAGTTCTTCGGCGTGATTCTGCTGGCCATCTCGGTGCGTCTCTTCACTTCCAACGTGCTGCCGCTGATCGATAGTCTGAGCAAATAAGGCTGCACGCCAACGCCGCTAAGGCGCAAAACGAACCGCGAGGGACGAGGTTAGACATCTGTGCTACCTCGTCCCTCGCTTTTATACGAAAGGCTGGTTTCCCAATGTGAGAAACCAGCCTTATTCTTGAATGTTCGTATCGGACAATTGTCTGCTTAAATATATTAAACCTACAAGGTCAAATCAACGTATTATTCCGAGACAGGACGGACAGAAAGTCCGTAACCATTACCGGTTGTTTCATACTTTGGATACACGCCCCAATTATTAAAGAACAAGCAGTTAGTGTTCTTCGAATCATGCGAAATGGCAGAATGATAAAAACCGTAGAAAACACTACCATTCAGATAGCCGTCATGATGACGCCAACCCAAAGCAGGGAAATAGATCGTAGTAGTTGAACCGTTTCCCGTTTTGAAATGCCAACCCTGGTCGTAATTTCCCACCACATTAAGCTCATCCTTATCACTTTCGACGTTATTCCCTGTAGTGGTAAAACCAGAAAAGGCATTGCTGGCAGGCATCTTGAAGCCAGCGGGACAGGGGTCGTAGACGGTCTTCACCACAACATTGTCATGGAAACCTGTCTCAGTGTTATCCATCGACCAGAGGTTTACCTTCCAGAAATCATCAAACGAAACGTAGTCATAGAATGTCTCGGGGTGTTGAATGCCGTTTTGAATGCTCATTTTCTGCCCACCTTTGGGCTTAAATGTACCGTCGATGATAGCTTTCTTTCCTGGAAAAGCATCCTTACGTCCAAACTGATAGATGGTAGAAGACATTTGTTTTATTTCGCCAGGGGTCTGCGTGATGTCGATATAAGCAAACTGTTTCTCACCATCGTTGGCGACAGTCTGTTCCACCTTCACGCGAGCCATGCGAGGCTGGTCGAAGGGAGACGCATCCCATCTCATATAGGCAAAACCAAGCGGAAGTTTGGTGAAGTTATAGGTAACGCCCGCTTTATTAACTACAGGAATCGTGTTGAGGGCATCATTCTGGGCGAACCACAAGTGCCACGACCATACAACCGTTCCGCCTTTCGTGACAGCAATGACGGCGTTACCGTTCTTAATCTTGTCCTGCGGCACATGGAACTGTACAAACTTTTTGTCGGCAGAAAGAGAAAGACTGCTCGCTTCTATAATGCCGCTTTGGTCTGTCCAAACAATCTTTGCTCCATCGGGCACATTCGCACCTCCATTGCTCTGCGTAATCCAAGGATCAGTGATATTCTTACCTGCATGATCCTTGAAGTTTTTCAAGACATCAGAGCCTGACACAGTGGTTTCATAGGAATGTTTATTAGTAGCACCGCCCGTGATAGCGTTACCGTAAACCAACGGAATGCGGTAGTAGCCGGGGGCAGAGATGAGATAAGAGTTGGCAGTATTCTCAACAGTGGCCGCACCCGTGGCGTTGGAGAGGTTGTAGTAGTTGCCGGCAGCGCCCTTTGGTGTGGCATCTTGCAACACCTTGTTGTATTTATTGAGGCGGTTATCGATGGCCGTAGTGATAGTTGCAACACCGCTCTCAGTCGATGTACCTCCGTCGCCCTCCTCTTTGCTCAACTGGATGAGCCAGGCAGGTTTGCTTGTGCCGAGAGATATCCAAGTATTACCGCCGTCGGTGCTTTCCTCATACCCTACTACCTTCCATTTCACAGGCTGCTGAGTGTGAGTATTAAAATCTATGCGACAGCTCTGCACCGTATAGCTGGCTGCCTCTGTAGCTGTATAGTCCACCACAGGGGGATTGGTCACGGAAAGCCAGTATATCCACGTGGACTTCTTCTGCGACAAGGCGTAAGTCTTCGTTGTGCCGGGCTTCCATGTGCCAGAGAGGTTGGCAGTGATAGCAGGTGTAGTGCTGTTGTCAAAGTAGATCTTTACGCTCACGCCTGCAAGAGATTGCGGAATCATGTAGAAAGTGAAATTATCGCCATTATTGCCCATGATGATTTGGTTAACGGCTTGCGAAGTGCTCACATTGAGCG